>Ga0207675_100003340_pt1 | contig 15701 bp, 14 predicted proteins | sample KBSSwiS42_FD_184305 | JGI IMG/M metagenome (GOLD analysis project Ga0207675, IMG submission 184305) | Switchgrass rhizosphere microbial communities from Kellogg Biological Station, Michigan, USA - KBS Switchgrass S4-2 (SPAdes) (version 2) | ecosystem: Host-associated > Plants > Roots >... | reverse complement strand
TACGTCGCCGGGCGGGTGAAGCAGCCGGGCGACATCGGCCGGATGCGCTCGAAGATGAACGGCAAGTTCTGGTGGGAGCTGAGCGAGGCCGAGCATCGCGACTTCCCCGGCGACTACGAGGCCCAGGTCAGCCAGGGGCCGATCGCGGCCCATTCGGCCGAGCACCTGCGCACCAGCGACCGCGGCGTGGCCCTCTTGCGCCGCTTCCTGCGCGAGCAGCTGGCGGCGGTGGCGCACGGCGACGACCCGAGCGGCGTCGCCCGCGGCCCGGGCGCGGATCCGATGCAGCGCTTCGTCGACTGCGGCAACTTCCTCGCCGCATGAAGGTCCTGCTGCTGACGCAGCCGATGCCGGCGGCGCCGTACATCGAGGCGATCTCCGCGCTCGCCCCGGAACTCGAGCTGGTGGAGTATCGCTCGGCCCTCGCCGACGCCGCGCTGGCGACGATCGACATCGCCCTCGGCTGGCGCCTGCCGTCGGGCCTGGCCGCGCGCATGCCGCGGCTCGGCTGGGTCTGCTCGACGGCGGCCGGCGTCGAGAAGCTGCTCGTCCCGGACCTGGCGCCGCACGTCGTCGTCTCGCGCATCGTCGATCCGGAGCAGGCTGCGGGCATCGCCCAGTTCGTGGTGACCATGGTCCTGCGCCACGCGCGCGAGCTCGAGCGCTACGCGGCGCAGCAGCAGCAGCGCTCCTGGCTGCGCAATCCCTTGCCGATCGCGCGGCACCGCGTGCTCGTGCTCGGCACCGGCGCGATGGGCGGCGAGATCGTCGACTGGCTCGGCCGCGTCGGCCTGCAGGCGCGCGGCTGGAACCGGCGCTCGCCGGAGCGGCTGACGACGCTGCTCGGGCAGAGCGACGTCGTCGTCTGCGCCTTGCCCCTGACCGAGGCGACCGAAGGCCTCCTCGACGCCCGTGTCTTCGCGGCGATGCCGCCGGGCGGCTATGTCGTCAACGTCGCCCGTGGCGCGCATGTCGTCGAGCCCGACCTGATCGCCGCGGTGCGCTCGGGCCATCTCGCCGGCGCGGCCCTCGACGTGCAGCGGAGAGAGCCGATGGCCGACGACGATCCGCTCTGGTCGGTGCCGGGCATCACGATCACGCCGCACATCGCCGCGCAGTCCTCGCCGGAGGTGATCTGCGGCCAGTTCGTGGCCGCGCTGCGCACCCAGCAACGCGGCGAGCGGGCGCCGAACGCGATCGACCGCTCGCTCGGCTACTAGCCGCGCCAGGGCCTCGGCCGGGCGGCGCCGGGGCTAGACGCCCTGCGGCCGGCTCAGGGTCTTCATCCGGTCGACCGAGCGCACCATCAGGCGGCGCAACTCGGCGCCGCGCCGCACGTCGAGGGTGACGTCGCGCTCGGCGCGCGGGTCGCGCCACAGCGTCTTGTAGAACGAGGCGAGGTCGGAGACCGGAGCGCCGTCGATGGCGACGATCAGGTCGCCGGGCTCGAGGCCCGCCTCCTCGGCCGGGCTGCCCGCGGTCAGCCGGATCACGCGCACGTGGCCGCCGAACTCGACGCAGTTCAGGCCGAGCCAGGCCCGGGTGCTGGCGCGCGAGGCACCGGAAGCGCGCAGCTCGGCGAGGATGGGCTTGAGCAGGTCGACCGGCACGAACATGTTGCCGCGCACCGGCATCGCCGCGTTGCCGGCGGCGTCCGTCACCACCAGCGAGCCGATGCCGACGAGCTCGCCCTCGGCGTTGAACAGGCCCGCGCCGCTGTGGTCGGTGCGCGCCGGCGCGGTGAACAGGGCCCCGTCGATGTGGTATTCCCAGTAACCGGAGAACGCCCGGCGCGACACCATCCGCGCCAGGCTGAGGTCGGCTTCGTCGCCGCCGCTGGCGACCAGCAGCGGCTCGTCGCCCTTGATCGCCGCCGAGACGCCGAGCGGCACCGGCGCGAGGGGAAGCGGGGTCAGCGCCTGCAGCAGGCCGAAGCCCGAGGCCAGGTCGTAGGCGACCACCCGCGCCGGCAGGTGCCGGCCGTTGCCGTCGACCAGGTCGACATGGTCGGCCTCGAGGATGAGGTAGCCGATGGTGAGCACCAGGCCGTCGGCGCCGATGACGACGCCCGAGCCGGCACGTCGGTGGCCGAGGGTGGCGATCGAGCGCGCGTCCTCGAGCGCGCGGACCTCCACGCCGACCACCGAGGCGCCGGCGCGCGCCAGCGCGGCCTTGCGCTCCTCGAGCCGCGCCAGCACCGCGTTGGCCGGACCGGCGATGTCGGCCGCGGTCTCGGCCCGTGCCGCGCTCTCGCCGCCGAGGCAGGCGGCGAGCGAGAGGGTGAAGGCCAGCGCCGGGCGATGCCAGCGCGTAGGCAGCAGCGTCCGCAGAAGATCTGGCTCGGTCATGGCGGCCCTCGCTCGGTTCGGATCGGTTCTGCGAAGCATGATCCGCGCCGATGGCCGGGAGGGCCGCAGGGGCTTTTTCCCCGCCGGAAGGCGATCAGCGTCGACCGAACGGCGGCTGGCGGCGCCAGTAGCGGATCGTCAGCAGCCCGCCGAGCATGCCGCCGAGGTGGGCGAAGTGGGCGACGCCGCTGTTCATGACGTAGACGCCCTGGTAGAGCTCGAGCAGGCCGTAGAGCGCGACCAGCCACTTCGCCTTCATCGGGATGACGAAGAACAGCAGGATGATCCGGTTGGGGAAGATCATCGCGAAGGCGAGCAGCAGGCCGAACAGGCCGCCCGAGGCGCCGATGGTCGGCGCGTGCGTGCCGAGCAGCGCAGCGACCAGAAGCTGGGTCAACGCCGCCGCGACGACGCTGGCGGTGTAGAACTGAACGTAGCGCTTCTGGCCCCAGACGTGCTCGAGCTCCGAGCCGAACATCCACAGGCCGAGCATGTTGAAGAACAGGTGCTCGAAGCTGCCGTGCAGGAACGAGTAGCTGAGGATCTGCCAGGGAAAGAAGTTGCCGCTGCCGAGCGGCCAGAGGGCGAGCGGCCCGAACAGCGCCCCGCCGATCACCCGCTCAAGGAAGAACACCGCAACGTTGGCGAGAAGGAGCGCCTGCGTGGCGGGCGGAAGCGAAGGCATGCGGGGCGCGTGGAATGCTGGGCGGAGGCGAGAGTCTACGGGGCGCGTCGAGATCTGCTCCTATGGCAAACTGGCCGCCTCTCCAGCCCCGTGGCCTCGGTGGCGAAATTGGTAGACGCGCGGGACTCAAAATCCCGTTCCGCGAGGAGTGTCGGTTCGATTCCGACCCGAGGCACCAGTGAGTCTGTCAACTCGTTCCCTGCCGCTTCGGGATGCGACGGAGGCGGGCCTTTGCGACAATGGCCGGATGACGTCCGCAGCGCCCCGCTACCCGACGATCGAAGACACGATCGGTGCGACGCCGCTGGTGCGCCTGCTTCGCCTGCCCGGCGCCGGCAACGAGGAGCGCGGCAACGTCCTCTTGGGCAAGCTCGAAGGCAACAACCCCGCGGGCTCGGTCAAGGACCGGCCGGCGATCAGCATGATCCGCCGCGCCGAGGAGCGCGGCACCATCAAGCCCGGCGACACCCTGATCGAGGCGACCTCGGGCAACACCGGCATCGCCCTGGCGATGGCGGCAGCGATCCGCGGCTACCGGATGCTGCTGATCATGCCGGAGGACCTGAGCGTCGAGCGGGCGCAGACGATGAAGGCGTTCGGCGCCGAGCTGATCCTGACGCCGCGCTCCGGCGGCATGGAGTACGCGCGCGACCTCGCCGAGCAGATGCAGAAGGACGGCAAGGGCCGGGTGCTCGACCAGTTCGCCAACGCCGACAACCCGCGCATCCACTACGAGACCACCGGCCCCGAGATCTGGAAGGACACCGCCGGCCGCATCACCCACTTCGTCAGCGCCATGGGCACGACCGGCACGATCACCGGCGTGTCGCGCTTCCTGAAGGAGAAGAACCCGGATATCCGGATCATCGGCGCGCAGCCGAACGAAGGCTCGCGCATTCCCGGCATCCGCAAGTGGCCGCAGGAGTACCTGCCCAAGATCTACGACCCGAAGGCGGTCGACGAGCTCGTGCTCGTGTCGCAGTCCGAGGCCGAGGAGATGACCCGGCGTCTGGCGCGCGAGGAGGGCATCTTCGCCGGCATCTCGGCCGCGGGCGCCTGCTGGGTGGCGCTGCAGCTGGCCGAGACGGTGAAAGACGCGACCATCGTCTTCGTCGTCTGCGATCGCGGCGATCGCTACCTCTCCACCGGAGTCTTCCCCGCGTGAGCTACGAAACAAGGTTCTGCACCAACTGCGCCACCGCCCTTGCATCGATCTCGCAGGAGGAAGACGGCGGCGCCAAGACGCGCCTGCGCTGCCCGGCCTGCGGCTGGACCCACTGGGGCAACCCGACGCCGGTGCTGGCCGCGGTGATCGAGCTGGTCGACCGCGATGGCCACCTGCTGCTCGCCCGCAACGCCGCCTGGCCCGGCAAGTTCTTCGGCCTGATCACCGGCTTCATGGAAGCGGGCGAGTCGCCGAAGGAAGGGATCGCGCGCGAGGTCTTCGAGGAAACCGCGCTCACCGCCGAATCGGTGTCGCTGATCGGCGCCTACGAGTTCCTGCGTATGAACCAGGTGATCATCGCCTACCACGTCGCCGCGCGCGGCGAGATCCGGCTCTCGCCCGAGCTTGTCGACTACCGGACGGTCGCGCCGGAGAAGGTCAAGTGCTGGCCGGCCGGCACCGGCCATGCGCTCGCCGACTGGCTGCGCACGCGCGGCATCGAGCCGCAGTACATGGAGCTGCCGCCCGGCAAGCGCGCCACCGAAGTCGACGTCGATTGAGGCCAGAAGGACCGAACGCCATGGATGCCCAGAAAGAGCTCGATACCCGCGGCATGAACTGCCCGCTGCCGATCCTCAAGGCGAAGAAGGCCCTGGCCGAGATGTCGAGCGGCGACGTGCTCAAGGTCGTTGCCACCGACCCCGGCTCGGTGCGCGACTTCCAGGCCTTCGCCCGTCAGACCGGCAACGAGCTGCTCGAGCAGACCAGCGCGAACGACGAGTTCGTCCACTTCCTCCGTCGGCGCTAGAGCACCAGGTTCTTGAGCCAGGCACGAAAGTCGGGCCCGAGCTCCGGGTTGGCCAGCGCCAGCTCGACGTTGGCCTGCAGAAACCCTTCCTTGCTGCCGCAGTCGTAGCGCTTGCCGTCGTAGCGGTAGGCGAACACCTTCTCGTGCTTCAGCAGGCCGGCGATGCCGTCGGTGAGCTGGATCTCGCCGCCGACGCCGCGTGTCTGGTGGGCGATCTCGTCGAACACCCGCGGCGTCAGAACGTATCGGCCGGCGACGCCGAGGCGGGAGGGGGCGACGTCGGCAGCGGGCTTCTCGACGATACGGGTGATGTCGACCAGCCGATCGCCGACGGCATCGCCGGCGACGATGCCGTAGCGCCGGGTGTGCTCCGCCGGCACTTCCTGAACGGCGATGATCGACGCCTTCTTCGCCTCGAACTGCGCCACCATCTGCGCCAGGATCGGCGGCGTGCCGATCATCAGGTCGTCGGGCAGGAGCACGGCGAACGGGTTGTCGCCGACGACGTGGCGGCCGCACAGCACCGCGTGCCCGAGGCCGAGCGCCTTCGGCTGGCGCACGAACACGCAGTCCATGTCGTCGGGCTTGACCGCGTGCACCGTCGCGAGCAGATCGGGCTTGTTCGACTTCTCGAGCGCGTCCTCGAGCTCGAAGGTGGAGTCGAAATGGTCCTCGATCGCCCGCTTGTGCCGGCCGGTGACGAAGATCATCTGCCGGATGCCGGCGGCGTAGGCCTCCTCGACGGCGTACTGCACCAGCGGCTTGTCGACGATCGGCAGCATCTCCTTCGGCAAGGCCTTGGTGGCCGGAAGAAAGCGCGTGCCGAGCCCGGCTACCGGAAAAATCGCATGTCTGACTAACATCTACTTACAATCCTCGAGGTCGATGAATTCTGGCACGCGGCAGGCCCTCGCCGACCCCCGCACACCCCCCTGATCCAATGGACCTGCTCGTCGTCGAGACGCTCGAAGCCGATGTCCTCGAATGGCTGGCCCTGCGCCATAGCATTCGGCATGCCCCCGACCTGGCGCACACGCCGCGCGAGTTCCGCCGCGCCCTCCACAACGTCCGGGCGGCGATCATTCCGGCCTCGGTGACGATCGATACCGAGACCCTCGATTTCGCGCCGGTGCTGAAGGCGATCGGCCGGGTCAGCGCCGGCGCCGAGAACATCGATCTCGCCGCCTGCGAGCGGCGGCAGATCGAGGTGGTGCGCAGCCTCACCGCCAGCGCCCGGGCGGAGGCCGAGTTCGCCATCGGCGCGGTGCTGTCGCTGCTGCGCCGGGTGCCGGTGCGCAACGCCGACGGCAGCGTCACCGGCCGCGAGCTCGGCGGCGCAACCGTCGGCCTGGTCGGCATGTCGCCCACCGCGCGTTCGATCGCCCAGCTGCTTTCCGGCTTCGGCGCCCGGGTCATCGGCTACGACCCGGCGCTGCACGCGCGCGAGAGCGTCTGGCAGCTCTGGAAGGTGGCGCCGGTGGGCCTGCGCGAGCTGTTCGAGCGTTCCGACGTCGTCTGCGTGCAGCTCGCCTACTTCAGCCGCTATCACGGCCTGCTCGGCGACCGCTTCCTCACCCACTGCAAGCCCAGCCAGGTGCTGGTGAGCACCGCCCATTCGGGCCTGTTCGACGAGACCGCGTTGGCGGCGGCGCTGAAGGGCGGGCGGATCGCCGCCGCCTGGTTCGACAGCCTCGAGCCGGGCGCGCTCGATCCGGAGCGGCCGCTGTACGGCATCCCGACGCTCCAGGTCACGCCGCGCGTCGCCGCCACCACGCGCGAGGCACGCCAGCGCAGCGCTTGGGCGGTGGCGCGGCGGATCGACGAGCTGCTCGAGCTCGTGCCCGAGAGCGCCAACGATCTCAGCGAGACGACGATTCCAGGCGGGCTCGTTGATCTCGAAGCCGCGACAGGGTCGCACTGAATTCGGCGACCCGCTGCTTGAACTGAGTCACCACCTCGGCCGGCGCCTTGGCGACGAAGCTCTCGTTGCCGAGCTTGGCGTTCTGCTTGGCGATCTCGCCGTCGATGCGGTCGATCTCCTTGGTCAGCCGGACGATCTCCGCGGCGCGATCGATCTCGACGTGCAGCGCGATCCGGTTCGCGCCGACGACGGCGACCGGTGAATCGGCGGTCGCGGCGGCGAAGCCGGCGTCGTCGAACACCGTCACCTCGGACACCTGGGCCAGGGCCTTCAGGAGCGGCGTCGCGGCGGCGAGGAAGCCGGCATCGCCGGTGGCGTAGAGCGGCACCCGCTTGCCGGGGGCGAGGCTCATCTGGCTGCGCAGGACGCGGCCACTGCCGACGATCTCCTTCAGCGTCGCCATCCAGGCGTCGGCCTTCCGGTCGACCTTCTCCAGCTGTGCCTTCGGATAGGGCGCGTTGACGATGCCGTGCTCGAGGTTGGTGGTCTTCCGGCCGGCGACGACCGCAACCCGTTCCCACAGCTCGGCGGTGATGAAGGGCGCGATCGGGTGCAGCAGGCGCAGCACCGTCTCGAGCGTGCGCAGCAGGGTGCGCCGGGTGGCGCGCTGCTCCGATTCGTTGCCCGCCTGCAGCTGCACCTTGGCGATCTCCAGGTACCAGTCGCAGTACTCGTCCCAGACGAACGAGTAGATCGCGTTGGCGACGGTGTCGAGCCGGTACTCGGCGAAGCCTTCGGCGACCGCCGCCTCCACCCGCTGCAGCTCGCCCGCGATCCAGCGGTCGGCCTGCGAGAAGGTGAGGTAGTTGTGGAACGGCTGGCCCGGCGCGCACTCGGCCTTGGTGTGCTCCGCCAGGCCGCAGTCCTTGCCCTCGGCGTTCATCAGCACGAAGCGGGTCGCGTTCCAGAGCTTGTTGCAGAAGTTGCGGTAGCCCTCGCAGCGCTTGGCGTCGAAGTTGACGTTGCGCCCCAGGCTCGCCAGCGAGCAGAAGGTGAAGCGCACTGCGTCGGCGCCGAAGCCGGGGATGCCGTCCGGAAACTCGGCGGCGGTGTTCTTCCGGATCTGCGGCGCGGTCTCCGGCCGGCGGAGCCCCGTCGAGCGCTTCTCGAGCAGCGGCTCGAGGGCGATGCCGTCGATCAGGTCGACCGGGTCGAGGACGTTGCCTTCCGACTTGCTCATCCGCTTGCCGTGCGAGTCGCGCACCAGGCCGTGGATGTAGACGTCGCGAAACGGCACCTGCCCGGTGAACTGCAGCGTCATCATGATCATCCGGGCGACCCAGAAGAAGATGATGTCGTAGCCGGTGACGAGCACGCTCGAGGGCAGGAAGAGCTCGAGCTCCTCGGTCTTCTTCGGCCAGCCGAGCGACGAGAAGGGCACCAGCGCCGACGAGTACCAGGTGTCGAGCACGTCGGGGTCGCGATTCAGCGGCCCGGCGTAGCCCGCGGCCCGGGCCTTGGCATGCGCATCTTCTTCGCTGCGGGCGACGAACAGCTCGCCGCCCTCTCCGTACCAGGCCGGGATCTGGTGCCCCCACCAGAGCTGGCGCGAGATGCACCAGTCCTGGATGTTGTTCATCCACTGGTTGTAGGTGTTGACCCATTGCGCCGGATAGAACTTCACCGCGCCGCTCTCGACCGCGGCGATCGCCTTGCCGGCGATCGAGGTGCCGTCGGCGCCCGCCTTGGTCATGGCGACGAACCACTGGTCGGTGAGCATCGGCTCGACGATCTGGCCGGTGCGCACGCAGATCGGCACCGCATGCTGGTGCGGCACCGCCTTCTCGAGGAAGCCCTGCTCCTCGAGGTCGCTCAGCACCGCCTTGCGCGCGTCGTACCTGTCGAGACCCCGGTAGGCGCGCGGGCCCTGGTCGTTGATCTTGGCGTCGAGGGTGAAGATGACGATCAGCGGCAGGCCGTGGCGGATCGCCACCTGGTAGTCGTTGAAGTCGTGCGCGCCGGTGATCTTGACGCAGCCCGAGCCGAAGTCCTTGTCGACGTAGGCGTCGGCGATGACCGGGATCCTGCGGTCGCAAAGCGGCAGGTCGACGAGCTTGCCGACGAGATGCTTGTAGCGCTCGTCGTCGGGATGCACCGCGAGCGCGCCGTCGGCGAGCATGGTCTCGGGCCGGGTGGTGGCGATGTGCATGCCCTTCATCGGCACGCCGTTCAGGTCGGGCTGCGGGCCGTCGCTGAACGGGTAGAGGATGTGCCACATGGTCCCGGCCCGCTCCTCGTTCTCGACCTCGAGGTCGGAGACGGCCGAGAGCAGCACCGGGTCCCAGTTCACCAGCCGCTTGCCGCGGTAGATCAGGCCCTGCTCGTAGAGGGAGACGAAGGTGTCGGTGACGACGGCCGAGAGCCGGTCGTCCATGGTGAAGTACTCGTACTTCCAGGCCACGGAGTCGCCCATCCGCCGCATCTGCCGGGTGATGGTCGAGCCGCTGGTCTCCTTCCAGTCCCAGACCTGGGCGACGAAGTTCTTGCGCCCGAGGTCGTGGCGCGAGATCCCGGTCTCCTGCAGCTGGCGCTCGACCACGATCTGGGTGGCGATGCCGGCATGGTCGGTCCCCGGCACCCAGAGCGTGTTCTCGCCCTTCATGCGGTGGAAGCGCACCAGCGCATCCATGATCGTGTGCTGGAACGCATGCCCCATGTGCAGCGTGCCGGTCACGTTCGGCGGCGGCAGCTGGATGCAGAACGAAGGCTTGGCGGGATCGAGCGTGGGCTCGTAGACGCCGCTTTCTTCCCAGAGGGGCCCCCAGTGCGCCTCGATGGCGGCGGGGTCGAAGGACTTGGCGAGATCGGTCATGGTGAGGAGGCGCGATTGTAGGTAACGCCGCCGCTTTGCTCCTGCCGGGCGGCGTTCGCTGACCGTCAGCCCCAGGCGCACCGAAACGCCGCCTGCCGAGACGGCTGCCCGCGGAGCGTCTCCACCAGGGTGGCGACGAGCGCGGCATGGGCCTTTGCCGACCCCGGGGGCGCGCCTGCGATCCCGGCCGACTCGGCGCGCGCGAGCGCGGTGCGAAGCTCGAGCGTGGCGATCTGGTGGTCGGGTGCGGCGGCGAGCCTTCGGCGCGCGGTCTCCGCGGTCGCCGGGTCGATGCGGCCGCGCGCGGCCTCGGCCGTGACCCGGAGCGCCAGGCCGCGGCTGCGCATCTCGCCGTTCATGCCCAGCGTGTCGTCGGCCGGCAGCAGCGCGAGCGCCCGCGACGGGTCGCCCTCCTGCAAGGCCAGCTCGGCCCGTGCCTGGCCGTGGCGCACCCGCACGCGGGTCACGACCACCTCGCCGGTGGCGTCGAGCTCGGCGAGTGCCGTCTTCGCCGCGGCGAGCGCGCCCTGGCGCAGCTCGAACTGGGCGAGCGCGATCCACATCTCGTCGCCGGCCGCCTTCAGCTCGCCGGCCGATTCGACGCTGATCACCGCCAGTAGCCGGCGCGCCAGCGCCAGCTCGCCGATCATGCCGAGCAGCTCGAGGGTGCAGGTGGCGGCACCGATCCGCACCCGCGGGTCGTGCAGGGCGATCGCCTCCTCGACCGCCGCCTCGGCGAAGCGCCACGCGGCGCCGAGGTCGCCGAGGGCGAAGTGGGCATCGACCATGGCCAGCAGGTACATGACCCGGAAGTCGCTCGCCTCCAGCGCCGGCGCCAGGTTCCAGCCGCGCTCGGCCGCGGCCAGCGCTTCGCCATGGCGCCCTCGTGAGGCGTAGACGCAGGTCAGGTTGTATTGCGCGATGCGGTCGACGTGGACCATTCCCAGCCGCCCTGCGGTCTCGCTCGCGGCGACCAGCTCGCGTTCCGCGGCCTCGGGATCCTGGCCGGTCGTCAGCAGGACGATGCCGCGCCGGTAGTGGCCGCGCGCGAGGCCCGGGCTGTCGCCGAGTCGGCGCGCGATCGCCAACGCCGCCTCCGCATGGGCCAGCGCGGCGTCGTTCCGGCCGGCGTTGAATTCGCAGAGGAAGGCGAAGTCGAGCAGCTCGGAGCGTTCGAGGTCGGTCAGGTCCGGCAGCGCGAGCGCGGCATGCACGGCCTGCGCCGCCGATTCGTTGCGGCCGAGCTCGTTGCAGGCCACGCCGCGCGCCCAGAGCGCGTCGTAGCGCTGCCGTCCGGTCGGCTCGCCGGGCAGCGCGTCGAGGATCGCGAGCGCCTCCTGGCCGTGGCCACTGCGGGCGGCGGCGAGGGCCCGGGCGATCGCCGCTGCAATCCGCTGCTCGGGCTCGAGCCCTCCGCCCTCGAGCAGCGTGCCGAGCGCGTCGGCCTGCGCCCGCACCGCCGCGAAGTCGGTGCGCTCGTAGGCGACACGGCTCAGCCGCTCGTGCAGGGCGAGCGCTTGCGCCGGGGTCGGCCCGTCGGCCAACGCCTTGGCCCACTGCGCCATCGCTTCCGGCAGCGCGCGCAGGCGCCGCGCCTCGTCGCCGGCGGCGAGGCGGTGCGCGGCCGCGCGCCGCGGATCGCCGCTCGCCTCGTGATGCGCGGCGATCGCGGCCGGCGCCGCGCCGGCGGACTCGCCGCCGAGGGCGAGGCGCCGGTGCACCAGTCGAGCCCGCTCGAGCGAGAGCGCGCCCGCGATCGACTGCTGCGCCAGGTCGTGGGCGAAGGCGAAGCCGGCGGCGGGCCGGGTCTGCGCTGACCGGCACCGGCTTGAAGGATCGCGCAAGTTCCACCCCGCCTCTTCGAAAGGAATCGACCATGACCTTGCCCCATCTTCTCAAGCTCGTCGTGACCGGCGCGATGGCGGTGCCGGCCACCGGCTGGCGCAGACGCGAACCGCTTGCGAGCTGCTCTCCGCCGACGAAGCCGCCTCGCTGATGGGCGCGCCCCTGCCCGAGCCGTTCAAGAGCGAGACGTTGCCCGAGATGCACAACGGCCATGACCATGCCACCGCCTGCGGCTGGTTTCCGAAGGGCTACAACCCGGCCACCGCGGATGCGCCGCCGGAGCGGGGCATCCTGCTGACGCTGCAGGTGGCAGGGCAGGTGCAGGTCTGGCGCAAGGACGGACCGGCCGGCGATGCCGCGACCGCTGCGGCCGGGCGGGTGGTCGCGAGGCTCTAGCCGGAGCGCAGCATGAAGACGAGATCGCTCATCCTGGCGGCCGCAACTGCGGCCCTGCTGCAACCGGTGTCGGCCGCACCGGTCGAGGGCACGATCACGCTGAACGGCAAGCCGATCGCCGCCGGCCATGTGCTCGCCAAGCTGCACGACAACGCCGAGGGCGTGGTCAGCCGGCCGCTGCTGATCGCCGTCGCCGACCGACCGATCCCGGCGGGGGCACTCGACGGCATCGGCGAGACGGTCGCGAGCCAGCTCGCTCTCGCCGGGAAGCTCCGCGGCATGCTGTTCCGCATCGATCCGGCCCGGCCCGACGAGGCAGCGGTGATCGTCCTCGACAAGCCGCGCGAGGCCGGGCGGGGGTTGAGCAGCCTGGTCGTCGGCTCGAAGGAGCAGCCGGCGGTCACGCGCCTGAGGATCGGTCCCGACGAGATCACGGTCGCCTTCGTCCGGCCGCCTGGCGGCGCTCAGGGGATCGATTTCAGCTTCGCCCTCAAGGTCAGCGCGCCGCTGACGCGCGAGCCGCCGATCACCGCCGACATCAGGGGCCGCCCGGCCATCGAGGCGAGCCCGCAGTACAAGGCGTCGCTCGCGTATGGCGAAGCGATGCGTACCGGCGACGTGGGCGCCCAGGTCCGCCTCGGCAGCCGGGCGATGAACGAGCGCATGGACATGTACCCGGACCGGACGGCAATCACCGAGCGGCTGAAGGAGGTGGGCGCGATCTCGAAAACCCAGCTTGCGAAGGTGCACCGCATCGTCGAGCGCGGCAACCGCGCCGTGCTGCTGATCGATCAGCGTGCCTGGATCACGATGGTCAGGGAGAACGGCGAGTGGAAGTCGGGCCGTCAGCGATCGGCGCGCAGCAGGCACACCGGAGGCGCCCCCGCCGGCGGATCGCCCAGGACGAAGACGGTGAAGACGCTCGGCGCCGCCGGCAGCGTGCTCGTCGACGAGCAGAGCGGCGTGTTGTTCGTGGTCCGCACGTCGAAGAGGATCGCCGTCGCTGTGCTCGACTCGACGAAGACGTAGGGCGAGGCGGCGGCGAACTCGGTGCTGTCGAGCAGCGTCGACCCGACCGTGAGCAGGGCGGGACCGAGCGCGCCTGTCTTGGCGCCGTTCGTGCCGTTCACCAGGCGGATCTTCACCGGCTTGGCGTCATTGACCGAAAGCGAGTTGTCGTCGCGGATCAGGGTCACGGACGAGGCGAGGCTGCTGCCAGCGACGAGCAAGGTGTAGTCGGCACCGCCGACGAGCGTGACCGGGGCGCCCGGTACGTCCGTCGCATCGATCGCGATGGAAGGAGTCACGTCGCCTGACGGGACGAGCTTGTAGCTGGTGATCGTTCGCGGTACCGCGGCCTGGCCGAGCACGACCGAGCCGACCGATGCCGTGACCGTGCTGTTGGCGACCACGCCGACCGCGAGGCGAACCCGCGCCGAGGTGTTGAGCGCCGGCGTCAGGTCGTGCTGCTGCACGAGAACGAGCCCGTTCAGCAGCACGCCGCTGGTGCGGCTCAGGATCACGGTGACGACCCGACGGTCCTCGACCACTAGCGTGCTGTCGAGGCGAAGGTCGGCCTTGTCGTTCGCCGCCGTGACGCACAGTCGATAGCCCTCCGTCGGGCTCGAATCGATCGTGGTGAAGGAGGCCTGCAGGTCCGATACGCCGGTCGCGATCGGTGTCGCCGGATTGCCGACGAGGCTCGAGCACGGTGTCGCGACCTTGAGGAGGTAGATGTCGACGTTGCCGCTGTCGGTCGCCGCCGTGTGGAAGAAGCGCAGCTTCGCCGAGCCTTTGTCGGGCTCCTCCTCTTCTTCGTCGATCATCTTCAGCGTCGGCGTGCCGCCGTTGGAGTAGGCGACGATCGCGTAGTGGGTGTTCTTGGACACCGTCGCATCGAGGGTCGCGATCGTCGCGCCGGCGTCGCCGCCGCGCACGCTGAAGGTGCTGTCGCCCTTGTTCTCGCCTTCGTAGTTGCCGACGGAGAACGGGGCGACGTCGGGGGTCAGCCGATCGGAACCTTCGTAGAGGTCGAGCGGGCCGAATTCGTTGGTCGCGTTGACCAGCCGGACCTCGCCGGAATTCGGCGAAACGTCGCCGCCGCCGCAGCCGGCGAGCAATGCGACGCTCGCGGCGCCGCTGAGGAGGAGTCGGAAAAAGGAAATGCGCATCGTGCCATTGTCGCCGCGTGACGATGACGAAATTGTCCCGGCAACGCAAACGAATGTTTCCGGACGCCGAGTCGTCACCCTAGAGCGCCGAAATCATGGCTCCGGCCGAAACGGCCTACCGGCCTACATCAGCAGGTGTTCGCCGGCGTTGTCGCCGCCCAGGATCACGTAGTTCACCTTGCGAATATCGGCGAGCTTGGTGCCGCCGCCGTACGAGATCGAGCTCTGCACGTCTTCCTTCATCTCGCGCAGCGTGTCCTCGAGCCGGCCCTTGATGGGCTCGAGGATGCGCTTGCCCTCGACGTGCTTGTACTCGCCCTTGTTGAAGTCCGAGGCCGAGCCGTAGTACTCCTTGAACAGCTTGCCGTCGACCTCGACCGTGCGTCCGGGCGATTCCTCGTGGCCGGCGAACAGCGAGCCGATCATCACCATGCTGGCGCCGAAGCGCACGCTCTTGGCGATGTCGCCGTGGTCGCGGATGCCGCCGTCGGCGATGATCGGCTTGGTCGCGACCCGGGCGCACCACTTCAGCGCCGAGAGCTGCCAGCCGCCGGTGCCGAAGCCCGTCTTCAGCTTGGTGATGCAGACCTTGCCCGGGCCGACGCCGACCTTGGTCGCGTCGGCGCCCCAGTTCTCGAGGTCGATCACGGCCTCCGGCGTGGCGACGTTGCCGGCGATGACGAAGGCCTTCGGCAGCTTCTTCTTGATGTGCTCGATCATCCGGTGCACGGTGTCGGCGTGCCCGTGGGCGATGTCGATGGTGATGTAGTCGGCGCCGACGCCGTCGCTCGCCAGCCGGTCGATCACCGCGTAGTCGGGCGGCTTCACGCCCGAGCTGAGCGAGACGAACAGGCCCTTGTCGCGCATCGCCTTCGCATAGGCGACGTTGTCGACGTCGAAGCGGTGCATCACGTAGAAGAACCCGTTCGCCGCCAGCCACTCGGTGATCGGCTCGTCGACCACCGTCTTCATGTTCGCCGGCACCACCGGCAGGGCGAAGCGGCGCGGGCCGAACTCCTGCGACGGGTCGCACTCGGCGCGGCTCTCGACGCGGCACTTGCGGGGCAGCAGCAGGATGTTGTCGTAGTCGAAGATTTCCATGGCTCGCCGCCTTTCGCGCAGACGCAAAAACGGGCGCTTCCAGGAGCGCCCGTGTCGGCATTCTACGGACATGGCCGTGGCACCGGTCGGCCCGGCCGCAACAGCCCTGCCGTCGACATGACGCGCTTGCCGGCGCCGCCGCAACGCCGCCGCAACGCCTTCTGCAGACCATGCGTCGCAGGAGGAACCCGACCATGCCGACATTGCTTGCCTCGTCCCTTGTCCGCCTCGACCGCCGCCGCGGCCGGCTCCCGGCCACCGCCCTGCGCGGGCTGCTCGTGTCGATCGCGGCCCTGGCCGCAGGTGCGGCCGAAGCGGGCGATGTCTCCCTAGGCCTCGGCGCGGCGGCGAGCCGCGGCGAGGGCCGCTGCGTCGATGCCTTCCCCTGTGACCGCAGCAGCGGCGGCGGCAAGGCGTTCGGCGCCTACCGCTTCGACGACGCCTGGGAC
>Ga0207675_100003338_pt1 | contig 15706 bp, 12 predicted proteins | sample KBSSwiS42_FD_184305 | JGI IMG/M metagenome (GOLD analysis project Ga0207675, IMG submission 184305) | Switchgrass rhizosphere microbial communities from Kellogg Biological Station, Michigan, USA - KBS Switchgrass S4-2 (SPAdes) (version 2) | ecosystem: Host-associated > Plants > Roots >... | reverse complement strand
CCACTCCTTGGCGCCGTAGGCGTCGCCGACAGCCATCCGCACGACCGAGATCGGCGCGTGCACGCCGCCGAACGGCACGATCCCGGGAATCCGCCGGCCTGTGCGAACGATCACCCGGCCGCCGATCTCCTCACGGAGAATCCTGTTCGGCGAGCCGACGTCGCCCGGGCCTTCGGGGGTGACCGTCGCCGCCTTCAGCCCGAGCCCTGCCTCGCGGACCGCGGCCGCGGCCTCGTGCACGATCGCGTTGTCCGTCGCCCGGCGCGACTCGAGCGAGAGGTCGAAGCGCGGGTACTCGAGCTCGAGGCCGATCACCTCGGGCGCGAGGACGCGCAACGCCTCCTCCAGCAGCTCCTGCCCGGTCTCGTCGCCCTCCAGGACGACGATCTTCGTGCCTGTCATCACCCTCCTTCGTGGGTTAGAACCGCGCGTCCACGGCTACACCGGAGACTCTATGGCCCGCAAAGGAGGATGGAAGCGGCTCGGCTCGCGCGGACGGTTCCGTTACGAGAACGCACGCGGGCGCAAGATCACCGACAAGGCTCATCTGGAACGCATCGCATCGCTCGCGATCCCGCCCGCCTGGCGCGAGGTCTGGATCTCGCCCCGGGCCGGCGCCAAGCTCCAGGCGACCGGCATCGACAAGGCGGGGCGGCGACAGTACCTCTACCACCCTGCGTTCCGGGCGCGGCAGGAGCAGGCGAAGTTCGACAGCCTCATCGGCTTCGCGGAGAAGCTGCCCGACTTACGGCAGGCGATGGCCGAACATATGGAGCAGGAACCCCTCAGCTTCGAGTGGACGGCGGCGGTCGCGGTCCGGCTGATCAACCTCGGCTGGTTCCGGGTCGGCGACGAGCGGTATGCGAGGAAGTTCCGCACCTTCGGGATCACGACGCTGCGCAAGAGCCATGTTCGCGTCCGTGGCAGCAGGATCGCCTTCCGCTTCCGCGCCAAGCATCGCGTGCTCGTGCACACCGCTGTCGTCGACACCGAGCTTGCCGGTGCGCTGAAGGAGCTGCTGGCTGCGCCCGGCGGCCGGACGCTCTTTCGCTATCGCCACAACGACGAGCTCGTCGGCCTGAGCGCGCGCAGGCTCAACGACTACATCCGCGAGTACATGGGCGAGGACTTCACGGCCAAGGACTTCCGGACCTGGGGCGGCACGCTCCTCGCCGCGATCGCGCTCGCCGAGCGCGAGCCGGCCGAGACCGTGGCCGCGCAGAAACGAACCATCGCCGCGGTCATGCGTACGGTCGGCGAACAGCTCGGAAACACGCCCGCGGTTGCGCGGGCTTCCTACGTCAGCCCGGCGGTTGTCGAGCAGTATCTCGACGATCGAACGATCGACGATTTTCGGCCGCGGCATTTGCGTGTGGTCGGCGCGCGGGATATGGGCCTCGATCTCGAAGAGCAGGCGCTGCTGAGCCTGTTGCGTTCCTGGCGAATTCGGCGGGCGCGCGAAGCAGCATGAGATTACAGCTCCCTTTGCGCTAAGCTGAACGCAATCCGTTCGAGAAAGAGGAGGACGACTTGGCACGTAAGACCGTGCTTGTCTGTGACAACTGCGGCAGGGAAGTCGGCGAAGGAAAGGGCGCGACCATGCGCCTGAACTTCTCCGACGCCAGACGCGGTTCGAAGCAGGCCGATCTCTGCGACAACTGCGCCGGCGGAATGCCCGGTCACGCGGTCGCTCGGCGAGGCCGGCGACCGAAGTCGGCGACGGCCTAGCGCCACCGCGCCAAGCACTCGGCCTCCCGCTTTTCGCGGGTGCCGGAGCCGTCGGGCCCCAGGGCTAGGATGGGCCGGTGCCTCTGAGCCTGCTCGCAGGGCCTGCCAACGCGGGGAAGGTCGCGCTCCTGCTCGAGCGGTACCTGGGCGCGCTCGACGAGGATCCGATTTTGATCGTGCCGAACAGGCCGGACGTCGACCGGGCCGAGCGCGAGCTGTTGAAGCAGACCGGGGCGCTCGTCGGAGGCTCCATCGGCACCTTCGACGACCTCTTCGAGCGAATCGCCAGGGGCAACGGCGCGCACCGTCCGGTGGTGACCGAGGCACAACGGGCGCTGCTGCTGCGCCGCGTCGTGGCAGGGGCCAACGGCGGGCTCGGGCCGTCGGCACGCTTCGGCGGCTTCGCCGATGCGCTCGGCGCAACCGTGGCAGAGCTCGAGTCCGCGCTTCTGGAGCCAGGAGAGATCGAAGAGGAGCTCGGCCGGCTCTACGGTGCCTACCGGGCGGAGCTCGACCGGCTCGGCCTCTGGGACCGTGAGCTCGAGCGGCGCCACGCCGCGGCGCGTGCTGGCGGCGAACTCGCAGCCTGGAACCCGCGCCCGGTCTTCGCCTACGGCTTCGAGGACCTGACCGGCGCCGAGTGGGCGCTGCTCGAGGCGCTAGCGGCACGGGCGGAGGTCACGGTTTCGCTCCCGTACGAGCCTGGGCGCGATGCCTTCGCCTCGCTGTCGCGCACCTCCGACGATCTGAACGCGCTCGCGTCGACTCGTGAGGAGCTGCCACCGAACCCGAGCGCACGGACGGCCCCGCTTGCCTATCTCGAGCGTGGGCTCTTCGGCGAGGAGGGCAGCCCGCCCGAGCTCGACGGCTCGATCCGGTTTCTCGAGGGCGCCGGCCTGCGAGGAACGCTCGAGCTCGTGGCCGAAGAGGTGCTCTCGCTCGTGCGCGCAGGAACGGATCCCGGCGAGATTGCGATCGTCTGTCCCTCCCTCGAACGCTGGCGCGCTCCACTCGACACCGCGTTCACGACCCTCGGCGTGCCCTACGCGCTCGAGGGCCGCCTGCGCCTCGGCCAGACGCCGTTCGGCCAGGCGCTGATCGCGCTGCTCCGGTACGCCTGGCTCGAGGGCGAGCGGCGCGATCTGTTCGCCTTCCTGCGCTCTCCGTACTCGGGGCTGTCGCGCGCGCACGTGGACTTCCTGGAAGGGCGGCTGCGCGGCCGCGGCGTGACCGTCGCCGCCCGGGTCGAGGAGGAGATCGGCAAGCTCCGAGGCCAGCCGCTGCCTCACCTAGACGCAGTCCGCTCCGCCGCCGACCCGCTCGCGGCCGTCGAGCAGCTCGCGCGCGCGATGATCCGCTCGGCCCACGGTCTCGAGTCGCCGCCGACCGGAGAGGCCGCTCGGCTCGACCTGCGGGCGCGCGAGCGGGCGCAGAGGCTCGTCTCCGAGCTCGAGGGCTGGCGCGACCTCGGCGGAGAGGTGACGCGAGACGAGGTGGTGGCCCTGCTCGACGACGCGCCGGTCCGGCTCGCGGGCGCGGGGGAGGCCGGTCGGGTGGCCGTGCTCGACCTCCTGCGGGCGCGCACTCGTCGGTTCGAGGTTGCCTTCGTGCTCGGCCTGGAGGAGGGCCGCCTGCCGCGCCGCGTCCAAGGGTCGCCGTTCCTCGACGAGGAGCGGAAGGCCGAGCTGGAACGCTCGTCCCGCGCCGGCCGGCTCTTGCGCACCGACCCGGTCTCGCGCGACCGCTACCTCTTCTACACGGCCTGTACACGCCCGACGCGGCGGCTCTACCTCGTCCGCGAGGCCGCGAGCGACGAGGGGTCGCCGCGCGAGCCGAGCCCGTTCTGGGACGAGGCGCGCGGGCTCTTCGCGCCGGACGAGACGGAGCGGTGGACACGGCGGCGGCCGCTTGCCGCGCTGACCTGGCCGCTGGAGACGGCGCCGAGCGAGCGGGAGCGGCTCCGCGCCCTGGCGGCTCTCGCGTCGTCCGAGCGTGGCGCGGCGAGCTCCCTGGCCCGCACGAACGGCTGGGAGCGGAGGCTGGAGCGGGCACTCGGCGCCTTCGACCGGTCGACCCGACTGACGCACCCGCAAGTGCTGGAGGAGCTGCGCCAGAAGGCGTCCTTCTCGGTCACCGACCTCGAGCGCTTCGCCGACTGCTCGTCGATGTGGCTCTTCGAGCGCGTCGTCTCGCCGCGCAGCATCGACGCGGAGGTCGACGCGCGCCTGCGCGGGACCGTCGCCCACCAGGCGCTGTTCTCGTTCTTCAAGGGCCTGCCGAAGCGCACGGGAGCGGAGCGCGTGCAGCCGGACAACCTCGAGGACGCCCTCGACTTCCTGCGCGAGTGTCTGGCCGAGGCCGTCAAGGCCCACGTGCGCGTCGACGTCCCGGAGCTCGAGCGAAGCGAGCTCGAGCAGAGCCTGGCCCGCGACCTCGAAGAGCTCGTCCGCCGCGAGGCCGAGTCGGACTCGCCGCTCGTCCCGAACCGCTTCGAGGTCTCGTTCGGCTCCGAGCGGTCGGCCCCCGAGCTCCAGCGCGGCCTCGACCTCGGCGGCTTCACCGTCTCCGGGAAGATCGACCGGATCGACCGCGACCCGTTCGGGGCGCGTGGGATGGTCGTCGACTACAAGTCGGGCAGGACCGCCCACTCGGCGGCGGAGATCGAGCGTGCCCAGCTCCTCCAGATCCCGCTTTACATGCTCGTTCTGCGCGATCTGGTCGGGATCGAGCCGCTCGGTGGCGTCTATCGTGCACTCGCCGGCGACGGCAGGGCCCGAGGGCTCCTGCGCGCCGAGCTGCGCGAGGACGGCGTGCCGGGCTTCCAGAAGAACGACTACCTGGCGGAGGACGACTTCTGGGGGCAGGTCGAGCAAGCGCAGGAGCGGGCCCGCACCGCCGTGGCCCGCATCCGCGAGGGGGACGTCCGCCACGACCCGAAGGGCGGGTTCCCCTGCCCGACGTGGTGCAGCCTCTGGACGATGTGCCGGGTGAAGCGATCATGAGCGCAGTCGAGGTCCCGAACCCCGAGCAGCTCCGGGCGATCGAGGAGCCGGGGGTCGTCTTCGTCTCGGCCGGGGCGGGAACCGGAAAGACCACCGTCATCGTCGAGCGCTTCTGCCGCGCCGTCTGCGAGCGCGGGCTCGACGTCGACTCGATCCTCGTCATCACCTACACGGAGCGGGCCGCCGGCGAGCTGCGCGGACGAATTCGGAGCCGGCTGCACGAGCTGGAGCGCCACGATCTGGCCCGCGAGCTCGACGCCGCGTGGATCTCGACCATCCACGGCTTCTGCCACCGCCTCTTGAAGGCGCACCCCTTCGCGGCCGGGATCGACCCGCGGTTCCGCGTGCTCGACGACAGTCAGGGGCGGGTGCTCCGGGGTGAGGCCTTCCGTGAGGCGCTGGAGGAGTTCTGCTCGGGCGGCGACGAGGAGCGATTGCGGCTGCTCGCCTCGTACGGCGGCCGCCGGCTCCGGCGGATGCTGACCGGCGTACACGAGACCCTGCGCTCCTCCGGCCTGGAGCTGCGGCTCGAGGCGCCGGACGACCCGCAGCTCGAGGCGCGGATCGAGGAGCTTCGGGCAGTAGCGGAGGCGCTCGCGAGCGAGCAGGCATCGCAGGCTCTCCGGTTCCTCGAGCCTTCGCCGCGGCCGGAGAAGCTGCTCGACCTGAGCGAGTTCCAGGACCCCGGCGAGGCCGCGGACGCCTACGAGGAGGCGCGCCGCGCGGTCGAGGAAGCAGCGCTCGAGGCGCTGGCTGCGCGCGACCGAGAACAGCTGCAGGAGCTCTTGCTCGCCTACGACCGTGCCTACCGCGCCGCCAAGGATCGCGAGTCCGCCCTCGACTTCGAAGACCTGCAGCTGCTCGCGCGCGAACTCCTGCGTGACAACGAGGAGATCCGTGAGCGCGAGAGCTGGCGCTTCCGCTCGATCATGGTGGACGAGTTCCAGGATACGAACCGTCTCCAGTGCGAGCTGGTCGATCTCCTCGCGAGCGAGGATGCCGAGCTCTTCTTCGTCGGCGACGAGTTCCAGTCCATCTACCGCTTCCGGCACGCGGACGTCGAGGTCTTCCGGGAGCGGCGCGAGCAGGTCGGCGGCGTCCTGGCGCTGACGCAGAACTACCGCTCGCGGCCCGAGGTGCTCGAGGTGATCAACCACCTCTTCGCGGCCGACTTCGGCGACACATTCCAGCCGCTCGACGCCGCCGGTCGCTTCGCCGATCCGGCCTTCGGGGCCGCGGTCGAGCTGCTCGTGACCGACAAGGCGAGCTATGCCGAGACGGGCACGCACTGGCGCCAGGCCGAGGCTCGCCACATCGCGCGCCGCGTGCACGAGCTCGTCGACGCGGGCGAGGCCACCCCGGGTGAGATCGTGCTGCTGTTCGCGGCGGGCACCGATGCGCGGCTCTATGAGGAGGAACTCCGGGCGCTCGGCCTGCCGACCTTCCGTGCGACCGGGCGCGATTACTACCACCAGCAACAGGTGGTCGACCTGCTGGCCTACCTCCGCCTGCTCCACAACCGCTACGACGACGAGGCGCTCGTGACGGTGCTCGCCTCGCCGTTCGTGGGCGCCTCCAACGACGCGCTCGTCCTTCTCCGGCGAGCGGCGCCGAAGCGGCCGCTCTTCTGCGGCCTCGAGAAAGGCATGCCGGGCGGGCTCTCGGTACGGGACGCACGCCTCTTCCAGGCCTTCAAGCAGCGCTTCGACCGGCTCTCCGCGCAGGCGCCGACGCTCACGCTCGAGCGGCTCTGCGAGCAGATCGTCTGCGCGCACGACTACGACCTTGCGGTGCTCGCCCAGTGGGACGGCAGGCGCCGCTACGCGAACCTGCGCAAGCTGGCGCGGCTCGCGCGCTCGTACGAGGAACTGCGCGGCCCCGACGTCCAGGGCTTCGTCCGCTTCGTGGCCGAGCAGGACGCGGTCGGCGCCTCGGAGCTCGAGGCGGTCGCCGAAGAGGAGGGAACGGACGTGATCCGGCTCCTGACCATCCACTCGGCCAAGGGCCTGGAGTTCAAGGTCGTCGTGGTCGCCGACGCGGGCCGCGACCGAGGGCGGCACGATGCCGATGAGATCCTCTGCCTGCCCGATGGGCGCCTCGGCTTTCGCGTTGCCGAGCCCGCCACCGGCAAGCGTCTCTCGACCTCCGAGTACGAGTCGGTCAGGTCGGCGGAGCAGGACGCGGAAGGCGCCGAGCGCCTGCGCCTCTACTACGTCGCCATGACCCGGGCGATCGACCGGCTGATCGTCTCGGGCGCGATCGACCAGGACCGCAAGGCGGATGCCAACACGCCGATCGGTTGGGTGCTCGACCGGCTCGAGGCGAGCGAGCTGGACGAGGTCGGGGCCCAGCCGGGGCCGATGGAGATCGAGCGCGGAGGCGCGCGCCTGCTGATCCGGCTCGACCGGCACGCGCCGGAGCCGCCCGTCGAGGGCCGGGCCGCCGTCGTGGAGCAACTGGAACTCTTCGAGGTGACCGAGAACGGTGGTGCGCCCCCGGAGGCGCCGGTGCTCGCGCCCCTGACCGAGGTTCCGGCACCGCCGCTCCATCGAGTGCGCCGGCTCTCCTACAGCGCGCTCTCGCTCTTCGAGCGCTGCTCGTATCGTTACTTCGCCGAGCGCGTGGTCGGGCTGCGGCCCGGCGACGCGGCGGGCACGGTTCCGGGGCAGACGGGGCTCGCTGCGACCGAAATCGGCGACGCCGTGCACGCGCTGCTGGAGCGGATCGACCTCGGCGCGCCGGCCGTGCCCGAGGATCTCAAGGCCGTCGTCGGTGCCCGCTACCCGGCCGTGACCGACGAGGAGCTCGAGCGGATCCGCGCCTTCGTGGAGTCCTACTGCCGCTCCGAGCTGGGCGCGCGAGTCGCCGCGCTCGAGGGAGCCACGCCCGAGCTGCCCTTCGCCTTCGAGCACGACGGCGTCCTCCTGCATGGCCGCATCGACGTGCTCCATCGCGACGGGTCGAACGCGCTCGTCCTCGACTACAAGACGAACTCGCTCGCCGAAGCCGAGCCAGAGGAGATCGTCGAGGCCGACTACCGGCTCCAGCGGCTCGTGTACGCGCTGGCCTGCTTCCGGGGCGGGGCAGAGCAGGTGGAGGTCGTCTACCACTTCCTCGAGCGTCCAGACGCGGTCGTCTCCGCAAGCTTTGTGCTCGACGACGTGCCCGCGCTCGAGACGGAGCTCTCGGCGGCGATCGCACGGATCCAGGCCGGGGAGTTCCGCCCGACCCCGAGCGAGTTCGTGTGCGCAGACTGCCCGGCGCTGAACCTCGTCTGCGCGGGGCCGCGGCTTGGAGGGTCAGCCGCCTAGGGTTTGCGGATGCCGATGTGCTTCGATGGCCGTGTCTGCCGACAGCGTCACGATGGCGATCAGGGCGAGCACGAATAGGACAAGCGCGTAGAAGACGAACCGCTCACGCTGCTCGAGCAAGAGCCGGCCGGTGGAAACAGGAGCCAGGGCAGCGACTATGAATGCGCTCGCGGCGACGAGACAAACGAGTCCACCGAGGTACACCGTCAACTCCCAGGTCTCGAGGCCGCTGCCGAATGCGTAGACGCCGCCGCTCGAGGCGTCGAATACGAGGACGATTCCGACGGTGATCCCGAGCCAGGCGGCCCTCCGGTCGATCGTCTCCACAAGCCTGAGAGTACGGTTGGCCGCGGATGGCACGGAGCTACGTCAAGGAGGCGCGGCGGCGAGTCGGGCCCAAGCGCGAGCGGATCGTCCCGATCATCGAGGAGCTGCTGGCCGAATATCCCGAGGCGACGATCGCGCTGCGATTTCGTAACGACCTCGAGCTACTCGTGTCGGTGATGCTCTCGGCGCAGACCACCGATGTGAACGTCAATCGCGTGACCGAGAGCCTCTTTCGCAAGTACCGCCGGCCCGAGGACTACCTGGCGGTGCCGGTCGAGGAGCTGGAGAACGACATCCGCTCGACAGGGTTCTTCCGCCAGAAGGCCAAGGCGATCCGAGGAACGATGAGGATGCTGCTGGAGGAGTACGACGGACAGGTACCGGCGCGGATGCAGGATCTGCTGCGCCTGCCCGGAGTCGCACGAAAGACCGCCAACGTCGTGGTCGCGGAACGCGGGGAGGCGGAAGGGATCGTGGTGGACACGCACGTTCGCAGGCTGTCGCAGCGGTTGGGTCTCACGAGGCACGACGACCCGGTCAAGATCGAGCGCGACCTGATGCGGCTGGTACCGCGGCAGTACTGGAACGTCTTTCCGCACCTGCTGATCCAGCACGGCAGGCGGGTGTGCCTGGCGCGCTCGCCGCGGTGCGAGATCTGCGACGTGAACGCGTTGTGTCCCGCGAGTAGGGTCGAAGTCGGCACATTCGCGTCACGTTCGGGCACCTAGCCTGGAGGCATGCGCGCCGTCGAGCTCGCCGTCTACGCCGACGCGCTCGCCGGTGAGGCGGCAAGCCTTTCGGCTCGGGCGGAACGTGCTCGATCGCGCATCCGGCAGGCGGCGATCGAGAAGCGCGCGCGGCGCGATCTGACTGACGCGGCGGTCACGCGGCTTCAGGCGCTCGGGCTGCTAAGAGCGATCGACGAGCCTGCCGCCCGCGCCGAGCTGCGCCACCTCGAGGGCGCGATCGAGGCGCTCGAGGAGCTGCAGTCCTGGGTCGAGACGGAGCTGGCCGGTCTCAGCGCGGCGTGAGGCCGACCAAGAGTCCGCCGTCGTCGTCATAGGCCGGGAAGAAGTCGGCCGTGACGGGCTTCACGTGCCCGACCCGGGAGCGCAGCTCGAGCTGCACGCCGAGTCTGCGCACACCCCATTCGAGCGCCACCTGCGCCGGGCTCGGTCCCTCGAACCCCGAGAGGCCGAGCGCTTCGACCACGTCACGCCCCATCAGATCCTGCTCGCGGTAGCCCGACAGCTCGAACAGGTCGCGGCCGATGGCGAGGATCCGCGCGCTACGGTCACAGACGACGAAGCCGGTATTCGGCGCCGGGTAGTAGTCCTCGAGCAGCTCGAACAGGAACCCGAAGCCGCAGCGGTGGCAGGAGACGGCCTGCTGGCTGAGGCCCTCGCGCCGGTCGTGGTCGATCGAGCGCTCCTTGCAGTTCGGGCAGATGAAGTACGGCACGCGGCGATGGTAGCCAGCGGGTGCCTAGAGCCAGCCCTTGCGGCGGAAGTACCAAAGCTGCAGAAGAGTCGTGACGATGATCCAAGCCCAGGACCACTCGTAGCCGAACGACCAGCGGAGCTCGGGCATGCTCTTGATGAAGTTCTGGCCGTATAGACCGACGATGAAAGTCGGCACGAGCAGAATTGACGCGATCGCTGTGAGTCGCTTCACAACGTCGTTCTGATCGTTCGCGATCTTGGCCTGGGAGTAGTCGCGGACGCCGGCGACGAGATCGCGCGAGAGCTCGAGCCCGTCGACGGCGCGCAGGAGCTTGTCGTAGGCGTCCGCGAACTGGAGCTCGACGTCGTGAGGGAACACCTCGCCGCCCTCGATGTCGACCCGGCCGTCGACGACGGTGTGGACGGCATCGCGGGTGGGCGCGACCGTCTTGCGTATTCGGAGCAGGTCGTGGCGAAGCTCCGAGAGCCGCTGGCGCACCCGTTCCGCCGGCCAGTCCTCGACGTGGTCCTCGAGCTCGTCGATCTCCTCGTTCAGGGTGTCGACGAGGTCGAGAAGCCGCTCGGCGACCTCGTCCACCAAGTGGTAGGCGACCATGCCGGGCTCCTTGACGCCGCCACGCTCGCAGGCCTCGTGCACGCCGCTCGTGTCGAACGGCTCACCTCCGGGGGGCGTCTTGCGGACGGTCAGGACGAAGTCGTGCGTCAGCACGATGTCGACCTCCTGGTAGTAGACGCGATCCTCTTCAGGAACCGCGACCGCGACCAGGAAGACGCCGAAGACGTAGTCACCGTGGCTCTCGAGGGTCGGCCGCGGGTAGTCAGTGTGCTCGGTGGGCCGAAGGATTCGGTCGAGCGCGCGGGCGTGCAGGGCCAGCGGCGTGCGCTCGCGCAGCTCGGCCTCATCGGGATCGACGAGATCGATCCATTCGGCCCGGGTCATCAGGCGAGCCTCGGCTAGACCTCTGCCGCTTCGGCGCGGGGTGCCGTCGCGGCGGTGCCGGGATGGCCCTCGCGGGCGGCGAGCCACCGCTCCGAGTCGAGAGCGGCCATCGCGCCGCTGCCGGCGGCAGTGACGGCCTGGCGGTACGTGTGGTCGACGACGTCGCCCGCGGCGAAGACGCCCTCGACGTTCGTCGCGGTCGAGCCCGGCTGGGTGACCAGGTAGCCGGCCTCGTCATGGTCGAGTTGCTCGAGGAACAGCTTTGTGTTCGGGTCGTGACCGATCGCGACGAACAGCCCCTGTGCGGGCAGGTCGCTCGTCTCGCCCGTATCGAGGTCCCGGACGCGCACCGCGCTCGTCGAACCGCCTTCGCCGATGACCTCCTCGACCACGGTCGGCGTGACGAACGCGATCTTCTCGTTCGCCTTCGCGCGGTCGAGCATGATCTGCGAGGCGCGGAACTCGTCGCGCCGGTGGACGAGGCTGACCTTGGTGGCGAACTTCGTCAAGAAGATCGCCTCCTCCATCGCGGAATCGCCGCCGCCTACGACCACGACCTGCTTGTCGCGGAAGAAGGCTGCGTCGCACACCGCGCAGTAGGAGACGCCCCGGCCCTGCAGCGAGCGCTCGGACTCGAGCCCGAGCTGCCGCGCGCTCGCGCCGGTCGCCACGATCACGGCCTCCGCCGCGTGCTCCTTGTCCCCGACCCAGACCCGGAGCGGGTGCTCGGAGAAGTCCACCTTCGTGACGTCGTCGGTCACGAACTCGGCGCCGAAGCGCTCGGACTGGCGCCGGAAGTCCTGCATCATCTCCGGGCCCATGATCCCGTCGGGGTAGCCCGGGTAGTTCTCGACGTCGCTCGTGATCATCAGCTGTCCGCCCCAGGCGAAGCCCTCGATCACGAGGGGACGCAGGTTGGCGCGCGCCGCATACAGGGCTGCGGTGTAGCCCGCAGGCCCACCGCCGATGATGATCAGCTCTCGTGTCTCTTCAGTCATTTCTTCCTCTGCAGTATTAAACGCTTCGGACCGGTCGAAACTTCCTCGGGAGACGACCTCGATGACTAGAATCGCCGCCTTCCGGCGAAGGGAAACGTAATGGCCTCGACAGTGACGTGGGACCGCCTCCGGGACCTCGCACGGTTTCGGGTACAGAGCGGCTGTGCGATCAGCCTCTATCTCGACCTGGATCCGAGCGACACGCCCACCGCAGGCGACGCGGCCACGCGCATGAACGCGCTCCTCGACGAGGTCGACCGTTCCGACGCCGCCCGCCGGCCAGAGCTGACGCACGAGCAGAGGGAGGGTCTACGCAAAGACCTTGAGCGGCTCCGCACGTACTTCGAGAACGAGTTCGACCGCGACGGCGCCCACGGTTTCGCCGTCTTCTCTGCGTGGCTCGACAACGTTTGGCGGCCGCTTGCGCTGAGCGAGCGCGTGTCCGACCTCGTCAAGGTGGGCGCGAGCCTGTACGTCGCCCCGCTCGTGCCGCTCGTGGGCAGAGGCGAGGGTGCGCTCGTCGCGGTCGTCAGCCGCGAGCGCGGGGACATCTACCGGTTGAACGACGGCCGGCTGGAGGAGGTCGTCGAGCAGTTCGACGAACAGCCGGGCCGGCACGACCAGGGGGGCTGGTCGCAGTCGCGCTATCGGCGGCACATCGAGAAGCTCGTGCACGACCACCTGAAGGACGTTGCCGAGATCCTCGACCGCCAGGTGCGCTCGTTGAACGGGCCCCCGCTCGTGATCGTCGCGGCGGACGAGACTCGCGGCGACTTCGAGGAGACGCTCTCGCACGAGGTGAAGAAGGCGATCGTCGGCTGGACGAGCGCCGACGCGCACGCCGGCCCTTCCGAGCTGCTCGAGGTCGCGGCCCCGCTGCTCGAGTCGCGGCGCTCGCAGCAGGAGAGCGACGTGGTCGAGCGCTGGAAGGAGGAGGCGGGGCGCAACGGCCGCGCCGCCGCCGGCTGGGCCCGGACGCTCGAGGCTGCCTCCGACGGGCGTGTCGACCTCTTGCTCTTCCAGGACGGCGTCGATCGGCCGGCCTGGGAGTGTCCTGCCTGCGGGCGGGTCGCCAGCGAGGGCGGGGCGTGCCCGCTCGACGGCACGCAGATGGAGCAGCGCAATGAGGGCGTCGACCTCGCCGTCCACCAGACGCTCGCCCACGGGGGCACGGTCTGCGCGCTGCGTCAGCGTCAGGATCTCGAGCCCGTCGAGGGGATCGGCGCCCTCCTGCGCTTCTGATCCCGCGACAACCGCAGCCGGCGCCGCCGCATCAGGAATACTTGGGCTGATGGCCTCTCTCGCGCGCACGATCCTCGAAGACCACCTCGAGCGCGGCGAGCTCGTTGCCGGACAGGAGATCGGGCTCCGCGTCGACCAGACCCTCGTCCAGGACGCGACGGGAACGATGGCGATGATGCAGTTCGAGTCCTTCGGGGTCGAGCGCGTTCAGGTCGAGACGGCCGTGGTCTACGTCGACCACAACATCCTCCAGATCGATTTCAAGAACCCCGACGATCACCGCTTTCTGCAGGCGATGACGGGCCGGTACGGCGCCTGGTTCTCGCGGCCCGGAAACGGGATCTGCCACTACGTCCACTGCGAGCGCTTCGCAGCCCCCGGGAAGACGCTCGTCGGGGCGGACAGCCATACGACCCAGTCGGGGTCGTGCGCGATGATCGCGATCGGCGCGGGCGGGCTGGACGTCGCCGTCTGCATGGCCGGCCATCCCTTCGAGCTTCCATGCCCGAAGATCGTAGGCGTCTTCCTCGAGAACGACCTGAAGCGGCCGTGGATCCAGGCGAAGGACGTGATCCTCGAGCTCCTGCGCCGGCGTGGCGTTCGCGGCGGCCGCGGCGCGATCTTCGAGTTCACCGGGCCGGGTGTCGCGGGTCTCAGCTACACGGAGCGCGGCACGATCGCGAACATGATCGCCGAGCTCGGGGCCACCGGTGCGGTCTTCCCCGCCGACGACGAGACGCGCGCCTGGATGAGCGAGCAGGGGCGCGAGGACGAGTTCGTCGACCTTGCGACAGGCGAGACCGGAGACTTCGACGAGGAGGAGCACATCGACCTCGGCGAGCTCGTCCCGCTCGTCGCGAAGCCCTCCTCGCCGGGAAACGTCGTTCCGGTCGAGGAAGTCGTGGGCACCGACCTGACCCAGGTCTGCATCGGCTCCTCGGTGAACTCCTCGTACGCGGACCTCGCGCTCTGCGGCGCGGTGATGCGCGGCGCGCAGATCTCGGAGAAGCTCGTGTCGGCCACGGCGACGCCGGGGTCGCGGCAAATCCTCGACCAGATCACGCGCTCCGGCACCTACGTCGACCTGCTGATGGCCGGCGTGCGGATGCTCGAGCCGGCCTGCGGGCCGTGTGTAGGCATGGGCCAGGCCCCTCCGTCGGGGTCGAACTCACTCCGGACCTTCAATCGCAACTTTCCCGGCCGCAGCGGCACCGCCGACGACCAGGTCTACCTCTGCTCTCCGGCCGTGGCGGCCGCCTCGATGCTGACGGGCGTCATCTCGGATCCGCGCGAGCTCGGCGACGTCGACCTGCAGGAGCGCCCGGAGGCACGCCCCGAGGTGGTGCAGGCCCACATCCTCGAGCCTGTGCCTGCCGACGAGGCGAGCTCGATCGAGATACCTCGCGGCCCGAACATCAAGCCGCCGCCCGAGCAGAAGCCGCTCCCGGACGAGCTGCGCCTGCGTGTCCTGATCAAGGCGCCAGACGACATCTCGACAGGGGATCTCTCGCCCGACGGCGCGACCGTGATGGCGTATCGCTCGAACGTCCCCGCGATCGCCGAGTTCACGTTCCAGCACAAGGATCCCGAGTTCGCGAAGCGCGCGCACGAGTGGGGTGGAGGCTTCATCGTGGCGGGCCACAACTACGGCCAGGGCTCGAGCCGCGAGCATGCGGCCCTGGCGCCGGCCCAGCTCGGCGTGCGCGCGGTGATCGCCAAGAGCTTCGCCCGGATCCACCGGCGCAACCTGATCGCCCAGGGGATCCTGCCGCTGCTCTTCCAGGACGAGAACGACTACGACAAGACGGGGCTCGGCCAGACCTGGCGCATCTCGCAGCTGCACTCGATCGCCGAAGGCAACGATGAGCTCGAGGCCGAGATCGAGGGCGCAGACTCGATCACGCTCACACATGACCTGCTGCCGCGCGAGCGGGAGATCGCCGTCGCCGGCGGCCTGATCCGCTACCTCCGCGAGCAGCAGCCCGCGACCGCGTAGAGAGAGCTAGGCCGCGTCTACCGCGCGCGGGAGCTCGTGCGCCTCGGCGGGCTCGACCGCGTCCTGCCAGTCGGCCGCACGCTCGAGCCGTGTCCCGAGTCGGTCCAGCCGCCGGTCGGCCTCGCCGTACTTCGACTGGGCGTTCTGGATGTGCTTGCCGACGACCTCGAAGTCGGAGCGGAACCGCTCGAAGTCCTGACCCAGCTGAACGACACTGCGCAGAGTGACGGTTTCAAGCTGTGGATCACGGGCGTCGGCGGCGAGCTCGATCGCGTGTTCCGCATCACCGGGCTCGATCAGGTGCTGCCGCTCGTCGAACGCGTGCCGGATCCAGGCGCCTAGCGCCGCAGACCGTCTCCCTCCGTGACTAGAGTCACGATGGGCGGCATGCAGCTCAGTTACGAAAGCCTGGCCCAAGTGCTGGGCGACGGCGGCTGCATCGTCCTGGCGGATCTGACCCAGCCGCGCGAGTGGCTGGGCACGATCGAGCGCGAGCGCATCACGCACGTTGGCGGAGTCACTAGCCTGGTTCAGCTGTGGCTCTCCTATCCGGGCTTTGCCGAGTTCGACCTCAGCTCGGTGCGCTCGATGGCGATCGGCGCGATGAGCACGCCCGAGGAGGTGCATCGGCTGGTGTCCGAGCGTTTTGGGCTGCCGATCACCCAGATGTATGGCTCGATCGAGGCCGGCCTGCTGGCG
>Ga0207675_100003337_pt1 | contig 15710 bp, 17 predicted proteins | sample KBSSwiS42_FD_184305 | JGI IMG/M metagenome (GOLD analysis project Ga0207675, IMG submission 184305) | Switchgrass rhizosphere microbial communities from Kellogg Biological Station, Michigan, USA - KBS Switchgrass S4-2 (SPAdes) (version 2) | ecosystem: Host-associated > Plants > Roots >... | reverse complement strand
ATTCCAATCGGGTGGAGATTGATTGACTGCAGTTTTGGTGTGATTGGATTAATACCACTTCTGATTTGTAAAAAGAAAATTAGCCGGATTGAAAAATTAATAATAATGAATGAATCGGTAACCGACGATACATTTCGCGATCCTAAAATCAATTTATATGCAAACCAATAGTTCAAAACTAAACTGGCTGACCTTTGCAGGTTTTGTACTTGCATTACCGGCGGCCTACCTGATCGTTATTTCAGTTTTAAAATACAACCTGCATGTTAATGGTCCGTTTGATGCATCAAGACCTTTTTTAGAAAGCGCCGGAATAAAGGAGCCTTTGGGGTGGAACATCAACCTTCTCATTGCAGTTGGCCCGGTGCTCGCAGTAATGTTGTCTGTTTTTCATGTACTGAAAATAGAATGGCATTTTAGTAAAGAAGATTTTCAGTTTCATATACGCGTTCAAAAAAAATGGTTTCCACTGCTTGTAATCGGGTTCGCCACTTTTATAATGGCTATACTTTTTTTCTATTTGGTAGGGGAAAACTGCAGATAATTAAAACAAAATATAAATAGACATACAATGGACTATCCGCAAGCATCACCGCAGCCTTCATCCCAATCCTCTGTTATAAAGAATTTGTGGGATAAAGGAAAGCTTTTTCTTAAAGCTGCTCTCATTTTTATAATGGCCCTTGCATTATCAATACCCACTTTTTTTATAATGGGTCTTGTAAAGGAGCGTCAAGGCCGGCAAAAAGAAGCGATTACTGATATAAGCAATAAATGGGCGGGTCAGCAGGTGGTGACTGCACCGATTTTAATGATTCCTTATACTGAGACTGATAAGGATGACAAGGGAAATATAGTTTCATTGAAACGTAAAGCTTATTTTCTTGCAGATAAATCTGATATACAATCAAAGATATACCCGGAAAAAAGACATCGTGGAATTTATGACGTAATTGTTTACAGGAGCGAAATCGTAATAAATGGAAAATTTAACCCGCTTCCATGGCAACAGCTGAAATTACCGGCTGAAAATATATTGTGGAATGAAGCGGTTGTGTTGTTCAAAGTAAAAGATAACGTAAAAGGTATCAATGAAGATGTTTCGGTAAACTGGAACGGGGCTAATCTTGTTTTCAATCCGCAGGAATCGGGGTTATCGCATATGGAAGATGCATTTGCCGCGTCAGTACCATTCTCCATGGACGAAGCCGGCAAAGAACATTTGTACTCTATGAAATTTTCATTGAATGGTTCAGAACAATTACTTTTTACAACCACGGCAAGAGAGAACAAACTGGCTATGCAATCTGTATGGCCCGATCCCAGCTTTACCGGTATTAAAATACCTGATACGAGACAGGTAAATGATAGTGGCTTTTCAGCAAGCTGGAAATATATGAACCGCTCTGTACCCCTGGTATGGAAAGACAAAGTCTATGATTTGTCTTCATCTGTGTTAGGTACAGACCTCCTGATACCCATGGACAGTTATAATAAAACAGAACGCTCGGTAAAGTATGCCCTTCTCTGTATCGTTCTCACGTTTGCTTCTTTCTTTCTTATTGAAACTTATTATAAAAAATCGTTGCACCTGGTGCAATATGGTCTTGCCGGACTTGCATTGGTTTTGTTCTATACACTGCTCCTTTCGATATCAGAGTATACAGGATTTAATCCCGCCTATCTTATATCAGCAGTTGCTACAATAGGCCTGGTAATGTGGTTTATCGGAAGTATAATGAAATCATCAAAGCTGGCTTTGTTTATCTCATTTGTTTTGACTGTTGTATACGGCTACATTTTTATCATTATTCAATTACAGGATTATGCACTATTGATGGGAAGTGTCGGTTTGTTTATCGCCCTTGCTATTATCATGTATTTCTCGAGAAAGCTGCAATGGTAATCTTACCCGAGATAAGAAACCTATTCCCGGTGAAAACATAACCTTCCGTTAAACGCTTATCCTGGTTGGTTTTTTTGCGTGGACGGGGACATCGGTCCCTGTCCTTTTTAAAAAATGAATTATGAAACAAAGTTTTTTTTCTGCGAAGACATGGCTGTCACGCTTCGGGTACGCATGTAATGGATTAGGTTCTTCATTTAAGACAGAGCAAACTGTATGGGTCCATCTTATTGCGACCATTATTGTTATAACATTTTCAATGATTATGAAGGTTACAGGCATTGAAGCGATTGCTATCACGTTTGCGACAGGATTTGTATGGTCCGCTGAGCTATTTAACACATCTATTGAAAAATTGGCTGATAAAGTGACAATGGAGTATAATGATACGATAAAAATGATAAAAGATATTTCAGCAGCAGCTGTACTGATTGCAGCGATAGTGGCACTAACAACAGGACTAATAATTTTTATTCCCAAATTTTTTAGAGTATGATAAAGGATATCGGGCAGAAGCTATGGGTTAAGCGATTGTATTTCCAGCGTACTGAAATGGAAAGGATCTTGTTTCTTTCCTGTTCGTTCAGTATTCTTTTATGGGCTATCCGGTTTATTGCTACCGGAAGTTTAATGCATGGTTTTTTAATCTGGAATCTTTTCCTGGCATATATACCTTACCGGGTCACAAATTATCTTGACAAGGCAGTGAGCAAGATAAAAGACCGGGTTACTTTCTGGCTTATTTTCTTTAGCTGGTTATTATTTATTCCTAATTCATTTTATATCATTACAGACTTATTTCACCTCGATGAAGGAAGGTCTGCGCCACAATGGTATGACCTTGCTTTAATTTTTTCATTTGCATGGAACGGAATTATTCTCGGCATACTATCTCTTCATAAAATGGAAAGAGTGATTGAAGAGAAGTTCAACCGGAAAATTAAATTGCTTTTCATATATGGTATAATGTGGCTAAACGCTTTGGGAATTTATATTGGTCGTTACCTGCGGTTTAATAGCTGGGATATAATCACTAATCCGTTTGGGCTAACTGCAGATATCGTATACCTCTGTGTTCATCCTTTCAGGAATTTTATGGAATGGGCGATGATCTTCTGCTTCTCCGTCTTGATGACATTTATTTACCTGATGATAATAAGATTGAATAAGGATATGCAGAACCGGTAAAGAGTTAGTGCCTTTAATCAGATATTTATGAGCAATAAACAAATAACACGGTCAGTAATGTATACCGCCATAGGCGGCAATATTATTTTTATTCTCTGGATAATTTATAATGGCGCCAAAGAAGGTTTCAGTGGCACATTGCCGGGAAAGGGTTCTTTTGTCAGTTTAATGTTTTTCAGCGTTGGGTAACATTCTTTTACCAGATTGTATAAACATAATTATCAGGAAATCTTAAAACACCATTGCTGCTAATACAAACTGAGTTTGAAAGATAGCTTCAAAATTGAAAAGCCTTCCAGATCCGGAAGGCTTTATAAATAAGGCTGAAAATATTTTAGAAGTCAACGCCCATTGCGAAGTACCACATCGGCTTACCTCTGAAGAAGCCACTCATATCCCATGCGGCATCTAATCTCAGAAAGTATCCGAGTAATGTACTGCGGGCTCCAAAGCCATATCCTCCTACAAATGGGCCAATGCCACCAGCTTTTACTAATACTGATACCGGGTTACTTGGGTCAGTATACAGAACACTGGGCCTTTCTATTTTATCATATTTACCATTCCATGCGGAGCCGAGATCGACAAACTGAACCAACTGGAAATTCCGGATAAGCGCATTATTTATCGGCTTGTTAAATAGCGTCGAAAAAACAGGTAAACGAACTTCACTGTTTATAACCAGGTTATTATTACCATTAGAAACGTTTTGCGGAAAGCCCCGCATATTAACGGCCAACGACTGGTAAGCGTATTCATTATCGGGATCAGGTCTGTTTGCATTGTTGAATTTCGGGAACAACCAATTGTCAACTCCACCGAGATAATAAATAATTTTTTGCGGGCCCCATGAGAAATCACCAGCCGCACGTAACGCCCATATCAGGTTTCTATAAATAGGATAGTAATGCCTCGCATCGAACCCAAGATTAAACGTATAAGGGCGATCATCTTCTTTTGTTCCATCATGATCTTCCTTCCTGATCCTGGAGTTCCAATCCATATATATCTTCCAGCGAAGCCCGTTCCATATGTTAAGTGCTTTGTTGATTGCATTATCATATACAAATTCAGCATGCAATAAGCCATACAACTGCTTTGCATCACGGGTAGTTAATGTGGCCGGCACAATATCGTTGGATAAGATAACATCGCGGTCGCTTCTTATACCCACATTGAACTGTATTCGTTTAATTTTATCCAAAGGATAAGAAATAGTGCCCTGGTATAAATTTGAAAACTCTTTTACGTTCGCAGGCACATTATCATACAGAGGAGGATTATAAACTATAGCACGATAATACGTAAAGCCATAATCAATTCTTTTCTTGAGATACTGTGTTGAAAGAATATACTCTTTATTCTTTAAATCCGGACTGATACGGAAACCTCCGGCAACTTTCCAATCTTCCATAAGATCAGATATGCCGACACGGATCATACCATTAAAAGGATCGCCATTGCTAAGGTTGACCGGGCCAGCACCACCCTGGTACGGCTGATAACGGGTTACCAGTACATTGTTATTAAAACCTGTTACCGCATAATCTGTAAAAAATTTAGGAGGCCTGTATTCATATAGTTTGGCCTTTTTCAATATGGTTTGTTCTTCCTTCGGAATTTCCTGCGCTTCGAATACTTTACCTAGTTGAGTAGTATCGGTGCGTTCATTTTGAAATTCGTTCTGGAAAAAATCTTCCTGTTTTTTAGCCCCGGTATCTTTTTTAGCCTGTTGCTGTTGGTAAGTTGCTTTACCCGACGCCCGCCGGTCTTCTTCCAATAATTTTTTTACATATTCTGTGGGCTTGGCCGTTACGTTACGTCGCCGGAGCGTGTTATCGTCTACCCGAAGGCGGTATAGAAATTTATAATCGCCTTGTCTTACTACTTCGCTCACAAGAGTATTATCGCCAGCGGTTCTCGTTTCCAGCAGGCTGCTTTGGTAGTTACTTAAAGGAAACACATATGCAGAATCATTGGTGACCGATACGAAGCCGATTGAATCCACATCCGTTTTATTCCAGTCTTTCAATAAACTATCTACTTCTTTTAACGGAGGGTTACGCAGTATTTCATCACCGATGAAGATCAACGTATCCAGTCCTGCTCTTTCTGTTTTAAAGAAACCGGCATAGCGGTTGTTAATCCCGTTTTCATCACTTACAAATGTGAAGTGGTAAGAATTGTATTGTGAAGGATATCTCGCATTGCCGTATTTCAGATAAGTAAGCTGCGATATCTGTTTGAAGTCGGATTTATTCCAGTTATCAATTAAAAATACATTGAAATGTTTTGCAGGTAATGAATCACTGCTGCTTGCGGCATCTGCCGAAGGCCTGTTGCTGGAATAAATAATGCCGGTTTTGTTTGGGAATGATACAAACGATGCATCCAGGTCATCATACACATCATTAGTGATTTGTTCTATTGACCCTTTCGCTATATCATAAGTGAAAATATCGGTCTGACCGCTTTTCACTGCGCTCATCAGCAGTGTATTTGAGTTCAGCATATACTTCATGTCCTGCACCTGGTCAAACATGGGCAGCTCTGTCTTGTTTATTTTCACACGGTTAACCATGTCATAAATAAACATCTTTACTTTTCCTTCAGTACTATATACTACCGCCAGCCTCGTTCCTTTATTATCCCAGGCCAGTATCGGGTAGTTCGGGTTCTTTTCATCTTCACCTGCACGTACGCCATATTTCAGCAACACTTTCCGGTTCGTAAAATTTTCGTGTAAAACAACACAATACTGTCCCTTTACAAATTCAACTACAGCATATGTAAAGCTGCGCGGCAGCGGGTTTGCATTGAAACGGATAAAATCTCTTTTTACTACTTCTTCTGACACAGACAATTGTCCCTTTGGCACACTGCGCCGGCCACGTATATCTTTATAATAACGTTGTGTTTCCTCCGTCATGAAGTCTTTCAGTACTTCTTTAAATTTCTTTTTTGCAATTTTTAATGAGGCGTTATTGATATTCCTGTAAATACGGGCCAGGTATAAAAGGTAGGTCGTTTTATTTTTTCCATATTTATTGGCGAAATAATACCAGAATGCATGGCCGGCTACCAATGGCCGCTCATAAGCAAATTGATAAAAGTTATTATAGCGGCCGGATAACAAAGCTGATTTGGTTAAATCATCATCTTCAGGGCTCCAGTTTTCTGCAGCATACGCAATGTATCCATCAGTTAACCATTTAGGTAAATCAAGCAGGGTTTGATTGGCGGCGAATTCACCCAGGTCATCACCAAATAAAAGATTTTCTACCAACGATCTCGCAATCCCCTGGCGTATTTGTTTGCGCAGGTTATTATGGTTGCCGTCGAAGCTTACAAGAATTTTATTATTTACGAGTTTCGTTACGCCACCGGTAGTCTGCCAGTCAATCCCGATACCAATGTTGGATTGTTCGAGCTCATCAAAATTGTTATAAACTATAATGTTGGCGCGGCGCTGTAAGCCATATTCCACAAATTCTTCAATTTGCGGAAGCTCTGTTTCCGCTATCTGGGCTACATATCTCCCAAGCTCCAGCCCATCCTGAGCAAAATAAGTATTGAAGTTTTCGGTCTGGTAATATTTCCATTTGAATTTCTGGTACTGGACCCTGTTTTTCCCAAACTCTACTGTGTTTACCTGAGCCTCTGTTTTCATCCATACGAAAACTGCGAGACAAGCAATCAGGCTGATGATTTTCTTCATAGAATTCTTTTGCTGTTTCAATTCCGTTTAAATCGTACTTTTTGTTCCTGGTGTTGCCATCGGCTTTATTTCTCTTCAGCTTTCATTGCTTCGTCCCGAGAGATGTCGGAATACTGCAACAAGTCTATTCAGCATTCTGCTATAAACGTTTGTGTTTCTAACAAATACTATAAATGTACATCGCCGTAAAGAAAGTTACGTAAAGATTTGCGGTAATAGTTTCAATTTTAACAAACAGAATTCAAGGGGTCGTAAATTGCGTGTAAAATACAAAAAACCATCCATGTTAAGCGTTAAGGCATTCATGTTTAACCCGGTGCAGGAGAATACCTATATTTTATATAACGCTGAAAAACAGTGCTGCATTATAGACCCGGGCTGTTATTTTTCGGAAGAAAGAGATGAATTGAAGAATTTTATTGAACGGTCGGGTCTTCAGCCGGTTCTTTTGCTCAATACGCATTGCCACCTTGATCATGTGTTTGGTAACAAATTCATTCATGAAACCTGGGGGCTACCGCTTCATATTCATCAAAAAGAAAAGCCGGTGCTGGACAATGCCGAAGCTGCCGGTATCCGCTGGCAGTTGCCTTTTGAGAATTATAAAGGTGACCTTGTTTTTCTCAAAGAGGGAGAAAGCATCAGGTTGGGAGACGATGAGCTGGAAATTTTATTTACCCCCGGTCACTCGCCCGGCAGCGTTAGTTTTTATTCCGAACAGGGCGGATTTGTAGTTGGCGGGGACGTACTTTTTAATGGCAGCATCGGCCGTACCGATCTGCCCGGCGGCGATTTCAATACGCTTATCAACAGCATCCAGACGCAGTTATTTGTTTTGCCAGATGAAACGAAAGTATACTCCGGTCACGGGCAGTTGACAACGATTGGTTTTGAGAAAATGAATAACCCGTTTGTGAAACTGTACTAAGAAATTTTTGGAATAAAGAATTTCCCGATATAGGGCAATCGTTGAAACTCTTTCTTCTCAATTTTTGAAATAAACAGCGCAAATGCGGCGAGTAATAATGTAGAAGTAGTGAAATTAAACAACTTATTTTCCCAAAGGGAAACCAGGCCGCGATGCAATAAATAAATCAATACCACCATGACGAGATAGGCAATTAGTTTTTTCTTCGCATAGGGTACAGGGTAATGTTTCTGGCCCAGCACATAGCTAATGATCATCATAAACAGGTAACAGCAAAAAGTAGCAATGGCGGCCCCGAGGTAGTGAAGCTTAGGAATCAGCATAATATTCAGGACTATGGTAATAATGGCGCCGGCCAATGTAATGGCGGCTCCCTGCATATTTTTATTCGTGAGCTTATACCAGATGCTGAGATTATAGTAAATGCCCAGGAAAATGTTTCCCAACGCCAGCAATGGCACAATGTTTAAACCCTCTACCCATAACGGTTTATGTATCGCATTGAAAAACCAGCCGAATACATCAATGTAAAGGCTGATAAAAAGAAACATAAAACAGCAGGCGATTACAAAGAACTTCATCACTCGTGCATAAACCTTCTGTGCGTTTTCTTCTTTGGCACGGTTAAAGAAAAAAGGCTCCGCCGCCATACGAAAAGCCTGGATCAGAATAGTGATTAATACTGCCAGCCGGTAAATATTTCCGAAAATGCCCAATTGATGCTTTGCTTCCTCTACCGGTAAATCCACTACATGCTGATAGATAAGACGGCTCAGCATATCATTTACCATACCGCCCATGCCCACAATTACTAACGGATAGGAATAGTGCATTACCTTTTTCCACAACTCTTTATCAAAATGAAAACGGACCTGGCTGAATTCTTTATAAAGAATCAGAAAAGCGAGTATACTACCGCATAAGTTACCAATGAGGTAATAGCCGATTCCCTGGTCTTTATCATAAATAAGATTTAAAATGCTTTGAGGATGTGTCTTGAGATATTTAGGTATAAGGCCCAGGAAAACGATTACTACCGCCACGTTCATCATCACTCCGGCTATCCTCGCGAAAGCATAGCGTTTCGGGCGGTTTTCCTGGCGCAGGCGTGCAAAGGCAAGGGTAGATAATGCGTCGAAGAAAATAATGCCGGCCATCCAGGTTATATATTCCCTGTGTTCATCAAGGTTGGCCCAGTTTGCTATCGTATTTCTGAAAAGATACAGGATGATAGTAAGGAAAATCGTAGACACAATAAGAGAGACAGAAAGGGTATTGTACAATTTTTTATTGTCATGGTCCTGCGAAAACCGGAAGTAGGCGGTTTCGAGTCCATATGTAAAAAGAACATTGAGGAACGGGATCATCGCATACACCTGGGTAAGATCGGCGGTGGTCGCTGGTCTTGCAAACATCAGCGGAAGGCTGAGGTTCATCAGGTAACCCAGGAACCGGCTTGCTATCGTAGGTACACCATACCAAAGAGTCTGTCCGGCCAGCTTTTTTATACCACTCAAGGATTGGAAAATTTCGAACAAAAGTAACTGATACCGGGGCAAAAACCGAATCCCGCCAGAAACTGCAATGAAAACTGAGAAACGATTTTGTATTTTTAATCGTCTTTACCAAAACGCTGTTATGAAAAAATTTCTACTTGCCCTGCCGGCGATATTTATTTTCAATCTCATCTACGCTCAGGCATACGAAGGAACTATAGAATATAATAAGAAGAAACGCAACGCTTTTGTGATGGAGTATGCTTACCCACCTGAAGCTGTGGAAAAAGCAATTGATCAGAAAATGGAAAAATTGGGTTACAGGGGTAAAGAAGAAAAAGGCCTTTTCAACGGCGATAAAGGGTTTAAAGTTTATAGTCACGCCTATTTAACCGATGTAAGCGACGATGCTATAGACTACATAATAAAAGTGGAGAGGAAAAGTAAAAAGGAAGACGATAAGTCAATTGTGTACATGATTACTATGAAAGGAGAAGCAGATCATGCTACCATTCTGGATGCTGCCGGAAACGGGAAGGCAAAAGCTTTTCTGAATAATTTTCATCCCAATATTGAAGCGGCGCACCTGGACATAAAAATCAAGGGACAGGAAGATGGTGTTGTTAAAGCAGAAAAAAAATTAAAAAAATTGCAGGATGACCAGGCAGATCTGGAAGCAAAACTGAAGAAGTTGCAGGATAACATTACTGAAAACGCGAAAGAACAGGAAGATGCAGCGAAATCAATAGAGGATCAGAAACAAATATTGGATACATTAAAGAGTAAGAGAAAATCCTGATTAAATTCTTTTTAATAGAAAACCGGGAACAGGTTGTGTCTGTTACCCGGTTTTTTATGAGTATATCATTTATGAATTATTATAAAGCCGAAGTATCCATGATAATTCATACAAAATAAACAATATCACCAGTATGGCATGGAACCTTTTATTACTTACCCTTATAGCAACCAGGCAAAGAATGATATGGACAATATTACGTACAGGGTATTCCCAGTTAAGACTTTCAGCATAATCTTTTCCTTTCAACAGCGTATCAATAACATCTACGGCAAATGAAACAGCGAGAAACGAAAAAAACCATTTTTTCCTGGAATAAAAATAGGCTTCAAAGTTTTCATACTCACTGATATCGTCCGGGAATATCAGTACGCATAAGATATAATAAAGGATGATGTAAAAGACAATAAAAAGGTATTTTGAAAACAACCATACTGTTACAACTTTCAAATGAATTTCCCACCACCAGAAATGGATAAGTAATAAAAAGATATAGAACACCCAAAGAAGGTGTACTGTGTAAGGCTTTTTCCTGCCCGGATGATCAATAAGTTTTACAGAGTTTTTTAATAGTTGTGTAATGCTAAGACCCATGATGATACTCATCACCATTCTTATGTGGAAGAAAGTATCCATAAACAAAAGTTTTGAATCAGAAGGTTACATCTTGTAATTAACGGCGAAATTAGAGGCATTAATAATTAAAGATGCATTGTCCAGCCAGAGTTTTTTTAAAATCAAAACCTGGTTTGACTGTAGTCACACGTTTTACCCGAATTTCAATGCACATCCGGTGAGAGTATGGTTTTGTGCTCCGGATCAGCATACCTGGGATTTCTCAGGAAACTGCTATCAGTAAGTGTGCGGAGAAATGAATTGACATCTGCAATTTCACGTTCAGTTAGTTGAATGCCATTTATCAAAGCAGGATCAAGTGTTGCACTTTTTTGAATGCCATCGCGGTAGTGACGGATACATTGCGAAATATACCAGAACCTTCCATCATGCATATAAGGCGATGAAACGGCTACATTGCGTAAAGAAGGTACTTTAAATTTTAATGAGTCATTTGAATCGTTGGTTATTTTCATCCGGCCATAGTCTTTTAACGATGGATCTGCGGCAAGACCAATATTGCGATACGAGAAATCTGTAAACATGGGTTCGGGGTGACAGGTCGTGCAATGAGTTTGAAATAATTCATAACCGTGTTGTTCATAAAACAAAAAGCTGGCTTCACCTCTTTTTACCTTGTCATATTTTGAATTACCTGAAACAAGTGAAACTGTAAACTGTGCCATTGCTTTCAATACCCGCTGGCTGTTTATCGTATTATCGTTAAATGCAGCTTTGAATAAAGGTGCATACGAGGTATCTTCTTTAATTTTAAAAATTACATTTTCGATTGTCTCCGACATTTCATTATGTGCTGTGATCGGGGCTAAAGGCTGTACCTCGATATTATTTACACCACCATCCAGGTTAAATTCTTTTTGCCATGCTTCATTAAAAATAACGGGTGCATTCCGGAATGAAAACTGGTTATTGAAACCATGACTCAAAGGGTGATCGAAAGTGGCAAATGCCGCATATTGCTGGTGGCAGGATGCACAGGGAAAGTTGCCATCCTTTGAAAGCTTGCCGTCATAAAAAAGTTTACGTCCCAGCACGAATCCTTCTTCCGTTAGTGGATTGTTTTGAAATTTATAAACCGGTTCAGGAAAGCCTGCCGGTATTTCTTGTTTTAATGGCGTGCCGGTAGTATTTGTCTTTGCTGTTTCGCCTTTGCGGCACGATTCAACGGAGTTGGATACGGAAACAGTTCCGGATAAAATAGATAATATCGTAAATAACTTTATAGTCATTCAAACTATTCTTATTTATTTTCAATTTTATCAATGGAGAATATCGTCGCATAATTTTCAGAATACTGCCTCGCCAGCCTGCCCGGTGATGTGCATGCAGGGTTCGTCTTAATAGGTAATGAGTGAACGCTGTTAAAAAATAAGTTCAAATCTGCTTTTACGTAAACAACAATTGTTTTGTTGTTTGAAAGTTCAATATTGCTCCGCGGAAAAGATAAATTGATTCTTTGATTTACCTTATCAGGTCCTTTAAACCCACCTAAATGATACTCTATTAAATTTTGAGGAAGGTTCGAAGCCGTTGATCTGCCTTCAATTTTTATACTTACATACCCGGTATTCCATGTCCAGAACATTCCATTCATGGGATCCAGTGCTCCTGATTGCGCTCCGCTTACATTGTGCAGGCTGTCAACGCCGAGCAGGAAAGATATCGCATCATAGCTTCCGTCATTAACAGGCAGGGAAATTACCCTGGAATCTTCATTACTGTTATCCACCAGGAAATAACTGTCTGCGATCGTGGTTCTTTTATGATTTTTTGTATTTACCAATTCGATATTGGTGATATAATACTTCAGCCGTTGTATAGTATAGTTTTCACCAAATGAATTTGTATAGCTGCTATCAGGCGAGACAGGCTTGTTATCGACAACGTTGCTGAATCGTATTTCCAGATGGGTTTGCTGCTGTAGGTTCTTTTGTAAAAAGAAAGAAAGAAATATCGCAAGTAATGATGTAAGCATTCTTATTCAAACTCTGGTCTGTTAATGTACAAAAATATTTATGAAACTTTCTTCGTGGCATTTCCTGAAATAGAGTAATCAGGCCACTTAACGATATAATACCAAAACTTACAGCTCACCGGGCCTGAATTTTTTTCTTCCTGCTTTGATATCTGCATTTTTCTTTTTCCATTCCAGTCTTTTTTCTTTCGATTGTTTAGATGGTTTTGAGGCAATTCTCGGCTTTTTCTTTTTTAAGGCATTTGTAACCAGTTCGTTTGTTTTTAATACTGCTTCATCTTTATTTTCTAACTGTGTCCGGTATTCCTGCGACTTGACCTGTAACAATCCTTCTTTCGTAATACGATTGGAGAGTTTTTGGGTTAGAATTTCTTTTTGGTCGCCGGCTAATAATGACGAAGCAGCAATATCGAAGGAAGCGATTACCGCGGTTTCTACTTTGTTTACATTCTGACCACCTTTGCCGCCACTGCGGGTGGTCTGGAACTTAATTTCGGATGAAAGGTCAATAGTCACAGTTTATCGTTTATAGTTATTTTACATCTTTGCCGGACGTTTTCAAAATTAAGAACCATAGACAATAAACCCGAAACTATAAACTAACTTATGCGGGCAGTAATACAAAGAGTAAGCAAAGCAAGTGTAACGATTGACCAGGCAGTGCATTCTCAAATAAGCAATGGATTGCTGGTTTTGCTGGGAATCGAGGATCCGGACACGCAGGAGGATATTGAATGGCTGAGCAGCAAGATTGTTAACCTTCGCGTTTTTGATGATAACAACGGGATAATGAACCTTTCCGTAAAAGAAACAGGCGGCTCTATTTTATTGGTGAGCCAGTTTACATTGCATGCATCTACAAAAAAGGGGAACAGGCCTTCTTACATTCGGGCCAGTAAGCCGGATTTCGCTATACCCATGTATGAAAAAATGATATTGCAGCTCACGAACGATCTTGGAAAGCCGATCGGCACCGGGCAATTCGGAGCAGACATGAAAGTGGAATTATTAAACGATGGACCTGTAACAATCGTAGTTGATACAAAAAACAAAGAGTAAACAGGTTTGATGCTCACTATGGACTCTTTACTAACAACGACCCACTCTTACTGAACTCCAACCTTCTCAGTGTATCGCTTACCATCTTTCAGCTCCAGCATAATATAGAATAACTTTTCACTTATGGATACAACAAAAGTGTAGGAAGGCGCTTTTACGTTGTTCTCTTCCACAAAGCGGTGGCCAGAAGCTGTCCAGACCATTATTTTACTTATTTCAGTTTTACTTTGAACGGTTACCCGTTTACCTTCTGTAAGTACTTTGTAAGGTTTCGAAGCGACACGGTCGATGATGGGTTTGCTGGTATCAGGTATACCGTTTGCCTGCGCTGATACAAAAGTAGCAAAGCAAAGAATGATAGCCGGGGCTAGTACTCTCCGCGAAAAGGTGTTGAACATAGAATTGAGTTATCGGGATTCATAAAATTGGTTTTCTATGTCTTCAAAGGGCAGGAGGTACAGGATAGGAGGCTGTAAAACGACAACAATCGTGCTATATTGCAAAGAAATTCCCAAAATTTTGTTATGACGATTAAAGAAGCCCAGTTAGAAGTAGATGATTGGATAAAAACAGTTGGTGTCCGTTATTTCAGTGAACTAACGAACATGGCTATACTAACAGAAGAAGTAGGAGAGCTGGCCCGCATTATGGCCCGTACTTATGGTGATCAAAGCTTTAAAGAAAGTGATAAAAATAAAAATCTTGCAGATGAGATGGCGGATGTATTATGGGTTTTGATATGCCTTGCCAACCAAACAAATATTGATCTTACAGAAGCCCTGCAAAAGAATTTCGAGAAAAAAAATATCCGCGACGGCGAACGACATAAGCAGAACCCCAAGCTGTAAGCGGGTTTGCTTTTCTGGCATTGTTATTTAATGGCTATAGGTAATAGGCCTTTGGCCATAAGCTGAGCACTATCATTGTTGAAAATTTGACAGCCTGTTGCCTACGGCTTATAGTCTACAGTTGATTATTATGCTATTCAAAAACATCTGGACAATAACAAAAGAAACGTTTTCTGATTTTTTTAGTAATCATGTGCTGAAACTCAGTGCGGCATTGGCTTACTATACCATTTTCTCACTCCCCGGCCTAATTATTATTGTTATATGGATCAGCGATTTTTTTTATGGCCGCGACGCAATAGAAGGAACGGTATATAAACAAATTGCCGGCTTTGTTGGTAAAGACGCGGCGCTGCAGATACAGGAAACCATCCGCAATGCAACACTCTCTTCAGATAACCACTTCGCGACTATTGTCGGAGTAATAACGTTGGTACTGGGGGCCACAAGTGTATTCAGCGAGATACAGGATTCCATCAACCTGATCTGGCGATTAAAAGCCAGGCCCAGGAAGGGGCGTGGCTGGCTGAAGCTTATTGTTAACCGCCTTCTGTCTTTTTCAATGATAGTAACTCTCGGTTTCCTGTTACTTGTTTCCCTGATCATTAACGGCCTGATGGATATCTTTATCGATCATCTGACACGATTACTTCCACAGGTGCAACTGGTAATAGCGTATAGCCTTAATCTCGTTTTTACATTTCTCATTACTTCATTTTTGTTTGGCATTATTTTCAAAGTATTGCCAGACGCAAAAATCAAATGGAGGCATATAAGAGCGGGGGCGCTTACAACCGCATTACTTTTTATGGGCGGTCGCTTTTTGATCGGGTATTATCTGGGCCATAGTAAAATGTCTTCTGCATATGGAGCGGCCGGCTCAATTATAGTCATTTTGCTTTGGGTATATTATTCAGCTATCATTTTATACTTCGGGGCAGCTTTTACCCGTGTGTATGCAGTATTCAGGGGCTCTCATATTTATCCCAATCAATACGCTGTATGGATTGAGCAGGTAGAGGTTGAATCGAAAAAATCATTGAATGAAAAAGCGAACGATGAGCGTTCAGCCGATAATATCAAAACTTTGTAAAAGTAAAATAACTATTTGTGGAGTTTACAAAGAGGAACCATTCTACACCCTGTACCTCAAAAGA
>Ga0207675_100003335_pt1 | contig 15717 bp, 16 predicted proteins | sample KBSSwiS42_FD_184305 | JGI IMG/M metagenome (GOLD analysis project Ga0207675, IMG submission 184305) | Switchgrass rhizosphere microbial communities from Kellogg Biological Station, Michigan, USA - KBS Switchgrass S4-2 (SPAdes) (version 2) | ecosystem: Host-associated > Plants > Roots >... | reverse complement strand
TGACCGCGGCCCGATGTCCGTACTGCTCCTTATCCTCGGCTTCAAGCTGATCGGTGATGCGATAGCCGGGTTGAGCACGTAGTGGACTTCCTGAGACACCTCAGGAGGAAGGAGAATGCTGCCCGGGTGGAGCCGGCTCAGTTCGAGCTCGCGGCGACCGATGCCGGGGAGCTCGCCACGGTGTTCTCCGCGCCGCGGTGGCTGCGAGACCTGGGCCGGACCTCGTGGCTGCTGGTCGGGTTCCTCGCTCTGACGGCCGCCTTCGTCTGGTTGCTCGGGGCCACCTACACGATCGTCGGGCCGGTGGTGGCGGGGACGATCGTGGCCACGGTCTCGATGCCCGTCGTCGGCGTGCTCGACCGGCGCATGCCGCGAGCCGCGGCCGCCGGGCTAGTGCTTCTCGGGCTCGCGGCGATCGCAGCGTTCGTGGTCGTGATCGTGATCGGGGGGATCACCTCGCAGGAAGGAGCGATCTCGGAGAACGCCAAGGCGGCCGCCGACAGGACGGAGGGGTGGCTCAACGATCTCGGCGTCGACAAGTCCGGCTCATCGAGCGCGAAGTCAAGCGTCGAGGCCGACGTCCCGAAGATCATCTCGACACTCACGAAGGGTGTGATCAACGGCATCGAGGGGCTGACCTCGGTCGCCTTCGCCCTCTCGTTCGCGCTCCTGAGCCTCTTCTTCATCATGAAGGACGGCCCATCGATGCGGCGCTGGGTCGACCGCCACCTCGGGGTGCCGCCTCCGGTGGGCCAGTTGATAACCGGTGGCGTCATCAGGTCGCTGCGGGGCTACTTCCTGGGCGTCACGATCGTGGCGGCGTTCAACGGTGTCGTGGTCGGACTCGCGGCGCTCGTGCTCGGAGTGCCTCTCGCCGGCACGATCGGGATCGTCACCTTCGTTACTGCCTACATCCCGTACGTGGGTGCGTTCGTCGCGGGAGCCTTCGCCGTCCTGATCGCGCTCGGTGCCAAGGGAACCACCGTCGCGCTGGTCATGCTCCTGGTCGTCATCCTGGCCAACGGACTCCTCCAGAACCTCGTCCAGCCCTTCGCGATGGGCGCCGCCCTGAACCTGCACCCGCTCGCGGTGCTCGTGCTCACGATCGGCGCCGGCTGCATCTTCGGAATGCTCGGGCTGGTCCTGGCGGCTCCGCTCGCCTCCGCCGTCGTGCACATCATGCGAGACCTGACGAGGGCCCGCGCTTCAGCCGCGGTACCGGAGGTGGGCCCGGAGCCCGCCCCCGAGGCGCCGCCCGACGCGCCGATCGTGCCGGCCTAGGCTTGCATCATCCGGTTTGGACGATGCCGTGTGACAAGGTAGGCCTGACGATCGAGGGGATCGACGCAAAGGAGCGGACGTGAACGACGAGCTCGGAGCGAGGTTTTGGCTAAAGCTGATCGGCCTAGTCATCGTGTTCGGCATCGCAGCGCTGCTGCTGTTCTTGCTGGTAGACGCGGCGTGGTACAGGTGGGGCATATTCGGCGCGCTGTTGTTCTTCTTCGTCATCCTGCTGGCCTTCGGCTGGTTCTACGACCGCAGGCACGAGCGCGAGTACGCGGACCTGGACGCGTAGACGCTCTTCAGGAGGCGACCGGCTGAGCGTCGCCCGCGAACGACTCGGCCGCGTCCGCTGAGCCTTCGACGAGCCCGAGCTCGCGCGCCCTGGTGATCGCGTCGCTGCGGCTCGAGACGCCGAGCTTGCGGTAGACGGAGATCGCCTGGGTCTTGATCGTGTTGCGAGAGACGAACAGTCGCTCGCCGATCTCACGGAACGAGAGGTGTGTCGAGAGAAGGGGGAGCAGGCGAAGCTCGGCCCGCGTCAGGCCCGAACCGCCCGCCGCGGTGGCCTGCGGGATCGCCTCGATTTCGGCCTCGAGCGTCGCGACCTGCTCGCCCAGGACCCCGAGCGAGGGCCGCAGTTGCAGGATCTCCCGGGCCTCGGCGAGCAGCGCGCGCGCGCCGTTGTGGTCCCGCAGGGTCACGTAGGCGCGTCCGAGCTCGAGCCGCACCTGCACCGAGAGCCACGGAATCGCGTGGGTCAGGCTCGGCGCGAGGCTCTCGGTGATCGTCAGCTGCCTGCGCGCGTCGTCCCAGCGCCCATGGCGAAGGAGCGCTCGGGCCGTGGCGGCCAGGTCGAGGGCGCTGGTCGGGTAGCCGTCGAGCTCGCGTTCTTCGATCAGGCGATGCGCTTCCAGCGCCAGCAGCTCGGCTCCGTCCTCGTCGTGGCCCGACGCGAGCAGGGAGCGCTCGCTTAGCGCCAGGGCGCGGCTCTCGGCGCGGCCGGTCCGCTCCGAGGCCTCGGCGGCCGACGCCAGCACACTGTCGGCGCGATCGTCGTCGCCCAGGAGTAGGTGGGCGGTCCCGTTCATGACCAGCGCCCACGGATGCCAAGGGTGGTCCGGGGGGAGCGCTGTCAGCGCCGAGTCGGTCTTCTTGAGCATGCGTTCAGGCCCCTCTGCGCACATCGCACCGCGCAGCACATCGATGCACGCCCGGGTGGCTCCGCCCTTGCCGTTCTTCGGCACGCCTCGCTCGGCGGCCGCGAGCCATTTCTCGGCCCGCTCGGCGCGCCCGCGGAAGGCGTGGATGCGCGACCCCTCCACGGCGACGGCGGGATACCGCTTCAGCTGCGCCTCGTCGTCGAAGTGGTCGAGCCAGGACTCGACGGCCGTCACGCGGCCGCTCGAGGACATGGTCATGGCGATCGAGCTCAGGATCCGGGCGGCACTGTCTGCGTTGCCCGCGGCGTAGGAGTAGTCGAGCGTCGACTCGGCGTCCCCTTGCTCTTCGAACCAGTCGGCCGCCCGCTGGTTGAGCACCGGCACGAGCTCCGGCTCGCGATCCTCCAGCTCCCGGCTAAGCAGATCCCGGAACAGGTGGTGGTAGCGGTACCAGCCGCGGCGACGGTCGAGTGGGACGATGAAGATGTTCGCCTCTTCGATCGACGCGAGCTCGACGGCCGACTCCTTGCGCTCCAGGATGGCATCGCAGAGCGGGCCGGACATCGTCTCGAGCACCGATGTGCGGCGAAGGAACGTCAGGCGGTCCGGCGTCAGGCGCGACAGGTACTCGGAGCGGAAGTAGTCGGCGAAGTAGCGGTCGTCACCGCCGACGGCGAGGACATCCGGCAGCTCCGCGTTCTCGCCGGAGTTCGGATCGCGCGACGCGAGGGCGGCGAGGTAGAGGCCGGTCGGCCACCCCTCGGTGCGCTCGAGGAGCGTGTTGATCTTCTCGTCCTCGAGCTCCACGTGTGCGGCCCGCAGCAGGATCTCGGTCTCGCGGCGACTCAGCGCGAGCTCGTAGGGGCCGATCTCGAGCAAGGGCCCGCGCGTTCTGAGCGCGGCGACCGGGAGGTCGGGCGTGACGCGGCCGGCGAGCGCGATCATCGATCCGGCCGGAACGTGTTCCAGGAGTGCGACCAGGGTCGAGATCGAGTCGCGCGTAAGCGCATCTGCGCCGTCGAGCACGAGGACGAACGGCGACTCGCGCCGGCCCAGCGCGTCGGCGAGGCGCGGCAGGGCCTTGCTCCAGACGGATTCGTCCTCGAGCGAAAGCGGCTCCAGCGCGCGCGGGTCGATCGGCTCGGTGCGGTCGAGCGCCGCGGCCACGTGCCTCAGAAACGCAACGGGCTCGTTGTCGTGCTCGTCGATCGAGACCCAGGCGAACGCGCGCGCGTCGCGGGCCGCCCACTGAGAGAGCAGTGTCGTCTTCCCGTAGCCGGCCGGCGCCACGACGAGCACGAGCGGGAACGCGCCGGCGGCTCGGAGACGGTTGACGAGCGCGGTGCGCGAGACCGTTCCGGCTGCGACCTGCGGCACGCGGACCTTGGATCCCACGACGTCGAAGGGCAGCCGGGTCGGGACGTCATCGTGGACCAGGACGGCCTGGGCGCCTGCGTTGCGCAGATCCGTGCTGCTCGGTTTCATGCGGGGATAGGCCTCCTGCTGGTGGAGGACTGGCAAACGTCTGCAGCGCCCAGTATCCGCCCGAGGCGTTCCCTCGGGCATTCGGGGATCCGCGTACTTGGCGTGGCTACTAGCACCGTGCAAATCACCACGATTCGTAGACCAGGGTGAACCGACCGGTCTTGCTCGCCGACGGGGCGGCTGCGATACTTGCCGCGAGAAGAAACGTGCAACGCCGCGCTCGCACCAGCAGCGAGCGGGACAAGGCTTTCAGTTCCGACCGCCGCTCTCGATCGAGGCCGCTCGATCGCGTGATCCAGGGGCGAATCCGCCGTGTTCTACCGGGAGGTTTTTCGCCGTGAGAGCGGGAATCACACCACTTCGTTACCCGCGGGAAACCGGCTCCGCCATAGGCTTGGCCGCGATGGGCGTCACGCCGTGATCCGCGTCGTTCTGGGCGACGACAGCTTTCTCGCCCGCGAAGGGATCGCGCGCGTGCTCGAGACGATCGAGGACGTCGACCTCGTGGCCGCCTGCGGGGATCTCGAGGAGCTTCGGACCACGGTCGACCGCGAGAAGCCGGACGCGGTCGTGACCGACATACGGATGCCACCGACGAACACCGACGAAGGAATTCGCTTTGCGGGCGAGCTGCGGACGTCGCATCCCGACGTCGGCGTGGTCGTGCTCAGCCAGCACGCGGAACCGTCGTACGCGATGAGCCTGTTCGAGGACGGCTCGACCCAGCGGGCCTACCTGCTCAAGGAGCGGGTCAAGGACGAGGACGAGCTCGCTCGGGCGCTGCGGGAGGTTGTCGCCGGCCGCTCGCTGGTCGATCCGCGCATCGTCGACAAGCTCGTCTCCGCGCGCGCGAGACACGATCCCGGGCTGGAGAAGCTGACGCCCCGGGAGCGGGAGATCCTCGCGATGATCGCAGAGGGGCGGAGCAACACCTGGATCGCCACGAAGCTCGAGGTCACGAAACGGGCCGTCGAGCGGCATATCAACGGGATCTTCCTCAAGCTCGACCTGGGCGAGGCCTCCGACGTCAACCGCCGCGTGAAGGCCGCGCTGCTCTACCTGACCGGGGAGAAGGGGGTGGCCTCGTGAGCGAGGCGATTGCTGCCCGCGAACCTCGAGACCGGACGTGGACTCAGCGGCTCGCCAGCCCCACGGCGCGGTATCTACTGGGAGTGGGGGCCTTGGCGGGGCTCTACTACGCCGGGGCCAAGACGGGCTACGTGCTGGAGTTCTCCGGCCCGGTGGCGGCGATCGTCTGGCTGCCGGTCGGAGTCGGGATCTCCTTCCTCTACCTCGGCGGCCTGCGTTTCTGGCCGGGCGTCCTGATCGGAGACCTGCTCGCGAACAGCTACTCCACGCTCCCGATCGGATCCGCGCTCGGGCAGACCGTCGGAAACATGCTGGAAGTGATCCTGGCGACGGTGCTGTTGCGACGGCTTGTCCGGCGGGGATCACCGCTCGACAGCATCCAAGGAGTCGGCGCGATCGTGGTGGCGATCGCAGTGGGGGCCGCCATCAGCGCGACGATCGGCGTGTCGTCCCTCCTATCTGGCGGAGTGATCCAAGGCGACGCCGTGCCCACGGTTTGGCGGACGTGGTTGCTCGGCGACGCGTCCGGCGCGCTGATCGTCGTTCCGCTGGCCCTCGCCTGGTACGGGCCGCTGCCGCGGCATTGGACCCGGGCGCGCGTCATCGAGGGCGCGATCCTGCTGGCAACGACCGTCGGTCTGGCGGGGTTCGCCTCTCGAAGCGAGAACCCGGTGATGTACCTCGTCTTCCCGGCGTTGATCTGGGCGGCGCTCCGTTTCGGCCAGCGCGGCGCGACGACCGCAGTTGCGGCGACGGCCCTCTTCACGGTGTGGAACACCACCCACTACACGGGTCCGTTCCACTTCGAGTCGGTCACGCGCAGCGTGCTCAACGCCCAGCTCTTCATCGCAGTCGCAGCGCTCTCGGCGCTCTGTCTCGCCACAGTCGTCAGCGAGCGGGAGCAGATCGCCACGCGCCTGAGCACATCTCGCTCGCGGCTCATCTCGGCTTCCGACAGCGCTCGCCGGCGCCTCGAGCACGACCTCCACGACGGCGCCCAGCTCCGGCTGATGTGGCTCGCCTTGAATCTCCGTGAAGCCGTCGATGCGACCCGGAAGGAGCCCGAGCGCGTCCCGGCGCTCCTTGAGGAGGCGGAGGGCGAACTGCAGCTCGCGATGGACGAGCTGCGAGAGCTCGCGCACGGCCTCCACCCGACCGTCCTCGTCGACTTCGGGCTCGGCGAGGCGATCAAGTCCCTCGTGCTGCGCTCCACCATTCCGGTCACGTTGCTCGAGGTTCCATCGGGTCGGTTGGACACGGTCGCCGAGACGGTCGGCTACTACGTCATCGCCGAGGCGATCGCCAACGCGCAGAAGTACTCGCAAGCCTCGGTCATCCAGGTGCGGGCACACGCCGGTCCCGACAGTCTCCGTATCGACGTCTTCGACGACGGTCGCGGCGGCGCGGCCGAGCGGTCCGGCTCGGGCCTGGAAGGGCTGCGCGACCGCGCCGAGGCCATGGGCGGCTCCATGGCGCTCGAGAGCCGCGTCGGCAGCGGAACGCGCATCACCGTCGCGATCCCGGCCACGACGGCCGCTGTCGGCTAGCCGCTTGGATCCTTGCTTTCATCCCTTCGGGGCGATGTCGCTCGGGCCCGCGAACGATTTGCTCGGAGGGTCGTGACGGCGGAGGAGACCAGCCAGAAGGCGACCTGACCCGTGCTGAGCTCGCACCTGCTCATGAACGCGCTCCTGACCATCGGAGTCGGGCTCGTCATGTGTCGCATGGGCTTGCGGGAGCGGCGCCTGCGTGCGCGCCGGGATCGCGGGCGCTGCGCCTCCTGCGGTCGCGAGCTCGGGACCCGTCGCAGGTGCCCGCGCTGCGGCTGAGCCTCAGCTGACCGGGACGTCGCCGTGCCGGGCGAGCGCGACCGCCTCGAGGCGGGAATGCACGCCGAGTGCACGGAGCAGGTGCCGGATGTGGTTGCGCACCGTCTCGAGGCTGAGGTGGAGCTCCAGGGCGATCTGCCGGGTCGATTGGCCTCGTTCCAACAGGCGTAGGACTTCCGCCTGTCGCGGGGTCAGATGCGGGTGCAGCGGCCGATCAGGCTCGGTATCGACGTTGACGAGCTGGCCGAAGACGCCGATGATCCGATCGCCGGAGTACAGCGGGACGGAGCTGACCTCGACGCCGATCCGCTCGCCGTCCTCCTGAACGAGGACGACCTCGGCGTCGGTCACCTTGGCCGTGCCGGCGATCTTCGAGGCGAACACCTCGCGCGCGCGGCGCGTCTCCTCGGGCGCGCACACGGAGGTGAACTGCCGTCCCGTGACGTCGCCCACGATCCGCTTTCCCGCGGGGTTTACCCAGCGGATGATTCCCTGGGCGTCGATGACGTAAGCGGGTACGTTGATTGCCTCGAGCGCATGCTCGACGTCCGCGTCGATCGCAAGTAGCTCCGACACGGTGCCACTCTCCCAAAACCCCGCCGGGCGTTCATCGCCCAGAAAGGGCGATGCCAGCGATCTCAGTGCCTCGAGAGCAGGACTTCGGTGAGCCACAGTGCCACGAGGAGATCTTGTCTCAAGCCTTCGAGGTTGGCGGGCTCCGCGTCCTCGGGTGCGCGCTCGTCCCTGAGAACGATCGCCGACTCGACGGCGACCAAGGCGTGCCTGAGCTGCACACGCCGTCTGTACAGATCGAGCGATGTCGGGGAAGGCGCGGATTGCACTCCTTGAGAGTCGCGCTCCAGGCCCCGAGGCGCCTGACCCACGCGGGTCAAAATCCCGGCGATTAGGCTTTTGCCGCCTATCCCCTTGAGCGTCCGTGTCCTGATCGTCGATGACCGCCCCTCCGCCAGGGAAGGCATGGCCCTGCTCGTGAACGCGGAGGACGACCTCGAGGCCGTCGGCGATGTCGGCTCCGAGTCGGAGGCGGCCGCTGCCGCCCGAGCGCTCGAGCCCGACGTCGTCGTGCTCGACGCGAGCGTCTGGACGGACGGCGGGAGCGACGCCATCGAAGGCCTCCTGCGCGAGCACGCGGGCCTGCGGGTGGTCGTCCTCTCGGTTCAGGACGAGCCGCAGCCCGCGCGCGCGGCGTTCGACCGGGGGGCGAGCGGCTACGTGCTCAAGCAAGCCCTCGAGGCGGAGCTCGTTCCTGCGATCAGGGAGGTTGCGGCCGGCGGGCGCTACGTTCACCCGGAGCTCGGCGCCCGTTTGATCGCGGCCGAGCAGCGGCGAACGGAGGATCCGCTCTCCGATCGCGAGCGCGAGGTTCTCCGGCTGCTCGCGTTCGGCCACACCAACCAGGAGATCGCCGGGAAGCTGTTCATCTCTGTTCGCACCGTCGAGGCGCACCGGACGCACATCATGCAGAAGCTCCGGCTCTCCACCCGCGCGGAGCTCGTGCGCTACGCCCTCGACGAGGGCTTGCTCGAGGCATAGGTGCTGGTTGCTGAGCGGACTCGCCAATCACGTCTCCGGCGAGTGGTGGTCCTACCTTCTGATCTTCGGCCTGGCCTACCTCGACGTCCTCTTCCCGCTCGTCCCGAGCGAGACGGCGGTGATCACGGCGGGCGTCCTCTCGAGCACCGGGAATACCCACCTCTCGCTGGCGATCCTCGCCGCAGCGACCGGCGCGATCGCGGGCGACAACACCGCCTACTTCCTCGGCAAGCGCTTCGAGCAGCCGTTGCGCCGGCGCTTCTTCTCGACCGAGAAGTCACAGGAGCGGATCGCCTGGGCGGAACGGCAGATCCAGGAGCGGGGCGGCCTGTTGATCCTCCTCGCGCGCTTCATTCCGGCCGGAAGGACGGTCGTCACCTTCGCCTCCGGCTGGCTCGAGATGCCCTGGCGGCGCTTCATCGTCTACGACGTCCTGGCCGGCTTCGTCTGGGCCTCGTACGCGGCGCTGCTCGGCTACTTCGGGGGCAAGGCTTTCGAGCGCCAGCCGTGGAAGGGCCTCGTGCTCGCGTTCGCAATCGCGCTCGCAGTGACAGGCGTGGTCGAGGGTGTGCGCTGGCTCCGGCGCCGGGCACGCGACTAGAGCCCGGTCCATTGGGCCCTAGCGTTCGTACTGTGCCTTTCTGTCGCTGCTCTTGGCGGGCTCGGCCGGGCGGTACGATCATGCGCCGCCCGCGATGACCCTCGCCCAGCTCTCGATCACCGTCGCCCTTCTGGCAGGCCTCGGGCTCGTGGCGAGCCGGGTCGGCCTCTCGGCGATTCCCGCCTACCTGCTCGCAGGCCTGCTCCTGGGCCCGCACGAGCCGGAGGCGCTCAGCATCGTGCGGCCCTCGGAGGTGACCGATTTCGTGGCCGAGATCGGGCTGATCTTCCTGCTCTTCTTCCTCGGCCTCGAGTTCACCCTCGGACGGATCGCCCGCAGCCGCGGCCACGTCTTCTTCGGGGGAGCGATCGACGTCGCCGTGAACGGCGCCCTGGGGCTCCTCGTCGGCGTCGCCGCGTTCGGGCTCAGCTTCGCCGCCTTCATCCTGGCCGCAGCGATCTATGTCTCCTCCAGCGCGGTCACGGTCAAGGGCCTGATCGACTTCCGCCGGCTCGCCGACGACGAGACCGACCTCGTGCTCGCGATCCTCGTCGCGGAAGACATCGTGATCGCCGTCGTGCTGGGCTTCGCGTCGGGTGGCGGAGGCGGGACCGCCCACACGCTCGCGATAGTCGCCAAGGCGATCGGGTTCATCGCGGCCGCGCTCGCGATCTCGAAGTGGCTCAGCGGCCCGATCGACCGCCTCCTGGACTGGCTGCCGCGGGAGATCTTCCTCCTGGCCGCCTTCGCCTTCCTCGTCGGCTCCGCCGCGCTCGCCCAGGAACTCGGCCTCTCCGAGGCGGTTGGCGCGCTGATGGCGGGCGTCGTCCTCTCGGGCACCTCGATCCGGGAGGAGATCGAGGAGCGCTTCTTCAGCTTCCGCGACGTCTTCGCGGCGCTCTTCTTCTTCGTCTTCGGCCTCTCCATCGACGTCGGCAAGGCCGGCAGCGTTGCCTGGCTGCTCGCCCTCGCCGTCGTCTTGAGCCTGGTCGGGAAGATTGGCGGGGGGTACGTGAGCGGCCTGCTCGGCGGCTACAGCCGGAGGCAGAGCCTGAACGTGGGGGTCGCCCTCGTCGCGCACGGCGAGTTCACGATCATCCTCGCTCAGCTGGTAAGCGGGAACCCGCGGATCTCGGACGCGACCCAGGTAAAGATCGCTGCTTTCGCGGGGCTGTACGTGCTGATCACGGCCACGCTGGGAGTGGCGCTGATGAAGGAATCGAAGGCGATCGGCCGATGGCTCTTCGTAGACTGGAGGCGAGATGCCCGTCGACCTGCGTGAGACGCGGCTCCCCGGGATCGGGACGAAGTTCACCTTTCGGCTCGACGACGGCGGCCGGCTGGCGGTGATCCTGCACAACGACGGCGTCCGGGAGCTCTATTTCTTCCGGCACTCCGACGACGACGAGCCGAAGGCGGTGATCCGTCTCGACGACGACGAGGCCCGCCAGCTCGGCGCCGTGATCGGCGGCGCCTACGAGCGGCCGAAGATCGTCGAGGACCTCGAGATGGCGCTCGGCGAGCTCCTGATCGAGTGGGAGCCGGTACCCGAGACGAGCCCGTGGATCGGCAAGACCCTCGCGGAGAGCGGCTTCCGCGCGAAGACGGGGATCACGGTGATCGCGATCCTGCGCGAGCCAGAGCCGGTCACGGGCGCGCAGCCCGACGACGTGATCCAGCACGGGGACACGCTGGTGACGGTCGGCAAGGCCGGCCAGTACGGCGCCTTCCGGAAGCTGCTAGCCGGGTCGTAGCCCAGAGAGGGCTTGGCTGACGCCAAGCCCTCTCTAGCGCCGTCGGTTCCGAGCGAGCCACGAGTCGAGCTCGTTGCGACTGAAGAACAGCCGGCCCTCCACCTTGCTGTGCGGCACCTGGTGCAGGTGCTGGCGCAGCCAGCGCACCGAGACGCGCATGTACTGGGCGGCCTCGGCCGTGTTCATCCACGGCGTGCCGTCCGTGAGGTGGAGCCGCTCGGCCAGGGCAGTCGCCAAGGCGTCGACTTCGGCTCGTCCGGAATTGTGTGTCTGCTGTTGCAAGGAACCCTCCTTTTTACGCCGGGTTGGCGGCCACAGAGCTGTGGCCACCGCTCTTAGGCGAAGGAGGGCGGTGCGCGCTCGGCCAGCCCGCGCGCGAGGCCGAGCGGTCGGACCGGTTCGACCTGCGGGCCGTGGACGAGCTGGGCAGCTCGCTCGCGGACGCGGACGACCTGGCGCGCCAGCACGAAGCCGAGCCCTTCGGCTGCTCGCAGGAGCGTGCGCACCAGCCACACGGCCATGAGCCCGAACGGCAGCTGGAGGAGGGCACCGAAGAGCACCACGGGCTCGGCGGTGACGAACCAGCCCGCCTCCCCGTTGTGGACGAACGACTCGACGTGCTCCTGGGCCAGGAAGACGACGGACGGGAGGGCGCCGACGCGCCACGCGGGCAGAGGCCGGGGCCCGAGGCCGCGGAACGAAGCGATTGCCCGGCGGGCCAGAGCCGCGATCCCGAGCGCGAGGCAGACGACGATCGCGGCGTACAGAAACTCGAGGTAGTCCTGCGTCGTCCGCGCGAGCACCATGTGCCGCTCGCCGTGAGGATCGAGGAAGCGGGCGACGAGCGCGTGCCCCACCGTCTCGCTCGCAACGAGCATCGGAAGCATCAGCGACCAGACGGTGCGCGACCTCACAACGAGCATCGTGCCAGAGCCCGGGAGAGCGCGACTACCGTGATCAGGGCCGGTCGCGGACGAATTCGAAGAAACCGCAGCAAATCGCAGGAATTTGCAGATCACTGCCACCGCTCCTACGACTAGACTCAGAGCCGCGGTCGATGCTCTCCCCTCCAGAGGACATCATCGCGGCGGCGAGCCGGGCTCAGACCTGGCTCGCTTGCTTTTGCGCGTCTCTAGGCGCCCCAGGGGCGCACGGCGCCGACGAAGCCGAAGGCGTATCCCGGCTCCGACAGCGACGAGATCTTGACGACGTCACCCGTGTGCGGGGCCTGGATGAACTGCCCGTCGCCGATGTAGATCCCCTCGTGCTGCGGGCCGCGCGCGCTCGGCTCGAAGAAGAGCAGGTCGCCGGGCAAGAGCGCCGAGGGCGGGACCCGCGCGCCTTCGTAGAACTGCGAGCCCGTGTAGTGCGTCAGCTGGATGCCGAGCTGGGCGTAGACGTACATCGCGAGGCCCGAGCAGTCGAAGCCCTGGAACGGGTCGGCGCCTCCCCAGCGATAGGGAACGCCGAGGTACTGCAGCGCGATGCGCACAGCCTGGACGCCCGTCGTCCCGCCCGTCGGCACCCCGAGGAGCGAGGGCTCCGGGAGCCCGCGGTCTCCGCTGCCGGTGTCGACGCCGTGGCCTGCGACCCCGAGCGCGAGCCACGAGAGACGCACCTCGCGCTGACGGTGGACCGCCGGCATCGCCGCGCGGGCGAGGCCGACGAGGAGCTGCGAGCCCGGGTCGATCCCGAGCGTCGAGTCGCCGGCCACGAGCCGCAGCCCGACGACGCCGCTCCCCTCGCCGGGGACGACGGCCTCCTGCAGGACAACCAGGTAGCTCCCGGGCCCCAGCGGGACGAGCGTGTTCGGCCGGGCCGAGACCGCGTGCCCGTTCACCGTCAGCCCCTCGACCCGGGCTCCGCTGAGGCCGTGGGCCGGAACGACGATCCGCTCGGCGTAGACGAGCCCGCCGGCGAGCGAGACACCGGTGAGTGAGACGCCGCGTGTGCTGCGTGAGGCCGAGTCGTACCGGAGCGCCCAGCCGCCGTCCTGGAAGCTCGCGAACGGGCCTCCGGCTCCCGCGTTCGCGAGCAGGTGCCCGTGCCCGTCGCGGATCTCGGCGATTCCGGCCGAGGCCGGCGCCGCCGTGGCGAGCGCGATCGTCGCGGCGATGAGCGCACGCCGGATCACGAGCAGATGGTTACACAGCTAGGGATGCTCGGCCGGCACCCAGTGCGGACCGCCCCAGCTGAGGTCGTACGGGTAGTGGTGCACGACGTGCGCCCAGATCGTCCACGCGATCCAGCGCGAGGTGCCGTAGAAGAACGCCGCCCGGTACAGCGTGAGCAGCGCCCCACGCGGCACCCACCGGTTGACCCAGGGCCAGAACGCATCTGCCCGGTAGATGATGTTGTCGAAATACTCGCTCGTGATCACGCGCCAGCTGTAGAAGCCGTAGACGATCCAGACCGCATCCCATGCGCCGCCGAGGCCGCTGAAGTACGCAGCGGCATCGGTGAAGCGCCCGGTCTGGCCCGCGTAGGCCCAGGCGTCGAGGTGGAAGTGGAACGTCCAGGGGAAGAGCAGCATCGTCCCGACCGTGTCGCCGGTGTCGGTCAGGGCATGGGCCCAGTGGCCGATCACGAAGCTGACCGCCCAGAGCTTGCTCCCGAACCCCTTCCAGATCACGAGCCCGATCAGGAGCCCGAACGTGAGCGAGTGCGTGAAGCCGAAGCCGGGCCAGCCGCGATGGAACTGGGCCGGGTTGGAGGCCTTCAGCTCCCACGGCCCCAGATGGATCCCGTAGACGAACCACTTCGTCATCAGGTCCGGCGCGTAGGAGCCGATCAGCAGTGGCACGAACGCGACCTTGAGGTTCAGGTGCTTCTGGAACGCGTACGGCTCGAGGTCGTGTGCGGCCCAGCTCAAGCCTTCCTCCTAGTAAATCCGGCATGTCGACCGGTCATTGCAGACGACGACGCATCCGTCTGATCGTCCTCGGCACGAGCCACGCGGCCACGACCAGGTACGCCATCCCGACTACCACCGAGAGCAGGAAGTCGTCGTAGACGACCCCGATGACGATGTAGACGGCCGCCGCCGCGCAGTAGCCGGCGAAGACACGCCAGTCACTGCGGGTGGGGACGTCGATCCGGCTCAGGAGTCGCAGTCGCACGTCCGCTCGCCGAGGAGGATCCGCCGCCCGCACGACTCGCAGAAACGTTCCCCCCGCCGCAGTGCTTTCCGGAGGCGGGGGAGGCCGAGCGCTCCCGCCAGGGCGAACGCGAGCAGCACCGAGGCCAGGTCTGGATCGAGCATCGAACGTGAGAGGCTAGCGCGATGGAGGGAGTGCTGACCCCGGAAGCGGTGGCCTTCGTGCACGACCTGGAGCGGCGCTTCGGCGCGCGCCGCCGCGAGCTTCTCGACGCGCGCGCCGAGCGACAGGAGCGGCTCGACGCGGGTGAGCTCCCGGCCTTCTTGCCGGAGACAGGCGAGCTCCGCGAGAGCGAGTGGGCGATCGAGCCCGTGCCGCCGCAACTGCTCGACCGGCGGGTCGAGATCACCGGGCCGACCGACCGGAAGATGGTGATCAACGCCTTGAACTCGGGAGCGCGCATGTTCATGGCCGACTTCGAGGACGCGAACTCGCCGACCCGGCGGAACATGCTCGAGGGCCAGGCGAACCTCAGCGACGCGATCGGGGGGACGATCGAGCTGGAGACGCCGGACAAGACCTACCGGCTGAACGAGGAGGTCGCGACTCTGCTCGTGCGGCCGCGAGGCTGGCACCTGGAGGAGCGGCACCTCGAGCTCGACGGCGCGCCGGTCTCCGCGAGCCTCTTCGACTTCGGGCTCTACCTCTTCCGCAACCGGGACGCCCGTCCCTACCTCTACGTGCCCAAGCTCGAGAGCCACCTCGAGGCGCGGCTCTGGAACGACGTCTTCGCGTACACCGAGGACGCGCTCGAGCTCCCGCGCGGGACGATCAGGGCGACGGTGCTGATCGAGACCGTGCTGGCGGCCTTCGAGATGGACGAGATCCTCTGGGAGCTGCGCGAGCATGCGGCGGGCCTGAACGCAGGCCGCTGGGACTACATGTTCAGCGTGATCAAGAAGTTCCGCGACCGCCCCGAGTTCGTGCTCCCGGACCGAAACAGCGTCTCGATGACAGCCCCGTTCATGCGCGCCTACACCGAGCTGCTCGTCAAGACGTGCCACCGGCGCGGCGCGCACGCGATGGGCGGGATGGCCGCGTTCATCCCGAGCCGGAAGGACGCGGAGCTGAACGAACGAGCGCTGGCCAAGGTGCGAGACGACAAGCAGCGCGAGGCGGGCGACGGCTTCGACGGCACGTGGGTTGCGCACCCCGACCTGGTGCCGGTCGCGCTGGAGGAGTTCGACGCCGTCCTCGGCGAGCGCCCGAACCAGCTCGAGCGGCAGCGCAACGAGGTCAAGGTGCGCCCGGCCGACCTGCTCGACGTGGCGGCGACGCCCGGCGCGATCACGGAGGAGGGCCTCCGGAACGACGTCAGCGTCGGGATCCAGTATCTGTCGGCCTGGCTGCGCGGCAGCGGCGCCGTCGCGATCGACAACCTGATGGAGGACGCCGCGACCGCCGAGATCGCGCGCTCGCAGGTCTGGCAGTGGGTCCGGCACGGCCATTTCACGCGGGAACAGGTCCGGGGCGTGATCGACGAGGAGCTCGCCCGGCTCCGGGCCGAATTCGGCGACGAGGTCTTCGAGCACAGCCGCGCGGCCGATGCTCGGGAGCTCTTCGAGGAGGTAGCGCTCGGCGAGGAGCTGCCGGAGTTCCTGACGATCCCGGCGTACGAGCGGCTGGACTAGCCGCTCACAGGTACCGCGGTCCGACTGGACGGGGATACCCGGCGACTGGCACCGTTTTCGCGCCGTGGCTCTCCGCAGGCTCTTCTTCCCGCTCTGGCTCGCGCGTGCGCGGCTCGCCCGCCGGCGAGAGCGATTCGCGCTCGTCGTGCTCGGGCTCGGTGCTGCGGCGGCA
>Ga0207675_100003328_pt1 | contig 15736 bp, 15 predicted proteins | sample KBSSwiS42_FD_184305 | JGI IMG/M metagenome (GOLD analysis project Ga0207675, IMG submission 184305) | Switchgrass rhizosphere microbial communities from Kellogg Biological Station, Michigan, USA - KBS Switchgrass S4-2 (SPAdes) (version 2) | ecosystem: Host-associated > Plants > Roots >... | reverse complement strand
CTGTGGGCTCGCCGGCGGGCTGCTGTGGCGGCGGCGCTGCCTGTCGCTCGTCGCACAGGCCAGCCACGAGCTGCGCGGGCCGCTGCAGGCCGCGCTGCTCGGCCTGCACGGGCTCGAGGATCCCGGCGACGGCGCGCGCCTGGCGGCGATCGACCTGGAGCTGCGCCGCGCCGCGCGGGCGGTCGAGGACCTCTCGGCCGCGGCAGGCGGGCGCCGCGCGGCCGACTCCACGGCCGACGTCGAGCTGGGCGACCTGCTCGCCGAGGCGAGCGTGGCCTGGGAGCTGCTGGCCGCCCATCGCGGGGTCGGGCTCGTCGTCGAGCCCTCGCCCGTGCCGGTCGTCGTGCGGGCGGACCGCCTGCGCCTCGCGCAGGCGCTGGCGAACCTCGTCGCCAACGCGGTCGAGCACGGCGGCGGGGAGGTGCGCGTGCGGGCGCGCGCGGCCGGCGGGCACGGCCGCGTCGAGGTCACGGACGGCGGCCCGGGCCTGCCCGCGCCCGTCGCCGACCTCGTCGCCGCGGCCCGCGGGCGCCGCGAGCGCCGCGGGCACGGCCTCGCGCTCGCCGCGCTGATCGCCCGCCGCCACGGCGGCCGGCTGGTCACCGCGCCCTCGCCGCGCGGCGCCCGGCTCGTGCTCGAGCTCCCGCTCGCCTCCGCCGCTCCCGCGGCCGGCCGCCGCGTCACGCTGGCGGCCCCGCTGCACCGCCTGCGCGCGGTGCCCGCGCCGCCGACACCGCGGCGGGCGCGGTGAGCCGCCGCCGGCGGGCGGCGCTGCTGCTCGGCCTGGCGCTGGTGCTCGGGGCGCTGGCGGCGTCCGACGTCGCGCGCCGCGAGTCGGCGCTGCGCGGCGAGCTCGCGCCGCTGGTCGAGGTGATCGTCGCGCGCGGGCCGCTGGAGGCGGGAGAGCGGTTGCGGGCGGGGGACCTCGCGCGGCGCGCGGTGCCCGAGCGGTTCGCGCCGGCCGGCGCGGCCGGGATCGGGCCCGAGCTGCTGGTCGGCCGCAGGCTCGCGGTGCCGGTCGCCGAGGGCGGGCCGGTCGGGCCGCTGCTGCTGGAGCCCGCCGCGCCGCCGCCGGGCGCCGGCCTCGGCCGCGGCGAGCGCGCCGCCGAAGTCGTCGCCGCGGCAGCGCCGGGCACGGTCGTCGCGGGCGCGCGCGTGGACGTCCTCGTCACGCGCGATCGCGGCGGGGGATCCGGCGGCACGGAGCTGGCGCTCGAGGACGTCGAGGTGCTCGCGGCCCGGCCGGCGCCGGCCGGGGACGGCGAGCGCCGGGCGGCGCGGGCGGTCGCGGCGACGCTGCGCGTCAGCGTGCGCCAGGCGGTCGACCTCGCGGCCGCGGGCTCGTTCGCGCGCGAGATCCGGCTGCTCGCCCGGGCGCCGGGGGACCGGCGCCGCGTCGGGGCGCTGAGCGCGCCGGGGTGAGCGCTCATGACCTCCGACGTAATTGCGACGGTCGCGGGCAGCCCGCACCATGACCGGGTCCCGACCCAGCGACCGAACGAGAGAGGACCCGATGAGCACACACGAGCACCTCGCCCAGCGCTACATCGCGCTCTGGAACGAGACCGATCCCGCCGCCCGCCGGCGTGGCGTCGAAGCGCTCTGGAGCGAGGACGCCCGCTACGTCGACCCGCTGGGGGACGCCCAGGGCCACGACGCGATCGACGCCACGATCGCCGCGGCGCAGGAGCAGTTCCGGGGCTTCGAGTTCCGGCTCTCCGGCCCGGTCGACGGCCACCACGACCTGGCCCGCTTCACCTGGGAGCTCGGCCCTGCGGGCGCCGAGGCGCCGATCGCCGGCTTCGACGTCGCGGTCACGGGAGGCGACGGCCGGCTGCGGTCGGTTCTGGGCTTCCTCGACCGGGTGCCTGCCGGGAGCACCGCGTGAGCGGCGCCCCGGACCTGGGGGCGCTCGTCGCCGCGATGCCGCACGCGGCGGCGCTCGGGGTCGCGCTCGAGTCGGCGAGCGCCGACGAGGTCCTCGGCGGCTTCGACTGGGCCGAGGAGCGCTGCACCGCGGGCGGCGTCATCCACGGCGGCGCGCTGATGGCGCTCGCCGACTCGGTCGGGGCGGTCTGCGCCTTCCTCGGCCTCCCGCCCGGCACCGCGACCGCGACGACGAGCTCGACGACGCACTTCCTGCGCGCCGTCCGCGAGGGCCGGGTGACCGCGACCGCGCGGCCGCTGCACCGCGGACGGGCCCAGGTCGTGGTGAGGACGGACCTGACGGACGCGCAGGGCCGCCTGGTGGCGACCGTCACCCAGAGCCAGGCGGTGCTGGGCGGCTGAGGGCCCGGACGCAGTTGAGGCTCGAACTGCGGCTGGGTGGGGAGGCGGTGGTTGGATTCGGCCGGGTGGAGACCTTTGACCCCGCTCTAGGCCGGTCAAAGGTCTCCACTCAGCCCGGATGGCACGGAGCCGCTCACCCGGCCGGCGCCCCTCACCACCCCTACCCAGCCGCAGTTCGCGCGCCCTCGCCGCGGTCGGCGCCCGCCGCGCGGCTCCAGAGCGGCGCCGCGGGCGAAGCGGCGGGCTCGGGCGCGGGCGTCGTGACCGGCGCCGCGGGCGCGGCGGCAGGTGTCGCGGGCTGCGGGCGCGATCGCGGGGCGGGCTGCGCCCGCCGCGCCCCCCGCACCCGCTCCGCGAGCAGCGCGAGGACGAGCGCGGCGGTCAGCGCGAGCGGGACCTGCAGCCACAGGCTGACGGCGTCGGTGCCGGCCCCCGCGACGTGCAGCGCCGCCATCGCCCAGGCGACCGGGATGAAGCGGTGCGCCTTGCGCCAGCGGCGGGCGCCCAGCCGGGCGCGCGCGTAATAGGTGAACGAGAGGCCCGCGGCGAGGTAGCCGCCGAGGACGCCGAGGCCGGTCCAGAACGGGCGGTAGCCCGAGGCGAACGGCACGAGCAGGCCCGACAGCCCGGGGCGCAGCCACGGGTCGGCGAGCAGCAGCAGGCCGTGGGCGGCCGTCGCGCCGAGCGCCACCAGCGCGAGCTGCTCGTGGATCCCGCGCGAGGCGCGGCGGACGCGAGGGGATCCGATCCGCAGCGCCATCGCCAGGCCGAGCAGCACGGCCGCGCTCAGCAGCAGGTAGGCGACGATGCCCGCCGAGCGCGACGCGAGCCACCAGCCGTAGTCGAGCGGGTCGTGCGAGCTCATGCCGCGACGCGCAGCCGCACGACCGGGGCGCGCTCGACGATCTCCACGCGGCCGTCCTCGTGCTGGAGCACGCCGCCGTGGCGGCGCAGCACGCGGCGGCCGGCGGCCGGGCCGGAGAGCAGCGCCGTCTTCGCCAGCACCTCGGCCTCGAGCGCGCCCGGCGCGGCCGCGGTCGCGGCGACGAGGCCGGTCCAGGCCGGCTCGCCCGTCGAGGGGTCGAGCACGTGATGGGCGAAGGCGCCGTCCTCGCGCCGCCACAGCCGCTCGTGGATCCCGGAGGTGGCGACGCCGCCGCTGCGCACCCGCAGCCGGTGCACCTCGGCGCCGGTCGCGGCGCCGGTCACGGCGACCTCCCACTCGCCGCCGCCGAGGGCGAGGTCGCCGCCGGCCGAGATCGCGTAGCGCACGCCCGCGGGGACCAGCTCCGCGGCGACGTCGGCGGCGAGGCCCTTGCCGAGCCCGCCCGAGTCCAGCCGCACGCCCGGCGGCCGCACCACCCGCCCGTCGGCGAGCACCTCGATGCGCGCGAAGCCGGGCTCCGGCCGCGGCCGGGCGAGGGCGCGCGGCGGGGCGGCGGCGAGCGCGTCGGCCAGCGGCGCGGCCGCCTGCCCGGTGCGCGATGCCGCGTAGCCGGCGGCCTCGATCTCGCCGGCCAGCGTCGCGTCGACCAGCCCGCCACTCGCGTTTCCGGCCCACAGCGCCGCGCGCGCGAGCCGCGCCACCAGCGGCGAGGCGGGCACCGCCTCGCGCGGGTCGGCGTTGAGGCGGCTCAGCTCCGAGCCGGGTTCGAAGCGGGTCAGCCGGCGGTCGGCGTCGGCGAGCGCCGCGCGCACCGCGGCCGCCGTGCGCCGCAGCTCCGGCTCGGGCACGAGCGCCGACTCCAGCCGCACGCGCGCGTCGCAGCCCATGCAGCGGAACCGCTCGTCGACGCGGTTCACGACGCGTGGGTGGTCGGGGGATCGAGCTCCTGACCGGGGACCGCGCCGCCCTGGTCCGGCAGCGAGCCACCCTGATCGGGCGAGAAGCCGGGCGGTGCACCGCTCGACCCGTCGCCGTAGGGGTCGGTGTCGTAGGTCTGGGTCTGCGGGGCGGGCGTGCTGCTCGACGCCGGAGCGGAGACCTGCGCCGGATCGGCGCCCGCGCGCACGCGCCCGGCGAGAAAGGCCAGGATGATCAGGAACAGCGCCAGGCTCACGAGCACCAAGCGGCGTGTCGAGAGCGTGGACGGCATCCCACAGAGCGTCGGTCTGGTGCTTGTGAGCCGCCTAAGGAAGCGGCCCGACTCTTAGAGTGTTCTCAGAAGCCGCGCCGATCGTTGCTCTCATGACGCCCAAGGCCAAGTCCACAGCGCTCGTCCTCAGCGGCGCCGTCGCGCTCTCCTTCACCGCCTACGCGATCGGCAGCCAGACGGGCGGCGGCACCGCCGGCGCCGAGTCGGCCTCCTCCAAGACCTCCGCTTCATCCTCCACCGCGCCGCGCCCCACCTTCCGCCGCGGCGGCTTCGGCCGCGGCCACGGCGGCCCGGGCTTCTTCGGTCCCGCCCTGGACGATCTCGCCACCAAGCTCGGCGTGTCGACCTCCGCGCTGCAGCAGGCGTTCGAGGACGCCCGCGCCGCGCTCCCCAATCCCGCCGACCGGCGCGACGACCATCTCGAGGAGCTCGCCGGCGCGCTCGGCGTGACCGAGGCCAAGCTGCGCGCCGCGCTCGGCACCACGAGGCCGGAGCGCGGCGAGCGCCACGACGAGCTCGCCGCCGCGCTGGCCAAGGAGCTCGGCGTCAGCGCCGCCAAGGTCCGCGCCGCCTTCGAGAAGCTCCACGCCCAGGGCCGGCCCGGCCCCGGCGACCGCGAGGAGCGCAAGGGCGATCTCGCGAAGGCGATCGGCGTCAGCGAGGCCAAGCTCGAGCAGGCGTTCCGCAACCTGCGCAAGGACTTCCGCGCCGGCCGCGTCGAGCGCAAGGACGACCGCGCCGCCGGTCTCGCCAAGGCGCTGGGGATCTCCCAGGCGAAGGTCGACGCCGCGTTCGAGCAGCTGCGCAAGAGCCACGAGGCCGAGCACGCGAAGATGCGCGACGCGCTCGCCGCCTCGCTGGCCAAGAGCCTCAAGCTCGACGAGGCCAAGGTGAAGGCCGCGCTCGAGGACCTCGCTCCCGAGCGAGGATTCCATCGGCATCCCTAGCGACCCCCTCGTCCTCGTCGTCGACGACGAGGCGTCGGTCCGGGCGGCCCTCGAGCGCGCGTTGCGCCTCGAGGGCTTCGCCGTGTCCACGGCCGCGGGCGGCCGCGAGGCGCTGGAGGCGGTCGCGCAGCGGCCGCCGGCTGTCATCGTCCTCGACGTGACGATGCCCGACCTCGACGGGGTCTCCGTCGTCCGGCGCCTGCGCGCCGGGGGCATCGACGTGCCGGTCTGCATCCTGTCCGCGCGCGACGAGGTCGACGACCGCGTCGCCGGGCTGCAGGCGGGCGCGGACGACTACCTGGTCAAGCCGTTCGCGATCGCGGAGCTGACCGCGCGCCTGCAGGCGCTGCTGCGCCGCCGCGGCAACGCGGGCACCGGCCCGCTGGTCGTCGGGGACGTGGTCGTCGACGCGCGCCGCCACGTCGCCACCCGCAGCGGCCGCGACCTCGGCCTGACCCGACGCGAGTTCGACCTGCTCGAGGTCTTCGCCCGCCACCCGGGCCAGGTGCTCTCGCGCGACCAGCTGCTGCGGCTCGTGTGGGGCTACGCGTCCGACGTGGAGACCAACGTGGTCGACGTGTTCGTCGGCTATCTGCGCCGCAAGCTCGAGGCGGGCGGCGAGCCCAGGACGCTGCACACCGTGCGCGGGGTCGGCTGGGCGCTGCGGCCATGAGGCTGCCGGGCAGCCTGCGCGCGCGGCTGACGCTGGCCGCGCTGCTGGCGGTCGCCCTCGGCGGCGCGATCGCGGGCGTGCTGCTGCTCGCCGCCGTCGAGCGCGACGGCCGCCGGGCGATCGACAAGGAGCTGCGCGAGCAGACCGCCGAGGTGCTGCGCGGCCCGCGCGGCGGGCCGGGGCGCTTCGGCCGCGGCCCGCGCGGGGGAGAGCCGCTGCTGCGGGGCTCGGGGACGTTCGTGCAGGTCTCCTACGGCGACGAGGTCGTCGCGCGCCAAGGCGACGTGCCGGACGCCGCGCCCGCACCGCCGGACCGCGAGGGCTTCTCCACCGTCGACATCGAGGGCCGCAGCTGGCGCTCGCTGACGATCCTGCTCGGCGATCCCGCCGACACCCGCTTCCAGGCCTTCTCGACGCTCGCCCCGGTCGAGGAGCGGGTGGCCAGCATCCGGCGGCTGATCCTGCTGATCGGGCTGCTGGCGCTCGCGCTCACCGGCCTCGCCGCCTGGGTCTTCAGCACGCTGACCGTCCGCCCGCTCGCGCGGCTGCAGGCCGGGGCGGCGCGCGTGACGAGCGCCGAGGATCTCTCGACCCCGCTGCCCGACGAGGGGCCGGACGAGGTCCGCTCGCTCGCCGGCGCGCTCAACGGCATGCTCGCCCGCCTGCAGGCCTCGACCGCCGCCACGCGCCGCTTCGCCGCCGACGCCGGCCACGAGCTGCGCACGCCGCTCACCGGTCTGCGCGCGAACCTCGACACGCTCGCGCGCAACCCCGACCTGCCCGAGGCCGAGCGCGCGGCGCTGCTGCGCGAGAGCAGCGCCGAGCAGGACCGCATCGTGCACCTGCTCGAGGGGCTGCAGGCGCTCGCGCGCGGGGAGGCCGCGGAGGCGCTCCCGCGCGAGGACGTCGAGCTCGGCGACCTCGTCGACGCCGCGATCTACGGCGCCCGCCGGCGCCATCCCGGAGTCAGCTACGAGCTCCGCGAGCACGACGCGGAGGGCGCCGCGGTGCACGGCTGGGCCAACGGGCTGCGGCTCGTCGTCGACAACCTGCTCGAGAACGCCGCGCTGCACGGGGGCGGGCGGGTCGACGTGGACCTCGCGCGCGAGGACGGACGCTGGCTGCTGCGGGTCGCGGACGACGGCCCGGGGATCCCGGAGGCCGAGCGCGAGCGGCTGCTGGAGCCGTTCGCCCGCGGTCGCGGGACGACCGTGCAGGGAACCGGGCTGGGGCTCGCGATCGTCGCCCAGCAGGTCGGCCTGCACGGTGGCGAGCTGCGTCTGTCCGACTCCTCGCTGGGCGGGCTGGCCGCCGAGGTCCGGCTGCCGGCGCGAGCCTGACCGACCGGCTGCCCGATTCACCCTTGCCCGGTGCGTCCTGAGCCGGTTAGGTTCGCGGCTCAGGCTCCATGCCCGAACCCACCCCGCAGATCGAGCAGGAGCTCGCGGCCGTCCAGCCGCTCGTCGCCGCGCCCGCCGCGGTCGGCGCGGCGCCGATGGGCGCGTTCTCGGCGCCGATGGCCGCCTCCGTGCGGGCGTTCGGCTCCGGCTTCGGGCTGCCGTCGGGCTTCGGCACCGCGCAGGTCTCCGCGCTGCAGCGCTCGGCCGGCAACCAGGCGGTCGCGCGGCTGATCGCGCCGCCGCTGTTCATCGGCCGCATGGCGCCGCCCGCGAGCCCGGCGCCCGCGCCGGCCGCGTCGCCGCCCGCGCCGGCGGCACCGGGTGCGGGCCCGGCGCCCGCGGGGCCGGGCTCGACCCCCGCCGGCCCGTCCGCCGCGCCCACGCCGAACGCTCCGGACGCCGCCAACCCGTCGAGCGGCATCAACTGGGACGAGTTCTGGTCGGGCAACGCGCCGAACGTGATCCGGACGGTCCTCGAGGTCGCCCGCCTCTACCCCGGCTGGGGCCTGCTGGCCGGCGGCGCCGCCGACATCATGAACGCCAAGCAGGACTTCACGGCGATCCAGGGCGAGGACGCGCCGGAGATCAAGGCGTTCATGGCCGGCCGCCACGCGGTCGCGATCCTCAACAACGGGCTCGGCCACGTCATCTACGTCGTCCAGCTGGTGCAGGACATCGCGACGGCGTCCGTCGTCGGCGCCGAGGTCGATGCGATCACGATCCCGCTCAACGAGGTCCTGCTCGGGGTCAAGGTCGGCGTCGACAGCGTGCAGTTCCTCGCCGACTTCGGCCTCACCTGCGCCGCCCAGTACCGCTCGATGAAGGCCCCGCCCGGCCCGGCCGGCGCCGCCTCGCGGGCCGCCTGGGACGGCATGGTCGCCAACTACGAGGCGAACATGGTCGGCGATCTCGTCGGCGGGATCTTCGACATCATCGACCTCTCGAGCGCGGGCTTCGCGAACGCCGGTCCCGTCAAGCAGGGCGCCAAGGCGGTCAAGGCGACCTTCGACACGGCCAAGCTCGTCAAGGGCCTGATCAAGTCGGTCCTGCAGGGCTGGTTCGGCGTCTGGGGCGGCAAGGCGTTCGAGCGCGGCGCGCCGGGCGGCGGCGTGCACGGCATCGCGGAGCGCGCGGCCGGCGGCATGATCCTGCAGGAGCTGCAGGCGATGAAGGCCTGTTACACGGTCGGCGACATGATGATCGGCGCGGCCGCGGATCACATCGCCAAGCAGCTCACGGAGCTCAACCAGGCCGCGACGATCGTGACCGGCGGCAAGGACCCGTTCGTCGTCGCGCGCGATGCCGCGGTCGAGGGGCTCGGCCACGTCGAGCAGCGGATCGGCGAGCTCGGGCAGATGCAGGCGCTGGCCACCACGGCGAAGGAGAAGTCGACGGCGATCGAGACCTGGGCCACCGAGACGGGCGCGACGGTCAACTCGCTCCAGGTCCCCAACATCACGATCCCGGAGGCCGACGTCGGCGACGACGCGCTCTCCGAACTCGCCGAGGGCGCGCTGAACATGGCGGGCGAGGTCGCGGGCGCGGGCCTGCAACTGCTCGTCGATCAGCTCAACGAGGGCGTCGACGAGCTCAAGTCGATGCTGACGCCGCCCATCGACACGATCAAGACGCACGCGACCGACCTCGGCGAGTTCATGCAGATCGTCACCGACGAGGCGCGCGAGCAGATCGCCTCGACGCAGGCGCGGGTGGCCGACATCAAGGCGAAGCTGAAGCAGTGCAACAGCTTCGAGGACGTCGTGAACATGATCATCCAGCAGATCTTCGACATGGTCGGGCTGGAGTCGGACTTCAAGGTCGACGACATCCGCCAGCTGTGGGTCGAGGTCGGGTCGATGATCGACGAGGGCATCGTGTGGGCGACGGCGCTGGCCAGCGGCGAGCCGACCGAGGCGCCCGCCGGCGCGACCGCCGCCGCGGCGGCCGACGGCTCGGCCGACGCGGCCGCGGGCGGACCCGCCGCCGCGGGCGCGGGCTCCGGGTCTGCCGCGGCGCCGGGTGCTGCGGGCGGTGCCGGAGGCGCCGGCGGTGGCGGGGCGGCCGCCGGTGGCGCGGCGGGCAGCGTGCCCGCGGGCGCGGCCGCTGCTGCTGCCGCTTCCCCGCCGGCCGCGGCGCCCTCCGGCGCGGCAGCGGGTCGTGAGATCCAGGCGCCGGGCGCAGCCGCGGCCGGCGGAGCGGGCGGCGGCGCGCCGGCGATCGATCCTGCCGCCTTCGGGGCCGCGGGCGCCGCGGCGGGCGCCGCCGCCGGTGCGGCTGGTGCGGCCGCGTCGAGTGCTGCGGGCGCGGCCGGTGCAGCGGCTGCCGGTGCCGCCGGTGCCGCCGGTGCTGCCGGTGCGGCGGCGTCGAGCGCGGCCGGCGCGGCCGGGGCTGCGGCCTCGGGTGCCGTGGGAGCCGCAGGCGCAGCGGCCGAGGGTGCCGTCGAGGGCGGCGTGCTCGGCGGCCTGGGCGGCAGCAGCGTCTTCGATCAGCTCCGCGGTATGGCCGACAATGTGGAGGGGACTCCGGAGTCGCGGCTCCCGGGCGGCGGCGGTGGAGGCGGTCTCGGCGGCGGGATGGGCGGCATGTTCGACCGCATCCGGGAGATGACCGAGCACATGGAGGAGGGCACGCCGGAGTCGCGGGCCAACCCCGGCGGTGGCGGCGGAGGCGGCGGAGGCGGCGGCATGATGGACGGAGTCGCCGAGATGATCCGCAAGGCCACGGAGCAGACGCAGGGCGGCGGCGGAGGGGACGGGGGCGTCGGCGCCTGACGCGCCGCTGAAGGGGCGAACTTCTCGGCCCGCGGCCTAGGGGTTCCGTGGACTCCGATCTCGACACCCTCGCGGGCGCGCTGCGCGGGCGGCTGCTGGCGGCTGCGGGCGACGAGGGGGAGGAGGGCGGCCCGGAGCGGATCCGGGCGCTCGTGGATCGCGAGGCCGGGGTGCTGGACGCGCCCGCGCGCGACCTGCTCGCGGCGCGGATCGCCGAGCGCGCATTCGGGCTCGGGCCGCTGGAGCCGCTGCTCGCCGACCCCGAGGTGGAGGAGATCATGGTCTCGGGCACGCGGCCGGCGTGGATCGAGCGCGGCGGCCGGCTCGAGCGCACCGACATCGCGTTCGCGAGCGAGGGCGAGTTGCGCGACGCGATCGAGCGGATCCTCGCGCCGCTGGGCCGGCGCGTGGACGAGGCCGAGCCGCTCGCCGACGCGCGGCTGCCGGACGGATCGCGCGTCAACGTCGTCATCCCGCCGCTGGCGCTCGACGGCCCGGCGCTGACGATCCGCCGCTTCCGCCGCCGCGGCTTCACGCCCGAGGACCTCGTCGCCAACGGCACGCTCACCCGCCCGCTGCTGGACTTCCTCGCGCGCGCGGTGCGCTGCCGCGCGACGATCCTCGTCTGCGGCGGCACCGGCTCCGGCAAGACGACGACGCTGAACGCGCTGTCGTCGTTCATCGGCGCCACCGAGCGCGTGGTCACGATCGAGGACGCCGCGGAGCTGTCGCTGCGCCAGCCGCACGTCGTCCGCCTCGAGGCGCGCCCGCCCAACGTCGAGGGCCGCGGGGAGGTCACGATCCGGCGCCTGGTGCGCAACGCGCTGCGGATGCGGCCCGACCGGATCGTCGTCGGCGAGGTGCGCGGGGGAGAGGCGCTGGATCTCCTGACCGCGCTCTCGACGGGCCACGACGGCTCGCTGTCGACCGTGCACGCGGGTACGCCGGCCGAGGCGCTGCGGCGGATCGAGACGCTCGCGCTGATGGCCGGGCTCGGCCTGCCGCACGCGGCCCTGCGCGAGCAGGTCGCCGACGCCTTCGATCTCGTCGTCTGCCAGGCGCGCTCGGGCGACGGCGCCCGCCGCGTCATCGCGGTCGCCGAGGTCGTGCGCGTCGCCGGCGGCGCCGCCGCGCGCGAGCTCTACAGCTGGCGCGACGGGCGCGGCCGCTGGCGCGCCGCGCTGTCCGACCCGCTCGCCTCGCGTCTGCGGGCGGCGCCATGAGCACCGCGGCGATGCTCGCCTTCGCGGCCGCGGCGGCCGGGACCGCCGGCGCGTGGGAGCTGCTGGCGGCGGCCGAGGGCACGCGCGCGTCGGCCGCGCTGGCGCGCGTGGTGGAGCCCGTGGCGCGGGCCGGCCGCGAGGGGCGCGAGCCGACCGCGCCGGAGCGGCGCAGGCTGAAGCTGCTGGCCGCGGCCGCGTTGCTGGCGGCCGGCTGGCTGCTCGGCGGGCCGCCGCTCGCGGTGATCGCCGCGACCGCCGGTCCGGCGCTCGCCGTCGCGGTGGTGCGGGCGCGCTCGCGCCGCTACGCGGCCGCGCTTCGGCGGGGCGCGCCGGAGGCCGCGCGGGCGCTTGCCGACGCGCTGGCCTCGGGCCACTCGATCCGCGGTGCCATCGCCTCCGCGGCCGCCGGCGTGCCGGGCCCGGCCGGCCACGAGCTCGGCCTCGCCGCGCGCGCCATGGCGCTCGGCGAGCCCGTCGCGGAGGTGCTCGAGCGTCTGCGCCGCCGCGCCGCCGGATCGGCCTGGGACACGCTCGTCGCCGGGATCCTGCTCCAGCGCGATGCGGGCGGCGATCTCGCCGCGCTGCTGCGCGAGCTCGCGGGCTCCCTGGAGTCCGCGGCCCGCGTCGAGGCCGACGCGCGCGCGGCGACCGCCCAGGCGCGCTTCACCGCTCGGCTCGTGCTGGGCCTGCCGCTCGCCGCCGCCGCCCTCGCGGAGCTCGCGGCGCCCGGCTTCGCCGCGTCGCTGCTCGCCCAGCCGCTGCCGGCGGCGCTCGTCGCCTCGGCCGCGTTCCTGCAGCTCGTCGCCATGCTCGCGATCCGGAGGCTCACGTGACGCCCGCCGCGCTGCTCGCCGCCGCCGCGGCCGTGCTGCTCACCTACGGCGCGGCGGACGTGCTCTCGCTGCGGGCCGGGCGCCGGCGCGGCCGGCCGCCGCGGGCGGCCCGGGCCGTGGCGCTGCTCGGCCGGCTCGGCCGGGGCGCGGGCCTGCGCCCGCCGCAGACGCTCGCGGCGCGGATCCGGGCGGCCGGGCTCGAGCTGCCGGTCGCCGACGTGATGGCCGTCAAGGCCGGGGCCGCCGCGGCCGGCTTCGCCGCCGGCGCCGCGCTCGCGACGCGCGCGCCCGGGCGGCTCGGGCCGGTGCTGCTGCTCGCCGTGCCCGCCGCCGCGTTCCTCGCCCCCGACGCCTGGCTGCGCCGGCGCGCCCGCTCGCGCGGGCGTGTGATCGAGGCCGAGCTCGCCGACGTGCTCGACCTGCTGCGGGTGGCGGTCGCCGCCGGGCTCGCCCCGCGCCGCGCGCTCGCCGAGGTCGGCCGCCGCCACCCGGGCCTGCTCGCGGGCGAGCTGCGCCGCGCGGCGCGCCGTGCGGGCCTCGGCGTCCCGGCGGGTGCCGCGATCGCGGAGCTCCAGCAGCGCGCTCCCGCGGCGGGGATCCCGGCGCTGGCGGCCGCGCTGTCGCGGGCCGGGCGCCACGGCGCCCCACTCGCTCCCACGCTCGCCGCCCAGGCGCAGGAGGCCCGCGCCCGCGGCGCCCAGCGCCAGGCCGAGGCTGCCGCCCGCGCGGCGCCGCAGATCCAGCTCGTCGTCGCGCTGCTGCTGGTGCCGGCGGTGATGCTGCTCGTCGCGGCCGCGCTGCTGCCCGCGCTCACCGGGGGCGGCGCCGGATGACGCCGCCCGCCGCCGCGCCTACTTCAGCTGCGCCGCCGTCCGCGATCGCGCGGTGTCGCCGTCGCGGCTGCTGCCGCCGGCGATCACGCCGAACGCCTCGAGGTAGGGCTTGGCCTTCGCGAAGTCCTCGTCGGCCTCCCCGGCGGCCTCGATCAGCTCGAGCACGGCGGGCACGGAGACGAGGAAGCCCGGCTCGACGTCCCCGAGCACCGACTTCGCCGCCGCGTACGTGTCGCTGTCGCCGAGCGTCTCGCCGCCGCCCAGGGCGTCGGCGGCCGCGTCGCGCCCGAAGGCGATCACGACGCGGTCGTCGTTGCGCGCAGCCACGACCGTCTTCGGCGCTCCCGGCAGCGCGGCCTCGAACGCCGCGTCCGCGCCGTCGACCTTCACCGGCCGGGCGCGCACGCCGCCGCGCGACTGGGCCAGCCCGACCAGCTTGCCGAACGCCGACTCGGCCTTCGCCGGGTCGGTGACCTCGATCACCACGCCGCCCTCCACGGTGTCGGGCGTGGTCCCGCGCGCGAAGACGGCGACGTCGCCGATCCACGAGAAGACGTCCTGCTGGAGGTCCAGCCCGAGCTCCTGCCGCAGCTGGTTCTCGATCGCCGCGCCGCCGAGCGCGCCCGCGACCTGCTGGTAGATGCCCTTGAGCGCCGGGCCGAAGTCCGGCGCCCCGAACGCGACCCACGAGTCGCCGGGAAGCTCGGCCAGCAACGGCGTCGCACCGCCCGAGTAGAGCGAGCCGACCCCGGCCGGGAGCGCTCCCTCGGGGATCTGCGCGGTCGCGTCGATCGCCAGCCGCTCGCCGTCGGCCATGAACGCGCCCGCGACCGCGCCGATCTTGTCGACCGGGAACAGCCGCTTGGCCTGCTCGATCTGCTGCGCGCTCTCGGGGTCCTGGCGGATCGCCGCGTCGAGCACCGCCTTGAAGTCGAGGTAGAACGAGCCGAGCCGGTCGTCCTCCAGCCCGTCCATCGCCTTCTTGAAGCGGTCCGTCGAGGCCAGCCCGTCGCCCTTGGCCGCGTCGACCGTCTGCTTGAACTCGGGCTCGGTCCCGGCCACCGCGAAGCCTTCGACGATGCCGACCGCGCTGTCCGTCGAGGCCTGGTACTCCACGCCCTTGTAGTCGCGCTTGCTGAAGGTCTTGTCGCCGGCCTTCACGGCACGGTCGATCGCCGACTGCGCCTCGTCCTCGTCCGTGGTCGCCACGACGACCGCGCCGCGGAAGTCCTCCTCGCCGGTCGCGGAGCTGCCCCAGATGGCGACCTTCTCACCGAGCCACGGCGCGACGTCCTTCTCGTAATCGAACTTGGGGTCCTCGGTCTCGGCGAACGCCTGGCCGACCAGCTCGTCGATCTTCGCCTGCGGGTCGGAGGTGCGCAGCACCTTGCCCGCGGCCGCGAGGGCGTCCTCGCGCAGGTCGCCCTCCGGGCGCACGGTCGCGTCGACGTAGAAGGCGGCCTTCGCCGGGACGGCGGACGCCGGGTCGTCACCGCCCGCCGACGTTCCGGCGCCGCAGCCGGCGGCGATCAGGGACAGCGAGATGAGAGCGAGAAGAACGACCCGGGGCATCGCCGAAGCGTACGGCCGGACCCCCGCGGAACGCAAGAAACCCTGCAAATCGGAGCGATGCAGGCGCTCGTGCGCTCGAACGTCCGTCCGCCGCCACTTTCGTCCCACCTCACAACACCGCGTATTTGCAGGGAATTTCGGTCGTAAGAGTGATCAGGTTCAAGATTGGTGGGACGGATGACGACAATTGTGTTGCAGAGTGGGTTGAAGTGGGGTACCTTCAGCTCGCGAAGCCGGTCCGGGGTGGCGGGGCTCCTCCCACTCCGCCACCTCGGATCGACTGAACCCTTCGCATCGGCTGGACATGCACCTTGCCCTTTCACGGCACCTTCGATCACTCGCTCGACGCAAAGCACCGGCTCACGGTCCCGTCGAAGCAACGAGCCGCCTTCTCCGAAGGGGCCTTCCTCGTCGAGGGCGCCGACCGCTGCCTGTCGCTGTATCCGTCCTCGACCTATTCGGCGCTCGTGGACGCAGCCCTCGCGGGCCTGAACCCGCTCTCGAGCCAGGCGCGCGAGCTGAACCGCTTCTTCCGCTCCAACGCGCACGCGGTCGAGCTGGACTCCGCGGGCCGCGTGATGCTCGGCTCGAAGCTGGCCGCAAGCGTGGGCATCGATCGGGACGTCGCCGTCATCGGCGCCGGCGACTGCTTGGAGCTCTGGGACCCCTCCACCTGGGCGGACTACCACCGGGATCTCTCCGCGCGTGGTGCTGACCTCACCTCATCCCTTGGCCATCCTTCTTGACATGCCCACGCACGTCCCCGTCCTCGCCGGGGAGCTCATCGAGGCGCTGGACCCGCAGCCGGGCCAGGTCGCGGTCGACTGCACCCTCGGCGCCGCCGGCCACGCCCGCCTGGTCGCCGACCGGCTCGGACCGTCGGGCATGCTGATCGCGATCGACCGCGACCCGCTCGCGGAGGAGGCGTTCGCCGAGCTCGCCGCCGAGGTCGCCTGCAACACCCGCTTCATCCGCGCCGACTTCGAGCACGGCCTGCGCCTGCTCGCCGAGGAGGGCGTGCAGGCCGACCTGGTCTATCTCGACCTCGGGATGTCCTCGATGCAGGTCGACACGCTCGAACGCGGCTTCTCCTACGCCT
>Ga0207675_100003321_pt1 | contig 15754 bp, 2 predicted proteins | sample KBSSwiS42_FD_184305 | JGI IMG/M metagenome (GOLD analysis project Ga0207675, IMG submission 184305) | Switchgrass rhizosphere microbial communities from Kellogg Biological Station, Michigan, USA - KBS Switchgrass S4-2 (SPAdes) (version 2) | ecosystem: Host-associated > Plants > Roots >... | reverse complement strand
CCCGCGAATCGGAGCTCATGGATCCGCAGCACCGGCTCTTGCTCGAGTGCGCCTGGGAGGCCTTCGAGGTCGCCGGACACAACCCCCTCGTGCACGCAGGGCCGGTAGGTGTCTACGTGGGCGCCAGCCTCAACACGTACCTGGTCAACAACCTGCTGCCGAATCGCGCGACGATCGATGCGAGCGACGATCTTTCGGTCCTGACGCTCGACTCCATGGGTGGATTTCAGCTCATGGTGGCAGCGGACAAGGACTACTTACCGACGCGCGTCTCGTACAAGCTGAACCTCACTGGTCCCAGCATCAACGTGCAGACGGCCTGTTCGACCGGGCTCGTGGCCATCCATCTCGCCTGCCAGGCCATTTTGGCGGGGGAATGTGACGCGGCGCTGGCGGGGGGATCCTCGATCAAGGCGCCGCAGGCGGCGGGCCATCTGTATCGCGAGGGGATGATCGTCTCGCCCGACGGGCACTGCCGTGCTTTTGATCGCGGCGCGCAAGGAACGATCTTCGGCAGCGGCGTCGGGGTGGTGCTGCTCAAGCGTCTCGACCATGCCGTGCGCGATCGCGACCCCATCATCGCCGTGGTCAAAGGCTCCGCCGTGAACAACGACGGAGGGCTGAAGGTCGGCTACATGGCTCCGAGCGGAGACGGGCAGGCGGCGGTGGTGGCCGAGGCGCTGGCCGTCGCGCAGGTGCTACCCGATACCGTCACGTTCGTCGAAGCCCACGGGACTGGCACGGAGCTGGGGGATCCCATCGAGGTCGCCGGCCTGAGCGACGCCTTCCGGCAGGGGACGGAGCGTCGCGGCTACTGCGCGCTCGGCTCCGTGAAGACCAACGTCGGGCATCTGCAGATCACCTCGGGAGCCGCCGGATTCATCAAGGCGGCGCTGGCGCTGCAGCACGCGCTGATCCCGCCGACGCTGCACTACCGGAGCCCCAACCCAGCCATCGATTTCGGCAGCGGCCCGTTCTTCGTCAACACGACTCTGCTCGCCTGGAACCCCGAGGGAAAGCGCCGGGCGGGAGTGAATTCGCTCGGCATCGGTGGCACCAACGCGCACGTGATTCTCGAAGAAGCGCCACCGCTCGTGGCCCTGATGGAGAGCGCCGCGCGCTCGCGCCACGTGCTCACGCTGTCTGCCAGGAGTGAGGCCGGGCTCCAGGCGCTCGTCACGCGTTATCGATACTGGCTCGAGCGCTCGCCCGACCTGGAGCTCGCGGACGTTTGCTACACATCGAATGTCGGCCGCGCGCACTTCGAGCATCGGCGTTCATTTTGCGTCGACTCGCTCGCCTTGCTCCAGCGTGAGCTCGTGGCCGCGTCGGCCGTGGCAGTAGCGCCGCCGTGCGCTGCAGCGCCGCTGGGCGCTGCAGCGCCCGCGGGACAGAGCCGCGCCGGAGCGCGGCCGAAGATCCTGTTCCTGTTCACCGGGCAAGGATCGCAGAGCGCGGGCATGGCGCGGGTGCTCTTCGAAACGCAGCCGGTGTTCCGCGCTGCGCTCGAGCAATGCCAGGCCTTGTTGCTCGGACGCCTCGAGTCGGATTTGCTGTCCGCCATCTATCCGCCACCCGGAGGCGAGGCGCGACTCGATCGCACCGAATGGACGCAGCCGGCGCTCTTCGCGCTCGAATACGCGCTGTATCAGATGTGGCGCTCGTTCGGCGTGGAGCCCGAGATGGTCATGGGTCACAGCGTGGGGGAGTACGTGGCCGCCTGTGTCGCGGGAGTTTTTTCACTCGCGGACGGCCTGACCCTGGTGACCGAGCGGGGCCGCCTCATGGCACAGCAGCCCGGACCGGGAGGCATGGCGGCGGTGTTCGCGAGCCAGGGCGAGATCGCGCCCTGGCTCGTGCGCTACGGCGAAAAGGTGTCCATCGCCGCGCTGAACGGCCCTTCTCACACGGTCATCTCGGGTGAGGCAGCTGCGCTCGAGGCCGTCCTCGCCGAGCTATCTCGCGCCGGGTTCGAGCACCAAGCGCTGCGCGTCTCGCACGCCTTTCACTCGCCGCTCATGCGCGGCGCGGCAGCCGCGTTCGAACGCTTCGTCGCCCGGTTCGAGCTGCGCCCGCCTCGCGTGCCGTTGCTCTCGAACCTGACGGGTGCAGTGGTGGAGCAGGAGCTGCTCGAGCCGGCGTACTGGGCGCGCCAGCTGTGCGAGCCGGTGCGTTTTGCCGACGGCATCGAGGCGGCTCGACGGGCTGGCTGCGACCATTTTCTCGAGCTCGGCCCGCGGCCATCGCTGCTCGGGCTCGCCGCCGCCGTCCTGGGCAGCTCGCCCCTGGCTGACGGTGCCGTGGCCCTGCTTGCCAGCCTGCGTCCGGCAGCAGATGATTGGACCACGGTGAGCGAGACCGTGGCTCGCCTGTACGCAGCGGGTCTGTCCTTGAGCTGGCAGGCATTCCACCAGGGTGCCGACCGCCGCCGGGTCGTTCTCCCGACCTACCCCTTCCAGCGCCAGCGCTACTGGGTCGATCCGCCCGTCGCGGCGAAGCTCGAGCGTGTCTCGCAGAGTGCTGCCGGCGCGGGTCCTTTGCTCGCGCGGGTCGCTGCCTCGCCCCTCATCCCACAGTTGCTCTGGCAAGCGGAGCTGTCCGCGCTCGCCTTGCCATTGCTTTCGGACCATCGCGTCTTCGAGCGGGTCGTCGTCTCGGGCGCGTGCCACCTGGCGCTGATCATCGACGTCGCGATCCGGCAGCTCGGCGCGGCGGCGTGTGAGCTCCGCGACGTCGTCTTCGCGCGGGCGCTGCAGATCCCCGAGCAAACCGCGGTGCGGGTGCAGCTCGTGCTCGAGCCGCTCCGGCCCGAGCAGCCCGGGGAGGAGCGCTACGGCTTCCGGCTCATCAGCGTACACGACGCTGCGGGCGAAGGGGCCTTCGTAGATCACGCCGAGGGGGTCCTCGTCCTGCGCCGGGACGCTCCCGCCCGGCCCCTGACCGAGCTCGGGAGCCTGCGGGCTCTGTGTTCGGAGCGACTGTCCGTCGACGATCTCTATGGCGCGCAGCTGCGCCGTAGAATCGAGCTCGGGCCCAGCTACCGGTGGCTCAGCTCGCTCGCCCGCGGTGCGGGGCAAGCGCTCGGCGAGCTCTTGGCTCCTGCCGAGCTCGAGCGAGGTTTTGTCGGTCCGTTTCATCCGGGGCTGATCGATGCCTGCTTCGGGTTGCTGCTCAGCTGCGAGGACCTGAAGGGTGCCGCGACGCAGGTACCGTTCCGGGTCGCTCGCGTTGCCGTGTTGGGTTACCCGGACGGCGCCTCCCTTCTGGCCCACGCCGTGCGCGAGCAGGGCACGACCGATGGCGTGACCGGCAACATGCGGCTGCTCGATGCCGAGGGGCGAGCACTGCTCGAAGTCGAGCGGCTCGAGGCGCGCCCCGTGCGGGCGAGCGCGTTCCTCGCTGCGGCGGATGTCTCGGCCTCGAACGATAGCTTTTACGAGCTCACCTGGCAGGCGAGGGCTGGCGAAGGCCAGGCACGTCTCGCGCACGGGAGCTTCGTCGTGCTGGGCGGCGAGAGCCGGACCGGCGTCGAGCTCGCGCGGCGCATCCGCGCCGCAGGGGAACGTTGTTACCTGGTGGCTGCAGACGGTGACGCAGGTGGGGAAGACTCATCGCTGATCGGTCCCGGCGACCCCGATGGCCTGCGCCGGTTGCTCGAGCGAGTAGATCAGCCGGTTGCCGGCATCGTGCACCTCGAGGGCTGGCAGCGCAGCCCACCGGGCTCGCCGCGAGCGCGCGACCGCGCCGCGGAGGAGCTGGACCTCGTCGGTCTCACCTCTGCACACGAGCGCGGCTGCGGCAGCCTGCTCGAGCTGGTGCAGGCCATGCGCCGCACGGGCTGGGAACGAATGCCGCCCGTGTGCATCGCGACGCGGGGCGGGCAGGCGTTTCTGCGAGGTCCGGTGCAGCTCGCACAGGCTCCGCTCTGGGGGCTCGGCCGCGTGTTGGCGGTCGAACAGCCCGACCTCAGCTGTCTGCGGATCGACCTCGATCCCGAGGGCCCACAGGACCAGTCGGCTGCTCTTTTCGAGGAGCTCGCACGGGGCCCGAGCTCGGACGAGATCGCGTGGCGAAACGGTAAACGTCACGTGCACCGGCTCGTGCGGTCAACGCCGCAGGCGGCGGGAACGATGCTGCTCGATCCGCACGCGGCCTATCTCATCACGGGAGGGCTCGGTGCGCTCGGTCGAAGCGTCGCCGTGTGGCTCGCCGAGCAGGGGGCGCGCCAGCTCATCCTGCTGGGGCGCCACCTGCCCGAGGCGCCTCTGCCGGAGCTTCAGCGCCTGGTAGAACGCGGCTGCAGCTTGCAGCTGGTAGCCATCGACGTCGCGCAGCCCGGTCCCGTTTCCGAGCTCATCGCTCAGCTTCAAACGGACGGGCGGGTGCTCAAGGGCATTCTGCATCTGGCGGGAAGCTTGGATGACGGCGTGCTCAGCCAGCAGAGTTGGGCGCGCTTTCGCCGCGTGCTGAGCGGCAAGGTGGATGGGGCCATCAACCTGCACAACGCGACGCGTGGGCTCGCGCTCGACTTCTTCGTCTGCTTCTCTTCGATCGCCTCGCTGCTGGGCTCACCGGCGCAGGGAAGCTACGCTGCGGCCAACGCCTTTCTCGATGCCCTGTGCCAGCTTCGCCAGAATCAAGGGCGGCCCGGGCTGAGCATCAACTGGGGCCCGTGGGCGGGAGCGGGGATGACGGCCTCGGTGCAGGCACGGGACCGCGAACGCATCGCGGACCAGGGGCTGTCGTCGCTCGAGCCCGAGCAGGCGCTGAGCGCACTCGGCGCGCTGTGGCGGGATCCCGCAGCGCAGCGGATGGTTGCTCGCGTGGACTGGTCTTCGTTTCAGGGCGCGGCCCACGCTGGCTCCCTGCCGCCGCTGCTCGCTGCGTTCGCATCTGCCAAGCCCCCCGCGCCTCGGCGAGCTTTTTTGCGCGCAGAGCTCGCGGCCACGCCGCTCGCCTCGAGGCGCCGGCTCCTGCAGAAGCTCGTGCGAACCGAGGTGCTCCACGTGCTCGGCTCGGGGGCGGAGCGCAGCCTGGGAGATCGTCAGGGTCTGGGCGAGGTGGGCCTCGACTCTCTGCAAGCGATCGACGTGAAGAACCGGCTCAGCGTGGCGCTCGGCATCACGCTGCCCTCGACCCTGCTCTTCGATCAACCGAGCGTGCAGGCCCTCGCGGACTATCTGGCAGTCCAGATGACTGATCTCTTCGCAGACTCCCCCGCGGCTCCGTCTCGAACGCTCGCCGTGCCCGCCGTGCCCGCCGTGCCCGCTGCCGCGCTCGCCGACCTCTCCGAGCAGCAACTCTTCGATTTGTTGGCAGAGCAGCTCGATGCTCCGCAGCCGTCCCCCAGCGGGGCCCATGAGCGACGCTGACGCTGGGCGCCGGCAGCTCATGGCGAAAGCCGTGCAGGAGCTGCGCGAGCTACGCGCCCGGGTGCACGAGCTCGAGGCGGCTCGCGACGCGCCGATCGCCATCGTGGGGATGGGGGTTCGCTTCCCGGGTGGGGCGAACGACCCGAGGTCATTCTGGGAGCTCCTGCTCGAGGGGCGTGATGCCACGGGCGAGGTGCCGGCCGCCCGCTGGGACATCGACGAGTACTACGACCCGAACCCCGACGTCCCCGGCAAGATGTCCACGCGCAGGGGAGCGTTCATCGGTTCCGTGGCAGAGTTCGATGCCGCATTCTTCGGCATCTCGCCGCGCGAAGCCCGCAGCATGGATCCCCAGCAGCGGCTGTTCCTGGAGGTCGCCTGGGAGGCGCTGGAACACGCCGGCATCTCGCCGCACGGCCTCTTCGGGCAGTCGGTGGGCGTGTACGTCGGCATCTGCAGCAGCATGCACACCTGCAACCTGTGGGATCTGACGAACCTCGAACGGATCGATGCCTACCATGGCACAGGCAGCACGTTCGCGGTGGCCGCCGGCCGGCTCTCTCATTTCCTGGGCCTCACCGGCCCCTCGCTGGCCGTCGACACTGCCTGCTCGTCGTCGCTCGTGGCGCTGCATCTGGCGTGTCAGAGCCTGCGAGCCGGCGAGTGCGAGCTGGCACTGGTCGGCGGTGTGAACCTGCTGCTCGGGCCGCAGGTCAGCGTGAGCTTCAGCAAGGCGCGCATGCTTTCGCCGGACGGACGCTGCAAGGCATTCGCCGCCGGCGCCGACGGGTACGGGCGCGGGGAAGGTTGTGGTGCGCTGGTCTTGCGCCGGCATTCCGACGCGCTCGAGCGGGGTGAGCGCGTGCTCGCGCTGGTGCGCGGCTCGGCGGTAAACCACGACGGACACGCGAGCGGCCTCACGGTGCCGCATGGACCGGCGCAGGTGCGCGTCATTCGCGAGGCGCTGCGCCAGGCGGGCCGTTCACCAGACCAGGTCAGCTACATCGAGGCCCACGGTACCGGCACCGCGCTCGGCGATCCCATCGAGGTCAACGCCCTCGGCACGGTGTTCAGCGCCGGCCGCGTGCGGGCTCGGCCGCTCCTGCTCGGCTCGGTCAAGGCGAACATCGGGCACCTCGAGGCGGCCGCGGGCATCTCTGGGCTCATCAAAGTGGTGCTGGCGCTCGAGCACGAAACAATCCCCCCGCATCCTCTGTTCGGTGAGCCGAGTCCGCTCGTAGCGTGGGCAGAGCTTGCTCTCGAGCTGCCGCGAGCCGCCCGTCCCTGGCTCTCTCCGGAAGGTCCGCGCATCGCTGGCGTCAGCTCGTTCGGATTCTCCGGCACCAACGCGCATGTCGTCATCGAAGGGCCACCGGCCAGAGTCCACGCTCCGCCAACGGTCGAGAGAGCCCGGGGTGTGCCGGAACCGTCCGGCGAGCGCCCGCTCCAGCTGCTCGCGCTCTCGGCCCGATCCGATGCAGCGCTGCGCGCGCTCGGCGCGGCCTACGAGCGTCATCTCGACGGCTGCCAGGACTCGGCCGCCGACATCGCGTTCACGGCCAACGTGGGCAGAGCGCATTTTGCGCACCGGGCGTGCGCCATCGGCGCCAGCACCGCTGAGCTGCGCAGCGATCTCGAGGGTACCTTGCGAAGCGCGCGTGCAGCTCGCCCGGTCGCTCCCGCGGTAGCGTTTCTCTTCACGGGCCAGGGCGCCCAGCGGGCGGGCGTCGGGCGCGCGCTCTATGCCATCGAGCCTCGCTTCCGCAGCTCGGTGGATCGCTGCGCGGAGGTGGTCGATCCGCTGCTCTCGCTCTGCGGGGACACCCCGCACCCCGAGCGATCGATCAAGAGTGTGATGTTCGACCCCACGGAAGGCGACCTGCTGCGCCAGACGAGGTTCACTCAACCGGCGCTCTTCATTCTCGAGTACGCGCTCTCGGAGTTGTGGCGCGCCTGGGGCGTGCAACCGCTGGCGGTCCTCGGTCACAGCCTCGGCGAATACGTGGCGGCCTGCGTGGCGGGGGTCATGACCTTGAACGACGCCTTGAGCCTCGTGGTCGCCCGCGGGCGGCTCATGCAAGCCTTGCCCGCCGCCGGTTGTGGCGACCCCGCGCGGGAGCCGGCCATGGTCGTGGTCTTCGCCGAGGCGGAGCTGGTCGCGGCACAGATCGCCGATCTCGGAGCAACGGTGAGCATCGCCGCCAGCAATGGCCCGCGCAATACGGTGCTGTCGGGGTTGGCCAGAGACGTCAAGGCAGTGGCGGCGGCACTCTCGCACAGAGGCCTGCGCGTGAAAGAGCTCGCGGTGTCGCACGCTTTCCATTCGCCCCTGATGGATCCCATGCTCGCTGCGCTCGAGGCAGAGGCAGACCGTTTCGTGCGCGGTCCCGCGCTGATCCCGCTGGTCTCCAACGTCAGCGGTGCGCTCGCCGACCGCGAGCTGCTGCACGGTAGCTACTGGCGTCGCCACGCGCGCGAGCCGGTCCGATTCGCCGAGGGCGTGCGCACACTGCGCGAGCTCGGTTGCAACGTCTTCCTGGAGATCGGGCCGCAGCCGGCGCTGATCGCGCTCGGTCAGCAAGCGCTCGAGGGCGAGGAGTTGCTGTGGATTCCGAGTCTGTCCGGCGCCGACGAGCGGCGTTCGCTGCTCGATGCCGTCGCCGAGCTGTACCAGGCCGGAGTGAGCATCGATTGGAACCGGTTCCACGAGGATCACCCGGGCCGCAGAGTCACTCTCCCGACGTATCCCTTCGAACGCACGCCGCATCCCGTTCCCATGCCCGCCCGCCGTGCGCCGTCGCTGCGCCGTGGTCCGAGCATGCCCGAGCCGAGCGAGCCGCCCCCCTGGTTCTACAGCGCGAACTGGGAAAGAGTGAGCGGGGAACCCGCCACCGTACCGAGCGCGCTCAGCCAGCCTGACCACCCGGCGCCGCCGGAGAGCTGGCTGATCTGGGCGGATCGTCAGGGGGTTGGTACGGCGCTCGCGCAGGAGATTCAGCGGCGAGGGGGCTCCGCGCAGCTGATCCCCGCCGACCGGTTGCAGAGCAGCTCGCACATCTCGCGCGTGCTCTCCGAAATGCAGGTGTCGGGGCCTGCGCAGCACATCATCCACCTCGGCAGCCTCGACGCTCACGCTGCAGGCGCGCAGTCTCCTGCAGCGCACCGGCTCGCCTTGCAGCTCGGCTGTGTGAGCGCGCTGCATCTGGTGCAGGCGGTCGCGCGCCGGGGCGGGCCGCCGCCGCGGCTCGGCTTCGTCACGTCGGGCGGCGTCTGGGCTGGCGGAGCTCCGGTCGACCCTGCGCAAGCGCCGCTCTGGGGCTGGGCGCGAAGCCTGGGCCTCGAGCATCCAGAGCTTCGTCCCACGCTCCTCGACCTGGATCCAAGGAGCCCGGTGCGCGCGCTGGATCTCTACGCCGCGCTGTCCCTGTCCGCTGGCGAAACCGAGCTGGCTCTACGTGGCGGAGAACGGCTCGTCCGGCGGTTGCGCCGGGTGGCTGCAGCGTCGGCGGCCGATCCCTTACGGGACGATGCCAGCTACCTGATCACGGGCGGTACCGGCGCGCTCGGGCTTCTGACTGCCCGTCGTCTGGCGGCGCGCGGAGCACGGCACCTCGTGCTGATGGCGCGCCGGGCCGAGGCGGGCACGGTCCCCGGGGTTGCGGCGCGGCGGGTCACGGTCGAGCGGGTGAGGGGCGAGCTCGTCGCTCAGGGGATCACGTGCGACGTGCTGGCGGGCGACGTGGCCAATGCGGACCACGTGGCCCGTGTGCTCGAGACGATCCGGCGCACGCCCTGGCCGCTGCGCGGGGTGTTCCACGCCGCCGGAGTCAGCGGTGCGTGCGACCTTCTGGCGCTGGACCAGGCCGAGCTCGAGCGGGTGCTCGAGCCCAAATGGCAGGGCGGCTGGAACCTGCACCAGGCCTGCGCGGGGGAAAAGCTGGATCACTTCGTGGGCTATTCCTCGCTCGCGGCGTTGTGGGGAGCCCGCGGGCAAGCGCACTACGCGGCAGCCAATGCCTTTCTCGACGGGCTCTGCGCGCACCGGCGCGCGCGCGGCGAGGCCGGCGTCAGCATCCAGTGGGGCCCCTGGGACAGCGCAGGGATGGGCAGCGACGAACAGAGGCGCCAGCTCGCCGCGATCGGCGTTTCCGTGTTGCCCGTGGACCAGGCGCTCGCTTGCTTCGAGCGAGCACTCCACGCCGAGTCGCCCGGCGTTGCCGTGGCCGACGTCGATTGGCTCCGGTTGCGCGCCCACTTCGAAGCACGCGGTCCCCGCCCGTTTTTCATGCATCTGGCCGGCAAGATCGACATGCCGCTGGAGGCTCTCGCTGCGGCGCCGCTCGCCCTCGAGCTCGCCGCGCTGCCTGCCAGCGAAAGGAGCCAGGCGCTGGTGGCGTTTCTGCGCGTCGAGGTGCAGAGCATTCTCGAGACCGCGCAGCCCCCGGATGTCGAACAGGGCCTGTTCGAGCTGGGTTTCGACTCGCTGATGGCCGTCGAGCTCACTCGTCGGTTGGAGCAAGCGCTCGGCCGGCGTGTGCCGAGTACGGACATCTTCGACCATCCGCGCATCCTCGCTCTGGCGAGGCACCTGCTGGCCGGGGGGTTGCCTTCGGCGACGCCTTCACTGAGCAACGGTTCCCCAGGCACCGTGTCCCGGTCGGCAGTGTCCCGGTCGGCAGTGTCCCAGCAGGACGGGCCCGCGCCGCTGGCGATCATCGGCATGGCGTGCCGCTTCCCCGGCGCAGCCGATAGCCCCGGCGCCTTCTGGGAGCTCTTGCGCGCTGGGCGAGATGCCACCGGGGATATCCCGCGCGAGCGCTGGGATACGGAGGCCTGGTATGCGCGGGACGGCAATGCGCCCGGGAAGATGCACGTGCGTCGGGGAGGTTTTCTCGCCGACATCGCCGGCTTCGACCCCTGGTTCTTCCGCATCGCCCCGCGGGTCGCCGCCGCGATGGATCCACAACATCGGCTGCTGCTCGAGGTCGCCTGGGAGGCGCTCGAGGATGGCGCGCTCACCCCACACGAGCTCGGCCAGGGGAGCACCGGAGTGTTCGTGGGCATCACCTCTGGAGAATACGGAACGCTGCTGCTCCGGCGTGGCGGCGCGACTCGCTTCGACGGCCACTGCATGACGGGCACTCCGCTCTTCTCCGCGGCGGGGCGGCTCTCGTACACGTTCGGCTTGCAGGGCCCGAGCATGAGCCTCGACACGGCCTGCTCCTCGTCACTCACGGCGCTGCATCTCGCCTGCCAGAGCTTGCGTCAAGGCGAATGCAAGTGGGCGCTGGCGGGTGGAGTGAACCTGCTGCTTTCTCCGGAAGTCATGACGGCTCTGTGCCGTACGGGTGCGCTCTCCTCTGGCGGGCGCTGCCGGAGTTTTTCGGCCGAGGCCGACGGCTACGCCCGCGGCGAGGGCTGCGGCGTTCTGGTGCTGGCACGACTCGACGAGGCGCTCGCCGCGGGTTACCGCGTGCGCGCGATCGTGCGCAACTCCGGGGTCAATCACAACGGCGCGAGCGGCGGCTACACCGTTCCGAGCGGTCGCGCACAAGAGGAGCTGATCCGGCGCGTGTGGCAGCAGGCCCAGGTTTCCCCCGCCGATGTCGATTACGTCGAGGCGCATGCGACCGCAACGCCGCTCGGGGACCCGGTCGAGGTGCGTGCGCTGGCTCGTGTGCTGGGCAAGACACGCCTCGACGATCGCCCGCTGCTGATCGGCTCGGCCAAGACCAACCTCGGTCACTGTGAGTCTGCTGCCGGTGTGGCGGGCGTGATCAAGGTCGTCTTGTCGCTCGAGCAAGAAGAGATCCCCGCGCACCTGCATTGCCAGAACCTCTCGCCGCACGTGCCCTGGGGCGAGATCCCGGTGCGCGTCGTGCGCCAGCGCACGGCCTGGAAGCACGGCGAGAGAGCACGGCTTGCGGGGGTCAGCTCGTTCGGCATGGGGGGAACCAATGCACACGTGCTGCTCGAAGAGGCTCCACGCGCCAGCAGGTCCGCGGAAGGCGCGCGCCCTGCGCAGCACTTGCTCTGCCTTTCGGCGCGCTCCGCGGCGGCGCTGGTCGAGCAGGCGCGCCGCCTGCGCGAGCACCTCTACCAGCATACGGACCTGGACCTCGCCGACGTGGCCTACACCACGCAGGTGGGGCGTACGCACTTTGCGCATCGCGCATGCCTCTGTGCCAGCGATACCGAGCACGCGCTCGAGCTACTGGATGCGCTCGTCACCGGGCGCCCTGCTGACGGAGTGCTGCGTGGCAGCGTGGACGAGCCGCTGCCCCCGCTCGCGTTTTGTTTCCAGGGTCTCGCAACGGCAGCCCCCGTGCCCGGCAGGGAGCTCTACGAGAGCTGGCCGATGTTCCGGGCCACGATGGACGAGTGCCTGCGCAGGGTCGGACCCCTGATGCGCACGGCGCAGCCGCCGTTACCGTGGTCCAGCAATGGTTCGCCCGCGCTACCGTCTCGGCTGGCCGCCTTCTGTACGGCCCATGCCTTCGGGGAGACCTGGCGCAGCTTTGGGCTCTCTCCCCGGGCCGTAGCGGGCGAGGGAGGGGGAGAGCACGTTGCCGCTTGCTTTGCCGGCGCCGTGTCGCTGCAGGCGCTGATCGAGTGGATCGCGGAGGGCCGTGGAGCTCCGCCTGTCGTGTCCGTGCCACCGACCAGCAGCTGCGAGATCGTCGCCGCGTCGGCTCTCGAGCGCGGCTGGCACGTCGTGTCGATCGATGTGACGAGCTGCGATCCGATCGCTTGGGCTCTCGTCGATGCCGAGCTGGCCAAGCTACACGTGACCGGCTTCGTCATTGACTGGGCCTCGGTATCACGCGGTGCGAGATTCCAACGCGTCGGTCTGCCCAGCTATCCGTTCGAACGTCGACCCTGCTGGATCGACGATGCGCTGGCCGACGATGCGCTGGCCGAGGACGCCGCAGCCGACGGGCTCCCCGCGGCCGTGAGCAGGATCGATCAGGGAACGGACACGACCGCCCTGGAGGACGAAGGGACTCTGGAGACCGTCATGGTTCAGCAGCTGCAGCTGGTGTCCCGGATCCTGGACGAGCAGCTGGCATTTCTCGAGCAAGGGCCGTGAGCCAGAGGGGGATCACCCAGAGGGGGGATCACAGAGCGGGGGATCACAGCGGGGGATCACGGAGCGGGATCACAGAGCGGGCAGGATCCACTGCCCGTTCTGCACAAACAGGCGCTCGGCGGCGTCCGACCCCAGGCGCTCGATGCTTCGGCTAAACTCGGCCAGCGGCGCGCTTCCGCCTTCTGGATGGGGGAAGTCGCTGGAGTAGCAGTAGCACTCTGCGAAGCCAGAGCGCTCGATGTAGTCCGCGACAGGCTCGAAACGAAAGGGGGTGATGCGTAGATTCCGCCGGATGTAGTCGGAAGGCTTCATCGACAGTACCGGCGCGAGCCGCCGCGCGAACAGCTCCGCCACCTGATCGAGGCGCTCCGCCATCGGCGCCAGCCACCCCGCGCCGAGCTCGATGGCGCCGAAGCGCAGATCGGGGAAGCGCTCGAAGACGCCTCCGAGCACGAGAGTGGAGATGAAGTTCTGGGGCGCATAGTGGAACGAGGCGAACGCGTAGGTATTGATCTGTTCGGTCTCTGAAGTGAAGTCGTGCGGTCGAAAGTCCAGATGGTCGACGCCCCGCCCCCAGGCGTCGGAGGCGAGAAAGCCTTGCTCGCCTCCGATGTGCAAGAGCGCGGGAGCGCGCGCTTGCTCGAGCCTGGCCCAGATGCGATCCATCTGGGAGTGAGCCGGTGATAGACCGCCGGGGGGAGCTCCGCTGGGCAGCACGAATGCGCGCCCGCCGCGACCCAGGACGAGCTCGAGCTCAGCCGTTGCGGTATCGATATCGTGCAGGTTGAGCAGCGCTGCTACGCGCAGGCGATCACGATCGTGCGCGGCGAACTCGAGCACAAAGTCGTTCCAGTGCCGCATCGTCGCGAGCCCGAGCTCGCTGGGGGCGAACGCTGTCGCCTGCACCGCAGGGTCCGAGAAAATGAGAGCTCGCTGCACTCCCATCACATCCAGCGTACGCAGGCGCCCCTGGGCCGAGAAAGCGCCGGGAGCTCGAGCCCCCTTCGTCTTCCACACCACCTCCTCGCTGAACACCGAGCCCTCCTTGCCCATCAACCCTGCCAGCTGGCGCGCCCCTTCCGCAGGCAGCGTCAGCAACATCTCGCGCATCGATGCGGCGAACCTTGCCCCCACTTCTCCCGCGGCCGCTTCGTAGTCGTCGAGCGAAGGTTGTATGTGCGAGTCGAGATCGATCAGACGGCCACGAAACGGCTCCATGTCGAGCATTGCCACCCCCCGGATTTCGAACGCTGGCGACGCTAGCACTACTCTACGTGTCTGGGCAGTCGCCGTTCCTACGTGGGTCTCCATCGACTCCGTCAGCATCGACGCCTGCGTCAGGCAGCAGATCAGGGTATTTCAAACGCGGAGTGAAGTTCCTGGTGCGCGCGGGCCCGGCTCCAAAATGACTTGCTTGCGAGTCACAGGATCCCTAGCGTGCTGGCTCGCGAAAGCCCGTTCGTGAGAACGGAGCCGGCCGGGAGGGGGCGATCCACATGCTACGCTCGCAGAGCGCGACGAACGGTGCCGTGGACGGATACGTCCAGGGGACGAGATGCGAAGCGACGGGCTTCGGGAGCCGACGCGAGGTCTTGCTGGCAGAGCTCTCCACGCTGGTTGCCAGCATGCTGCGCGCGAAGATCGAAGAGATCGATCCGCGCGTCCCTTTCCTCGAAATGGGAGCCGATTCCCTGGTCCTGACGCAGATCGTGCGGGCCATTCAAACGACCTACGGTCTCAAGCTGGGCATCCGGCAGTTCTTCGAAGCGACCACCACCATCGAAGCCCTCGCTCGACATATGGACGAACGCTTGCCTCCAGGGCAAGGCTCGACCTCGGACGTCACGAACCGAGCGGAGCCCGCTCCTGCGCCGGCAGCCATGAGTTCAGACCCTGAGAACCGGGATGCTCCGCCGGCGGGCGCCACTGCATTGCCAGCGGCTCCCAGTGCATCGCTGGCCGTGACTGCATCGGCGGCGGCTGCCGCCGTGTCGTCGCTGTCCACGATGTCGGCAGCTGTAGTCTCGACGCCGGAGGCAGCCCCAGCACCAACGCCTGCGCGGGAGCCGCGCGCTGCGCCGTCCAGCGAGGGCATCGCCGCGATCCTGGGCCAGCAATTGCAGCTGGTCTCTCAGTTGATCACGGGGCAGCTAGCGGTGCTCGCAGGGCGCGTCGCCGTGCCGTTGCTCGTGCCTCTGCCCCAAGTGCGCCCGCCTCTGCCATTGCCTCGGGCCGCTTTGGCCACGGGAGCCGCGCCTCTTCCCGCAGTGTTCTCCGGAGCGTTCTCCGGAGCGTTCTCCGGAGTCGTCCCTGCAGTGCCTCCCGCAGTATTTTCCCGAGTCGTGCCCGGAGCGCCAGCGCGGCGGTTCGACGCACGCCAGCAGAAGCACCTCGATGCGCTCGTCGCGCGCTACACGCAGCGGACTCGGCTCTCCAGGGAGCTGGCCCAACGTCATCGTCCGCACCTCGCCGATAGCCGCGCCACCGTGGGCTTCCGTTTTTCGACCAAGGAGATGCTGTACCCGATTGTCGGGCAGCGCTCGGCGGGGTCGAAGATCTGGGACGTCGATGGCAACGAGTATGTCGATCTGACGATGGGGTTCGGGGTCCACCTGTTCGGAAACCGGCCCCCTTTTCTGGCTGAAGCCCTGCGTGAGGAGATCGCCGCGGGCGTTGATCTCGGTCCTCGATCGCGGCTGGCCGGTGAGGTGGCGGAGCTGTTGTGCGAAATGACCGGGCACGAGCGGGTGGTGTTTTGTAACTCGGGCACGGAGGCAGTGATGACTGCCATTCGTTTGGCTCGAGCGCGCACCGGGCGGTCTCGCGTCGCCATTTTTGCCGGCTCGTACCACGGTCATTCCGACGCAACGCTGGCCGAACGCAAGCCTTCGGCTGGGCTCTTCGACTCGATCCCGATCGCCCCAGGCATCCCGCAGGGTGTCGCCTCGGATGTGCTCGTGCTCGAGTATGGGACGGAGGAAGCGCTCAGCCTCTTGCGGCAGCACGGGGCGACCGTCGCCGCGGTCCTGGTCGAGCCGGTGCAGAGCCGGCGCCCAGGTCTACAGCCGGTCGAATTCTTGCGCGAGCTCCGGGAGGTGACCGACTTCTCGGCCTGCCTGTCGATCCCGACGCTCGACGAGAAGGCCTGGCGGTCCACCGAGCCGCACACCCCGCACCCGCGCAAACGGCTCGAGGCGGTGGGGGCACTCAACGCCGCCGGCATCCCGACCGGCGTGCTCGTCGCCCCGCTCATGCCGGGGATCAACGACGCGCCGGAGCAGGTCGCTGAGGT
>Ga0207675_100003320_pt1 | contig 15754 bp, 6 predicted proteins | sample KBSSwiS42_FD_184305 | JGI IMG/M metagenome (GOLD analysis project Ga0207675, IMG submission 184305) | Switchgrass rhizosphere microbial communities from Kellogg Biological Station, Michigan, USA - KBS Switchgrass S4-2 (SPAdes) (version 2) | ecosystem: Host-associated > Plants > Roots >... | reverse complement strand
CAGACGGCTCGGCGGCGCCTCATTCCCGAGCTCGAAGGACTCAAGCGGGAGCAGAACACGTCGGGCGACGAGATCGCGCGCGCCAAGCGGCAGGGGAAGGACACCGGGCCGATTCAGGAAGCCAACCGTACGCGGGCGCAGCAGATCAAGCAGCTCGGATTCCAGCTCGACTCGGTCGATCATCAGTTGTCGGTGGCCGTTCTCCAGCTTCCGAATCTGCCGCACTCCAGCGTGCCGGTGGGGAAGAGCGTGGCCGAGAACGTCGAGGTGCGCCGCGTCGGCGAGCCGCGCGAGTTCGACTTCGTCCCGGCGGCGCATTGGGATCTCGGCCCGGCACTCGGCATCCTCGACTTCGAGCGTGCGACGAAGATCGCCGGGGCGCGCTTTTCGATCTTGAGCGGAGCAGGCGCGCGGCTCTCACGGGCGCTCATCAACTTCATGCTCGAGCGCCACACCCGTGCCGGCTATCGCGAGATCGAGCCGCCGTTCCTCGCCAACAGCGCGACTCTGCAGGGCACCGGCCAGCTGCCGAAGTTCGAGCAGGACTTGTTCAAGATCGCCGGCGAGTGGGATCTCTATCTCATCCCCACCGCGGAAGTGCCGCTCACCAATATCCACCGCGGCGAGATTCTCGACGGCCGCGAGCTGCCGATCCGCTACACCGCGTACACGCCCTGTTTCCGCAGCGAGGCCGGCTCCTACGGCCAGGACGTGCGCGGGTTGATCCGCCAGCACCAGTTCGACAAGGTGGAGCTGGTCAAGCTGACGACGCCGGATCAGTCGTACGACGAGCTCGAGTCGCTGACCGCCGACGCGGAAGACATCCTGAAGCAGCTCGAGCTGCCGTATCGCACCGTGCTGCTGTGCACCGGCGACATGGGCTTTTCAGCCGCCAAGACCTACGACATCGAGGTGTGGCTGCCGAGCCAGAAGACCTATCGCGAGATTTCCTCCTGCAGCAACACCGAGGCGTTCCAGGCGCGCCGCGCCAACATCAAGTTTCGCGGCGGCGGCACCGGCAAGGCGGACTTCGTCCACGCCTTGAACGGCTCCGGCCTCGCCGTCGGGCGCACCTGGATCGCGATCCTCGAGAACTTTCAGCAGAAAGACGGGTCGGTGGCGATCCCCGACGCGCTGCGCCCGTTCATGGACGGCTGCGAGCGCATCGTGTCGGAAAAACTGCGAACGTAACACGTGACATCTGTGGGGGCCGAGCTTGCCTCGGCCCCCGACAGGCGCGCGTTCAACGCAGCGCGGCGGATCCCGTCCCGGCCGCGCGCAGCCCGGCCTCGGGCCGCACCACAACCGGCTTGGTCAGTTTGGTTCCTGCCACCTCGAGCGTCGCCGTATAAGTGCCAGGCATGACGCGTCGCCGCCGCTGCCGCTCGGACAGCGTCACCGCGCTGCGATCGCGCCCCGGGCCGAACCCCTGCGCGACCTGCGCCTTTGCCGCGTCGCTTTCGAGATCCCACTGCACGTGATGCAGCCCCGCCGCGGCCGGTCCGCTGAGGCTGCGCACCAGCTTGCCGGCAGCATCGGCAATCGTGATCTTCGCGTCGCCGCTCGCGGCTGTCCGCAGCAGGTACGAAATCGTGGTGCCATACGGCGGGTTCGGCGCCCTGAAGAACAGGTCGCCGTTGATCTCTTCCACCGCCGTGCCGTAGCGGTAGCGGATGTTGTGCGCGATTGCCGGCTTCACGTCGAACAGGTACGTCGACTGGGTCATCGCCGTTTCGAGCTGCTCGACGACCGACACGTCGCCGATCCAGATCGATCGGCCGAAGGTGCCGACTACCAGCTCCCTGTCGCGCGCGTGGACGACCAGCGATCGCACGGAGGTGTGCGGCAGCGTTCCTTTCCAGCGCACCCAGTGGCCGCCGCCGTCGATCGAGACAAATAGGCCCGACTCGGTCCCGACGTAGAGCACCCGTTCGTTGTGCGGGTCCTCGCGGATGACGTAGGTCGATCCCCACGCCGGCAGATCGTTGGTGATCGTCGTCCAGGTCGCGCCGAAGTCGGTGGTCTTGAACAGGTATGGTTTCTGGTCGTCGTTGTAGTGGAGATCGTAGGCGACGTACGCGGTACCGGCGCTCTTCCGCGACGGCTCGATCTTCGACACGAAGCCGTTCTTGTAGGTGCCGGCCGGCAGGCTGCCGTCGACGCGCGTCCAGCGCTGGCCGCCGTCCCGCGACACGTGAATCGGGCCGTCGTCTGCGCCCGCCCAGAGCACCGCTGCATCCACCGGCGACTGCGCCAGCGAGAACAGGGCGCCGTAGCTGTGATGGCCTTCACCGACAGGCGGGAACGGCTTGTCCTGCTGGGCGGTGAGATCGGGGCTGATCACGGTACAGGTGTGATCGACCTCGCCGTTCGGCAGCGGTCCACCGATCTGGCAGCGGAACACGTAGTTGCCGCCGACATAGAGCACGTTCGGATCCTGTGACGACACGATGAACGGCGGCGACCAGTCCCAGCGGAACTCGTGCAGCCCCAGCTTCGCCGCCATCTCCGGATCGGGCTGAAGCTCGGTGCGCGTCCAGGTTTTCATGTCGAGCCGCGACAGGTTGCCGTTGTTCTGCGCCATGTAGACGATGGACGGGTCGCGCGGGTGGGGATGAATCGCCATGCCGTCGCCGACCGAGCGCAGCTTGGTCCAGTCGTGATCGGTGATGCCGTCGTTGTCGTAGGTGCGGCTCGGCCCGCTCCACGAGGCGGTGTCCTGCATGCCGCCGTACACCCTGTACGGCTCCTGCATGTCGACGTCGAGGTCGTAGAACTGCCCGAGCGGCATGACCGTCTGGAACCAGCTCGCGCCGTTGTCGAACGACACGTTCACGCCGGCGTCGCCGGCGAGCACCAGGTGGCTGGCATCGGTCGGATCGATCCACAGCCCGTGCAGGTCGAAGTGCACGTTCTTGATGTTGTGCTTCACCCAGTTCGCCCCGCCATCGTCCGATCGCCACAGCTCGAGGTCGAGGATGAACAAGCGGCGATCGTTGGCCGGATCGACCTTGATGTGCGTGTAGTAGGTGCGTGACGCCAGCTTCGGGCTGACCCGCCGCCAGGTCGCGCCGCCATCCTCCGAGCGGAATATGCCGCCGGCGTCGCTGGAGCGCCCGCCGCGGCGCGGTTCGCCCGAGAGGATGTAGGCGTAGAGCAGGCCAGGCGTCTTCTTCGCCACCGCCAGCGTGATCTTGCTGAGCGGCTCGCTCGGGATGCCGCTCGTCAGCCGCGTCCAGCGCTCGCCGCCGTCGGTGCTCTTGTAGATGCCGCTGCCCGGCCCCGATTCGCGCATCTCGGCGCCCGCGGATCGGAGCCGCTGCCAGGTCGAGGCATAGACGACGTTCGAGTCGTGCGGATCGATGGCCACGTCGATCGCGCCGGTCATGTCGTCGACGTAGAGCACCTTCTTCCAGCTCTTGCCGCCGTCGCTGGTCTTGAAGATGCCGCGCTCGGGATTGCGGCCCCACAGGTGCCCCATCGCCGCCACGAACGCGGTGTGCGGATCGCGCGGGTGGATCGCGATCGCGCCGATCTGCTCGGTTTTCTCGAGCCCGAGGAAATCCCACTTCGTGCCGCCGTCGACCGACCTGTAGACGCCGTAGCCGAGGTTGTTCGACTGGCGCGCCGCCGGCTCGCCCGACCCCACCCAGATCACGTTGGGATCCGACGGCGCGATCGCGACCGCGCCGCAGGCCGACCCGTTTTCCACGTCGAAGATCGGCTGAATGGTGACGCCGTTGTTCGTGGTGCGCCACACGCCGCCCGCCGCGGTGCACGCGTAGAACGTCTTCGGCTGGCTCGGCACCCCGACCACATCCCAGACACGCCCGGAAGGGGCGCTCGGGCCGATCAGGCGAAGTGGGATCGCGTCGAGCAAAGAGGGCTCGAGGCGCAGCCGCGCAGCCCCTTGTCCGTGGACGACGACGCCGATAGCGACGGCAGCGAGAACGACTGCCGCCGCCAGCCTGACGATAGCGCGCATCACGGCGTCACCTCGCTAGAACGAGAAGCGGAAGCCGAGCTGACCGGAGCGCGGCACGTAGGCGTTGCCGAGGTTCTGTCGCGGCTGCCCGAAGCTCGCGTTGTTGATGATCGTCACGAACGATCCGAAGTTGTCGTGGTTGAACACGTTGAAGACCTCGGCGGTCAGCGCGAGCCGGGCCTTGCCGGCGAGCTTGATCTGCTGCTGCACGCGCAGGTCGACCTTGTGCAGCGGCGTGCCGTGCAGCGCGTTGCGCGGCGCGACGACGCCGGTGCCGATGATCGAGGGGCCGTCGAACTCGGCGACGGTGGTCGTCGGCACGGTAATCGGCGCGCCGATGTTCAAGCGGTTCGTGCCCGGCTTGCCATACGGCGTGCCCGACACGGTCGACGCGAAATAGTTGCCCGAGCCGTAAAAGTACGCGCCGCTCACCGAGAGGCCGTGCGGCAGCTGATACAGAGCCCACGCGCGCAGGGTGTTCCGCTGGAAGTCGCTGGAGCGCGCCCACTCGCTGCCCGGCGCCGTGAAGTCGTTGTTCGCGGCGCTGCTCGAGTAGCCGATCGAGCCGTCGTCGTGCATGTAGAACATCACCGTGTGGGTGATGCCGCCCTGGAAATTGTGCTGCAGCCGCCGCGTGAAGCCGCTCGACAGCGCCAGGTAGTCGCGGCGTCCATTGCTGGTGAAGTAGGAGATCTGACCGTAACCCGGATTGGGCCGCCGCAGGCTCGGGTTGATGTTGTAGCCGGTCGACGGGTCGTAGAACAGGTTCGGATCGTGCGACCGCGTATCGCGATACCAGTCCCATCCGGCCAGATCGGATTCGAACGCCATCACCGAACCGAGCTGCTTCTGGAAGCCGATGCTGTACTGCCAGGTGTACGGCATCTTGAAGTCGGGCGAGAGGATGCGCGTGGTCTGCGGCGGCAGCGGCACGCGCCCGCTCAGGATGTCATCGGTGGTGATGCCGCGCGTCGGGTTGGTGGCAAAGCCCGGCCGCCCGTCGTTGTTGAAGGTCGAGAAGGTGAAGCGGTTGTAGAGCTGCTGGCTGTACGTGACGTTCGAGACCGGCGTCGCGAAGTAGAGGCCGGTGCCGCCGCGGATCACGAAGTCGTTCTTGCCGCCGACGTTGTAGCTGAAGCCGCCGCGCGGCGCGAAGTTCTTGTGGTCGTAGATGTCCTGGACGAAGCCGAAGTCGCCGCTGGCGAAGCCGTTGTTGATCAGGATCGAGTGCTCCTTGATTCCCGGCGGCGCGGCCGCGCCCCAGTCGTCGTCCCAGCGGAGGCCGTAGTTCAGCGTCAGCGTCGAGTTCAGCCGCCACACGTCGCCGAACCAGAGCGCGTAGGTCGGCCGCGGCACGTCGTAATTCCACGGCGGGATCTCGCCGGCGCCGGCGTCGGAGTTGAGATCGAAGCGCTGGACGATGGCGTCGAGGCCGGCGAGGTTCCACGCTGCGGGGTTGTTCCACTGATCGATCGGGAAGCGGCGCGCCATGTCCGCCGGCGAGGGCAGCGAGAGGAAGGTCATCCGGCCGAAGGCCGAGTAGTAGGCCGTGCCCGAGTCGTGCGCCTTCAGGTACTCGCCGCCGAACTTGAACTCGTGCTTGTCGCGCGTCCAGGTCTGGTTGTAGCGGAACTGGTAGGTGTTGGTCCCCTCGATGCTCGGGTAGTTGAACGGCGCGCCCATCGTCGCGCCGGGGAAGTCGTACTGCGGCTGCCCGAACACGCCCGGCTGCGGCATGGTCGACGACAGGAAGTGGTTGTAGGCGACGAGCAGCTGGCCGACGCGGTTGTTGGTGAAAACGCGCGACCAGGTGATCGCGCCGTTGGTCGAGCGCGGCGACAGGATGCTGGCGAGCGACGGGTAGGTCTGGCCCGAGAGCGAGAACGGGTTCTTCAGCCGCCAGTGCGAGCCGCGCATCGACAGCGTGTCGCGCGGCGAGATCTGCAGATCGCCGCGGGCGAGGAAGCTGTTCTGCGTCGTCGGGCTCGAGACGGTGAAGCTCGGGCCGCCGAGCTGCGGCGGCTGGGTGAAGACGGTTGCCGGGTTGTTCTCGTGCTCGTAGGTGAAGAAGTAGTGGAGGCGGTCCTTCACGACCGGGCCGCCGATGGCAAAGCCGGTTTGCTGATTCTCGTAGGGCAGCACCGTGAGCGCCACCGGATCGGCGGCGTTGAACGTGTCGTCGCGGAAGAAGCCGTAGACCGCGCCCGACACGTTGTTGGTGCCCGACTTCGAGATCGCCTGCACCTGCACGCCGGTCGACCGGCCCTGCGTGATGTCGAAGAGGTTGGTGACGATCTGGAACTCGGCGATCGCCTCGCGCGAGAAGCGCGGCTCGCCGCTGCCGGCCGACAGCACGTTCTGCTTGATCTGCTGGCCGTCGAGGTTGAGGTTGAACGATTCGTTCTGGCCGATGCCTGGGGAGTTGCCGACGTTGTTGGCGGTGATTCCCTTCACCAGCATCGACAGCTCGAGCCAGTTGCGTCCCTGCAGCGGCATCGCTTCCATCTGGCGCCGGTCGACGTTGCCGGCGACCTGCGTCGAGGTGAGATCGACCAGCGGCGCCTCGCCGGTAACGGTCAACGACTCCGCGAGCGTCGAAATCTTCAGCGTGAAGACGATCGATGCGTTCTGGCCGACCAGCAATTCGACCTTCGGCACCTCCGCGGCGCCAAAACCGGCCAGCTCCGCCTGCACCTGATACGTGGCGGGCGGCACGGAAATCTTGTACGCCCCACGCTCATCGCTGACGGCGACGAACTTGCGGCCGGTCGCCAGGTCGCTGGCGGTGACGGTGGCGCCGGGAAGGACGGCTTTCGATTCGTCGCTGACGGTGCCGTTGATGGTGGCGGTGTTGACCTGCGCGGCTGCCGTCATCGGCAGGCCGAGAGCGGCTGCGAGCATGAGGACGAAGAGTCGTGTGCGCATGATGCCTCCAGCGTGTCGATCGGGGCGAGAGTCGCGACCGATACTACTGCGAGGCAGGAGAGGCGGGACGCCGATTTCAGGGAATACTTTGCAACGCGGTGTCACGCGCCGGGCGCATCCGGCGCCGGCTGTGCGATCACGTTGTCGCGACAATGGGACGGGCGGAGCGTGCTCCACCCATCCCGCTCGCGAGCGGCTACTGGAGCCTGGGCTCCGGTCGGCGGTTGAGCACCGGGTACCAGATCAAATAGGCGATCAGCAGCGCGCCGAACCCCGAGGACAGCGCGACGATCTCTTCGGCGATGCCGAGCGCATGCGTCCGCGCCGCCTCGGTCCGATCCCGCATCGACGACACGGTGACCATCAGCTTCCGTGCGCGCAGATCGAAGAGGTGGAGGCCCATCACCGAGTCCTCCGAGGCGCCGGTCGGCGCCGACACGCCGGCGGTCACGTACGCGCGCCCTTCCTGCTCGATGCGCTGGACGTCGATGTTGTCGCTGACCGGCTCGGTCCAGCCGTAGGCGCCGGCGCGCTTCTGCACCAGCTCGTTCAGCGCGCGCAGCCGCGCGATGCGGCGGCCGACGGCCTGCTCGAAGGCGGCGAGCGCGGCGTCAGCCGACGATCCAGGTGTGGCCATGGTGCGGCGGATCGAGGCGTGACCCTCGGCGACGAACTGGGAAAGCTCCGCCAGCGTGTCGTCAGTGAGATCGATGTCTTCGATCGCCTTCACCGAGCCCGACACCAGATAGAGCGTGACCAGCGTCGACAACGTCACCGCGACGGTCAGCGCCAGCCGGCCAAGCAGGTTGAACTTGCCATTGAACTTCTGCAGGAGGCTCATATGGACATATAGCTGAGGCAAGCCGGGTGCCGCGAGTCGGCCATTTCCGGTGCGATTTTGAGCGTTCGAGACGCGCGTGAATTGGTCGGACGGAAGCGGACAGCAGGAACCAGCATGTCGCGCCGCGACGCGGGATTTTGGATCGCGATGCGCGCCGATGCCCGTTTTGCGTGGCGCGGCGATGCCGATTCGGGACACGCCCTTGCGAAAGCGTAACGAGGATTTGATTATCTGCCACCCGAAACCACGGCGAAAATGTTCGGTCGCGAGCCGGTCATCTTGCCGCCGCCGTTGGTGACGCGACGAGCACATCTCACCACCGATATACTCGCGCAACGGAGAGGCTCCATGTCAGAGGTCCGATACGCGATCCGTCAGCTGATTAAGTCGCCCGGTTTCACGCTGGTCGCTATCCTCGGCCTCGCGCTCGGCGTCGGCGCGAACGTCGCGTTCTTCAGCGTGGTCAACTCGGTCTTCCTGCGGCCGCTCCCGTATCGCGAACCCGACCGCCTCGTCCGATTGAGCTCGACCAACGAGACGCAGAACCTGATACGCGCCGGCTTCTCCTACTCGCGGTACCAGGCGGTGCAGGAACAGCAGCAGGTGTTCAGCGATCTCGCGCTGTCGATCGGGAACGCGTTTACGTTGACCGGCCGCGGCGATCCGGAACAGCTGATTGGTCTCCAGGCGTCGGCGGCAGTGCTGCCGGCGCTCGGGCTGCAGCCGGTCGTCGGTCGCAATTTCTCGCCCGCCGAAGACTCACGCGGCGGCCCGCACGTCGTCCTGATCAGCGAGGAGATGTGGCGTCAGCGTTTCAATCGCGATCCGTCGGTGCTCGGGCGCGCGCTGACGCTCGACGGCGCGCCGTACGACATCATCGGCGTCCTGCCCGATGCCGCAACCGCGTTCCCGCTGAATCAGTTTCAGATCTGGGTGCCGCGCCCTGCCGAAGTGCCGTTCCTGGCCGCCTCGCAGTTGAACGGCGGCGGCTTCTTCTTTCAGGCGATCGCCAGGCTGAAGCCGGGCGTGTCGCTGACGCAGGCGCGCGAAGCGATGAACATCGTCGCCGCCAATTACCGCGCGGCGAACCCCGCCAACGTCGACGCGCCGTCGCGCATCGAAGTGGTGCCGGTTCTGGACGATGCGGTGGGGCAGCAGCGGCAGAGTTACCTGCTGCTCTTCGGCGCGGTGGGATGCGTGCTCCTGATTGCGTGCGCGAACATCGCCAACCTGGTGCTGGCGCGCTTCGCCGGGCGGCGGCGCGAGATCGCGGCGCGCTTCGCGCTCGGCGCGACGCGGTTCGACGTGATCCGCCAGCTCGTCACCGAAAGCATGCTGCTCGCGACCCTCGGCGGCGCTGTCGGCGTGGTGCTCGCGCAGTGGGCGCTGACCGCGCTGGTCGCCCTTGGCGCCGATTTCATCCCGCGCTCGATCGAGGTCCGCATCGATTCGCTGGCGCTCGGCTTCGCGCTGATCGTGTCGCTGGTCACCGGGGTGGCGATCGGCCTGCTGCCCGCGTGGCAGGCCGCGAACGTGAACGTGCAGGAAGCGCTGAAGGAAGCAGGGCGCGGCACCGTCGGATCCGGCAGCCGCCTGCGATCCGGCCTGCTCGTCGCCGAGGTCTCGCTGTCGCTCGTGCTGCTGATCGCGGTCGGCCTGCTGCTCACCAGCTTCGCTCGGCTGCAGCGGGTGAAGCCGGGCTTCGAACCGGCCGGCGTGTTCACCGCGCAGCTCGCGCTGCCGCCGACGCGCTACGACGGCGACAAGCTCGCGACGTTTTACGAGCAGTTGTATCAGCGGTTGTCGACGATCCCCGGCAGCACGTCGGCGGCGCTGACCGATCGCGTGCCGCTGACCGGTGGCCAGGCGCCGGCGCCGGTGGCGGTCAGCGGCCGGCCGCTGCCGCCGCTGAGCGAGCGGCCGCAGGCGAACCGCCATCTCATTTCGCCGCGCTACTTCGCCACGCTCGGGATCCCGATTCTCGCCGGCCGCGACTTCGACGAACGCGACAACACGCGCGTGCCGCACGTCGTCATCGTCAACGAGACGTTCGCGCGGCGGCACTTTCCCGGCGAGAACCCGATCGGGCGCACGCTGGTCACCGGCATGGCGCAGCGGCCGTCGCAGATCGTCGGCGTCGTCGCCGACATCCGCAGCTCCACCTTGAACGCACCGCCCGACCCGGACTATTTCCTGCCGACCCTGCAGCGGCCCGAGGCCTTCAGCAACATCCTGGTGCGGACGAACGGCAGCGCCGCGGCGATGCTGCCCGCGGTGCGCGAGGCGCTGCGATCGGTCGACCCGGATCTCCCGCTGCTGCAGCCGCAGCCGCTCACGGCGCGCATCGCCAGGACGGTCGCCGATCGCAAGCTCGCGCTGATGCTGCTGGGCGGATTCGCGGTCCTGGCGCTCGTGCTCGCCAGCCTCGGCGTCTACAGCGTGATGGCGCATCTCGTCACCTTCCGCACCAGCGAGATCGGCGTGCGCATGGCGCTCGGCGCGTCACCTGGCGTGGTGATGCGGATGGTGCTTGGCCAGGGCCGGCGGCTGACGCTCATCGGCATCGTCATCGGCATCGCCGGCGCGCTGGCGGTCTCGCGGCTGCTGCAGCAGACGCTGTTCGAGGTCGACGCCACCAACCCGCTGATTTACCTCGCGCTGTCGGTCTTCCTGCTGCTCGTCACCGAGTGCGCGTCGTGGTTCCCGGCGCGGCGTGCGACGAGGATTGATCCGGTCATCGCACTCCGCGCCGAGTGATGAGGTGAGACCGGTTATCGTGGAACGATCGTCGCGTCGTTGTTCAATGCGCCAGGCGCGACCGTGAAGAACGTGTCGGCGCTCAACACGATCTGATCGATCGAGAGCCCGTCCTTTTTGAGCTGCACGCGAATCGTCTGCGCGCCCGCTCGCTCGAAGTAGATCGGCAGGCTCGACAGGTTGACGCTCGAGCCGTTGTCGCGCCACCCCCACGCGGCGACGCGGCAGCGCTTGCATTCCTCGAGGTTCACGTTGGTCGCGGACGTCGTGCCGATGCGATACGTGGCCGCGCCGGCCGAATCAACACTGCCCGAGAACTGCACCAGGACCGCATCGTGCTCGGGCCCGTGGCCGGCGCTCTCTTCGCGCTCGTTTCCGTCAGCCGTGCCCGCCGGCGACAGGGGCAGGTTCGAATTGTTCTCGTGTTTGTTCGTGTCGGTCTTCCCGCGCACCCACAGGTGATAGGCCACGCCTGCCTCGGCCTGGAACGGAATCTCGAAATAGCTCGACGGGTTCGCCGCCAACTCGTCATCGTTGCCTGAGGAGTCCTTGTCATGCCACAGGCGCAGACCGTCGGCAGCGGTCGCGTCTGACACGAGCGACCAGCCGCCGGCGATCGGATCGGCATCCGATGCGTAGAGCACCACCTCACGCGCGCCGATCGTGACGCTGAACTGGCGCGCCGCGACGTTGCCCGCCCAACCGGCGTCACTCGCCTGCACCGTGAAGGAGAAGGTGCCGACCTTCGTGGGCTTGCCACTGATGATCCCGGCCGGCGACAGCGTCAGGCCAGTCGGCAGCTGACCGTCGACAACGCTCCACCCGGTGCTCCCCGTGCCGCCGGTGAAGGCCAGCGCGGCATCGTACGGCCGCCGAACGCGTCCGGACGGCAACATAGTGGTCGTGATTGCGATCGGCAGCGGAGCGACTGTGATGATGGCGCTCGAATCAGCCGTCCGGCTCACGGTCATCGCAGCGGTCCCGCACGTCGAGTAGGTATCTTTCGCCTGCAGCGTCGTCGTGAATAATCCGAACGCCGTCGGGATGCCGGAAATCGTGCCGGCCGCATCGAGCGTCAGCCCGGGTGGCAGGCCGGACGCGGACCACGTGAGGGTGCCGACCTGACCGTCTGTTGATGCGCCCAGTGAATACCGCGAACCAACGACACCTGCGGGCACGGCTGCCAACGACACGCTGAACGGCGTCGGCGCGACATCGAGCGAGACCGTGCCGCCGGTCGTGTAGCCCGGCCACTTCGTGTCGGTCGCGTCAACGTGAATGGCGAACGACCCCACGCACTGCGGCTCTCCGGTCAGCGATCCATTTGCGTCGACGAGGAGGCCGCGCGGCACGTCTCCGGAACTGGCCGACCACTTGAATGATCCTGTGCCGCCCGTCGCGCTGAGTGTCGCCGCATACGGCGAATGGTAAAGGCCTGCCGGGAGCGCAGATGTCGCGATCTCGATCGGAGCGGGCGCGACCGTGATCGTTACCGTCTCGGAGGAAATGCGATTGGGTAGCCAGCGATTCGAGTCCTTTGCCTGGAGCTCGGCAGTCGTGGTCCCCCACATCGTCGGCGTGCCTGTGATCTCTCCCGAGAAGGGATCGAGATTCAGCCCGCCCGGCAGATCGCCGGACGCGACGCTCCACGAGACGCTTCCCAGCGTGCCGCTCACGCCCGGTGCGAGGTGAAACGGTTCTCCGACCTTCACCGACGGAATGGCCGGCATGGTGACAATGAAGGGCGGCGGATCGACGGTGATCTGCAGGACGACCTTGGCGTCGTTGACATCCCATGAGACATCGTAGGCGCGGAGAGACAGCAAGCCGGTGGTGGGTTCCAGCGGCGTGCCTTCGATCAACCCCGACGTCGCATCGAACGTGAGGCCCTGCGGCAACGAGATCTGCTGCACTTCAATCGCGCACCCCGCCATGCCGCCGGTGCACGACACGCGTTGCTCGTAAGGGAGGTTGAACGTGCCGTTGGGCAAGGTCGTCAGGCTGATCCGGACCGGAAGCATCCCGGGCAGCAGCCTGATGTCGCCGGAACGCGCGAGGGCGGTTCCGGCAAGCACGGCGTCGACATCATCAGGTCCGAGGTCCTTCCCATCTGTGCCGGCCTTCTTGTACTTGCCGTCCGCACGCAGGTGATCGTCGCCGCCCGCGAAGTCGACGAACTCGCGTTGCCAGTCGGCGACGGTCGGAAACAGATTGTCGACACCGGAACACGGCACGCCGGTATAGAGCTTGGCATTGCCGCCCGCGAGGACGTTTCGGCAGAACTTCCCGTCCGGCAACATGTACGCGTTGTAGGCCTTCAAGCCAGTCGAGAAACGATCGCCAAAGAAGCCGAACGAGTTGTGCGCCGACAGGTTGTTCGTGATCGTCAGGTTCGTGATCGGCGTCGGCGCCGCCAGCGGACCGCCGTAGAGGTAGTAGATCGAGGATTGGGTGCTGATGATCGTGTTGTGATCGATGGTCACGTTGTCAGGACCGTCGCCGATCAGGAACACCTTCGTCGCGCCCCAGATGGCCGCCGTGAGATCCTCGAACAGGTTGTTGACGATGGCGATGTGATTCGTGCGCCGGCTCGGCGCGAGGTCGTCGGTGCCGAGAATGTTCACGCCGCCAGCCGTATGACGGACGATGTTGTTGCGGAACACGACGTCCTGCACCACCACCCAGGGCGCGCGGCCGTTCTGGTTGCGCGGCGTGAACACGATCGGATAGCCGGACTGCGCGGCCACCCACACGTTCTCGAACACGTTGTTTTCGACCAGTACGTCCTGCGCGTTCTTGAGCTCGAAGATGTTCTTCACCATCCATTTGGTGCCGTTCCCCGGCTTGCCGGCCGCACCCGCTGCGCCGGTATCGGTGAAGAACGGATTCGGCGTCTTCCAGAACATCGTCTGGGTGTTCGATGTGCGGCCGTAGACGAGGTACTCCTGCGCCGTCGCCACGGGCGTCCACGAGATGGTCACGGCGCCATCGGCGTCGAGCGTCGCCGTCACTTCAGCGGAAGCGACCGACGCGGCGATTTGGTTCTGGTTACTGACCTTGCGCGCGACCACCTTGTAGAAGTAGGTGCCTGGAGGCAGCGCGCCCGCCCCCGGTGTCGCAGCCGCGCTGACACTCGGCGGCGCTGCGAGAATCGGGTCGCGCCAGGCCAACGGCTTGCTGAGATGGTTGTAGCGGAAGACGACGTGGGTGGTGACCAGACCGGCAATCGGCGGATCGCCGCCACCCAGCAGGAAGCTCTGGGTCGAGCCCTCGAGATAATTGTTCTCGATCAGATAGTTGCCCGGGCCGTTGAAGCCGCTGATCGCCTGCGCCTCCTGGGTGATCGCCTTGCAGTCGGACACCCACGAGTTCATGACCGTGGTGTCGCGGCTGTGCAGCGCGATGCCGCGCTTCTGGCCGATCTCCGGGTCGCCGTGGACATACAGGCGATCCAGGATCAAGGCGTACGGCACCTGGGAGAGCTCGGTCTGGGTCGAATCGTTGGCGCCGAGCGAGATGATGTCTCCGGCGCCGTTCAGGGTGGCCTGGAACTCGAGGAACAGCAGCTTGTAATGGTTCGCCTTGGCGGCTGTCCGCAGCGCCCACAGGAAATTCGGCGACTTGAGCTTCGGGAGATAGGCGGCGTACGCCGGCGTCATGCGTACGCCGGCGTCCGGCAACACCCAATCGGGCGCCGCCGACCGAATCGTCACGTAGTCGGACGAGTCGCCTTTGTCCGGCAACACGAAGTTGCCGATGTAAGTGGCGTTGGGTTCGAGCGTGATCACATCGCCCGGCTGCGCCGCATCCAATGCCGCCTGCAGGTCGCCGCCCGCCGGAACCGCAATCGTCGCGGCGTGTGCCGCCGATGCTGTGAGGAGCCAGAGGACACCAGTGCTCAACGCCGGGATCCACGTACGCATTCGCTCCTCCTGATCTCGCTGCGGGTTGCAGTGACGGTCGTTGCGGTTTGAGTTGTGCCGCGCCCAAGCGCAAGCCGGGTGCCAGAAGGGATCAGGTGGTGGACGTGGAAACCCGAGCGAAATCGTTCGCCGCATGGAGTCTGCTGGCGGACCACTATCCGAATGGATAGCCTCGCTCGCCATTCGGATATACGATCCGCGGAAGCGGTGCACCGTGGAACCGAGTGCGGAGGGATGGCCGAGTGGTCGATGGCGGTGGTCTTGAAAACCACTGAAGCCGGAAGGCTTCCGGGGGTTCGAATCCCTCTCCCTCCGCCAACCTTCGCTCACGCTTGCCAGCGTACGCGTGAGCTACGGTTGGGAAGCCACGCGAAGGTTGAAGCGCGTCTAGACGATTCCGAATCTGATAAGGCTCTCCGCCGTCGCGACGACCGCGTCCTCGCGTGGCCGCGGCTTCCAGCCGAGAAGGCGCTGCGCCTTCTCGCTCGTCGCGTTGCGCACCTTGCCGAGCATCGGCAGCAACTGACGCATGGCGGGATCGAAGATCGCCCCGGCGCGGACGATCCAATTCGGCAGCTCCCGCGTCGGCACCTTCTTCACCGCGGCGCCGAGCCGCGCTTGAGGACGTTCCCAATCTCCAGCATCGACATCGCGCATCCCGCGCCGCGCGAAGCACCCGCAGCGTGCCGTCGCGGGCGGAGGCGATCACGGCGGCTTCGGTCTGCTGCGCTGAATCCGACAACGGCGAGGCGACGTGAATCACGTGGTCGCAGCCGGCCGTGGCTTCCGGCCAGCCCGACTCGCTCGTGAGGTCGGCGCTGAACACCGTCAGGCGGCCGTCGTCTGCACCGGCGCTGCGCAGCATCGCCCGCATGCTCTCCTCCTTTTTCAGGGAGCGCACGGTTGTGCGGACGTCGCCCGGTATTCAGCAGCTGGAGGACGACGTGACTGCCGACGAAGCCGCTGCCGCCGGTCACGAGGACGGTGCTCATTGGTTCAAGATAGTAATCCGCATAAAGACTTGGTTGTGGCGTGTATCGCCCTGGGGAGCGATGACCGGCGGCGCTATCATCGCTTCAGGAGACATGTCATGAAGAGCAATCGATCCCTTGCCATCGCGATGCTCTGTCTGCTCGCGCTTGTCGTCGGAGCCGGTCCGGTCATCGGTCAAGGCGGAGCGAAGGCCAAACCCGCCCCGGCCGCCGCAAAGGCGACGCTCATCGACCTCAACACGGCCACGAAGGAAGAATTGATGGCGATTCCAGGCATCGGGGAGGCCTACTCGCAGAAGATCATCGACGGCCGGCCATACGCGCGGAAGGA
>Ga0207675_100003314_pt1 | contig 15759 bp, 7 predicted proteins | sample KBSSwiS42_FD_184305 | JGI IMG/M metagenome (GOLD analysis project Ga0207675, IMG submission 184305) | Switchgrass rhizosphere microbial communities from Kellogg Biological Station, Michigan, USA - KBS Switchgrass S4-2 (SPAdes) (version 2) | ecosystem: Host-associated > Plants > Roots >... | reverse complement strand
GTCGGTCGACAGCACCGTCAGCGTGTCGGAACCGTTGAAGTCGGCGCTGCCCTGGTACGAAAGGCTGGCCAGCGCCGCATTGATCTGCGCCTGCGTGCCCGACAGGGTGAGCGTCGAGCTGCTGTTGGCGCCGGCGCTGATGGTGGCGCCACCGGCCAGGCTCACCGTCACCGCGCCGCTCGTGACCGTCAGGCGCGTGGTCGACAGATTGCCGTCGACATCGTTGACCGACACGCCGGAGATCGAAAGCGCAGCGTCTTCGTTCACGCTCTGTGCGCCGGGGACGGTGTTCACCGGCGCGTCGTTGACCGCGGTGACCGTGATCGCCACGGTGTCGGAGTCGGTGGCGCCGTTCGCGTCGGTCGACAGCACGGTCAGGGTGTCCGAACCGTTGAAGTCCGTGCTGCCCTGATAGCTGAGCGAGGCAAGTGCGGCGTTGATCTGCGCCTGCGTGCCGGACAGGGTCAGCGTCGAGCTGCCGTTCGCGCCGGCACTGATCGTCGCGCCGCCGGCCAGGCTGACGTTGAGCGCGCCGTTCGTCACGGAGAGCTGCGTCGTCGCGAGGTTGCCATCGACATCGTTGACGCTCACGCCGCTGATCGAAAGCGCCGTGTCTTCGTTCACCGTCTGCGCACCGGGCACCGTGTTCACCGGGACGTCGTTCACCGAGCTGACAGTGATCGCCACCGCGTCGGAATCGGTCGCGCCGTTGCTATCGGTCGACAGGACCGTCAGCGTGTCCGAGCCGTTGAAGTTCAGATTGCCCTGATAGGTAATCGAGGCCAGCGCGGCGTTGATCTGGGCCTGCGTGCCGGAAAGCGTCAAGCTCGAAGAGGCGTTCGCGCCCGCGCTGATCGTTGCGCCGCCGGCGAGACTCACCGACACCGTGCCGCCGCTGACCGTCAGCCTTGTGGTCGAGAGGTTCGCGTCCACGTCGTTGACGCTGACGCCGCTGATCGAGAGCGCAGTGTCTTCATTGACCGTCTGCGCGCCGGGTACCGTGTTCACGGGCGCGTCGTTCACCGAGCTGACGGTGATCGCCACCGAGTCCGAATCCGTCACCGCGTTGCCGTCGGTCGACAGGACCGTCAGCGTGTCCGAGCCGTTGAAGTCGGAATTGCCCTGGTACGACAGGCTCGCGAGCGCCGCGTTGATCTGGGCCTGCGTGCCGGACAAGGTCAGGGTCGAGGAGCCGTTCGCACCGGCGCTGATGGTCGCGCCGCCCGCCAGACTGACCGTGACCGCGCCGTTGGTCACCGTCAGTCGCGTCGTGGACAGGTTGCCGTCCACGTCGTTGACGCTGATGGTGTTGCCGCCGGTGAAGGTGAGCGCCGTGTCCTCGTTCACGGTCTGCGCGCCCGGGACCGTGTTCACCGGCGCATCGTTGACCGCAGTGACGGTGATCGCCACGGTGTCGGAATCGGTCGCGCCATTGGCGTCGGTGGACAGGACCGTCAGCGTGTCGGCACCGTTGAAGTCCACGCCACCCTGGTAGCTGATCGAGGCAAGTGCAGCATTGATCTGCGCTTGTGTGCCGGAGAGGGTTAGCGTCGAACTGCCGTTGGCGCCGGCGCTGATCGTCGCGCCGCCGGCCAGGCTGACCGTGACTGCGCCGTTGGTGACCGTCAACCGCGTCGTGGAGAGGTTGCCGTCGACGTCGTTGACGCTCACGCCAGAGATCGAAAGCGTCGTGTCTTCGTTCACCGTCTGCGCGCCCGGAACCGTGTTCACCGGCGCGTCGTTGACCGAGCTGACGGTGATGGCGACGGTGTCGGAATCGGTTGCGCCGTTGCTGTCGGTCGACAGGACCGTCAGGGTGTCCGCACCGTTGAAGTCGGCGTTGCCCTGGTAGCTGATCGAGGCCAGCGCGGCGTTGATCTGGGCCTGGGTGCCCGAAAGGGTCAGGGTCGAGCTGCTGTTCGCACCGGCGCTGATGGTCGCGCCGCCCGCGAGGCTGACCGTGACCGTGCCGTTGCTCACCGTAAGGCTCGTGCTGGAGACGTTGCCCTCGGCGTCGCTCACGCTGATCGTGTTGCCGCCGGTAAAGGTCAGCGCCGCGTCTTCGTTGACGGTACGCGCGCCGGACACCGTGTTCACCGGGGTGTCGTTCACCGCCACCACGTCGATGGTGGTGGTCGCGACGTTCGAGGCAGTGGTGCCGTCGGTGACCTGCACCGTGATCACGCGCTGCGTGGTCGACGGGTTGTCCGAGGTGTTGTCGAACGTGATCTGCTCGATCGCGTCCGCGTATTGCGCCTTGCTGAACGAGCCGCTGAGGGTGATGGTGTTTCCGCTGCGCGTCCAGCCGATGCCGTTGACGGTGCCGCTGGCGGCCGTCGACCCGCCGACCAGCAGGCGGTCGTTGGTCTGGGCGTTGGTCAGGGTGATCGTCGCGCTGGTCAGGTTGGCGGAGGCGGCGTCGAACACCGAGCTGTCGCTGTCGGCGATCGACACCGCAGCGCCATTCTCGGTGTAGGTGGCGCTCCAGCCGTTGGCGGCCAGGTCGACGGTGGTGACGGTCGCAGTGCTGGTCGCTGTGTTGTTGACCACCACGTTGTCGATGGCGATCTGGTCGCTGCCCACGCCGGTGGTGGCGTTGCCGAAGCGGAACGACAGCGCGCCGCTCGCCGTGACCGGCGTGTTGAACGTGAGCGTGAGGCTCGACAGCGTGCCGGCGACCGACGCCTGCGCCGCGACGGTCGTGCCGACCGCCACCGAAGCGGTGACGCTCGCGCCGAAGCCGGTCCAGGAGCCATTGGTGCCGTTGCCAACGCCGGTGTCGAAGGTGCCGAGCAGCACGCCGTTGTAGTAGACGGTCAGGCGGTTGTTGTCGTTGTTGTCGTTGTTGACCCAGAGGTAGTCGAACGAGATCGACGTGATCGCGTTGGCGGTAACCGTGCTGGTCTCGGTGAGCTGCGTGCCGCTCGACGCATACGTGGTGACGGTGCTGGTCGCCGGCACCGTGATGTTCTGGTTCAGGGTCGCGCTCTCGGCCGCGGTGCTGGCCGCGGTCCAGGCGTAGCGGTTGCCGCTGATGCCGCCCTGGCCGGTCGCGCCGCCCTCGGTCCAGCCGGCCGGCGTGGCGCCGTTCGCGCCGGTCATGTTGCCGGTGGTGACGAGGTTCGTGACCACGTTGGACGGTGACCCGGCCACGGCGCCCGGCGTGGAGTTCAGGTCGAGGATGTTGTTCGCCAGCACGGTCACCGCCACCGAGTCGGTGTCGGTCAGCGTGCCGCCGGTGCCGGTAGCGCCGAGGTCGCTGCTGGTGATCGAGATCGACGCCGCGCCGGTATAGCCGGCGGTCGGGCTGTAGCTCAGGCCATTCAGCGCGGCGTTGACCGCCGCCTGCGTGCCCGAGAAGGTCATAGTGGCGTCGGCGGTGCCGTCGCCGGCGGTGAAGGTCAACCCGGTGACGCCGGACAGGGTCAGCGCGCCGTTGGTCGAGGTCAGGGTCACGCGCACCGTCGTGGCATCGCTGTCGGCGACGCTCAGCGCGTTGCCGCTCGCGCTCGACAGCACGAGCGGCGCGTTCATCACCGTCATCTGCGCCGCCGGCACGGTGTTGACCGGCGCGTCGTTGACCGCGGTGAGCGTGATCTTGCTGATCGCGGCATTGCTTTCGTTGCCGCCCGAGTCGCGCACCGTCACGGAAATGGCACGGTTGGTCAGCGTGCCGCCGGCGGTCGGATCGTCGCTCGAGCTCAGATAACGGATCGAGTTGAGGACCGTCTGGTAGTTCGCCTTGGTGTCGGTTCCCGAGAGGGACAGGACACCGGTCGCCGAGTCATAGCTACCGGTGACGCTGGTGCCGCCGGTGGACCAGGTCAGCGTGTCGCCGGCGACGAAGTTGCCGATCACGACGCGCGCCGACCCCATGTTGGCGCTGTCGGAATCGGTGACCGAGGTATTGGCCGTGGCGGCGATCAGAACGCCGGTCGCGTCGCCTTCGGTGTAGGTGTTGGTCGAGCCGGTCGGCTGCCCCGAGATCTGGACGTTGTCGACGTAGAAGTATTCGCCCGCGCCGGTGTACGCCGCGGTTCCCGAGATGCGGAACCGGACCATCGTGTCGGCCGCTTCGTAACCCGACAGGCTGACCGAGTCGCTCGTGTAGACGGCGGCGGAAGCCGAGCTGCCGGTGTAGGTCTTGAGCAGCGTCCAGTTGGTGCCGCCGTTCGCTGAAACCTCGACCACCACGGAATCCGCCGCGGTAAGGCCGGCAGAAGTGATGAAGCTGTAGGTCATCGTGGACGCGACGAACCCGGACAGATCGATCTCGCGCGCCGCGCCGGTGAACTGGCCGGCGGTGCCGTTGTTGGTCATGCGCAGCCCGTAGTCGGCTGCCGGGGCGGTCGGCGTGTCGACGACCTGGACCTGGCCGGCGGTGGCGCTGCCACCCGCGGTTGGATCGGTCTCGACCCAGCCTCCGGTCCAGGGAATCGTGCCGGTGCTGCCGGTATAGGCCTGCGTCGCGAAGCCATCGCCCGCGGTCTGGGTCGCTGCCGACGCAGCGTCGAGGTCGACCACCGGCGGGTTGGTCGTCTTGCCCATGAACGTAATGTCGTTCAGCACGACCAGGGTGGTGTTCGCCACGCCGTTGTAGGTGAACGAGACCGACGTGATGTCCGTAGTGTTGAAGTAGACGTAGGTGTTGCCGCCCGGCGAGGTCGTGCCCGCCGCCCCGCCGCTGCCGGTCACCGTCGTGCTGGTGCCCGAGGTCGCGGTCACCGAATTGAAGGCGCTGGTCGCGACCTGGGTGGGCGCGATCGCACCGACGCCCGCCTTGTTGGCGGTAAAGACCGCGAACTCCGTGTTGTCGACGTCGTAGAGCGCGAAGCCGACGTTGGCCACGCTGCCGCCCGGCTGGCCGGAGAAATCGATGGTGATGGTGTTCGCGCCGGTCGGGCCGAGCGTGAATTGCAGCGCGTTCTGCGCCGGCGTAACGCCGCCGGTGTAGTTGTTGTTGAGCGCCGGATTTCCGTTCAGCGTGCCGCCGAAGCTGACGGTGACCGGATAGCCGTCGACGGTGTAGGTCTTGCTGGTGCCGCTGGTCCAGGTCGACACCGTATCGAAATCGAGCGTATGCAGCGCCAGCACGTCCTGCCAGGCTTCCTGCGCCAGACGTCCGACCGCAAGGTCGCTGTCGATGGCGCCGGTCTTGAGCTCGAGCTCCCAGTTCGCGCCGCGCGAGGCATGGCCGGTCGCGTCGGTGCTCGCGGCGACGTCGGCGCCGGTGATCTGCGCGAGCGCCTGCGCCGCGGCCGCGCCATCGGCGCCGCGGCCGAAGTCGCAGCCGTAGACCAGGAAGTCGGCATCACCACTGAGGTGCGCGCCGATGGCGGCGAGCTCGTCCGCATAGGTGCCGGACATCGTGATGTTGTTCAGAACGCTCGAGCCCAGGTCGAGCTGGCCTTCGCTGCCGTGCGAGATGATGTGCACCGCGTCGACCGCCTTGTACTGCTTGAGGACGTCGGCGACCTGCTGCACGCCGTCGCGGTTCGGGTCGAGCAACACGACGCGCGCGTTGGGATTCTCGATGCCGTCGATCAGGATCTGGAAGTCGCGCACCGTCGGATCGACGAACACGATCTCCTGGCGCGCGGGCGTGCCGACCGTTTCCATCGCGCCTTCGCGGTCGACGTCCATCACGTCCGCGCTGGTCAGCAGCGCGAGCCGGTTCGCCGCGGCCGCGCCCGCATCGCCCTTGCCGAACTCCGTGCCGTGCACCAGGATGGCCGCGTCGTTCGTCAGGTGCTCGCTGATCGAGGACAGGCGCTGCGCCGCGAGTCCCTGCATCGACTCCAGGCTGAGCGTGGCGTTACCCAGCTGCAGCCGATCGGCACCGCCCTGCGCCACGATGTGCACCGCGCTCACGTCTTCGAAGCGCGCGAGCGTTTCGGCAATCTGCGCGACGCCGTCCTTGTCCGCTTCGAGGAACACGATGGTCGCCTTCGGATCGACGCCGGCGAGCAGCTCCTGGTGGTTCTCGACGCGCGCGTCGACGAACACGATCTCGTTGCGAACCGGCGCCGTTTCGGGCGCGATGCCGAGGTGCTCGGCAGTTTTCTCGACCGCGCTTTTCTCTGCGCTTGCGCGCGAGCCCTGTGCAGCGGATGAAGTGTCCTGTGCCTGCAGCGCTGCAGGCGCGGTCGTGGTGTCGGTGGCCGCCGGTGTCTCGCCTTGCAGCGCGGCGGTCGCCTTGGCGCTCAGGTCGATGCCGAGCGCGCCGTCGAACAGCATGCGCGGCTCGAGCGCGATCAGCCGGCTGCGGCGCGGCGCTTTCTTCTTCTTGGGATCGGGTTTCTTGGCCATGCGCTAGATCCCGCTCTCGCGGATCAGCACCGAGAGGATGCGGTAGACGAAGTTCTCCACCAGGAAGCGCAGCCCGGTCTCGATGCGCACGCTGCCGTGCATCACGGCGTCGGGCTTCGGCACGGCGCCGACCGGCTTGACGATGACGCGGAACACGGCGTCCTGCGCGACCAGCGAGCCGTGCTGGTCCTGCTTCACGGTCAGGTCACCGCCGTGCAGCGAGGCCAGCAGCGGCCGCGACAGCAGCTTCTGCGGCGAGCGGTCCACCGCCACGACCTCGCCGCTGATCACGGCACTGTCGGGCCGATGCGGGAAAAAGCGCACCGTCTGACCGGGGGCGATCGCCGCCACCTGGCGCTCGCCGACGTAGGCCTCGATGAGCGACGCGTCCTGGGACACCACGCGCATCAGCAGCTGGCGCGGGCTGACCCAGCGCCCGGGAACCAGGTCCGGCGCCACGTCGCGCACGATGCCGGCCTGACCGGCGCGCAGCTGCTGGCGGCCAACTTCGTCCTGCACCGCCTGCTTCTCGGCCAGCGCCTGCGACAGGCGCTCCTGCAGCACGCCGAAGCTTTCCTGCAGGCGCAAGCTCGCCGGCATGCGCGCGAGCTCGGCGCGTGCCGACGCGATCGAGATGTCCGCCTTCTTTTCGCGCACCTCGAGGTCGAGCGCCTGGAGCGACACCAGCTCGGTTTCGGCGCCGACCGATTGCCGGTCCGAGACGCGCACCGCGGTCACTTTGGCTGCGAACGGCGCGTAGACCGCGTACTCGTCCTGCGCGCGCACGATCGCCGGCGCGGTGACCTCGTACGACACCGGAATGATCCACACGAATGCGGTGATCACGGCCAGCACCACCATGGCCGGGCGCCACGCCATCTTCACGGCCTTGCGCGCCTTCCATACGTAGGCGGCCTCCTGCCATACCGGGCGCGCGATGAACCAGATCAGCTCGACGAACATCAGGAAGATGCCGAGCAGCTTGAAGGCGATGTGGTAGACCAGCAGCGCGACGCCGAGGAACACGGTCAGGCGGTAGGCCCACGTAAGCCACGCGAACATGATCAGGCCGGCGCGCTGCTGCGGGCGCAGGTCGGGCTCGGGCATGGTTTCCTCGAGACCGAAGAACGTCTTGCGCATCCACCAGCGCGCGCAGGCGCCGGCACGCTCGTGCAGATTGGGGAAACCGAGCAGGTCCGACAGCACGAAATAGCCGTCGAAGCGCATGAACGGGCTCATGTTGATCGCGAGCGTCACGATCCAGGTGGTGCTGGCGAGAATGAACAGCACGCTCTTCGCGCCGCCCTCGGGCGCGAGCGCCCAGAAAAAGGTCGAGAACACGGCGAGCACCAGCTCCGAGCCCATCCCCGCCGAGGCGATGACCAGCTGCTTGCGGCGGTCGGCGAGCTTCCAGGTCTCGCTGGTATCGGTGTACAGGAACGGCCAGAGCACCAGGAACGCGACGCCCATGGTCGGCACGCGCACACCGTAGCGCCGGGCCGCGTAGGCGTGACCGAGCTCGTGGATCACCTTGGAGAAGCTGACCGCGATCGCGTAGTACAGGAACGCGTGCGGCGTGAACATGCGCGACATCGCGTCGGTGACGCTGTACCACTCGCGCGACACCAGGTACAGGTCGAGCCCGAGCAGCATCAGCACCACGATGACGAAGCCGCGCGTGAAGAACACGTCGGTCAGCGCGACCGTACGGGCGAGAAACGCGTCGGGCCTGAGCAGCGGCAGCCGGAAAAACAGGTAGTGATGCAGCACCTGCAGGTACCAGGCCTGCTTCCCTTCCCGGTGGCGGCGGGCGAGGATCTGCTGCGCCAGCGCGCTCTTCGGCGCGAGCAGCTGGTTCAGCGCGAGGAACTGGACCAGATCCTCGAGTTCCTCGGGCGAGGGATGGAGCGGGGTTTCAGCGGCGACCTGGGCGAGAAGCGCGTCGGCGTCGCGCTGCGTGCGCCAGCGCGCGAGCAGCTCGAACTCGAGCCAGCCGATTTCGAAGAAGGAATTGCGGACCGGGTCGAGGATGCGCCAGCTCGGCGAGCCGTCGCGCTGCGTCGGCCCGGGATACAGGCGCAGGTCTTCGCGGATCGGCGGCAGCGACGGACGCTGCGCGCCGGCCCCAGGACCCGCTGGTGCCGTCCCTTGAGCCATTCCCCTCTTCCCTCTCCCGGTGACTTATCCAATCGTCCTGCAGTGCCACTGAAATTGTGGCCCGCCATCCACTAAACGATTGATAGCGATCGTTACGCCGAGGCAATTTTTGGTCATTGCGGGAGCTCTGCGGCCCCTGCCCGGCTTCTGCCGTATAGTTTACTAGAAAACCGTGCGGCAACCCCGCGTGCCATCAGGGAAATTGATGGTCCGGGATGTAGGGAAAACCCGACGCTGGCGGTTATGTCAGGTGCGGCGCCAAGTGGTCTTGCCGCCCTTGTCCTCCAAGGCGATGCCGGCCGCCAGCAATTCCTTGCGAATCCGGTCGGCGGCCGCGTAGTCCTTGTGCTGGCGGGCGGCCTCGCGCTCGGCGATCTTGCCGGTGATCCAGTCCTCCGACACCCCTTCCGGCCGAGCCTGCAGGAAGTTCGCGGGGTCGCGCTGCAGCAGGCCGAGCACGCCGCCCAGCGCCTTCAGCTGCGCGGCCGCGCCTGGTTTGCCCTGGAAAACTTCGTTGGCGAGCTGGTGCATCTCGGCCACGGCCTCGGGAGTGCCGAAGTCATCGTCCATTGCCTCCTTGAAGCGGCGGGCATGGGGCTCGTTCCAATCGACCGCGGTTTCGGATTTCGAATCTTTCAAAGCTGTGTACAGCCGCGTCAGCCCCGCTTTGGCATCGTCGAGGTGCACATCCGAATAGTTGATCGGGCTGCGGTAGTGCGCGCGCAAAATGAAGAAGCGCACCACCTCGGGATCGTATTTCTTGAGCACGTCGCGCACGGTGAAGAAGTTGCCGAGCGACTTCGACATCTTCTCCTTGTCGACCTGGATGAAGGCGTTGTGCATCCAGTAGTTGACGAATTTCTTGCCGGTGGCGCCCTCGGACTGCGCGATCTCGTTCTCGTGGTGCGGGAATTGCAGGTCTTCGCCGCCGCCGTGGATGTCGAAATGCTCGCCGAGCAGCTTGCCGCTCATCGCCGAGCACTCGATGTGCCAACCGGGACGGCCGTCGCCCCAGGGCGAGGGCCACTTCGGCTCCTCCGGCTTGGAGCGCTTCCACAGCACGAAGTCGAGCGGGTCCTGCTTCGAGTTATCGACGTCGACGCGCTCGCCGGCGCGCAGCTCGTCGAGGGATTTGCCGGACAACTTGCCGTAGCCGGGAAAACGCCGCACCGCGTAGTTCACGTCGCCGCTCGCGGCGTGGTAGGCAAGGCCCCTTTCCTCCAGCCTGCCAATGATGTCGGTCATCTCGCCCACATAGGCAGTTGCGCGCGGCTCGTGGTCGGGCTTCTCGACGCCGAGCGCCGCGCAATCCTCGTCCATGGCGCGGATGAAACGCCCGGTGAGGGCCTCGATCGACTCGTTGTTCTCCTGCGCGCGACGGATGATCTTGTCCTCGATATCCGTGATATTGCGCACGAACGTGACGCGGTATCCGCTGGCGCGCAGCCAGCGCCGTACCATGTCGAATGCCACCAGCATGCGGGCATGCCCAAGATGGCAATAGTCGTAGACCGTGATGCCGCAGACGTACATGCGAACTTCGCCGGGACGCAGCGGAACGAATTCCTGCTTTGCCCGGCCGAGGCTGTTGTAGATCTTCAGGATTACTCCGATTGTGAAGCGGCGAGCGTTAGTCTAGAATGCGGTTCGCTTCGTAGGGCCTTGAAAATACTAGCACAATGTTAAGTCTGGCCGCCCGCATGGCAGGCATCGTTTGCGCGCTCGCACTCGCGATGCCTGCGCTCGCCGATGACGTTCAAGACGCTGCGAAGCTTCTCAAAGCCGGCCAGCACAAGCAGGCGCTCGAGCGCGTGAACAAGGCGCTCGCCGCCAAGCCGCGCGATCCGCAGGCGCGTTTCCTCAAAGGATTGATACTCACCGAGCAGGGTAACAGCAAGGAAGCGATCGAAATCTTCACCAAGCTGACCCAGGACTATCCGGAGTTGCCGGAGCCTTACAACAACCTTGCAGTGATCTATGCATCGCAAGGGCAGTACGACAAGGCGCGCGCCTCACTCGAGCAATCTATCCGCACGCATCCGAGTTATGCCACCGCGTACGAGAACCTCGGCGATGTGTACGCCAAGCTCGCGAGCCAGGCGTACGACAAGGCGCTGCAGATCGATTCTTCCAACGCCGCGGCGAAGAACAAGCTCTCGCTCACGCGCGAGCTGGTTGGCCGGCCTGGCTCGACGGTCGTGGCGGCCGCACCAGCCCCAAAGGAGACGGCGAAACCGGAACCCGCTCCGGTTGAGAAACCAAAGCCGGCTGCGGAAAAACCGGCGCCCGCGGTCGAGAAGCCGGCCGCCGATGCCTCCGCCGAAGTTCTGAAAGCGGTAAACGGCTGGGCCCAGGCGTGGTCCAAGAAGGATGCAGACGGCTATCTCTCCTATTACGCCAAGGAATTCAAAACCCCCGGTGGCGAAGCGCGCGATGCCTGGGAGAAGACCCGGCGCGCACGCATTACCGCGCCCAAATCCATTTCCGTCGGCGTGGAGGCGGCCAAGGTGACCATGAACGGCAGCGACCGGGCTACGGTGACCTTCCGCCAGAATTACCGCTCCGACGTGCTCAAGTCCAACAACCGCAAGACGCTGGTGATGGTCCGCGCCGGCGAGCGCTGGCAGATCGTGGAAGAGAAGAGCGGCTGATCCGATGCGCGCCGCGCTGCTCGCCGTCGTCCTAGGCCTCGCCTCGCTCGCCGCGTTCGCCGCGCCGACGCCGGAGGATCGGTTGTCGCGCGTGTTCGAATCGATCGAAGCCAACCGCCTCGACGAAGCGATGACGCGCGTCGACGCGCTGATCCGCGAATATCCGAACTTCCGCCTCGCTTACCTGGTGCGCGGCGACCTGCTGCTGGCGCGCGCGCGTCCGCTCCAGACTTTCGGCAACGTCGAGAAGACGGTGCCGTTCGAGAAGATCGAGGGCCTGCGCGACGAGGCGCACGCCCGGCTGCGCGCCCTGCGCGAGCGTCCCGCCGAGGACCGCCTGCCGCGCTCCGTGCTGCAGCTCCACGGCGAGCAAAAGCACGTGCTGATGGTGGATTCGCGCCGCTCACGTCTTTACGTGTTCGCGAACGCGAACGGACGTCCGAAGCTGATCGCCGACTACTACGTCACCCTCGGCAAGAACGGCATCGACAAGGCGCGCCAGGGCGACCAGAAGACACCGGTCGGTGTCTACCACGTCACTGCCAACCTGCCGCGCAAGAAGCTCACCGACTTCTACGGCTCGGGTGCCTTCCCGATCAATTACCCGAACGAGTGGGACCGTCAGCAGGGCCGCGGTGGCCACGGTATCTGGCTGCACGGCGTGCCGCGCGAGGTCTACAACCGCGCGCCGCGGGCAAGCGACGGCTGCATCGTGCTCTCCAACCCGGACCTCGAGGCGGTAGGACAGCACGTGCAGGTCGGACTGACCCCGGTGATCATCGCTGACGAGATCGAGTGGAGCGACGCCGCCGACGTGGAGAAGGAGCGCGCCGCGCTCGCCGCAGCGCTCGAGCAGTGGCGCACCGACTGGCAGAGCCGGGACACCGAGCGCTACCTCGCGCACTACTCCAGCCGCTTCGCCGCCTCCGGCCAGAACCTCGCCGCGTGGTCCGCCCACAAGCGCAAGGTGAACGGCGCCAAGCAATGGATCAAGGTCGGCCTGTCGCGCGTGGCGATGTTCCGCTATCCGCGCGAGCGCGATTTCGTCGTCGTCACCTTCGACCAGGATTACAAGTCGAGCGGCCTGTCGAACGTGATGCGCAAGCGCCAGTACTGGGTGAAGGAAGGCGCCGCTTGGAAGATCATTTACGAGGGATCCGGATGAATTTCAAACAACTTTTCGTCCTGTCGGCAGCGGCGGCCGTGGTACCCAACGCGCTCGCGGCAGATCCGCAGGTCGACGTGCGCACCACCGCCGGAACCATCCGCCTCGAGCTCTACCCCGCGAAGGCGCCGAAGACGGTGGAGAATTTCCTGCAGTACGTGCGCGACGGCCACTACAACGGCACCGTCTTCCACCGCGTGATCAACGGCTTCATGATCCAGGGCGGCGGTTTCGCGACCAACTTCAAGCAGAAGGCGACGCGCGCGCCGATCGTGAACGAGGCGCAAGCCGCGGTGAAGGGCGGGCTGAAGAACGAAGTCGGCACCATCGCCATGGCGCGCACTTCCGACCCGAACTCCGCGACCGCGCAGTTCTTCATCAACGTCTCCGACAATTCGTTCCTCAACTGGGGCGATCCGCGCGGCGACGGCAACGGCTATGCGGTGTTCGGCAAGGTCATTTCCGGCCAGGACGTGGTCACCAAGATCGCGAAGACGCCGACCGGCCCCGGCGGCCCGTTCCCGAGCGACGTGCCGCGTCAGCCGGTGGTCATCGAATCGATGACGGTGGTCGGCGCCCAGAAGTAACGCAGGGAAGGGTTGAGCACACTCCTCATCTCGGATCTGCATCTCACCGAGGAGCGGCCGGAGGCGAACGAGCGCTTCATCGCGCTGCTGGAAGAAAAGGGCCGCGCCGCCGACGCGCTGTACATCCTCGGCGACTTCTTCGAGTACTGGATCGGCGACGACGATCTGGCCGAGCCTTTCAACGCCGTGGTCGCCGGCCTGCTGAAGGACCTGACGCGGCGCGGCGTGCCCGTGTATCTCATGCACGGCAACCGCGATTTCCTGATCGGCGAGGGTTTCTGCGCGGAGACGGGGTCCACCCTGCTCCAGGATCCTACGGTCGTGGACATCGCGGGCGTGAAAACCCTGCTAATGCACGGCGATACGCTATGCACCGACGACCTCGACTACCAGACCTGGCGGCGCAAGGCGCGGGATCCGGCGTTCCAGGCGGCGTTCCTTGCGAAGCCGCTCGACGAGCGCCGCCGGCAGGTGCACCAGATGCGCGAGAAGAGCAAGCAGGTGGTGCAGGAAAAGACCGCCGAAATCATGGACGTGAACGATGAAGCGGTGCGCGCGGCGTTGCGCAGCCACGGCGTGCGCCGGCTGATCCACGGCCACACCCATCGCCCCGGTCGCCACGCGATCGAGGTGGACGGGAAGCGTTGCGAGCGCTGGGTGCTGCCCGATTGGTACGGGCGCGGCGGTTATCTCCAGGTCGGGAGCAGCGAGCCGAAGCTGGTGCGGTTCTAGCCGGTACGACGCTTGCTCGCGGCCGGGGAGATTACTCCCCCGAAAGGAAATGGCCGTGCCCCGCAGCCGCACCAAGACCAGTGTCGACGCCATCGACCTGCTGAAGCAGGACCACGAGCGCGTCGAGAAAGCGTTCAAGGAGTTCGAGAAAATGGATCGGCAGGACACGGAGGCCTGCCGCGGCCTGATCGAGCGCGTGTGCGAGGCGCTGACCGTGCACAGCACGCTCGAGGAGGAAATTTTTTATCCGGCGGTGCGCGAGGCGATCGACGATGACGACCTGATGAGCGAGGCCGCGGTCGAGCACGAGACCGCGCGCATGCTGATCGAGCAGCTCCGGAACATGGAGCCGGACGACCCGAACTACTTCGCCACCTTCACCGTGCTGGGCGAGTACGTGCGCCACCATATCAAGGAGGAGCAGGGCGAGATGTTCCCCGCCGCGCGCAAGGCGGGGCTCGACCTCTTGGCACTCGCCGAGCGCATGCAGACGCGCCGCGACGAGTTGCTCTCTCAGGACGACACGGTCGCGCGCTGATCGGCGATCGGCAGGACCAGCGTAAACGTACTGCCCTCCGCCGCTCGGCTGGCGAGCCGGAGCTCGCCGCCGAGCAGCCGGGTCAGCTCGCGGCTGATCGACAGGCCGAGGCCGGTGCCGCCGTACTTTCGGCTGGTGCTGCCATCGGCCTGCTGGAAGGCCTCGAAGATCAGCTGCTGCTTCTCCGGGGCGATGCCGATGCCGGTGTCTGTGACCGCGAATCCCACGCGTCCCGACCCCTCCGGGGCGATGCGCAGCGTGACGGCACCCTTCGGCGTGAACTTGAAGGCGTTGGCCAGCAGGTTCTTCAGCACCTGTTTCAGGCGCGCGGCGTCGGTGCGCAGCGACGGCGGCAGCGCCGGATCTAGCGTGATCGAGAACTGCAGGCCGCGCTCCTGCGCCACCTGGCGGAACATGCGCTCGAGGTCGTCGCGCAGCTCGCTGAACGCAGCCGGCGCGACGTTGAGCACGGTGACCGCGCCGGACTCGATCTTCGCCAGGTCCAGCAGGTCGTTGATCAGCGAGAGCAGGTCCAGGCCAGACGCCTGGATGGTCTGCGCGAACTTGATCTGCTTCTCGGTGAGATTGCCGCCGGAATTGTCGGCCAGCAGGCGCGCCAGGATCAGCAGGCTGTTGAGCGGCGTGCGCAGCTCGTGCGACATGTTGGCGAGGAACTGCGACTTCGCCTCATTGGCGCGCTCGGCGGCGAGCTTCGCCTCCTCGAGCTCCGCGGTGCGCTGGCTGACGCGCGATTCCAGCTCGCCGATCGCCCGCTCGAGCTGGCGCAGCACGGCGCAGAGCACGAGTCCGGTGAATACCAGCGTGCTGACGAAGAGCAGCAGCAGGAGCAGCGACTCGTGCATCGGCTCGGCGGCAAAAGGCCCGCGCTTGAGCGCAAGCGTGTACCAGAGCGCCATGGCGCACACGGCGGCAACGGCCGTCGTCATGCCGCGCTGGCCAAAGCGGAAAGCAGCCCAGACGATGAAAGGCACCACCAGGAAGGTGCGCGCACCGCTGCCGTGGAACACGATCTGGGTCGCGCCCAGCAGCAGCACGGCGAACGCCGCGACCTCGGCCAGGCGGCGCGGCTGCCAGCGGATTTTCTCGCTCCAGCTCAGGATCAGCGGCATGAAGATCAGCACGCCGCATGCGTCGCCCTGCCACCAGGTCGACCAGTTGCCGAGCAGCTCGCTCGGCGGCATGCGATAGAGGAAATACAGCGCGGGCAGGACGAGCGTCGCTGCGATCGTGCTGCCAAGGGCCGCCACCAGGACGAACTTCACCACCTGGTCGATGTTCTCGAAGTGGTAGGGCACGCCGACGTGGCGCCTGACCAGCGCCATCATCGCGAGCGCCTGGATCGAGCTACCGGCGGCGATGGCCGCCGAGGCGAGCACCGCGCCGTCGATCGTCAGGTTGGCGAAAAAGCTGCCCGCGAGCACCGCAGGCCACAGCCGCCTGCCGCCGAGGAGCAACGCGGCGACGGCGATTCCCGAGGGCGGCCAGACGGCGGTGGCGTATCCCGGCGGGATCGCCACCAGCAGCGAGAGCTTGGCCGCGCCGAAGTAGGCGGCGGCAACCAAGACCAGCTGCGCTGCGTAGGCTATCCGGCCTCCAACC
>Ga0207675_100003313_pt1 | contig 15760 bp, 14 predicted proteins | sample KBSSwiS42_FD_184305 | JGI IMG/M metagenome (GOLD analysis project Ga0207675, IMG submission 184305) | Switchgrass rhizosphere microbial communities from Kellogg Biological Station, Michigan, USA - KBS Switchgrass S4-2 (SPAdes) (version 2) | ecosystem: Host-associated > Plants > Roots >... | reverse complement strand
TGTGACTCAAGATGCCTCGATCACGCCGCCCGCCCGCGCGTAGCAGAACAATTTCCAGACCTTCGGCGCTCGCCAAAGTCGCCACCGGCATCGACGGCTTCGACGAGATCACCGGCGGCGGCCTTCCGCAGGGCCGGCCGACCCTGGTGTGCGGCGGGCCCGGCTGCGGGAAGACGCTGTTCGCCCTGCAGTTTCTCGTTCACGGCGCGACTCACGGCGAGAGCGGCGTGTTCGTCACCTTCGAGGAGACCGAGGAAGACCTGCTCAAGAATGCGGCGTCGCTCGGCTACGACGTGCCCGGTCTGATCGAGCGCAAGCGCCTGGCGCTCGAATACATCCGCGTCGAGCGGTCGGAGATCGAGGAGACCGGCGAGTACGACCTCGAAGGGCTGTTCATTCGCCTGGACCACGCGCTGCGCACGGTGCGCGCGCGGCGCATCGCGCTGGACACCATCGAGTCGCTGTTTGCCGGGCTCAGCAATGCCGGCGTCCTGCGCGCCGAGTTGCGGCGTCTGTTCGCCTGGCTCAAGGAGCGTGGCATCACCGCAGTCATCACCGGAGAGCGAGGCACCGACACGCTCACCCGTCAGGGGCTCGAGGAGTACGTCTCGGACTGCGTCATCGTCCTGGATCACCGCGTCACCGACCAGATCTCGACGCGGCGCCTGCGGGTCGTGAAGTACCGCGGCTCCAGCCACGGCACCAACGAATATCCATTCCTGATCGATCGGCGCGGGCTCGCGGTGCTGCCGGTGACCTCGCTGCAGTTGATTCACCGGGCGACATCCGAGCGGATCTCGACCGGGCTCGACTGGCTCGATGAGATGTTCGGCGGCCTGGGATATTTCCGCGCCAGCAGCGTACTGCTCTCGGGCGGCGCCGGAACGGCGAAAACGACGCTCGCCGCGTATTTTCTCGACGCCGCCTGTCGCCGCGGCGAGCGCGCGCTCTGTTTCCAGTTCGAGGAGTCGCCGCCGCAGTACGTGCGCAACATGCGGTCGGTGGGCCTCACCCTCGATCGGTGGATCAGGAAAGGGTCGCTGCGGATTCACGCCGCCAGGCCGACTTTGTACGGCCTCGAATTCCACCTGGCGACGATGCATCGCGAGATCGAGGAGGCGCAGCCATCCGTCGCCGTGATCGATCCGCTGTCCAGTTTCACCGGCGGGTCGTTCGAGGAGGTCAACAGCATGGTGATGCGGCTGATTGACTATCTCAAGGGCAAGAACATCACCGCGATGTTCACCCACCTCATCCCCGGCAGCGGCGCGTCGCAGGAAGTCGAAGTCGGCGTGTCGTCGTTGATCGATAGCTGGATCCTGCTGCGCAATTCGCCCCCCGGCGAACATGGCGGCCGGCATCTCTCGATTCTGAAGTCGCGCGGCATGCCGCACTCGTCGGACCGGCGGTCGTTCGAGTTGACCGACCGCGGGCCGGTGCCGGTCGGACCGGCTCGAAGACTACCGGCCGTGCGCAAGGGACGGGGATGAAGGCGCGGCGAACAGCCAGGAAGAAGTCGCCGTCGGACGAATGGATCCTGCGGCTGTACGTGGCCGGGCAGAGCGCGAGATCGGCGGCCGCGCTGCGGAACCTCGAGGCGATCTGCGAGCAGCACCTGGCCGGGCGCTATCGCATCGAGTTGATCGACCTGCTGAAGAATCCCCAGCTGGCGCGAGGCGATCAGATCGTCGCTGTACCGACCCTGGTCCGCCATCTGCCGCCGCCGATGAAGAAGATCATCGGCGATCTGTCCAATGCGGAACGGGTGCTGGTGGGGCTCGACTTGCGGCCACGGCGCGCGCGCGGCGGAGTGCGGTCGTGACCAGGACGCCGGTCCGCAAGAAGGCCAGGCGCGCGCCGGAGAAGAAGGCGAAGTACCTGCTCCGGTTGTACGTGACGGGCACGACCGGGAAGTCGATGCGCGCCATCCAGAATGTCCGCCGCATCTGCGAGGAGCACCTGCAGGATCTGTACGACCTCGAGGTCGTCGACATCTACAAGAATCTGCCGCTGGCACGCGGCGATCAGATCATCGCCGCGCCGACGTTGATCAAGCGGCTGCCAGAACCGCTTCGCCGGTTGATCGGCGACATGTCGGACGAACAACGCGTCCTCGTCGGCCTCGACATCCGTCCCCAGCGAGCCGGTCGGGTCGATGGCTAAGAAGACGCGGCGGCGCCGAACCTCGCCGGCGATGGAGGACCTGCGCCGGCGGCTGCAGGAAGCCGAAGACACCATCGACGCCATCCGCGAAGGACACGTCGAAGCGCTCGTCGTCAGCGCCCCGGACGGCGAGCAAATCTATACGCTGCGCACCGCCGACCAGCCGTACCGGCTGATGGTCGAGCAGATGCGGGAAGGCGCCCTGACGCTGGCCGCGGATGGAACGATTCTCTATTGCAACCAGCGCTTCGCGGAGCTGATGGCGCACCCGCCGGAGCGCATCGCCGGTCGCACCCTCGGAGAGTTCCTCGATACCGAAGACTCCGAGGCGCTGCAGCGCGTGTTGACCTCGGAGTCATCTCGTGCGGAGGTACAACTCAAGACTGCCACCGGGACGTTGAATCCGGCACAACTGTCCTCGATCACCTTGAACATCGACGGCGTGCGCACCGTCGCCGTCGTGGTCAGCGACCTCACTCACGAGCGCACCGAGCGTGGCCTCCGGGAATCGAACCGCCTGAAAGACGAGTTCCTCGCCACGCTGTCCCACGAACTGCGGACGCCATTGAACGTGATCCTCGGGTGGACACGCATGCTGCTGACCGGCCAGCTCAGCGAGTCGTCGCGACAGCACGCACTCGAACTGATCGACCGGAACGCGCAAGCGCAGGCCCAGCTCGTGAACGATCTGGTCGACATGTCGCGGATGACGACAGGAAAGCTGCAGGTCGAACTCGAACCGTTGCCCGTGATCCCCGTGCTCGAGGCCGCGCTCGAGAGCGTGCGGCCAGCTGCGGACGCCAAGCAGCTGGCGATTCACACCTCGTGGCGAGTGCGCGACGCCAACGTCCTGGCCGACGCCACGCGCCTGCAGCAGATCTTGTGGAATCTTCTGTCCAATGCCGTCAAGTTCACGCCGAACGGCGGACGGATCTCCGTCAGCGCGGAGCGCGTGGATCAGCAGATTCGGATCGAAGTGGCCGACACCGGCATCGGCATCGATCCCGCCTTTCTTCCTCACGTGTTCGACCGGTTCCGTCAGGCCGACAGCGCGACGACGCGGCGTTACGGCGGGCTCGGCCTCGGCCTGGCGATTGTCCATGATCTGGTGCGGCTGCACGGCGGAGAGGTCGACGTGCGGAGCCCCGGCGTCGGCCAGGGCGCAACATTCGCCGTGACGTTCCGGGCCAGCCATGCTGCCGCCGTGGCCGCCGGCCCGTCGAGACCGTCGCGCAACGCGATCAGCCTGAAGGGCTATTCGATCCTGCTGCTCGAGGATCATGCCGACAGCCGCGAACTGCTGGTCGAGGCGCTGCGGAATTCCGGCGCGGACGTCGCCGCGTTCGCTGCGGCGAGTGACGCGTTCGCGGCCCTCGATCGCCTGCGTCCGTCGGTGATCGTCGCCGATATCGCGCTGCCCGACGAGGATGGCTACTCGTTCATCCGCCGGGTTCGCGCGCATTCGACCCCGTCCATCCAGGCCACTCCGGCGATCGCGGTGACCGCGTACGCCACCATGCCGGATCGAGCCGAGGCCCTGGCGGTGGGATTTCAGCAGCACTTGCCGAAGCCCATCGACCCGGCACGTCTCATCCAGGCGATCAACGAGCTCAATCGACGGCCGGCCTAGCTTCGCAATCGCTCTCACTGGCGAAGCACCTGATGCACGAAGGCGACGGCGATTGATCCTTCGCCGACCGCCGACGCGACGCGCTTGATATTGCCGCCGCGCACATCGCCGACGGCGAACGCGCCCGGCCGATTCGTCTCCAGGAGAAACGGCGGCCGTGCCAGCGGCCATCGCGCGGCCGTCAGATCCTCCGGCAGAAGATCGGGCCCGGTCTTGATGAACCCGCGCCCGTCCAGCGCGACGCAGCCGTCGAGCCAGCCTGTATTCGGCACGGCGCCGGTCATGACGAACACGTGCCTGATGTCGTGCGTCTCGACGACGCCGCTGCGGCCGTCGCGCCATTGGACACGATCGAGATGGCCGTTCCCGCTCAGCGCGACGAGCTCGGTACGCGTCCGCAGCGTGATCCGCGGATGCTCCTCGATTCGACGCACCAGGTAGCGCGACATCGTTTCCCCCAGGCCGTCCTTGCGGACGAGGAGGTGGACCTGCCGGGTCGTCTCCGCCAGGAACACGGCGGCCTGCCCCGCCGAGTTGCCGCCGCCGACGATCGCGACCTCCTCGCCGACGCACAGCTGCGACTCCATGCCGGAGGCGGCGTAGTAGATGCCCGCGCCCTCGAATTGCGACACGTTCGGGATCGCGGGCTTGCGGTACTGCGCCCCCGACGCGATGATCAGCGCCCGTGCATTGATCCGGCCGCCGTCCTCCAGGTGCACCGAGTACAGCGGCCGCGCGCACGCCAGCTTGGTCGCGCTCTTCGCCACCATGACCTGCGCGCCAAACTTCTGGGCCTGGGCGTAGGCGCGTCCCGTCAGGTCGAGGCCCGAAATGCCGGTGGGAAACCCGAGATAGTTTTCGATCCTGGAGCTCGAGCCGGCCTGGCCACCCGGCAGGTTCGATTCGAGGACGAGAACGTCCAGCCCCTCGGACGCGCCGTAGACGGCGGCGGCGAGTCCTGCAGGTCCCGCACCGACGATGACCAGGTCGCGCACGTGCGCGCGGTCGATCGCGTCGTTGAACCCGAGGCAATCGGCGATCTGCTGGTTGGTCGGATTCCGCAGCACCGCGTCGCCGCGGCAAATCAGCACCGGCACATCGGCGGCGGCGACATGAAATCGGTCGAGCAGTTCCTGGGCGTCGGGGTCGCGATCGAGGTCGATGTAATGAAAGGGATGGCCGTTGCGGGTCAGGAACTCCTCGATGCGCAACGTACCCGCACAGTGGGTCGAGCCAATGAGCACAACGTCCCCGTAGCCGCCGGTGATCAGCTCGACGCGGCGGAGGATGAACGCGCGCATCAGCAGTTCGCTCAGCTCCGCATCGGTCTGGATCAGCCCGAGCAGCTGTTCGCGATCGACTTCGATCACCTCGCCACGCTCGAGTGCCCGAATCCGATTCAAGGCGCGGCGGCCGGTCAGCATGGTGCCTTCGCCGGTGAACTGGCCGGCGCCCTGGCTGACAATCAGCGCCTCGGTCCCGGCGGAGGGGCGCACCACCTGCACCTGACCGCTCAACACGACGAAAAAGGGCACCGGCCGTTGTCCGACCTCGACGAGCACCTCGCCAGACGTCATCGGACGCTGCCGCCCGTGCGTCGCGATGCGGGCGATCTGCGCCGGCGTGAGCGTCGGGAACACACGGTCGGGACGAGAGACGGTGATCGGCTCCGGCGTCGAGAAGGGTTCTGGGTTGTCCACTACGCCTCCGCTCGACAGATTACACAAGAGACATGCGGGCGGGGCTATTGGCTGATGGTATTGCTCGGTCTTCGATGCGACGCGCACGCGCGTGCTGGCGCGAATGACCACGACGATGATGGCGGTCGACGCGGCCAGATGACCGTCGGCATTGGAGAACGATGTGTGTATTAATAGGGCAAGAGGATCTTCAAAATGAAGGCACTTAAAACTACCTGCACCGCGGCGGCCCTTCTGATGAGCTCGGCGATGCTGGCCGCGCAGACGCCGCAAGGCCGGGCGAACACGCAAGACCGGCCGCCGTTCCCGATCTTCAAGGTCGAAGGCCAGCCGATCGACAAGCGGCCGCCGGAACTGGATACCGACCATCCGGTGTTCCCCGGCCAGACCCACGCGCCCTATAAGAGGACCGTGGACGTCAGCGTCAGCACGATCGCGTCGAATCTCGACGTGCCGTGGTCCGTGGCGCTGCTGCCCAGCGGACGTTTTCTCGTCAGCGAGAAGCCGGGCCGCTTCCGCATCCTCAACAGCGACGGCTCATCGTTCAAGACGATCAGCGAGAACCTGCCGCCGATCCACGTCGCCGGACAGTGCGGGCTGCTCGACGTGGCGCTCGACCGGAACTTCCGGACGAACCACAGAATCTTCTTCACCTACGTGCGCAACGTCGACGCGGACAGCGCCGCCCTGGCGATCGCCAGCGCCGTGCTCGATGAAGACGCCGGCGCGATCTCGAATGTGAGCACGCTGCTGCAAACGGCCCCGGTGACCAAGAGCGCCCGCAGCCAGGTCGGCGCGCGCATCGCGATCGATCCGAAGGACGGAAACCTGTTCGTCTCGATCGGCGACCGCTCGACGGGCGATCCGCTCCCGCTGCAGGCGCAGGACCGCAACACCTACCTGGGCAAGATCGTCCACATCACACCGGAAGGGAAACCGGCGCCCGGCAATCCATCGATGGGGCTGCCCGAGATCTGGTCGATGGCCCATCGGACGCCCCAGGGGCTGACGTTCGCGCCCGACGGACGGCTGTGGGAAACCGAGCACGGTCCGCGCGGCGGCGACGAGCTCAATCTGATCGAAAAGGGGAAGAACTACGGCTGGCCGGTGATCGTGCACGGCATCAATTACCCGGGCACCAAGATCGGCGCGGCCATCGTCGAGAAGCCGGGCCTCGAGCAGCCGCGCTATTACTGGGACCCGATCATCGCGCCGTCGGGCCTCGCGTTCTACCAGGGCAACCTGTTCCCGCAGTGGCGGAACAGCGTGCTCGTGGGTGCGCTCGCCGGCCGTGCGATCCTGCGTCTCGAGCTGGGCAAGGACGACAAGGTGGTCAACGAGGAACCGCTGCTCCGGGACCTGAACGAGCGCATTCGCGACGTCCGTGTGTTCCCGGACGGTGCCGTCTATGTGCTCACCGACAGCCCGAACGGCAAGCTGCTGAAGCTGACACCGGCAGCGCAGAAGACCACTGCACCGCGGCAGTGAGCGGCATCCTCGGCTCGCGGATATGCTCGTCACAAATGGGAGACAGCCATGAGAGGTCGTGACGTCGTCGCTGTCGTGGTGTTGCTGCTGACGCCGGCCGTTTCCTTCGGGCAGACCTCGAACCCGCTGACGGCGAACGCGAAGATTCAGTTCGGCGCGTTGAGCGGATTCGTCGTGCGTTCGGCGGAGAAGGTTCCCGAGGAGCTGTACTCGTTCCGCGCGACGCCCGACGTGCGCTCGATGGCGGAGCTGTTCGGCCATGTCGCCGACGCGATGTTTTCGATGTGCTCGACGGCAGCCGGTACGAAGCCGCCGCGCACCGGGATCGAGAAAGCGGTCACCGCGAAGCCGGCGCTCGTCGCCGCGCTCAAGGACGGCATCGGCTACTGCAACGGGGTCTACGACGCGATGACCGACGCGAAGGGCAGCACCGAGACCGTGCCGTTCTACTTCGGTCCGACGCCGCGGTTGTCGGTGCTGTACTTCGTGGTCACGCACACCTACGAGCATTACGGCAATCTCGTCACCTACATGCGGCTGAAGAACATCGTCCCGCCGTCGAGCGAGCCGGCGAAGCCGGGGCAATAGCGCGGCGCCCGCCGGCTGCGCGTGATACATCCGCCGGCCGGACGTATATAGAGTCAAATGGCGTCGGTGCAGGCGTTGCCACGGCGGCTGGCGGGGTGGATCGCGGCGGAACCCGACTGGGACGATATCTACGCGGACGAGCTGCCCCGCGTGCTCAACTTCTTCCGGTATCGCCTCGGCGACACGGCCGACGTCGAGGATCTCACCGCCCGAACGTTCGAGAAGGCCTGGCGCGCGCGCCACCGCTATCGCCGCGACCTGGCCGGGTTCTCGACCTGGCTGCTCACCATCGCGCGCAACGTCGCCATCGATCACCTGCGCGCGCGCCAGCGGCACGAACCGCTCGACGCCGCGGCGGCCGTGCCCTCGCCCGGCCACACGCCCGAGCAGCAGGCGCTCCACCACTCCGAGGCGCAACGGCTCGCCGCGCTGCTCGCGACGCTGGATCCGCGGCAGCGTGAGCTGGTGGCGATGAAGTACGGCGCCGGGATGACCAATCGCGCCATCGGGCACGCCACCGGACTCAGCGAGAGCAACGTCGGCACGATCCTGCATCGCGCCGTCGAGACGCTGCGCGAGCGCTGGCAAGGAGAGTGGAGATGACCAGCGGCAACACGAGCACGAACCAGGTGAGCGACGACGGCTGGCTGGAGACCCTGCGGACCGATCCCTCGCCGCTGTTCAAGGCGCAGCTGCGCGAGCGGCTGCAGCGGCAGGAACCAGTCGTCGAGACGCGCCGCGATTGGCCGCGGCGCGTGCTGGTCGCCGCCGCCGCGGTGATTGGGGTTGGCGCGCTGCTCTCGGTTCCCACCGTGCGCGCCTCGGTCGCGCAGTTCGTGCTGCTCTTCCGGGTGATCAACGTCGTCGCGGTGCCGGTCGACTCGAACCACATCGACCGGCTCAAGGTCGAGCAGCTGGAGCTCGGCACGCTGATTGGCGAACAGGTCCAGATGGTGCAGGATCCCGGGCCGCCGGTGGCGGTCGCCTCGCTCGCCGACGCCGCGGCCGCCGCCGGCATGGCGCTGGCCACGCCGCAGTGGCTGCCGGACAACACCCAGATCATCGAGACGGCGGTCATGGGCGAGCGGGTGATGCGCGTCACCGCCAACAGCCTCCGCCTGCAGCAGGTGATGGACGCGCTCGGCATCAACGACCTCGCCGTTCCCGCGGGGCTCGACGGCCAGATCGTCGACGTCCGCGTGCCGCCGGTGGTGATGATTCGCTACGATCATTCGAACAAGCGCCGGAGCAGGCTGTTCCAGGCGCGCACGCCGCAGCTGACGCTGCCCGCCAGCATCGACGTGCGGGCGCTCGGGGAGATCGGCCTGCGGATTCTGGGACTTGGTGCGCGAGAGGCGAAGCAGTTCGCGGACGCGATCGACTGGCACACGACGCTGGTGGTGCCGGTGCCGCCGAACGCCACGTCGTTCCAGCAGGTCGACATCGGCGAGCATCGCGGCGTGCTGATTCAGCATCAACCGCGCGACCAGTCGCCGACCAGCACGATCGTGTGGTCGACGCCCGAGCGCGTCTTTGCCCTGGTGAGCATCGAGCATGTCGCGGAGGCGATGGCGATGGCGACGTCAGTGCGTTGATCATCGAGACCCGGGGGCTGCGCAAGCAGTTCGGGACCACCGTGGCGGTGTCGGATCTCTCCCTCCAGGTGCGCGAGGGCGAGGTCTTCGGGTTCCTCGGGCCGAACGGCGCCGGCAAGACCACCGCCATCAAGATGCTGCTGGCGCTGGTCGAGCCGACCGCCGGCACGGGACGGGTGCTGGGCGCCCCGCTGGGCGATCGCGCCGCCCGCGCGCGCATCGGCTTTCTGCCCGAGCACTTCCGCTTCCACGACACGCTGACCGCAACCGAGCTGCTGCGGTTCCACGGCCGCCTCTACGGGCTGCGCGGCGGATCGCTGGATGCGCGCATCGATCGGCTGCTGACCCGCGTCGACCTGGTCGACGCCGCCGATCGCCCGCTGCGCGGCTACAGCAAGGGGATGCTCCAGCGCGCGGGGCTGGCGCAGGCGCTGCTGAACGACCCGCGCCTGGTCTTTCTCGACGAGCCGACCTCGGGTCTCGACCCGCTCGGCCGGCTGCTGGTGCGCGGCATCATCGACGAACTGCGCGCCGGCGGCGCGACGGTGTTCCTCAATTCGCATCTGCTCGGTGAAGTGGAAGCCACCTGCGATCGAGTCGCCTTCGTCAAGCGCGGCCGCCTCGTGGAGGAGCGCCGCCTCGCGGCTCCGACCGCGGTCGTCGACCTGGAAGTCCGGGTCGGCCCGGTGACCGCGACGACGCTGGACGGGTTGTCGCGCTTCGGCACCGACGTCGTTCAACCGCGGCCCGATCTGATCGCCTTGCGCGTCGAGAGCGACGCGGCGGTGCCGGCGATCGTGTCGTGGCTGGTCCAGCAGGGCGTGTCGATTCACGCGGTCCAGCCGCGCCGCCAGTCGCTCGAGGATGTCTTTCTCGACGTGATCGGAGACGATGAGCGACCCGGGTAGCCGATGCGCGATGTGATCACCGTGGCCCACCTCACGCTGCTCGAGGCACGGCGCCGGCGCATCGTGCTGGCGGGCGCCGTGTGCGCGCTGGCGTTTCTCACCGTCTTCTCGGTCGCGGTGGTGTTCGCGTACCGCGAGATGGCCCGCGATGGCACCATCTCGTTCATCGAGCGCCAGGGCACGCTGACGGCGATCATGCTGGTCGGCTTCATGGCCGCGAACTTCCTGTCGGTGATCTTCGCGATCCTGCTGCCGGTGGATACGCTGTCGGGGGAAATCGATTCGGGGGTGGTGCAGACGCTCGCCTCCAAGCCGATCGACCGCGCCCAGATCGTGCTCGGCAAGTGGGCCGGCCATCTGCTGCTGGCGCTCTCGTATCTGCTGCTGCTCGCTGCCGGCATCCTGCTCGTGATCCGCGTGGTCGCCGGCCTTGCGCCAGCGGGCGTGCCGCGCGCGCTGCCGCTGCTGATGCTCGAGATCACGCTCTCGCTCACGGTCGCCGTGGCCGGCGGCGCGCGGTTCAGCACGGTGACCAATGCGATCACGGCGGTCGGCTTTTACGGCGTCGCGTTCATCGGCGGCTTCGTCGAGCAGATCGGCGGGCTCGCCGGCGTCGGCTCGATGCGCACCATCGGCATCCTCGTGAGCCTCGTCAGCCCGGCCGATTCGATGTGGCGCCTCGCCGCTCACTACATGGAGCCGGAGATCCTGCGCAGCACCGGCATGCTGGCGCTCGGCGCCTCGGTGCCGTCGCCGCTGATGGTGTGGTGGGCGATCGGATTCACCGCGCTGACGCTGCTCTACGCCATCCGCGCGTTCCGCCGCCGGGCGTTGTAGCGTCCCGACCGCCACGGATCGGCCAGCCAGCACACCGACGGCGCACCCACACGATAACGGTCGAGCTTGGTTGTCGAACCGTGCGCGATACACTGCAGTCACGATCCGACACGCCCGGCGACACCACCTATGAGCCGCGACACGACGCCCTCCCCCCCTACCGATCCACGCTATCTCGCGCTCGTCGACGGCATCCCCGGCGTCGTCTGGGAGGCGTACGGTCAGCCGGATCACGCGCAGCAACGCATCGATTTCGTCTCGCCCGCCGTCCAGGCCATGCTCGGCTACTCCGTCGAGGAATGGCTGCAGACGCCGAACTTCTGGCTGTCAATCGTGCACCCCGACGATCGCGAGCGGGCGGCGCGCGTCGCGGCCGATGCGTTCGCGCGCGGCGCCACCCACGTCAATGAGTTCCGCTGGATGACAAAGGACGGCCGCACGCTGTGGGTCGAGACGCATTCAACGGTGATCCGGGACGAGGCCGGCACGCCGGTGGGCATGCGCGGCGTGACGCTCGACGTCAGCGCGCGGAAGCGGACCGAGGAGGAGTTGCGCCAGAACCTCGAAGACCTGTCGCGGATGCAGCAGGTCAGCACGCGGCTGACGCAGGCCGGGAACTTCTCGGATCTCCTGCACGACATTCTCGCCGCCGCCATCGAGATCACCGGCGCGCGCATGGGAAACATTCAGCTGGTCGAGGGCGGCACGCTTCGCATCGCCGTGCAGCAGGGGCTGCCGCAGCAGTTCCTGGAATTCTTCGAGGATGCGGAACGGCAGCAGGCGGCATGCTACGCCGCGCTGGAGCGGCGCGAGCGCGTGATCGTCGAAGACGTGACGACGAGCCCGATTTTTGCCGGCACGCCGACGCTCGACGTGCTGCTGGCCGCCGGCGCGAGGGCGGTCCAGTCCACGCCCCTCGTCAGTCGCTCGGGCCGGACGCTCGGCATGCTGTCCACACACTACGGGCATGCGCCGGCGCGGCCGACCGATCGCGCCCTGCGGCTGCTCGATATCCTGGCGCGGGAGGCGGCGGACCTGATCGAAGCGACGCAGGCCAACGAAGCGCTGCGCGCGCGGGAGTCGCAGCTGCAGCGGTTGATCAGCGAGACGCCGTTCATGCTGACGCGGTGCAGCCGCGATTTACGCTACGTCTTCGTCAGCCGCGCCTACGCCGACATGGTGGACAGAGAACCGGCTGAGATCGAGGGACGGCCGGTCGCCGAGATCATGGGCGACGAAGGCTTTGCGACGATCCGGCCCTTCATCGAGGCGGTGCTGGCCGGGAACCGTGTCGAGTACGAGAGCGACGTCACGTTTGCCGGCGTCGGGCAGCGATCCTTGCAGGTCGTCTACGTTCCCGATCGAGACGGCGAGGGAAACGTGATCGGCTGGATCGCCTCGATCCTCGACGTCACCGAACAGAAACAGGCGAGCGACGCGCGCGCGCTGGTCAGCAGCATCGTCGAGACCTCGTACGACGCCGTCGTCACCAAGGATCTCACCGGCATCGTCACGTCGTGGAACCCGGCCGCGGCGCAGCTGTTCGGCTACTCCGCGGCGGAGATGATCGGCAACTCGATTCGCGTCCTGATTCCGCCCGACCGCCAGGCCGAAGAGGACGACATCCTGGCCCGGCTGCGGCGCGGCGAGCGGGTCGAGCACTTCGAGACGGTGCGGATTGCGAAGAACGGCCGGCCGATGAACGTGTCGGTGACGATTTCGCCGCTGCGAAACGCGGCCGGCACCGTCATCGGCGCCTCGAAGATTGCGCGCGACGTCTCGGCGTTGCGGGCGGCCGAGTCGGAGCGGGTCCGGCTCCTCGAAGAGAACGCCGCCGTGATGGAGCGGCTCAACAACGTCGGCGCCGTTGTCGCGTCGGATCTGAATCGGGAGACCGTCGTCCAGGCGGTGACCGACGCCGGCACTGAACTGACGACCGCCGAGTTTGGCGCGTTCTTCTATAACGTCGTCAACGACGCCGGCGAATCGTACACGCTGTACACGATCTCCGGCGTCCCCCGGGAGGCGTTCTCGAAATTCCCGATGCCGCGGAACACCGAAGTCTTCGAGCCGACGTTCAAAGGAACCGGCGTCGTGAGGAGCGCGGACATCACGAAGGATCCGCGCTACGGGAAGAACCCGCCACACTACGGGATGCCGCGCGGGCACCTGCCGGTGCGCAGCTACCTCGCGGTGCCGGTGAAGGGCCGCCTCGGCGATGTGATCGGCGGCCTCTTCTTCGGTCATCCCGAAGTCGGACGATTCACCGAGCAGCATGAACGGCTGGCCGTCGGCGTGGCGTCCTGGGCGTCGGTGGCGCTCGAGAACGCCCGGATGTTCAGCATGGTGCAGGAAGCGAGCCGCCTGAAGGACGAGTTCCTCGCCAGCCTGTCGCACGAGCTGAGGACGCCGCTCAATGCGGTGCTCGGCTACGCGCGCATGCTCCGCGCCGGCGTCATGAGCGCCGACAAACAGACACGAGCGGTCGAGACCATCGAGCGGAACGCGACCTCGCTCGCCCAGATCGTCGAGGACGTGCTCGACATCTCCCGCATCATCTCGGGCAAGATCCGCTTGAACGTTCAGGCGGTGGATTTCGCGAAGGTCGCGGCGAATGCCGTCGAGGCCGTCTCGCCAGCCGCCGACGCCAGGGGCGTCCGGCTCGAAACCGTGATCGATCCGCAAGCCGGCCCGGTGTCGGGCGATCCGGAGCGCCTGCAGCAGGTGCTGTGGAATCTCCTCTCGAACGCCGTCAAGTTCACGAATCGAGGCGGGAAGGTGCAGGTCCGTCTCGAGCGGGTCGACCCACACGTCGAATTGTCCGTCGCCGACACCGGGATCGGCATCGCGCCGGAGTTCCTGCCGCACGTCTTCGAGCGCTTCCGGCAGGCGGACGCCACGTTCGCGCGCGAGCGCGGCGGCCTCGGGCTCGGGCTGTCGATCGCGCGGCAGCTCGCCGAGATGCACGGGGGAACAATCATGGCGGCCAGCGGTGGGCTCGGCCAGGGCTCGACATTCACGCTCAGGCTGCCGGTGCTGTCGGTCGATCCCGTAGCGCGCGTCGATTCGGAGCGCGCGCAGCCCGGCGCGGCAGCGGGCACACAGACGATTCCGGCCGGCGACCTGCAGGGCGTGCACGTCGTCGCCGTCGACGACGATGCCGATGCCCTGGCGCTGGTGACGGAGCTGCTGGAAGCGGCCGGCGCACGCGTCACCACGGCGGGATCGGCGGAGGAGGCGCTGCGCGTGATGGAAACCGAGCCGCCGCACGTCCTGGTCACCGATCTGGGGATGCCGCGCGTCGATGGCTTTCAGCTGATCGAACGGATCCGGACCCATCACAACCCGCTCGTGCGTCGGCTGCCGGCCGCGGCGTTGACGGCGTATGCCAGGTCCGAGGACCGCGTCAAAGCCTTACGTGCCGGCTTCGAGGTCCACCTGCCGAAACCGATCGACCCTGCGGAGCTGGTCACCGCAATCGCCCGCCTGGCGCAGCGAAAATGAAAAGCGAGGCGACGCCGCCCGGCTGAATCGCCAGAGCGCGACCAGGTACGCCGCCGCGACGACGTCATAGGAACCGCAGAACGCCGGCCACCACGGCGGGACGCCCGCGTTCGCGATCAGCTGAGGATGCACGGCATCGAAAACGCCGTGAGCCGCGAGCGCGATCGCCGCGAGCCGCAGATCGAACCGGAAGCCGAGGACCGCGACGCCGACGAACGCGCCCATCGCGAGCGACTCGAGGATGAGCGTGCGCGTGGAGCCGCCCATCGCCGCGAACAACACGTAGTAGGAGGCGACGACGATCGCCACTACCGGGTAGAACGCTCGATCCCGATCGAGCCGGACGGCGGTCGCCAACACCCCGACGCCGAGCGCGAGAACCAGGCCGATTAGGTACGCCATCGCTTTTTCCTCCAGCTTCAATACTGCCGTTGATGGACTACCGGCCCGTGCCGGTCGATGCCGCGCCTTCGATCTTCGAGGCTCTGATGACATCGCCCTCGACGTCGCCCGTCACGGTCACGGTCTCACCGGCATGGGCGCGCAGCTGCTGGTCCTTTTGATTGGCGAACGTGTAGACCCTTCCAGCCGAGACGAGCACGTATTCCGCGCCCTGCTCCGCGCACGCGCGCGTGCAATCACGCGCCGTCATGCCGGCCATGTGCGTCACGCCGCAGTTGCTCGCGCTGATTTCCCCGGTCAACGTCTGGTTCGACGCGTGGACGACGTAACGGAGGTAGAGGGGCTGGGAGCCGAGGGCGATGAGCGTGGCGAGGGCGATCGCGTAGATGCTGGCGAACCGATTCGACGGCCGTGACATGATGCGCTCCTTGTCCGGGGCTGACGTGATGTCAACGCCATGGAGTCTCGCATCCGGCCTGCCCGCGAGGATTGGACGAAGCGGCTATTGTCCTTGAACGAATCAGCTATTCTGCCGGCGGCCCGGGGCGTCGGCCCGGGAGGCGTTGAAGGGTGAGTCGATTTCGATGAACTCGCCGCGCATCAACACCGATGGCGCCATGCCGAACATCTGGTAGAAGGTCCGCGTCAGGTGCGCCGCATCGGCGAAGTCTGCGGCGTGGGCCGCGGCCGCAATCGTTCGGGCAGAGCCGATCGCCACCATCGCGCGCGTCAATTTGCGCCACAACATGTAGCGGCTGAACGGCAGGCCGACCTGTTCGCGGAACAGGTGCGCGAAACGGCTGGGCGACAAAAACGCCTTCTCCGCCGCGGTTTCCAGCGAAATCCGCAGGTCCTCCGACGCCCGGATCGCATCCAGCACCGTGGTCACCCGCGAGTCGAGGCGGCGTGCCGGCGCGCGCCCGGGCCGCAGGCTCTGGACGCTGT
>Ga0207675_100003312_pt1 | contig 15761 bp, 13 predicted proteins | sample KBSSwiS42_FD_184305 | JGI IMG/M metagenome (GOLD analysis project Ga0207675, IMG submission 184305) | Switchgrass rhizosphere microbial communities from Kellogg Biological Station, Michigan, USA - KBS Switchgrass S4-2 (SPAdes) (version 2) | ecosystem: Host-associated > Plants > Roots >... | reverse complement strand
CACTCCCGTGTCAGTACGCCTTTTGCCTCGCCGGCTCGGGCGCGAGGCACGAGGCATCCCCCTACTCGGACCTGGACTGCTTCGTTCTCGTCTCGGACGACGGCGCGCAGGAGGTGAAGTTCTTCCACGACGTGTGCAAGGACATGAGCGACATGCTCATGGCCGTGGAGGGCAACAGCGGCCTGCGGTTCTGCAACATCATGGCGCCGTTCGGATCACCGGGGAATCCCAAAGCGCCGAAGCTCATTCGCACGCCACACAACATGGCGGACCTGGTCGAGTGGTCCGAGGACAGCATCGAGAGCCACATCAGCGGCGGGCTTCAGGAGCATCGCTTCCTCTTCGGAACGAAGAAGCTGTACGATGATTTCAAAACGGACCTGAACGTTATCCTGGCGAAGACGTGCTTCTCGTTCTCGTCCCGCCCCGCGATCACGCGCGGCAAGAAGATGGGATTGAAGGTCATCAAGGATCTGGTGACGGATCCGCGCTTTACTCCGCCGTCCAGCACCGACGAGTATTTCCACGTGAAGGAGCAGTTCTATCGTCCACCGCAGTTCATTGCCAAGGGACTTGCCTGGTACTACGGCATCGATGCGGTCTCCACGCACGACCAGGTGACGCAGTTGGTGGCGACCAATCACATGTCACACGGCGTCGCGCACAGCTTCAAGGCGGTCATGAGCGTCATGGCGAAGTACCGCTTCCGGCTTCACCTCGATCGCGAAGGGGAAAAGGACTTCGTGTTCACGAACCAGGGAAAGCGCGATGGGGAGCTCGCGATCCTCAACGCGAAGAGCCCTGCTTCGCGCACGGAGGCGGAAAAGGAGCGACACACACGGCTCACGGCAGGTACCCTGATGACGCGCGCGGAAGTGAAAGACCTGACCGACGTAATCCCAAACCTCGCTTTCATCATGGCGCTCGCGCGAACGTTCGTGAAAGAGAAGGAGAAGGCCCTGGGGAAGCGAGGAAATCCTTTCGTGTAACCGAGGGCGGGAGTTGTGACCGAACAGGCCGACTCACGTTAGGCGTCAACCTCGAGGTACGATCGTGACCGTCCGGACCCTCGCGCGGATCCTGTTCGGCGTTGCGCTGATGCTCCTCGGCTTGCTGTGGCTGTTGCAGGGGGCTGACCTGGTTCACATCCGCCCGATCCTGTGTGTGGCGAACTGCACGCCGCTGGAGGGGGGATCGGTCGGCTGGATGGCAGCCGGTGCGCTCGTGCTCGTTGTGGGATTGCTGGTGATTGCCTCGGGCATCCGCCGTCGACGGGTGTAACCGGGTTCCGCCGCCGGCACCACCATGGACAGTCGCCAGAGGGGCTGACGCTGTCGCGCTACGTCTGGGCCGATCGTCACCTGGCCATCCTATGGCCACATCCCCATCGTATACCCGCCGCGAGCGTAGCCCACCGGTCAGTGCCGGCCACGGCACGGCCTGACGAGTCACCCGACCGACCCTAACGAGAACCACGGTGAAACACCTCCTGTCGCTGTTCGCCATCGGCGCGGGCGCCACCGCAATCGCCCACGCGCCAGCGGCGGCTCAAGCCGCGCCGACCATCACGCTCACGCGTCTCGATTGCGGCACCAACGGCCCGCCGACCGATGTCGGCCTGCGATTCTCGGACACCTACGCCTACAACGGGCTCAAGGTCCAACTGACGTTCAGTTGCTACCTCGTGCGACACGGGGACGACTATCTCGTGTGGGACACGGGTAATCCACCGGGGAACACGCCGACCGCGCCGAAGACGAGCCTCGCGGATCTCCTCGCGCAGCTCGGCATCAAGCTCGAGCAAGTCAAGTACGTCGCCGTCAGTCATTACCACGGCGACCACACCGGACAGGTGAGCGCTTTCCCAGCCGCGACACTCCTGATCGGCAAAGGCGACTGGGAGGCGGTCAATGACGCGAAGTCGAGTGGGGCGAATCCCGCGCCGTTCACCAACTGGATCAGCGGTGGCGGCAAGGTCGAAGCGCTCCCAGGTGACAAGGACGTCTTCGGCGACGGGAGCGTCGTCGTGCTGAGCACACCGGGTCACACACCCGGGCACCATAGCCTGCTCGTGCGACTGAGGGACACAGGTAACGTGCTCATCACCGGCGACCTCGCCCACTTCCGCGAAAACTACGAGGGCAATGGCGTGCCGACGTTCAATACGAGTCGAGCCGAGACAATCGCGTCACTCGATCGGTTCAAGCAGTTGGCGAAGAATCTCAAGGCGACGGTGATCATTCAGCACGACGCGCGGGACGTGAGCAAGTTGCCGGCGTTCCCGACCGCGGCGAAGTGACGTTAGCGACTGATGTCCGGTGAGCGGTGGGAGAAGGTTCAGCTCCTGTTCAACGAGCTGATCGAGCTCGACACCGGCCACCGGCGCGCGCGACTGGAGTTGCTGTCGCGCACCGACCCGGGGCTGTCTGACGAGCTCCGCTCACTCATCGATGCGCACGAGCGCGCCGGCGACTTCCTCAACCTGCTCGACGCTCCGCCGGCTGATCCCACACCCGCCGCCGAGCCCGTTCCCCCACCGGAGGGCACGTACACACTGCTGCGCGAGATAGGACGCGGCGGCATGGGGCGGGTGTATCTTGCGCACGACGCGCGCCTCGACCGGCACGTCGCGCTCAAGCTGCTCCACGGCGAGCTCCGCACCGACCCGGAGCGCAACGCCCGCTTCCTCGTGGAGGCGCGCGCGGCGGCCGCGCTCGATCACCCGAACGTGGCAACGATCTACGAGATCGGAGAGACGCGCGATGGCGGGCTCTTCATCGCCATGGCGTACTACGGCGAGGAGACGTTGCGCGACCGGGTCTTCCGCGGCCCGCTGCCGCTGCCTGAAGCGTTAGGCATCGCGCAGCAGGTCGCCGATGGCCTCGGCGCGGCGCACGAGCGAGGCATCGTTCACCGCGACATCAAGCCCGAGAACATCCTCATCACCGCGAACGGCGTGGCCAAGATCGTGGACTTCGGGATCGCCAAGATCGCGGGCCACGACCGGACGCGAACCGGCGACGCGCTCGGGACGCCACACTACATGGCGCCGGAGCAGGTGCGGGGTGATGCCGTCGACGCGCGAACCGACCTGTGGGCGCTGGGGGTGGTGCTCCACGAGATGCTCGCCGGCGAACGTCCGTGGTCGGGGGAGAGCGCGGTGGCCGTCCTCCACGGAGTGCTCCACGAGCCTCCGGGGCCGCTCCCTCACGATGTCCCCGAAGGCGTGCGGCGGCTGATCGATCGGCTGCTCACCCGCAAGCCAGGCAACCGCTTCGCGAGCGCGGCCGAGGTACGCGATGCGCTCCGGCGAATCATTCAAGGAGAATCGGGAGCGGCGACGGGCGCCGACGCGACGCCGGAGATAGCGGCGGGCGATGCGACGGGGTTCCCCGCCGTGCTCACCAGCTTCATCGGGCGCGAGCGCGAGGTGGCCCGCATCGATGCGCTGCTCCATCACGAGCGCCTCGTCACGCTCACCGGACCGGGCGGGATGGGGAAGACGCGCCTCGCGCTCCACGCGGCCGCCGCCCAGACGAGACGCTTTCACGACGGCGTGCACTTCGTCTCGCTCGTACCCCTAACGGACCCCGCGCACGTGGCGCAGTCCGTCGCGCAGACCCTCGGCCTCCGCGACGCTGGAGGGGGCACACACAGGGAGCGACTCATCGGGCATCTGCGCGAGCGGCAAGCGCTGCTCGTGCTCGACAACTTCGAGCACCTGCTCGAGGCGGCTTCCTTCGTGGCCGACTTGCTCGCCACCTGCCACGGTGTGGCGGTCCTCGCGACGAGCCGCGCCCCGTTAGGCATCCGTGGTGAGAACGAGCTCCCGGTGCCACCGCTCGCCGTCCCCGCACCGGAGGAGTTGACCACACCGGAGCGGCTCGCCGAGCCCGGCGACGCGGTACGACTGTTCGTGCAGCGCGCGCGGGGGGTGCATCCCGATTTCGCGCTCACCACCGACAATGCGTCCACCGTTGCTCGAATCTGCGGGCGACTCGATGGCATGCCGCTGGCGATCGAGCTCGCGGCCGCACGCACACGCCTCCTTCCGCCGCGTGCGCTGCTCGCGCGTCTCGACCAGCGCCTCGACGTCCTGCGGAGCGACGCGCGCGATCTTCCCGAGCGCCATCGCACCCTTCGCGAGGTGATCGGGTGGAGTCACGGCCTCCTCGGCGCGCCGGAACGGGCCTTGTTCCACCGGCTCGCGGTCTTTGCCGGCGGCTTCACGGTCGGCGCCGCCGAAGCGCTGACGGTGTCGTTAGGCGATGGGCGCGACGTGCTCGAGTCGCTCACGGCGCTCGTGAGCCACAGCCTGCTGCGGCAGGACGAGCAGCCGGACGGCGAGCCGCGCTTCGCGATGCTGGAGACGATTCACGCCTTCGCCCGCGACCGGCTCGCCGAGGCCGGCGAGGAGGACGCCGCGCGCCACGCTCACCTCGAGGTCATGCTCGCCACGGCCGAGGAGGCCGTGCCCTACCTCCGTGGCCCCGAGCAGCGAACGTGGTTCGAGCGACTCGAGCGTGAGCACGACAACCTTCGCGCCGCGCTGGACTATGCCCTCGATCGAGGGCACGTCGACGCAGCCATCCGGATGGCCGAGGCGCTCGTCCGCTTCTGGATCGGGGGGTTTCTCACCGAGGGACGGGATCGCATCGATCGCGTGCTCGGTGCAGCCGGTCCCGCGCACAACCGGGAGACGCGCGCGCGGCTCCTCCTGTCGCACGGCGTGATGACACACATGCAGGGCGCCCCGATCGAGGCGGCGATGATCTTCGAGGAGGCGGAGGAACTCTTCCGTGAGGCGGGGGACGAGCGCTCCGTCGCGGTCACGCTCAATCACCTGAGCTGGTCCATGTACCTCGCGGGCGAGCCGACCCGGGCGATCGCGCTCGCCGAAGAGGCGCTCGCCGTTCACGAGCGCTTCGGCGACATGCGCGGCATCGTGCTCGCGCACAACAATCTCGGTTGGGTACGGTTCTACCATCGGGGCGAGCTGGTGGAGGCGCGCGAGCATCTCGGGCGTGCGTTCCGTGGCCAGCTATCGTTAGGTGATCCGCGCGGCGTCGCCTTCACGTCAACGACGCTCGCCGTGCTCGAGATGTGGATGGGGAACATCGAACGTGCCCGTGCGCTCCTGAAGGTCGGGACCGATGCCGCCTACCGGACGGGTGATGTCATCCATCGCGCGACCACGAGCCTATGGTCGGTAGTCATCTCCTATGACACGCTCGGGTCGGACGACGTCGTGGCATCACTCGACGCCTGGCTCCCAACCCTTCGCGCGCACGGGTTCCTCTTTGCGACGGGGCTCGCCCTTCGGATCGCCGGCGACGTTCGGCGCGACGCCGGCGATGCCGCTGGCGCGGAACCCCTGTACGCGGAGAGTGTCGCGCTGATGCGTCGGGGCGACACCGCGAATCTCGCTCAGGTCCTCATTCGGCAGGCCGACGCGCGGCGCCAACGGGGAGCGTTGCCTGCGGCGCACGACGCCCTCGACGAGGCGTTCGCGATAGCGCGGCGACTCGGGAGTCGGTTCCTTCTCCCCGAGTGCCTCGATGTGCTGGCACGCATGCGCCGTGACGAGGGCGACGCGCGCGGCGCCGCGCGGTTGTTCGGCGCGGCGGAGCGGCAACGCGCGGCGATCGGGGCCGTCCTGCCACCGCGACGCCGCGCGCCTCACGCGCGCGAGATCGACTCGCTGCGTGAGGCGTTAGGCCCCGAGGCATTTTCGGAAGCTTCGGACGAGGCCGACCCGTTGGCTACGCTCTAGATCAAAGGCTGGCCGTCCTCATCCCTCGTCCCTCATCCCTCATCTGGCCGTCAGCTCGTCCAGCGTGATGCGATAGACCTTCGCGACCGTGTCGTGGCGAATCGAGTACCGCTTGGGATAGAGCCCCGGGCGCTGCACCTGCTCTGGCTGCTTGAGCTCCATCGTGAACGAGGACGTCGACTCGAGGAACGCCTTCGTGATCATTGGCTCGATGAACACGAGCTGTCCGCGATGGAAGCCCCAGATGAAAGTCTGGTCGAAGGTCCTTCCATTGAACTCTCCCGACGTCCCATCGACCCAGTGCACACCCATCCCCTGGATGGCCTCGTTTCCTGGCGCCATGTAGTCCCTGGGGACGAAGCGGGAGTTCGCGACGACGGAGTCGGGCCCACCCGCGATCGCCATGACAGTGTCCTCGTTCGCCATATAGAAGTGGAAGTCGAAATGCGGAACCGTATACACGTGGTTGGGCATGTGCCCGGCGGGGTTCCAATGGAGCATGTTGAACGTGTACTGCGAGCCCGCTTCCTTGGGGAACGGGAGGTTGAGAAACACCGGCGTGGCCGGCAGGTTGCGAAGCGCAGACTCGGTGACCTCGACTCCGAGCGACGTCGGGACGCCGCGGGAGTCACGCACGACGTAGGTGCGGGCGGTTCCATCGCCGATGCGCATGGGAACGGCGTAGGCGATGGCATTCTTCGTCTCGCTCGCGCTGGATTCGCTGCAGGCGGCGAGTACGGGGAGGGCGACGAGGGTGGCGACGGCCGTATACGCACTGAAGGACGAACGGCGCGGCGCGCGAATGGTGGTCTGCATGGCATGACTCCAGTAGGGGGCGAGGTCGGCTAGTTCACCGCTTCACCTTGTATGGCGGCAAACGACCCACCGATTTTTCATCGCTCCCAAATCCCGTCGCTTGTCCCCCGGGGTCACGCCCATGACTGACGTCACTCAGATGCTCCGCCGCTGGCGGGAAGGGGATCCCGAGGCGCTCGATCGCGTACTGCCCGTCGTCTACGAGGAGCTGCGGCGGCTCGCCCGGGCACGGCTGCGTGTCGAGCGCGCTGGGCACACGCTCGGCACCACGGGGCTCGTGCACGAGGCGTATCTGCGGCTCGTGGATGTGGAGCGCGTGGACTGGCAGGACCGGGCGCACTTCCTCGCGATGGCGTCGCGCACGATGCGACGCGTGCTCATCGACTACGCGAACCAGCGTAACGCAGCGAAACGTGGCGGCGCCCGCCAACAACTCACACTCGACGAGGAGGTTGCCGCGCCGGAGGTGGATCTCGACTCGGTCCTCGAGCTCGACGCCGTCCTCTCGCGGCTCGAAGCAATCAGCCCGCGCCAGGCGAAGGCGGTCGAGCTCCGCTTCTTCGGCGGTCTCACGCTCGAGGAGACCGCGAAGGTGCTCGGCACCTCGGCACCGACGGCGATGCGAGACCTGCGGTTCGCGCAGGCATGGCTGGCACGTGAGCTAGCGGAGCGGTAGCGGCGTATCGACTTCGCGTGCGACACGGGACGCCCGGGACTACCTGCTTGCATGCTGGCACGCCCCCAACCACTAGCGATCGGTCGATCGTGCGACGAACATCATTCCATGCCGCCTAATGCCCGGCGAACGGGTCACTCCCCAAACGCCGTGTCAGCCGCACGTCGCGTGCGTCCCTACAGTAGGTACACGGCGAAAGCAGCCACCCTTGCAGCGCTCGCGCTGATCGGTTGCCGCGGACCGGGGGCTGGCTCGCCCGCACACGCTGCCGAGCCCATGGGGGAAGCAGCGGCCGTCGCTCGTGCGAGCGCTGACAGCGCCCGCTATCCCTACACCGAAGCGGACATCCGCTTCATGTCCGGGATGATCCACCACCATGCGCAGGCCATCAAAATGGCCCGTTGGGCGCCAACACACGGTGCAAGCGCAGCCGTCATTCGGCTGACCGAGCGCATCATCAACGCCCAAACCGACGAAATCACTCTGATGTCCAACTGGCTGAGCGCGCGCCGACAACCGGTTCCGCAGCCAAACCCCGAAGGCATGACGATGACGATGGGCGGCGCGCAGCACGTGATGCTCATGCCGGGCATGCTGACAGACGCGCAGATGAACGAGCTGGACGCCGCCCGCGGGGAGGACTTCGACCGCCTCTTTCTCACCTTCATGATCCAGCACCACAAGGGCGCTGTGTCGATGGTGAAGGAGCTCTTCGCCGCGCAGGGCGCCGGGCAGGACGAAACAGTCTTCAAGTTCGCGTCCGATGTCCAGGTCGACCAGACAACCGAGATCAACCGCATGCTCGAGATGTTGTTCGCGTTAGGCTCCAACCCGCCGTCAGCCCCCAGGAGGCCGTGATGTCGTCTGTACTTCGTCGCTGTGGTTTCGCCGCCGTCGCGGTCGTCGCCGCCTGCGGCACCCCAAAGCCCGCGACGCAACCCGCCCCCAACCCCGACCCGCGCGTCGGCCTCAAGGCCGGACTCACGAACGCGGGAGAGGCGGTCTCGAATCTCAAGATCCTCGCGAAGGCGGTCTCGCCACCGGGGTTCGCTGGGATCACCAACTCGGACCTCGCGTTCATCGGGAACTACGCGATTCAGGGGAACTACAACGGCCCGGTGATCTGGGACATGACGAATCCGGCGTCGCCGGTCATGGTCACGGCGTACACGTGTCCGGCTTCGCAGAACGACGTCTCGGTGTACAAGAACCTGCTCTTCATGTCGGCCGAGGCGAACAACGGCCGGATCGACTGCAAGCCGGGTGGCGTCGCCGACACCGTGAGTAAAGAGCGGATCCGCGGCATTCGCATCTTCGACATCAGCGACATCCGAAACCCGAAGCTCGTCGCGAACGTGCAGACCTGTCGTGGGTCGCACACGCACACCGTGCTCGAGGATCCCAACGATCGCGAGAACGTCTACATCTACGTCTCCGGTTCGGCCGGGATCCGGTCGCCTAACGAGCTTCCTGGCTGTGTCCGGGACACGCCTGACAAGGACGCGGCGTCGTCGCTCATGCGCATCGAGATCATCAAGGTGCCGGTGGCGCATCCCGAGCAGGCGGCCGTCGTGAACCGGGCAAACATCTTCAGCGGTCTCAAGGCGACCGGGACACACGCGCCGGCACCCGAGGACGTCGCGAACACCAAACGCCTCGCGGACTCTGTTCGCGCGGCTGGAGGGTTCGTTGCCAAGAACCCCAATACCGGCAACGACATGGTGATGGGGCAGTTCTTCGTGCGACCGCAGCTGGACAGCATCGTCAAGGCTCGTGGCGGGACCGGCGCTCCGACGGCGGCTGACAGCGCCACACTCCACGCCAACCTTCAGACGATCGTCGACCGGATGATTGCCGCCCAGGGGCCTGCGCCCGTCCCCGGCGTGTCGGCCATCTCACCGTTCCGGCAGTGCCACGACATCACCGTCTATCCGTCGCTCGGTCTCGCCGGCGGCGCGTGCGAGGGGCACGGGTTCCTGCTGGACATCAAGGACCCGGTGAATCCCGTTAGGCTCGACGCCGTGTCCGACTCCAACTTCGCCTACTGGCACTCGGCCACCTTCAACAACGATGGCACGAAGCTGCTCTTCTCCGACGAATGGGGCGGCGGCGGCGCGCCGAAATGCCGAGCAACCGACAAGAAGGAATGGGGTTCCGACGCGATCTTCACCATCGAGAATCGGAAGCTCAAGTTCCAGAGCTACTACAAGCTCCCCGCGGCGCAGACCGACAAGGAGAATTGCGTTGCGCATAACGGTTCACTGATCCCGATCCCCGGGCGCGACGTGATGGTGCAGGCGTGGTATCAGGGCGGCATCTCGGTCTTCGACTGGACCGACGCCGCGCATCCGAAGGAGATCGCGTTCTTCGACCGTGGTCCGGTCGATTCGCTTCGAATGGCGAGCGGTGGATCGTGGTCGGCGTATTGGTACAACGGGACGATCGTGAGCTCCGAGATCGCGCGAGGACTCGATGTGGCCGAGCTCACGCCGAGTCAGTACGTCTCGCAAAACGAGATCGACGCCGCGAAAACCGTCCGCCTGGAGTACCTGAACACGCAGGGCCAGCCGAAGTTCGTGTGGCCGCCGAGCTTCGCGCTGGTCAAGGCCTACGTCGATCAGCTCGAGCGCGGCAAGTGTCTTTCGGCGGCCCGCGTCGCGGCGGTTCGACAGGAAATCACGAGCGCCGAGCGTTCGTCGGGACCGGCGCGCCACGACACGCTGACGCGGCTCGCATCGCAGCTCGAGGGTGACGTGCAGGGTTCGTGCGATGGACCGAAGGTGCAGAAGTTGGCGCAGGCCGTGACGAACCTCTCGAACACTCCAGTACCGTAATGAGGGTCATTTTTCGTCGATCTTCCTTAGGGAACGAGAGGTGAAGCGACACCGGTTTGGCTGGTCAGGCCGCGAAGTGCGGACTCGGAGAGCTCGACTCCGAGCGATGTCGGGACGCCGGGACGGGCATGCACGACGTAGGTGCGGCCGGTCCCATCGCCCAAGCGCATCGGCGCGGCCATGGCCTGCTGGTTGAGAGACCAGAACAGAAGCCTAACAGCAACGCCGGTGTAGGCGATCGCGTACTTCGTCTCGCTGGGGATGGATTGGCTGCCGCCGGCTAGCGGCAGGACGGGAAGGCCGATGAGGGCAGCGACGACCGCGTGGCGGGTGAAGAGCGGGGGGCGGCGCGCGTGAGCGGTGGTCTGCATGGGATGATTCCAGTAGGGCGCGAGGTCGGCTGGTTCACTGCTTCACCTTGTAAGGCGGCAACCAATCCCCCGATTTTTCATCGCACCAAATCGCGAGCTCGCGGGATAGGTTGAGCGTATGACCCAGCCCGAGGAATCAAGCGAGCTCGAAACGGCGGTAGTCGCCGTCTACCGCGGACCGCTCGAGGAGTTCATCAGCCGGCGCGATGCGTTGGCGAAGGAGCTGCGCGCGGCGAAGCGGCGCGAAGACGCCGATCGCGTCAAAGCACTGCGCAAGCCGAGCCGCACGGCGTGGGTGCTCGACAACATCGTGCACGAGGACCCCTTGGTCCTCGACCAGCTCACGGCAGCGATCGGTGCAGCGCAAACCGTGCATTCCGGCGCCGACCTGCGCGCCGCGCTGGACAACGTGCGCACGGCGATACGCGACGTGGCCGCAGCGGGAGCGCGCGTTGCGATCCGCGCGGGGCAGCCGATCGACGCGAGCGCACTCGTGACTGCTGTGCACGCCGTGATCGGCGAGACGAGCGCGTTCAACGACCTGCGCGCCGGGCGTTTGGTCGAGGTGCCCGCCGGCGGCGGCCTCGATATCCTCTCGGCAATCACGATCAGCGTGCCGTCGCCGCCATCGGTCGCTCCGTCCCAACCGATCGCTGCACCGATCCCCGCGCCGCCTAACGCTGCGCCGAGCGCGGAGTCGGCGAGGCAGGCCGAGCAGAAGGCCGCGCGCGCGATAGCCGCCGCCCGCGCCGACCTGCAGCGCGCCGAGGCGTCGCTTGCCACCGCGCGGGAACAGTCGGACCGCGCAGCGCAATCAGTTCGAGAAACCCAAGCGACGCTCGATGCCGCCGAGCAAGCATTGTCGCACGCGCAAAGCGAGGCGCAGGCGCGACGCATCGACGTCGAACGTGCGCGACGGGACGCCGAGACTGCGGCCACACAGGTGCGGGATGCCGAGCGAGCGGTCGCCGCGGCCCGCGCGCGCGTCCCGGACAGCAGCGGGACCTAACGTTCGCCTTCGCGTTCGGGCTTCGCTCACGCCGCCTGGGTTGCGTTAGGCAGCACCGGCCCGCGGGGCCGATAGGACTCCTCGGGGATCTCCGCGAGCGTCGACGGCTGCACGCGCTCCCCGAGACCGTAGAACTGCTGGAAGCTCATGATGAGCGGACGCCAGCGGTCGGGATCGATGCGGTTCCTGTGCCCGGGCAGTCGCACCGCCTCGGCCACGTGCACGCGCGTAATGCGAACCTCGAGTGCGACGAGTGCGCCACGGCGCTGTGTGTCTCGGACCGCGAGCGGATGGACCGCTTCGAGCGTCGCTTCGAGGTGCACGGGGCATTCGGCGGCGCGAGGTGGCGCGACGTCATGCGAGGCAAGCGGCGTGAATCCACCCAGGGCGAATTTGTCGGGCTCGTGACGGTAGCCCATCGCGAGCTTGTGCGGTGGGACCGGATCGGACGCGGTCGTCCGCGCCAGGCGGTTCACGGCCGGGGCCTCGTGCACCGACGGCAGATTCAGAACGCACTCGCCGGTGCGTTGAATGTTCGCCGGCGTCTGCGAACGGGCGCCGAAGCCAAGCATGCAGCTGCGGCCGAGCCACCACGCGGACGACATGGGGGCGAGGTTCGGTGAGCCGTCGGGATTGAGCGAGCTGACGAGGACGACGGGCGTCCCAAAATACAGGATGGCGGGATCGATGACGCTGTGCATTGGTCGAGCAGGTTAGGTACATCGTTGTAGCGAGCGTGTCCTGCAAGTTTGCGTGGGCCGGGTGCAGAAGCCACCCGATTCTTGCGCCTGGCGTTAGGTGACGCTGCGTCGCCCTGATCGTTTGAGATGGATGTCTCACTCATTTGGCCCTGCCGCGAGCCTTGGCGCGGCGCAACAAGCCCAGCAATCGCCCGCCGCCGACTCGTCAGCGTTGCTCGCGGCGGTTCGTCGACAGGTCGGCGACAGCGCCAGCCCAGCTGGCTACGGCGGTGCGAAGGTCAGCTGGCTCGGCCTCCGGCCCAACGGGCCGCCGGTTGACTCCCTCCCACCCTGTCCCATCCGTCGTGAAGCGCCCGAGGTGCGGCCGACGAGTGTCGGTGCATGGGCCACGCGCCTCTCGGTTGTCGGCGAGCGCAAAACCGTTGAGGTTCGGTATGGCTGCGACGCCGGACCCGCCGGGTCGACGCGTGTGCGCGCGTCGGAGGGTCGGGAGTTCACGTACATTCGGCGAGGGGCGGATTGGACTAGTGGCGGCTTCCGACCTGCCGGCAACGCCGCGCGACCCGTGCTGACGATCGCCGTCCCTATCGCGCTGTGCGCCGCCTACGCAGCCCTGCTGCTCCGGGCGCGAGCCGAATCCCGCGCAGCCCGGCTGGCCGCGTGGGTGACGCCGGTCGTGGTGGCACTCGCCGTTGGTCTTGCCGCAGCGCCCGGATACGGCGAGCCACTCGCGGTAGACCTCCGACCCGGAGGGTTCGCGCGTCGAGCGCTCGCGGCCAGTGGGTACATTTTCTGCCTCACGGCAGCGGCGGCCGGTGCGAGTTGGATCGGCCTGCGCGTGGCGCGCTGGCGGCGAGCTCGCGCGGGCTGGCAGTGGGTGACCGCCTTCGGCGCCGGCCTCGCCGGCACGCTCGTGGCGCTCTACATGTTGATCCTCGGAACGCTCGCCATGGCTGGCGGAGCGCGTTGAGCCCGGATCCGTCGCACGTGTCGAGGCGTTAGGCTTTCACGCCAGGAGCCGCTAAACGATGCGCGCTGACGCGCTCCTGAGCCTGGCGAAACTCGAGTCCATCATGCTCGAGCTCCCGGCGCGCGTCCGGTTGGGCTACGGGTTTGCCGAGGGCGGCGACTGGGATGACGCGCTGCTCACCGTGGAGCTCACGGACTGGCACATCTCCGACAGCTGCCTGTCCGGCTGACACACGTTGGTGGGCTTGACAACTCCCGCGCTCGTTATGACTGTTCCCATCGTCTATCGATGGAAGCAAGCCGTTGCCCCCGAACACGCCTGCCGAGATCCTGCCTGGCACGCTCGACCTGCTGATTCTCCGGACGCTCGTCCGCGGCTCCAACCACGGCTACGGCATCGCCCAACGTGTCAAAGAGCTGTCGCGCGACGTATTCCAGGTCGGTGAGAGCTCGCTCTACCCTGCCCTCCAGCGCCTAACGCTCGACGGCTACATCAAGGCCGAGTGGGGCGTTTCGGAAAACAATCGCCGTGCGCGGTTCTATACGCTGACCGCCGCGGGACGCAGGCAGCTCGCGGCCGAGCGTGAGGAGTTCGAGCGAGTGGTCGAGGCCATTCGACTGGTGCTGGAATTCGCCTGAGGACGATCGCCATGCGTTTGCTCCGCCGGCTCGCCTATTGGCTGCGGCTTCGGTCGAATCAGATCGACCTGACCGACGAGCTGTCGTTCCACCGCGAGATGATCGAGCGCGACCTCGTTCGCAGCGGGCTGACCGCGGACGCCGCGAAGGCCCAGGCGCGACGCACCATGGGCAACGAGACCGTCATGCGCGAAGCGTCGCGCGCCGTGTGGCTCTGGCCCGCGCTCGAAGGGCTCTGGCAGGATGCCATCTACACGCTCCGCGATCTGCGACGTCATCCGACGTTCACGTTAGGCGTCACCCTGACGCTCGCCCTTGGCATCGGCGCGAACGCCGCCATGTTCTCGCTCGTGGATCGCCTCCTGTTTCGACCGCCGGCGCGCATGATCGATCCCGGGACGGTCCATCGGGTCTATCTGTATCGAACGTCGGATGGCGTCGAGCGCGAGACCGGCGGGCAATACGTTCGGAACGCAGACATCGCGCGGTACTCCACGGCTTTCTCATCGACGGCGACGTACGTGCTCCGGCAGCTCGCGGTCGGTACTGGCGAGGCGACACGCGTGCGCAACATCGCAATCGTGAGCGCCTCGTTCTTCGGGTTCTTCGACGCCCCGCCACTGATTGGACGGTACTTCACGGAAGCCGAGGATGTCCCGCCCACGCCAGCCCCCGTGGCGGTTCTGAGTCGTACGTTGTGGGAAACGCAGTTTGGAGCGCGTCGGGACATCATTGGCTCGACGCTGGCGATCGACGCCGTCACGTACACGGTCATCGGGGTCGCACCCGGCGAGCTCGTGGGGCTCTGGCCGTACGAGCCACCGGCCGCGTTCATCCCGGTTGCTACCTACGCGGCGAGCGAAGGGCACTCCGACTGGGCGACCACGTACGGCCACGCCTTTGGGCTGAGCACGATCGTCAGGCGAAAGCCTGACGTTACTGTGGCTGGCGCGACCGCTGACCTCACCAACGCGCTTCGACGAAGCTACCAGGCGCAATTCTCCGCGGACGGCAGAGAGCTCAACCTGAAAGAGCTCCGACCGCGAGCGGTGGCGGGTCCGGTCCTCACCGAACGCGGGCCGGAGCCCTCGAGCGTCGCACGCGCCGCGGTGTGGCTCTCCGGTGTCACCGTGATCGTATTGCTCATCGCCTGCGCGAACGTTGCTAATCTGATGTTGGCGCGTACCATCCGCCGCCGACGCGAGATCGCCGTCCGCGTCGCCCTCGGTGTCAGTCGGGTGCGGTTATTCGGTCAATTGCTCACGGAAGGGATTGTTCTCGCGGCGATTGGGGGAGCCGGCGGCCTCGCGCTCGCGTTCTGGGGAAGCCGCGTACTGCGCACGACGTTCTTGCCGGACAGCGACCACGTGGCGCTGTTCACGGATCCGCGAACGCTGCTGTTCGCGGGTGCTGTCACGTTAGGCGTGGGCGTGCTGACGGGTCTCGCGCCGCTGGCCCATCTCCAGCGCGGCACCGTGACGGCCGATCTGAAATCGGGAGCGCGCGAAGGCACCTACCATCGCACCGCTCTGCGGTCGGCGTTGCTGCTCACGCAGAGCGCCCTCTGTGTTGTGCTCCTGGTTGCGGCAGGCCTATTCGTTCGCAGCCTGAACCACGTGCGCGATGTCCGGCTAGGGTTCGAGGCCGACTCGGTGCTGCTCGTGGGGCTGCAGATGCGCGACGTCAAGGTCGACAGCGCGGCGATGGTCGCGCTTCGGCTTCGTCTGCTCCAGTCGACGAAAGAAGTTCCCGGCGTGTCGCACGCGACGCTTCAGGAGTCAGTTCCGTTCGCGGGCATGTCGTCCTGGCCCATTTTCGTCAGCGGCATTGATTCCGTCAGTGCGTTCGGGGAGTTCGACTTCAACACCGTCTCGTCGGACTACTTCGCGACGATGGGGACGCGAATCGTTCGGGGACGCGGGTTCGAGAACACGGATCGCGAGAACAAGCAGCGCGTCGCGGTGGTTGGTCAG
>Ga0207675_100003311_pt1 | contig 15761 bp, 9 predicted proteins | sample KBSSwiS42_FD_184305 | JGI IMG/M metagenome (GOLD analysis project Ga0207675, IMG submission 184305) | Switchgrass rhizosphere microbial communities from Kellogg Biological Station, Michigan, USA - KBS Switchgrass S4-2 (SPAdes) (version 2) | ecosystem: Host-associated > Plants > Roots >... | reverse complement strand
GACCCCGTCGTCCACCCAGACGACGTCGGCCGTCGTCGTGAAGGTCTGGGCCCCGAAGCCGGCCGCGGTGGCGACCGGGAAGAACCCGGCCAGGCTCGCGGGGGCATTCCCCTGCAGGAACGGGCCCGCGCCCGAGAAGACGTACATCTGCATGCGGGGCCGGCCGCCGTCGGCCGGGGTGTTCATGTTCGCGTTGTTGGTGCCGCTGAAGTCCTGGGCCTCGGCCCGGATGCTGTCGTTGCCGATGCCGCCCCTCCCGTAGTTGTCGGTCTGGGCGTTGCCCGCGGCCTCGTTGAACCCGGCGTCGTAGAACCAGTCGTGCAGCCAGTTGTTGATGTAGAAGAGCGTGGTGATCGAGGCCATGCGCTGGTCCGCGCTCGCGCTGGGAGCGAGCGCCGTGTTGTACGTGCGGTCGAACACCCCGGGCGCGGTCGTGGTGGCGCGGAAGTCGCCCGCGGCGGTGAAGCCGTCCGGGGCGACGAGATCCACGTAGGCGTCGACGTTGTTGCCGGTCGTCACCGTGGCTCCCGCGGGCAGCCAGGGATCGTTCGTCGAGATGGGCCCGTTCTGCAGCGTCACGAGGTTCGGGGAGACGAACGGGGGCTGGAACCCGTCGGGGACGCCCGTCGGGTGCGGATCGGCGTCGTTGCCGTTCGGCCCGTCGAAGGGAGCGTTGAGGCCGGTCGTGTCCGCCCACACGCGATACGAGAACGAATCGGCGACGGTCAGGTCGTGACGGAACAGCAGGCGCCCGTCCGTCGCGGACACGACGTACGCGAAGTTCGCGCTGTCGGGACCCTCCTCGCCCGCGGTCTGGCCGTCGATCTCGACGTAATAGGCCGCTTCCAGCCCCTCGGGAAGGTGGAAGAGCACCGGCTTTGCACGCATCGGCTGCGCGAGGCGGACGGAGCCATCCCCGGAGGTCAGGTTGTAGTAGGTGTACTTCCCGCCGTCCTGGGCGCGCGCGGCATTGACCGCGGCATCCGGCGCCACCGCTTCGGCCGCGATCGCGACGTCGCCGAAATCGCTCAGGGCCCGGGCCACGGCGTCCGGGGCGGAAAGGGAGAAGCGCGCGGAGGCGCCCATGTCTGCGGGCGGAATGTACCCGGACATGGCCACCACGCGGAGCTGCCGGTCCATGACCACGGTCAGCTCGTCGCGGAACACCTCGACTCCGCCCACTTCCTGCTTGAACTTCGTGATCACGGCGCCGCCGCCTTCGTCGTGGACCTCGCTGACCTTCGCGGCCGCGACGTCCTCCGGCTTGAGGTCCCAGAGCTTCCCGTACACCCCGAGGTGGCGGCGAGCGGCGGCCGCGGGCCCCTGCTTCCCGCGTCCATCCCACGGCGTCGCCGTACCGGGCTTGCCGGCCCAGAGGAACGTGGGGACACCCAGCCGCTCGTCCACCTGCATGTCGCGCCCGGACTTCTGGAGGTCGCCGGGCTCGGGGCGCCGGCCCGCGCGCTGGGCACCGGCGAGCGCGTCGTGTTCGGTCCGGTTGCGGCGGCGCGGCCTCTCGTCGGCCCCCGGCGCGTTCACGGCCAGGAGCAGAGCGGGCACGACCAGCAGCAGGCGACGCGTCATCGAGAGACCCATGCGGACGCTCCTTAGTCGACGTGATCACGGAGGGCGGACCCATGGGAGGGCCCGTTCCGCCGATCAATTTTTTGGAAATCGCCGGCAGCCTACTGGCCTCGCCGCCCCTCAGTCAAGCGAAATTCTAGATAAGAGCCATGCCGAGAACCGATGGGACGGGCGCGTCGCTTACAATCGGACATCCGTCCGTTCCGCCCCTTCCAACCCACTGGAGATGATTCGATGAACGCTCGCGCGGCCTCTCGCGCCGTCCTCCTCGCCGTCGTCGCCTCTTCCCCGCTGACGCTCGCCGCCCAGCCTGCCGGCGGCACCCAGCCCGTGACCCACGAGGCCCTGTGGATGATGAAGCGGGTGGGTGCTCCCGCCCTGTCCCCGGACGGCAAGTGGGTCGTGGTCTCGGTCGCGGAGCCGAGCTACGACGAGAAGAAGGAGGTCTCCGACCTCTGGATCGTGCCCGCGGACGGCAGCGCTCCGCCCCGCCGCCTCACCTCGTCGAAGGCGGCCGAAGGAGGCGCGGACTGGAGCCCGGACAGCCGACGCCTGGCCTTCACGGCCCGGCGCGAGGACGACGACGTGGCGCAGGTCTACGTCCTCGACGTGGCGGGAGGAGGAGAGGCGCGGCGCGTGACGTCGAGCCCGCTGGCCGCGCGCGCCCCGCGCTGGAGCCCGGACGGCAAGTCCATCCTCTATCAAGGCTCCGTCTATCCCGGCGCGGCGGACGCGGAGGCGAACAAGAAGATCGCGGCCGAGCGCAAGGACCCGAAATCGAAAGTCCGCATCTACGACACCTTCCCCATCCGCCGCTGGGACAAGTGGCTCGACGACACGCAGAGCCACCTGTTCGTGGTTTCGTTGGACGGGGACGGCAAGGCGCGCGACCTGCTCGCGGGCACGGCCCTCGTGGGCCAGGCCGGATTCGGCGCGCCCGGCGGCGAGGGCTCCGGCGAAGACTTCTCGCCCACGTGGACGCCCGACGGATCGGGCGTCGTCTTCGTGGCCACCGCGAACCGGACGGCCGCCGCCTACGCGAACGTGACGACCGGGCTCTACCAGGTGCCCGCCGCCGGCGGCGAGCCCAAGGCGCTCACCAGCGGAACGGCCAGCTATTCGGGGCCGCGGTTCGCGCCGGACGGTCGGTCGCTGTGCTTCCGCGTGAGCGATGAGAAAGGCCGGATCTACGCCCTCGACCGGCTGGCCTGCGCGGCCTGGCCCTGGACGGGCGCGCTCACGCCCCTCACCACGTCCTTCGACCGCTCCGTCGGCGACTTCGCGATCGCGCCCGACGGACGCCTCTTCTTCACCGCCGAAGACTCCGGGATGGTCAAGCTCTTCTCGGTCTCCGCGAAGGGCGGCGACGTCTCCCCCGTCCTGGACGTGCGCGGCGCCTACGGCTCGATCGAGGCCGCCGAGACCGCGAAGCCGACCGTCCTCGTGGGCAGCTGGGGCAACGCCATCCGGCCGGCGGAGGTCGTGCGCATCGACCCCGTGGCGAAGAAGCAGTCCGCGCTCACCACCTTCACCACGGAGACGGCCTCGAAGCTGGACTGGCAGCCCTTGCAGGAGTTCTCGTTCACGAATGACAAGGGCAAGTCCGTGCACAGCTTCCTCGTGCTGCCGCCCGGATTCGATCCCGCGAAGAAGTACCCGCTCTTCGTCCTCATCCACGGCGGACACGCGAACATGTGGCGCGACCAGATCACGCTGCGCTGGAACTACCACCTCCTGGCCAGCCCCGGCTACGTCGTGCTCCTCACCGACTATCGCGGCTCGACCGGGTACGGCGAGGCCTTCACCCTCGACATCGCGGGCGATCCCCTGCGCGGGCCCGCCAACGACCTCAACCGCGCGGCGGACGAGGCCATCAAGCGCTTCCCCTACATCGACGCCAGCCGCCAGGCCGCGGGCGGCGCCAGCTACGGCGGCCACCTCACGAACTGGCTGGAAGCCACGACCACGCGCTACAAGTGCCTGGTCAGCCACGCCGGCCTCTCCAGCCTCCAGACGCAGTGGGGTACCAGCGACGCCATCTACAACCGCGAGGTCATGATGGGCGGGCCCTTCTGGGAGAACACGAAGACGTGGCTCGACCAGAGCCCGGTCGCGTACGCCAGGGACTTCAAGACGCCGATGCTCCTCTCCGTCGGCGAGAACGACTTCCGCGTCCCCATGAACAACACGCTCGAGATGTACGCGGTCCTGCAGCGCCAGCGCGTGCCCACGCGTCTCATGGTGTGGCCAGACGAGAATCACTGGATCCTGAAGCCCGAGAACAGCAAGGTGTTCTATCGCGAGGTGGCGGCCTGGCTCGAGAAGTGGGTCAAGTGAAGAGGCTCCTCGCCGTCCTCACCCTGCTCCCGCTGGGCGCGGGCAGCGTCGCCTCCGCGCAAACGGCTCCGGCCCCCGCGGCCCCGCCCACGCCGCGTCCCGCCTGGATCGTGAAGAGCGACGCCAACGCGGACGTCCTGCTCAAGGTCTTCGCCCGCTTCGGCCCGGAGGGAGCCGGCCAGGTGGGCGTGTCCGGGCTCGACGAGCAGGTACTCGACCTGCAGCCCCGGCTCTACGAGCGCGGCGAGGCCGCGAACAAGGAGGCCCTGGCCGAGCTGGAGCGCCGCCGCGCCGCGGAGACCGATCCACTCGTGCGCCAGGATCTCGACATCCTCATCCAGTCCGCGAAGGACCAGATCGAAAGCGATGCCCTCCAGCGCAAATACGAGCTGACCTACTTCGACGTCCCCCTCACGATCTTCCGCGGCCTCCGTTCCCTCCTCGACGACCAGGTCGCGGCGGAGCGGCGCGCGTCCGCCCTCGTGCGTCTCAAGAAATACGCGGGCGACGTGCCGGGCACGACGCCTCTCACCGTCCTCGCCGAGCAGCGCATGCGCGAGCGGCTGGGCGACGCCTCGCTCCTCGGCCCCCCGCGCGCGGAGGTCGAGAAGAACCTCGGCAACACCGCGTTCTACCTCGACGGGATCGAGAAGCTCTTCCAGAAGTACCAGGTCGCGGGCTATGAGGCCCCCTTCGCCAAGCTCAGGGCCCAGGTGGGCGCCTACAACGAGTTCGTGAAGAGCACCATCCTGCCCCGCTCGCGCACGGACTTCCGGCTCCCGCCCGAGCTGTACCGCTCGCGCCTGAAGAACTTCGGGGTGGACATGGCCCCGGAGGCGCTGGCCGACCGCGCGCGCGTCGCCTTCGTGGAGATCCGGAACGAGATGCGCGCCATCGCGCCCCTGGTCGCCAGGGAGAAGGGGCTCTCCGTCACCGACTACCGCGACGTCCTGCGCGCGCTCAAGAAGGACCAGATCGTCGGCGAGGCCATCCTTCCCCACTACCAGGAGCGGCTGGCCGCGCTGGAGGAGATCGTCCGGAAGGAGCGCGTCGTCACCCTGCCCACGCGCCCCGCGCAGATCAAGCTGGCCAGCGAGGCGGAGAGCGCGGCCCAGCCCGCGCCCAACATGCGTCCGCCGCGACTCCTCGGCAACACGGGCGAGCGCGGGACGTTCATGCTGCCGCTGCGCGTGCCCACGACGGGTGCCGCGGGCTCGGAGGTGAAGGCGTACGACGACTTCACGTTCGGCGCCGCCTCCTGGACGCTCACCGTGCACGAAGCGCGGCCCGGCCATGAGCTGCAATTCGCGTCCATCGTCGAGAAGGGCGTCTCCGCGGCCCGGGCCGTCTTCGCCTTCAACAGCGTCAACGTGGAGGGCTGGGCCCTCTACATGGAAGCGGAGATGAAGCCCTACCTGCCCCTGGACGGGCAGCTCGCCTCCCTGCAGGCGCGGCTCCTGCGCGCCATGCGCGCGTTCCTCGACCCCGAGCTCCAGATGGGCCGCATCGATCCCGAGGCGGCGATGAAGTTCCTCATGGACGAGGGCGTCTTTTCGGAGGCGATGGCGCGCCAGGAGGTCGAGCGCTACACCTTCCGCTCGCCCGGCCAGGCCACGTCGTACTACTACGGCTACACGCGCTGGATGCAGCTCCGGTCGCAGGTGGAGATGGCGCTGGGCGCGAAGTTCGACCGGCTGCGCTACCACGACTACATCCTCAGCCAGGGCCTGCTGCCGCCGGACGTGCTGTCCAAGGCGGTGCTGACGGAGTTCGTGGCCGCGGAGAAGGTGCGCTAGAGCGGAGCGTCGTTCCTACCTGCAAGACGCGCGCAGGCAGCGTCCGACCGCGGGTCCGATCGGCTCGTGGACGCGTAACTGCTTGTGGCCGCCCGCCCTGAACGGGCGCGGGCGCGCCGGGTGTCGTTCCGCCATGCGAAACCGGTGGCGGGCCGACATTCCGGGTTGCTCCGGCGCGGGAACTTCGACAAACGTGTGCCTCGCCGGCTTCCGGGGCGGAAGGAGAGGCGACACATGCAGAAGAGACAGGCGACGCTGCTGGCCACGGTGGTCGTCGCCGCGCTCGCCGCGGCCGCCGGCGCCGAGAGCGACCCTGATGTCCTGGTCCTTCTCGACGGCAACCCGCCGGCCGCCGGCACCTATGCGTTCCCGACCGCGGCGAGCACGATCGTGCTCGACAACGGCCTCATCCGCTTCACCTTCGGACGGGACGACGCCGCGGGAGGGATCGTCACGGGCTGGACGAACGTCTCCATCACCGCGCAGTCGATCGTGGTCAACGGCGTCGAGCTCGCGCACAACCTCAACGGCGTGGCCCCGCGCGACCCCGACCGCCAGCACTCGTTCTACATCGACGCCGGGGGCGGGAGCACGCGGCTCGTCTGCAGCGAGGTGCGCGTGCTGCGCGTCACGCCCGACCTGGCCGAGGTCGCATTCGTGGACACGACCAGCACGCCCCTGCGCCACGAGCACCACCTGATCATGAGGCGGGGCAAACGGGGCCTCTACGGCTACGACATCCTCACCGCCGTGGCCAACACGAGCATCAACGAAGTGCGGATGAACGCGCGCTGGGACCGGAGCATCTTCGATCACGCGTACAACTGGGAGCGCCCGGCGGGACAACAGCCGACGTACGGCTACCTCGCCACGCAGACTTCCGTCGGTGACGAGACCTGGCGCGTGGACGAGAACAACGACGGGGGCCTGGCCGCGGGCACGGTGTACTCCAAATACAACTGGAGCCTCTATCACCACGAGAACCCGATGTTCGGCCATTTCGGCCACGGGTTCGGCGCCTGGCTCACTCCGCTGGGCGGGATCACCGACAAGACGTCGGCCGCGTTCTACGGCGTCGGACCCAACCACCAGGATCTGGCCATCCACCAGGACGCGCTGATCCTCAACTACTTCGGCGCCAACCACTACGGCCTGCCCGCGTACTCCATTTCCAACGGCTACCGGCGCCTGTACGGCCCCTGGTACACGTTCGTGAACGTCGGCGATCCCAGCGACCCCGCGAGCCTGATCGCGGACGCGCGCGCGACGGCCGAGCAGGAGATCGCGCAGAGCATTCCGGCCCTGTCTTTCATCGACGACCCGCTCTACCCGCTGGCGCGCACGACGGTGTCCGGCCGGCTGGCCATCGCCGACGGGCGCCCCGCGGACGCATTCTGGGCATTGCTCTCCAAACAGGTGACGAGCGAGCTGTACACGATCCACGAGCCGACCTACTTCGTTAAGACCCAGCCCGACGGGACGTTCGCCCTGCCGGGCATCCCCGCGGGCACGTACTCCCTCTACTTCTTCGCCACGAAGGGCCCGATCACCGATCAGTTCCGCCAGGACGGGATCGCGGTTGCCGGAAGCACTCTCGACCTCGGCACCGTCACGTGGGCCCCGATCGACCACCCGACGTTCCTGTGGCAGATCGGCCGCGCCGATCGTACGGGCGGCGAGTTCAAGCTCGGCAACGCGCCTCGCGCCTACGAGCTGCCTACGCAGGTGCCGGGGACGCTGACCTACGACGTCGGAAGCAGCTGGGAGCCGGAAAACTGGTACTACGCCCAGACCAACGGCGGAACCTGGACCGTGCGTTTCAATCTCGACCGGCCCTACACCGGCACCGCTTTCGTCACCGTCGCCGCTTCCATGACCCAGGGATCCAGCCCCACGCTGGCCGTCAACGGATCGAGCACGGGCATCACGGGCGCCATGCCCACCGGCAACGACTCGACCATCGCCCGTCAGGCCAACCGGAGCGGCCGGCCGCGATCGACGGTGCGTTCGTTCCCCGCGTCCCGCCTCGTGGTCGGCACGAACACGCTGACCCTCACGCGCGGGAACGGCGCCGCGGGCGGAAACGGAATGGGGTGGGACACTCTCGTGCTCGAGATCCAGGAGGCCACGCCGCCGCCGGCCGCGCAGCTCGCGGCCACGATCATCGGAACCTCCGGCACGCCCGGTGCCAGCACCTGGACGCTCCGGGTCGACAACTCCGGCGAGGGCGAGGCCAACGACGTCCGCCTCGACGGCTTCACCCTGACCCAGGCGGCGGGCCCCGCGGTGACCCCACTCGTCACCGGCCGCGACCCCAACCTGTTCCCGGTGCCCGTCGCGCCACGGATCCCCGCCGGCGGCTCCGCCACCGTGGACGTGCACCTCGACTTCAAGGACGCGCCCGACTTCGCCCAATACGACGCGGTGATACCGGTGAGCGCCAACGGAGGTCGCGCCCGCGCCACGCTCACGGCCGCGGCCCTCTATCCGTACCCGGACACGACGCCGCCCTCGTTCACCTCCGCACCGACCGACCTCGCGGTGGAAGCGACGAGCGCGGCGGGCGCCATCGCGACCTACGACGCCGTCGCCTCCGACTCGCGCGACGGTCTGCGGCCCGTCGTGTTCGACCCGCCCTCCGGCAGCGCGTTCCCATTTGGCCCGAGCACCGTGGCCTACAGCGCCGCCGACGCGTCGGGCAACACGGCTACCGGCTCGTTCATCGTGACCGTCGCCGACACGACGCCGCCGCTCCTGATCCCCCCGCCCGCGGTGCACGGAGTCACCGGACCCGGAGCGACCACCTGTTCCGCCTTGGTCGCCGTTCTCGGGACGCCGACCGCCACCGACGCCTGCTCGGAGCCGACGCTCACAACCGCCGGCATTCCCGCGGGAAACGTCTTCGCGGTCGGGACGACCAGCGTGACCTACACGGCGACCGACGGCGCGGGCAACGCCGCCACCGCCACCCAGGCGGTGACGGTCAGCGACACCACGCCTCCCCTGCTGGCGCTCCTCGGCCCGGTGGCGGCGCAGGGCGAATGCCGCGCCCCCTACGCCGATCCCGGCGCCACGGCGTTCGACGCCTGCGCGGGCGATCTGTCCGCGGCCATCGTCGTCAATGGCGGAGTGAACACGGCCCTGCCCGGACGCTATGTGACGAGCTATTTCGTGGCCGACGGGGCCGGCAACACGGCGTCGACCTCCCGTCTCGTGGACATTCGCGACTCCATCGCGCCCGTGATCTCGTCCGCAGCGGTGTCACCGAACGTCCTCTGGCCCGCGAACCACCGCCTCGTGCCGGTCCAGGTGACGGTCGCGGCATCGGATCTGTGCGACCCCGGAGTCAAGTGCCGCATCCTTTCCGTGACCTCGAACGAGCCCGTCGCCCGCCACCGCGGACGCGACGACGACGACGAATGCGACGACCGCGGGCACGACCATCACGGCGACCCGGACTGGATCGTCACGGGCGACCTGGGGCTGCGCCTGCGCGCCCAGCGCAACGCACGCGGCGAGGGACGCGTCTATACCGTGACCCTCGGGTGCACGGACGCATCCGGCAACTTGACGAAGCGCGCGCTCCAGGTGGTCGTTCCCCATGACCGGCGCCGAGAGGATCGGGACGATGACGACCGGGATCGCGACCACGATCGCGACCACGACCACGATGGCCGCCGCGGGCGGTGATCGGGGCCGCCCTTCTCTTCCATGGCGAGAGCCGGCGCCGCCAACGTCGTCAGGGCGAGCGACAAGGCGGACCTCGACGTTACGTTCCGTTGACAAAAGGGCGTGGGTCCTCCGTCTACAACAGGGACATCAAGGAGGATCCATGAAGAATCGATTGCTTCTCGCGGCGTCCCTGGTCTCGGGCCTGGCCCTGGCGGCGGAGGCCGCGGAACGGCCCCAGATGGCGAATCCGTCCATCGACATGGCCGGACACTTGCGCGTGTCCGACGAGGCGGCCCGGCATCGGCAGACCCACCGCGTCTCGGAGGCCGAGTTCATCCGCATGAGCCGGCAGCCCGGCACCGTGGTCCTGGACGCGCGCAGCCGGGAGAAATACGACGAGCTCCACGTGAAGGGGGCGATCAACCTGAGCTTTCCGGACTTCACGTACGTGAGCCTGCGCACCCTGCTTCCGGACAAGAGGACACGGATCCTGATCTACTGCAACAACAACTTCCGCGAGGTTCCCGCCTTCCAGGCGAAGGCAATCACTTCGGCCCTGAACCTGTCCACCTTCATCGCCCTCTACGACTACGGGTACCGCGAGGTGTACGAGCTCGCACCGCTGCTCGACGTCGCGACGTCCAAGCTCGAGTTCGAAGGCCGCGCCCGCGCCGCGCGGTGAACCTCAGAGCGTGCGGCCGAACAGGTTGAGGGCGAGGCCCAAGGCCGTGCGCGCCACCTCGGGGTCGTAGCGCGCGCCTTCGTCGCGCATGAAGGCGTGCTCCGCGTTGAACTCGTGCCAGCTGAAGAGGAGGCGGGCCGCCGTCAGCCCCTGATAGACGGTGGCCCGCCCCTCGCCGGGAATGTGCGGGTCCTGGCGGCCCCAGATCATCACCAGCTCCGCCTTCGTCTCGGCGATCCGCGCCAGCGTGTCCGCGTTCTTCCCCTCGCCCAGCGTGCCCGTATGGAGGTCGGTCGGAAAGAACGAGGCACAGGCGAGGATCTCGGGCAGCAGGGCGGCGCGGACGGCGAGGTGCCCGCCGATGCAGAATCCCACCGTGCCGATCCGCCCGCTGCAGGCGGGATGCGCGCGCAACGCGGCCACGACCACCTTCGCGTCGGCGTCGAACGTGGACAGCTTCGTCGCGTGCTTGTAGCGGTTGCCCTTGTCCTTGCCGGCGTCGTCGTAGCCGAGCACGGTACCCGGCGGCTCGTGCTCGTGATAGATCTCCGGCGACATGACGACGTACCCGTGGCTGGCGAGCTGGACGCACAGCCGCGCGATGGGCGCCGTCTGCTGGAAGATCTCGGAATAGAGGAGAAGGCCGGGATACTTCTTGGCGACGGTCGGATGGACGGGCGTGTAGACGTAGGTCCGCATGGGACCGGTGGGCGTCTCGAGATCACGGAACTCGCTGCGGACGATCATCGGGGTGCTCCTCCGGCGTGGATGATAACGGCGGGCGGGGATGGGAGAGGCCAACATGAAGAAGATCCGATGGGGCGTCCTGGGCGCGGCCAGGATCGCGCGTACCAAGGTCATCCCGGCCATGCAGCGCGCCACCGAGGGCGAGGTCACCGCCCTGGCCTCGCGCTCGCTGGAGACGGCGCGCGCGGCCGCGGCCGCCCTCGGCATCCCGAAGGCCTACGGCTCCTACGAGGAGCTGCTGGCCGACCCCGACGTGGACGCCGTCTACAACCCCCTTCCGAACCATCTGCACGTACCGTGGTCGATCAAGGCGGCGGAGGCGGGCAAGCACGTGCTCTGCGAAAAGCCGATCGCGCTGAGCGCGGAGGAAGCGCGTCTGCTCGTCGCCGCCCGCGACCGCACCGGCGTGATCGTCGAGGAGGCCTTCATGGTGCGCAGCCACCCCCAATGGGTGGCCGTGCGCGACGAGGTGCGGGCGGGCCGGCTGGGCGAGCTGCGCGCCATCCAGATGGCGTTCTCGTACTTCAATCGTGACCCCCAGAACGTGCGCAACCAGGCCGGGATCGGCGGCGGCGCCCTCATGGACATCGGGTGCTACCCGATCGTGCTGTCACGGTTCCTGTTCGAGGCCGAGCCCGTCCGGGTGATCGCTTCGATCGACCGCGATCCCGAGTTCGGCACGGACCGGCTCACCTCCGCGATCCTCGAGTTCGCGCAGGGTCAGTGCGTGTTCACGTGCTCGACCCAGCTCGTGCCCTACCAGCGGACGCAGGTGCTGGGCACCCGCGGCCGCATCGAGGTCGAGATCCCGGTGAACGCGCCACCCGACCGGCCGTGCCGGGTCTTCTTCGACGACGGACGTGACGCGATCGGCACGGGCGTCGAGTCGCGGTCGTTCGCGGTCTGCGACCAGTACACGCTGCAGGCGGACGAGATGGCGCGGCGGATTCGGGACGGAAGCCGGGCGCCGTTTCCGCTCGAGGATAGTGTGGCGAACATGCGCGTCATCGACGCGCTGGTGAGGTCGGCGCGCAACGGGCACTGGGAGACCCCGTAGCCGGTGGCCGTTGACGCAAAAGATGGCAGCCGACCTGGCCCCAACCTCTATCTTTTCGTTGTCGCTTTGTCCCAGGCCGCCCGCGCAACTTGCGCGATCGCGGCATCCCGCGCCTCGTCCTTCGCCTTCGAGTCGCGCAGGAACACCGCCACGGCCAGATGCCGCCCATCCGGAAGCGTGATGAGCCCGATGTCATTCGTCGCGGCGGAGACTCCATCGCGCGAGCCCGACGAACCCGTCTTGTGCGCGACTTCCGTGCCCGCTGGAAGCCGCCCCTTCAGCCGCGTCGGAAACGTCTTCGTCGTGGTCATCCAGCCCAGCAGCAGCGCGCGGCTGGCCGGGCTCAGGGACTTGCCCTGCTGCAGCGCCGTCAGCCAGTCGATCGCGGCCCCCGGCATGGCCCAGCTCCGGTATTGCGCCTGGTAGTCGCGCCCCATCTCGCCTTCCGTGGTCTCGATCCGGATCCCTTCGACGCCGAGGCCCGACAGATACGCCTGGGCCTTGGCCTTGCCGCCCAGGATCCGCAGCAGCACGTCCGAGGCAGTGCCGTCGCTCTCCTCGACGGAGAGGCGGAGCAGCTCGCGCAGAGGCACGTCCACTCCCCCTTTTGGATGCGCATCCCGCAAGGGGCTGTGCATCCCCGAAGGCACGAGATCAGTGGCCTCCACCCGGATCGGCGCGTCCAGCGAGAGCCGTCCCGCGTCCACCTCGTGCAGCACGGCCATGCCGATCGGGGCCTTGTACACGCTCTGCATGGGGAAACGGCCGTCGCCGTTCACGACCACCGTCTCGCCGGTCTCGACGAGTCGTACGGCCGCGCCCAGCGTCCCGTCCGTCTCACGGGCGATCCGGTCCAGCTCGGCGGCCAGGCCCGTGAGATCGCCCCCGGCCGCCATCGCCAGCGCCATCGTCGCCGCGGATAGGAGCACTGAGGAGCCTCGGACTACGCCACTCCGCCCAGGTCGAGCAGCGTGAGAGCCAGCACGCGGGTGGATTGGGTGAGCTCTTCGAGCTCGATGTATTCGTCGGGCTGGTGGGCGAGCTCCAGGATGCCGGGGCCGTAGGACACGCAGTGCGCGATGCCGGCGATGCGGGCCACGTGTTTCTGGTCGTAGGTGCCGGGGCTGGCCATGATGGTGGCCGGCTTGCCCAGCACGGCCTGGATGGAGCGATCGAGCGCCGCGATCAGCGGCGAATCCTGGGGAGCGCGCGTCGGGTGGACGACCATCAGGTCCTTGAGCTGGTAGCGGAGGCCGGGATGGCGCGCGGCCGTGCGCTCGAGCAGGTCGACCACCTCGGAACGCGCGCGGTCGAATCCCTCCTCCAGCAGGAAGCGGCGATCGAAGACGGCGCGGCAGCGGTCGGCCACGCACGGCGTCTGCACGTCCTGGCGCGACTGCCCTCCCTCGACGGTGTTGACGTTGATGGTCGCGTGGCGCGCGCCCGGTGGATCCACCGGCATCTCCGTGATGCGCTCGGCCAGCGCGGGCTTGAGCTCCGTCCGCACCGCCTCCAGCACTTGCCCCATGTGCTCGATCGCGCTGACGCCGAGGAACGGCATGCTGCCGTGCGCGATCCGTCCTTCGGTCGTGACCTCGAACCAGTAGACGCCGCGATGCCCGACGCAGATGCGGTCGGGGCTGTGCGGCTCCGGGATGATCACGTAGTCGGTGCGGCCCTTCGCGATGTGCTTCTTCTCCGCGAGGTAGGCGACGCCCGCGAATCCCCCGCTCTCCTCGTCCACGGTGCCGCTGACCTCGACCGCGCCCGGCAGGCGCACGCCCGCCCGGCGAATGGCCTCCGCGGCGTACATCGCGGACGCGAGGCCCGCCTTCATGTCGCCCGTGCCCCGCCCGTACAGGCGGCTGCCCTTGATGGCGCCGCCGAACGGGTCCTCCGTCCATCCCTGGCCGGCGGGCACCACGTCGAAGTGGCCGTTCAGGTGCACGACGGGCCCGCGGCCCTCGCCCGTGCGCACGCCCATCACGTTGACGCGGGGGTGCGCCGCCGTGTGCTCGGGCCGGCCTTCGGCCGCGATGTACTGGATCTCGAAGCCGAAGTCGCGCAGCCGCCCGCCGATGAGGCGCGCGCAGTCTTCATAGACATCACCCGGCGGGTTGACGGTGGGGATGCGCACCATCTCCGACGTGAAGGCCGCCGTCTCCTCCGCCAGCGCGTCCACCTCCGCCAGCACTCGATCGCGCGCGCTCGTCACTGCTGCATGGTAGCGCAGGGCGAGGGCACGGTCAGAACCGGATCGACACGGAGGCGCCGAGGCCGCGGCCCCTCGGACCGAACGTGGGCGCCACCGTCACGCGGGCGCGTGGGACGACGATCGGGTCCCATTGCTCGGGCTTGGCCAGCTTGGCGATCGCCGCCCCGATTCCGCCCAGGGTTCCCCCGACGACGAGGGCAGCCCGGAGCCGGTCGTTGACGCTCGGACACGTACCGGGACCTTCGTAGTCCAGACACACGAAGGCGACGAAGTGCGCGCCGAGGAGCGCGCCGGGGACCAGCCCGAAGAGGAATCCGTATTTCACCAGCGGTCCCGTCTCCCGGAACACTTCCGCCCGGCGGAGTGCGCTCGTGGACACCCACCACGAATCTCCAAGCTCGGGCCGGACGAGCCAGACGTCGCCCCGGACGTCGAGCAGCTTGCCCTCCGTCCAATGTCCGCGGTCCGATACCTTGTAGCGCACGCGATCGCCGACGACCACGCTCTTGCGGACGGGATCCGCTCCCGCCGGCGGGGTGCCGATGGCGAGGACGGCCCCGACGACGACGGCCGTGAGGTGGCAAGGCCAGGCAGCGCGCATATCATCCTCCCTGGACGTCGAGCGCAAGCCTCGATCTCCGCTCGCCAGACCGTCTCAAGGGGCTCTCAAGGACTTTCCAAGGGATTTGCAGGACCCATGACCCTCCACCTCGCGCTCCTCATCGCCTACTGCGTCGTCATCATGGGGATGGGGCTGTTCGTCGGCCGCCAGACGAAGACCAAGGGCGACTTCTTCGTGGCCGGCCGCTCACTGGGGCCGGGCCTCCTCTTCGCGACCCTGGTGGCCGCCAACATCGGGGCCGGCTCCACCGTCGGCGCGTCGGGCCTCGGATACCGGGACGGCCTCAGCGCCTGGTGGTGGGTCGGCTCCGCGGCCCTGGGTTCGCTCGTGCAGGCCTTCCTCGTCGGCCCGAAGATGCGGCGCATCGCCGCCGACCGCGGTCTGCACACCGTGGGCGACTTCCTCGAATATCGCTACGGCCGCAACGTGCGCGGCATCGTCTCGTCGCTCCTGTGGGTGGGGACGCTGGCCATCCTGGCCGGACAGATCATCGCCATGGGCCTCGTCCTCAACGCCGTGCTCGGCCTGCCCAAATACGTCGGCTGCCTGCTGGGCGGGATCGTCATGACGGTGTACTTCACCGCGGGCGGGCTCCTGACGTCGGCCTGGGTGAACGCGCTCCAGCTCGTGCTCGAGCTGTCGGTGTACGCGCTGCTGGTGCCGGTGGCCCTGTCGCGCGCGGGGGGCTGGGCCGGCCTGGCCGCGGCCGCGCCTCCGAACCCGGAATACTGGAGCTTCTGGCAGGGCGGGGCCTCCGGTATCGCGTATCTCGCCCTCCTCGCCCCCGCATTCGTGATCTCTCCCGGCCTTCTGCAGAAGGTCTACGGCGCGCGTGACGACCGTACCGTCCGCATCGGCGTCGCCGCCAACGCGGCGCTGCTGCTCCTGTTCGCCTTCGTGCCCGTCACCCTGGGCATGGTCGCGCGCGTGCTGCACCCCGATCTGGCCAACCACGAGCTGGCCCTGCCCACGCTGCTCGTGCGCGACCTGCCGCCCGTCGTGGGCGCGCTCGGGCTGGCCGCCGTATTCTCGACGGAGGTCAACACCGC
>Ga0207675_100003310_pt1 | contig 15762 bp, 12 predicted proteins | sample KBSSwiS42_FD_184305 | JGI IMG/M metagenome (GOLD analysis project Ga0207675, IMG submission 184305) | Switchgrass rhizosphere microbial communities from Kellogg Biological Station, Michigan, USA - KBS Switchgrass S4-2 (SPAdes) (version 2) | ecosystem: Host-associated > Plants > Roots >... | reverse complement strand
GGACCACGACAGCCGGCGCAAGATTGCCGATCTGCTGCTGGCGCTGGGCGACCGGGCCGGGGCGACCGAGGTCTACCGCGCCGTCGCGATGCACGACGCGCGCTCCGGACATCTGCTGCCGGCCATCGCCGGCTGCAAGGTGCTCGAATCGCTGGGCGGTAAAGCTGATGAGATCGTCGCGGTGATGGCGAAGACCTACGCGCACGACGCGAAGGGGCTGGCGAAGTTCGCCGCCCGACAGGCGCCCGTCGACCTCGACGCCGAGATCGCGCCCGTCCCGGCCAACGCCGCCGCTGATCCGGCCGCGGTCGCGAGCCGCGCGCGCGATCGCGCCCTGGACCTGTCCACGTTCGTTCAGTATCCGGAGGGGTTTCTCCCGGTTCCATTTTTCTCCGAGCTGCCGGAGAGCCTGTTTCCCACCGCGATCCAGCTGCTGCGGCTGGTCCGGGCCGTCGACGGCGACGTCGTGATTCGCGAAGGCCAGAAGGGCACGGCGTTTTACTTCGTCGCGACCGGCGAGGTCCGCGTGGTCGCGCGCGCCGGAAACAACAAGGCGGTCGAGCGCGGCCGCCTGCACGAAGGGACGCTGTTCGGCGAGATGGCGCTGGTGACCGAGCAGGCGCGCACGGCGTCCGTGCAGGTGGTCGGCGAGGCGGATCTGCTGGAGGTGGATCGCGCCGCGGTCGCGCGTCTGGTCGACGAGGTCCCCGTGCTCGCCGAGCGGCTGGATCGCTTCGCGCGCGAGCGTCTGCTCAAGAACCTGCTCGCGACCTCGCCGCTGTTCAAGCCGTTCGATCACCAGCAGCAGATGGAGCTGCTGAAGCGCTTCGAGGGCCACGATCTCGAGCCCGGTACCGTGATCATCCGCGAAGGCGACGCCGGCCAGGGCCTGTTCGTCATCATGTTCGGCGAGGTGGAGGTCCTGGCCAAGGACCCGAGCGGGCGCGACAAGACCGTCGCCAAGCTGGGCGCCGGCGAGGTGTTCGGTGAGATGTCGTTGCTGGGCGACAAGCCGACCACCGCGACGGTTCGAACGCTGTCGCGGACCACGATCATGTTTCTCGGGCGCGAGTACTTCCAGCGGCTGGTTCAGGCGCTGCCGCCGTTGCGGCAATATTTCGAGGAGCTGTCCAAGCACCGCCGCCGCGCCCGTGTGTGAGCGATTTGGTACACTTCCGCGCGTCATGACGATTCGCCGCCTGGGCCGATGGTTCAGCGTCTTCGTGCTCGCGCTGGTGGTCCTGTTGCCGACGCTCGCGCTGGCCGGGCCCCGTTCGGGCGGCAGCTTCAGCGGGCGGTCGGGCTTCCGCACGGCGCCGCGCTACGACGCCCGCCGCGACGATCGGAACACCTACGGCGGCGGCAGCGGGTCGCACTTCATCTTCTTGCCCGGCTGGGGCTGGGGCGGCGGCTACGGCTACGGCGGCGGCATGGGCCTGATCGGGACGGTGTTCGTGCTCGCGGCTGTCGCGATCGGCGCGTCGATGGTGATGCGCGCTGTCCGCCGGAGCCGGGCCGGCGGTCCTGGAGGAGCCGGCGGTGGCATCGCGTCGCTGTTCGGGGCCTCGTCGAGCAACGACGACTCGCTGGTCCTGCAGGGTCGCGCTTTCGTGTACAAGTTGCAGCTCGCGCTGGGGCGCTCCGCGCGCGGCGTCCAGGATCGGCTGGCCGTCTTCGCCGCGCAGGGCGATACCTCCAGCGAGGCGGGCCTGGCGGCGCTGCTGCAGCAGTCGGCGCTCGAGCTGCTCCGCAACAAGGACTCGATCCGGTACGCGGCCGCCGAGGGTCGCGGCCCCATGACCCTGACCAACGCCGAGACGGCGATGAACGGCGTGTCGCTGGCGGAACGGTCGCGCTTCCAGGTCGAGCGGGTCCGCGTCGCCGACGGCCGCGCGGCGCGTTCGGACGCGCCCGCCGAGGAGGGCAAGGAAGCGCTCGAGATGGTCGTGGTGACGCTGATTGCCGCGACGCGCACGCCGCTGGAGAAGTTCCGCGCCGTCTCGACCGCTGACGAGCTGGCAGCGCTGCTGTCCGAGCTGGGCGGCGTCTCGGCCAGCGGCCTGCTGGGCCTGGAGGTGATCTGGACGCCCGCGGACGCGAACGACTCGATGACCGAAACCGACGTGATGACCACGTATCCGGAGCTGCGAAGCCTCTAATTGGGAGCCCACATGCCCGCACTGCTCGCCGCAGTCCCTACCGTACTCCTGCAATCCGCTCCGCCCGTTCCGATGCAGCCGGCCCCGCTCTGGCGGCTCATGCTGGACGCCGCGCTGTTCGGCCTGTCCGGCATCGTCTTGCTGATCATCGGGTACTACCTGTGGGAGCTGATCACGCCCTACAACCTCCGCCGTGAGATCCATGAAAACCGCAACGTCGCGGTCGCCATCGTGGTCGCCGCGTTCATCATCGGGATGGCGCTTGTCATCGCGGCTTCGCTGATCCTGATCAAATAGCCGCCATTGACCCTCTCGGCTGCGACGGATAAAGTCGTAAGTCCGCCGGATCTCTGCCGTGTTCAAGCTGACGATCGAGGACGATGAAGGTAAGACGACGGTCGTTCCGCTCGCGCGGGACGAGATCACGATCGGTCGGCTAGAGGGCAACACCATCCGGCTGACGGAGCGCAACGTGTCACGGCGACACGCGCGTCTGGTGCGGCAGAACGGCGCGCTGTACATCGAGGATCTCGCCAGCTTCACCGGCGTGCGCGTGAACGGCGCGAAGATCGCGACGCCGACGCCGCTGCGAGACGGCGACGAAGTTCAGATCGGCGACTACAAGCTGGCCCTGCGCGGCGATCGCGCGACGGCCGCCATCGGCGGCGATCGGCCGCCGCTCCCGATCGGGGATCGCCCGACGATGCCCAGCATCCCGGCGGTGAGCGCGCCGATCTCGACGGTCGGCGGTTCGGTCGCGATTCCGACGCGCGCTTCGGTCGCGGCGATGGCCGCGCAGCCAGCGGCCGCGGCGCCCGCGCCGGCCGTTCCCGCGGAGATCACGCCCGTCGACACCGCGCCGCTGGCCAGCGGCGGTTCGGCAGCCGCAACCGCGCCTGCGAGGGAATCGACGCCCGCGCCGGTACCGATTCTCACGCCGCCGGTCGCGACGCCGCCGTCGGTGGCGGCCGCGCCGCCCGCGCCCAGCAGCGCGCCGCCCGCGCGGCGCAGCTCGCCGCAACCGCTCGCGGGTCCGCCGCCACAGCCTCTGGCCGCCCCCGCGCCGCTCGGCGGCCATACGCCCGCCTACCGCGTCGCCACGCCCGCGGCGGCACGGCCGGCAGCACCGCAACCGGCGCCGCCCGCCGGCAGACCTGCGTCTCCCGTCGAGGACATCCCGGCGGCTGTCCCTGACGTGTCCGACGCCCAGCCGACGATTCCGATCCGCGCGCTCGGCGACACCGTTCCCGATCGTACGGCGGGCACCGCGCCGGCCCGGATGTTCGTCCTCACCACGGATCTGGCGGGTATGGAGTTCTCGCTCGACCGCGCGTCGCTGGTGATCGGACGGACCGACGAGAACGACATCACCCTCGGCCACCGATCGATTTCACGACACCACGCCAAGATCGTGCGCGACGGCGACCACTACACGATCATCGACATGCAGAGCTCCAACGGCGTGCGTGTCAACGGCGAGGACTACGAGCGCATCGAGCTGAATCCGGGCGACATCATCGAGCTCGGGCACGTGAAGCTGCGTTTCGTCGGTCCGCTCGAGACCTTCGTCTTCAAGCCCGCGTCGATGGGGCTGGGGATGTCGAGCAAGCTCCTCCTGTTCGGCGGCGGGGCCGTGGTGCTCGCCGTGTTCGGCTTCGTGATGTTCAAGAAGCGGAACGCCGTCGACACGCCGCCGTCGGTCGTCGCCAGCGCGCCCGAGCCCGCGCCCGCGCAACCGCCGCCGCCGCCCCCGCCCGCCGCTGCGCCCGTCGCACCCGGACCGGGACCGCTGCCCGCGCCGCCCGCGTCCACGCCGGCGACGATCTTCGCCGAGGCGCGCCAGGCCGCCACCGTCGAGGACTGGGAGAAGTCGCGGGCGACGCTGGATCGGCTGGCGGTGATCGAGGATCCCACCCTGCGCCGTGACGCGGCCGCGCTCCGCCGACGCGTCGACATCGAGCGGCAGGGTTCGATGCTGTTCGCGCAGTTCGACGAGGCGGCGTCCGCGAAGCGGTACGGCGAGGCGATGGATCGCTACGAGCAGATTCCGGCGGACAGCGTCTACAAACGCCGCGCGAAGACCCGTTACGAGGAGGCGCGGACGTTGCTGGTGTCCGAGCACATGGCGTCCGCCGACAAGGCGCGGACGGCCGGGCACTGCGCCGAGGTGAAGACCGAGGTCGCCGAGATCGTTCGTCTGGATCCGCGCAACACCATCGCAAAGGAGATGGTCAAGCTGTGCCGGCCGGCGCGCGAGCCGGTGGCGGCGCGGCCAGCCGTGGCAGCGCCGGTCGCGCCGCTGGCGGGCCGCCCGGCCAGGCCTCGCCCCAGCCCGACGCTGACGGCGACCGAGGCGCCGCCGCGCGCCGAGCGCCCCGATCCGCCCGCCAAGCGCGCCGAGCCGGCCGCGAGCGAGGACGCGCCCGATCCGGACGCGCTGATGAAGCAGGCGCGCGAGGCGTGGCTGAAGCAGCAGTGCGGCCAGGCGGTGGATCTCGCGCGCAAGGCGCTGCACGCCAAGCCCGGCATGACCGACGCGTACCAGATCATCGCCGTCTGTTCCTGCACGCTGAAGGACGCGGACGCCGCGAACCGCGCGTACGCCAAGCTGGACGACAAGAACCGCAACCTGGTCCGCGCGCTGTGCCAGAAGAACGGCGTGACGGTCGGCGGCGGCGAGTAGCACCGCGGGCGCGCCCGGCTGCTATTGAATCGGGACCCTCAAAGGGTCCCGAACCCCCCGCGATGGTGCGCGGCGAGCAAAGCTCGCCGGCTCCCCACGCGCATTTTCGTACCGCGAACGACGCCGGCGCTACTTGCGGGTCGCCGCGCGCTTCTCGCACTCGGCGTAGGTCTTCTCGGAAGGGCCCGTCGTCTCGACCGGCAATCCACACTCGGCCCAGCCCGCCACCGAGACGCGGCCGAAGTTGTCGCGCTCGCCCGCCCACCCACCGCGCATGTCGACGACATTGGTGAAGCCGGCCGCCTCCAGCAACGAGGCCGCCTGCAGCGAGCGGCCGCCCATCTTGCAGCCGACGACGATCTTCGCGTCCTTGGCGAAATTGCCCTCGACAACCGCCTGGAAGGCCGGATTGGGGGCCATGCGGCCGCCCGCCATGTGGAGCAGCGGAATGTTCAAGGCCCCTGCCGGGTGACCGCCCTCGAACTCCGGGATGGACCTGACGTCGACGTAGGCCCATCCCTCTTTGAGCAGCGCGTCGGCTTCTGGCGGAGTGACCCGTTTGACCATGGTGCTGGTGATACCACAATATGGTGGTCCGCCATGGCCAAGGCCCCCCACCTGCGCGTTGTCGCGGCCGTGATCGCGCGCGGCGAACGTTACCTCATCACGCAGCGCCGCCCGCAGGCCGTGCTGGCCGGGTTGTGGGAGTTTCCCGGGGGCAAGGTCGAGGAAGGCGAGACCGATGCCCAGGCGCTCAAGCGCGAGGTGAGCGAGCGCGTCGGCGTCGAGGTCGAGGTCGCGGCCTGCATCGGCCGCCGCACGCACGACTACGACGGCTATTCGGTCGACCTGGCGCTGTACCAGGCGACGATCGTCGGCGCGGTCGAGCCCAAGGCGGTGCGCGTCGCTGACTGCCGCTGGGTGACCTCGGGCGAGTTCGAGAAGTACCGGTTTCCCGCCGCGGACCAGGCGACCATGGACCTGCTGCTCGGCATAAAACGCGGGTGAGCGCCCGGCGCCGGAATAGGAAGGTCTCCGAACCGCTGCCCCTGCGCGTACCGAAGCGCGCCCCCGCGTCCGACGACGCCGGTGGGCTGGCGCTGCGGTCGTTGCACCAGGCCGCCGCCCGCTGGATCGGTGCGCTCATCCGCATGCAGTCGCCGCATCCGGCGATGACCGCCGCGCTGGACGTGGTGGCGCGCCTGCAGGAGCGGCCGTTCCGGACGAACTTCGTCCTGCTGGGCGAGCCTGGGACCGGCAAGGCCGGGCTCGCGCGTGCATTGCACCAGCTGGTCTGTCCCGAGGGGCCGCTGGTGCGGTTCAACGTGGCCGGGTTCTCGGACGACGACGCGCTCGCGGTGCTGGCCGGCGACGGCAAGCGTGGTGGCGCGGCCGCCGCGGCCGCCGGCGGCACCCTGCTGATCGGCGAGACCGCCGGGCTGGGACCGCGGACGCAGGCCGCGCTGATCCGCGTGCTCAAGACCGGGCGAGCCGATCTGGAAGGGGACGAATCGCCCCGAAAGGGCCGCCGCGTGTGCGCGATCGCGATGTCCGATCACGATCTCTGGGGCGAGGTGCGCGCCGGGCGTTTCCGTCACGACCTCTACTGGCGGCTGGCGCGCATCGTGCTGAAGCTGCCGCCGCTGCGCGAACGCAAGCAGGACATCGCGCCGGCGGCGATCTGGATGGGCAACCGGATCCTGCGCGACGCCGGGATGTCGCACGATCTGGTGACGACCGAGGACCTCGATCGGCTGCCGGCCGCCGAGCGGGCCAACGCGATCGAGCTCAAGCGTGACGCGATCGCGGCCCTGGAAGAGCAGGAATGGCAGGGGAACCTGCGGGAGCTGGAGACCGTGCTGGAGCGGGCCTTGCTGCTCTACCGTGAAGGCAACGCCCTGGACGCCAAGGCGGTCCGGGCGGCCCGCTAGATGAATCGCATCCAGCGCGCCGCGGGTCTCTGATACGCTCCCGGGTCCGGTCGATGTCCTGTCTACGCTGCGGCGCTGCCATCACTCCGGGCTCGAAGTTCTGCCCCGCCTGCGGGCGGGCTGTGCCGCCGGAGCCGTTCGCGCCGGTGGCGGCGGTCGCGGTCGCGCCCGCGCCCTGGACGGGCGGCGCGATGCCCGGCTATGAGCCGCCCAGCAGCCAGCTCAACGCGCCCGACGCGCCCCTGCCGATCCTGCCGGCCACGCCGCCGAGGAACAACGGCAACGCCGTCGTGGCGCTGGTGTTCGGCTGCATCTGGTACTTCTGGATCGGTTCGCTCATCGCGCTGATCTTCGGATACATCGCCAAGAATCAGATCGACGCGTCGAACGGCGAGCAAAAGGGGCGGGCCTTCGCCATCTGGGGGATCGTGCTCGGCTGGATTGGCATGGGCATCCTCGCCATCATCATCATCGCGTTGATAGTCAGTAAGGCCAACTAACTCCAGTCGTATCGGACCGTTCCGCCTTCCCACGCCGCGGGCCGAAGTGGTAAGTCTCGCGGGTTAGCCGGCTCGAAACCCCAATGGCAATCAAACCCTTCCGCCGTGTGCTTGCTGCGAACCGCGGCGAGATCGCCGTGCGCATCTTCCGCGCCAGCACCGAGCTGGGCTTTCGCACGGTCGCGATCTTCTCGGAGGAGGACCGCGTCCACCTGCACCGCTACAAGGCGGACGAGGCCTACCTGGTGGGCAAGGGCCTGGAGCCGGTGGCCGCGTACCTGGCCGAGGACGAGATCGTCGAGCTGGCGAAGCGGCACGAGGTCGACGCCATCCACCCCGGCTACGGCCTGCTGTCCGAGCGGGCGTCGTTCGCGCGCAAGTGCCGCGACGCCGGCATCACCTTCGTCGGGCCGACGCCCGAGGTGATCGAGGCGCTGGGCGACAAGGTCGCCGCGCGCAAGATCGCCGAGGCCGCGGGCGTGCCGATCGTCCCCGGCACGCCGGGCGGCGTGAAGACGGTCGCCGAGGCGCGCCAGTTCGCCGACCGCGTCGGCTACCCGGTGATCATCAAGGCGTCGGGCGGCGGCGGCGGACGCGGCATGCGCGTGGTGCGCGCCGCCGGCGAGCTGGAAGAATTGCTGACGCGCGCCCGTTCCGAGGCGAAGAAGGCGTTCGGCGACGAGACGGTGTTCCTCGAGAAGCTGGTGGTGCGGCCCAAGCACATCGAGGTGCAGATCCTGGGCGACAACCACGGCAACATCGTTCACCTGTTCGAGCGCGACTGCTCCGTGCAGCGGCGCCACCAGAAGGTGATCGAGTACGCGCCCGCCTGGTCGCTGCCGCCCGCGCTGCGCGCCCGCATCGCCGCGGACGCGCTGAAGATCGCCCGCCACGTGAAGTACAGCAACGCCGGCACCGTCGAGTTCCTGGTCGGCGAGGACGGCGCCCACTACTTCATCGAGGTCAACCCGCGTATCCAGGTCGAGCACACGGTCACCGAGGCGATCACGGGCCGGGATCTGGTCCAGTCGCAGATGTGGATCGCGCAAGGGTACAAGCTGACCGATCCCGAGATCGGCATCGGCAGCCAGGAGGAGATCCAGCAGCGCGGCGTCGCGATCCAGGTGCGCGTGACGGCCGAGGACCCGCGCAACGACTTCATGCCCGACACGGGCAAGATCACCGTCTACCGTCCGGCGGTCGGCAACGGCATCCGGCTGGACGACGGGTCCGGCTACGTGGGCGCGCGCGTGTCGCAGTTCTACGACTCGCTGCTGGTGAAGATCACGGCCAGCGGCCTCGAGTGGAACTACGTGCGGCGCAAGGCCGCGCGCGCGCTGCGCGAGTTCCGCATCCGCGGCGTGAAGACCAACCTCGCCTTCCTCGAAAACGTCCTCTCGCATCCGACGTTCGCGGCGGGCAAGGCGCACACGACGTTCATCGACGAGACGCCGGAGCTGATGCAGACCGCGGCGCGCCGCGATCGCGCGACGCGCATCCTGCGCTACGTCGGGTCGACGATCGTCAACGGCCACCCGACCGTGCGCGGCAAGCCCAAGCCGCCGATGTCCGTGCTGTCGCACGAGTCCGCGCCGCCGCCCGTGCCGCGCCAGGCGCCGCCGCCCGGCACCAAGCAGGTGCTGGAGAAGGAGGGGCCGGCCGGCATCGTCAAGATGCTGCGCAAGGATCCGCGCGTGCGCTACACCGACACGACCTGGCGGGACGCGCACCAGTCGCTGCTGGCGACGCGGCTTCGCACCTACGACATCGCGCGCGTCGCACCCGCCACCGCGCACCTGTGCGCCGGCCTGTTCTCGCTCGAGATGTGGGGCGGCGCCACCTTCGACGTCGCCTACCGCTTCCTCTCGGAGGATCCGTGGATCCGGCTGGAGGAGCTGCGCCGGCAGGTCCCCAACGTGATGTTCCAGATGCTGGTGCGCGGCGCCAACGCCGTCGGCTACACCAACTATCCCGACGACGTCGTCACCGGCTTCATCGAGGAGGCCGCCGCGGCGGGCATGGACGTGTTCCGGATCTTCGACGCGCTGAACGACGTCGACAACATGCAGGTCGCGATCGAGGCGGCCCAGAAGACCGGGCGCATCGTCGAGACGTCCATTTGCTACACGGGCGACGTCTCGGATCCCCGGCGCAAGAAGTACGACCTCAAGTACTACGTGAACCTGGCCAAGGACATCGTCAGCCGCGGCACGCACCTGCTGGCGATCAAGGACATGGCGGGCCTGCTGAAGCCGCGCGCCGCGACGATGCTGGTGAAGGCGCTGAAGGACGCGGTCGACGTGCCGCTGCACCTGCACATGCACGACACCGCCGGCAACAGCATCGCCGCGTACATGGCCGCGGTGGAGGCGGGCGTCGACGTGATCGACGGCGCCGTCAGCAGCATGGCGGGCATGACGTCACAGCCGTCGCTGTCGTCGCTGGCGTTCGCGCTGGCGGGATCGCCGCGCGATCCCGGCATCGACGCCGACAACTTCGAGCAGCTCTCGAACTACTGGGAGCCGGTGCGCTCCTTCTACGCGCCGTTCGAGTCGGGGCTGGCGGCGCCCGCGGCCGACGTCTACGAGCACGAGATCCCGGGCGGCCAGTACTCGAACCTGCGCGCGCAGGCCGAGGCGCTGGGCGTTCAAAGTGGATCAGGCGGGTGGGACGCGGTGAAGCGCGCCTACGCGGACGTCAACCGGCTGTTCGGCGACATCCCCAAGGTGACGCCGTCGTCGAAGGTCGTCGGCGACATGGCGATCTGGATGGTCAAGCAGGGGCTGGACGCGCGGGCGGTGACCGAGCGCGCGCACGAGCTGACCTTCCCCGAGTCGGTGATCGACTACATGCGCGGATCGCTGGGCCAGCCGCCGGGCGGCTTTCCGGAACCGTTGCGCGGCAAGATCCTCAAGGGCGCCAGCATCATCGAGGGCCGCCCGGGCGCCAGCATGCCGCCCTACGACTGGACGGGCGCGAAGCGCGAGATGGAGCAGCTCGCGGGCGTCGAGGTCGCGCGCCGCGACGTCATCTCCTACGCGCTTTATCCGAAGGTGATGCGCGAGTACATGGAGCACCGCGCGCTGCACGGCGATACGTCGGTGCTGCCCACGCCGACCTTCTTCTACGGCCTGCGCGTCGGCGAGGAAGCGTGGATCGACATCGAACCGGGCAAGACGCTGATCGTGAAGCTGCTGTCGATCGGTGACATCGAGCCGGACGGCGCGCGCGTGCTGACGTTCGAGATCAACGGCCAGTCGCGCCAGATGCGCGTCGCCGACGACGCCGCCAAGGTGACGGGACCGAAGCGGCGCCGCGCCTCCGACAAGGCGGGCGAGATCGGCGCGCCGATGCCCGGCCGGGTCATCGACCTGGTCACCAAGGTCGGCGAGCACGTCAAGGCGGGCCAGAAGTTGCTGGTGACCGAGGCGATGAAGCTGGAGACCGTCATCAAGGCGCCCATCGACGGCCACGTGCGTGAGATCGTCGCCGGCGCGGGCGAGAGCGTGGAGGCGGGCGATCTGCTGGTGGTGATCGACGAGGGAGCCCCGACGTGAAGCTGTTCCGCTTCGGCGCGCCCGGCGAGGAGAGGCCCGGCGTGCTGCTGCCCGACGGCGCGCGCGTGGACGCCTCGGGGTTTGGCGCGGACTGGAATGAAGCGTTCTTCGGGCAGGGGGACGCCGGGATGGCGCGGCTGGCGAAGTGGATCGCCAGCGACGCCGGCAAGGCGCCGCGCGTGCCCGCCGGAACGCGCCTGGCGTCGGCGATCGCGCGCCCGTCGAAGCTGGTGTGCATCGGCCTCAACTACCGCGACCACGCGCGCGAGAGCGGGGCGTCGCTGCCCGGCGAGCCGATCGTCTTCCTGAAGGCGACCAGCGCCCTGGCCGGGCCCGAGGACGACCTGCGCCTGCCGATCGGCGGCGACAAGACCGACTGGGAGGTCGAGCTGGCGCTGGTGATCGGCGCGCGCGCGAAGTACGTCGCCGTCGAGGACGCGATGAAGCACGTCGCCGGCTTCGTCCTGCACAACGATTACTCGGAGCGCGGCTTCCAGCTGGAACGGCACGGGCAGTGGACGAAGGGGAAGAGCGCCGACGGCTTCGCGCCGCTGGGGCCGTTCCTTTTGACATCGTCGACATCGGCCACGCCCGACGAGCCGTTCAACCACGCGGCGGTCCGCCTGTGGCTGAAGGTCAATGGCGAGACCAAGCAGGACGGCACGACCGCCGACATGATCTTCGACGTACCGACGCTGGTCAGCTACGTGTCGCAGTTCATGACGCTGCTGCCGGGCGACGTGATCAGCACGGGTACGCCCGCGGGGGTGGGGTTGGGGCACAAACCACCGCTGTACCTGCGAGCGGGTGACGTCGTCGAATACGGAATCGACGGCCTCGGCCAGGCGCGGCAGAAGATCGTCGCGCCCGAATGACGGTCACCGACTCACGCATGACCCCGGCCGAGGCACCGCGCGCACGCCGCCTCTCGCCGGTCGTGCGGAACCTGCTGCGGTCGCAGCAGTTCGGGCTGGTCGGCGTCATCACCGTCCTCTTGATCGCGCTGTCCGTTCTGGCGGGCTCGCACATCGACCAGGCGACCGGGGCGACGGTCAACAACTTCCTGAACTCGCACACGCTGATCCAGACCGCGACCGACGCCAGCTTCGTCGCGATCATGGCGGTGGGCGCGACCATCGTCATCATCTCGGGGGGCATCGACCTGTCGGTGGGGGCGGTCTACGCCCTCGCCGGCGTCGCGATGGGCCTCACGCTGCGTGTGGCTGCCCCGGGCGGCGGCGCCGGCGCGGTGGTGCTGGCGCTTGTCGTCTGCGTCGCGGTCGGGGTGGCGGCGGGCGCGCTCAACGGCGTGATGGTGGTGGGGCTGCGCGTCCACCCGTTCATCATCACGCTGGGCACGATGTGGATCCTGCGCGGCATCGCGTTCGTCGCGAGCAAGGCCGAGAGCATCTCGCTACCGGAGTCGCTGACCCGCTTCGCCAAGTCGCCGCTGGGACTGGGCGCGGCGCTGTATCCGGTGCCGATGCTGTGGATGCTGGTCGTGAGCGTACTGGGCGCTGTGTACCTGCAGAAGACGGTGATGGGGCGGCACGTCTTCGCGCTGGGCGGGAACGCCGAGGCGAGCCGCTTTTCGGGCCTGCGCCTCGGGCGCATCCAGATCGGCGTCTACGTGCTGGCCGGCCTGACCGCCGGGCTGGCGGCGTTCCTCGGATCGGGCTTCTACGGCTCGGTCTCTTGTGGAGACGCGACGGGTTATGAGTTATACGTGATCGCCTCTGCGGTGGTGGGTGGCGCTCGTTTGAGCGGCGGTCGAGGGAGCGCGATCAACGCGATGCTGGGAGCGGTGCTCATTGTCCTCATCCGACAATCGATCCGGACGCTGCACCTCGATCAGAACTACGAGTGGATCATCATCGGCTGTGCCATCGTGATCGCGGTGGTGCTCGATCAGGCAAGCGCCCGCTTCGCGGCGCGCCGCCTGGCACAGGGGGAGGAGTCGTCGTGACCGCAGGGATCGTTCGCCCAAGTTTGCGCCGAAGTTTGCACCGAAGTTTGCGCGGGGTTTCGTTGGCGTTCTTGCTGGCGGCCGTGGCGGCCGCCGCGGGCTGTCCCAAACCGTCGTCGGCGCCCACCGCGACCGGTGAGGGCGGCGCCCCCGCGCCCCTCGCCGGCGCGAAGCCGATCCGCATCGCGATGATCGCGAAGAGCTCCACCAACCCCGTCTTCCTGTCGGCGCGCCGTGGCGCCGAGACGGCGGCCAAGGACCTGTCCGGGCGGACCGGCGTCCCGATCGAGATCATGTGGCTGACGCCGCCCCAGGAGGACGGCCAGATCCAGGCCCAGCGCGTCGCCCAGGCCGTGAACGAAGGGGCGAACGCCATCCTGATCTCGTGCTCGGACGCGGGCAAGGTGACGGGCGCGATCAACGACGCCGTCGCGCGCGGCGTCCCCGTGATGACCTTCGACAGCGACGCGGCCCAGTCGAAGCGCTTCTCGTACTACGGCGTCGACGATCGCCAGCTGGGCGAGGACGTGATGGAGGAACTCGCCAAGCTGCTGGGCGGCAAGGGACGCGTGGCGATCCTCGCCGGCAATCAGAACGCGCCCAACCTCCGGCGGCGCGTCGAGGGCGTGAAGGCGGAAGCCGCCAAGCACCACGGCATCCAGATCATCGGGACCTTCTATCACGCGGAGACGCCGCAGGACGCCGCCGCCGAGGTCATTCGCGTCAACAACGCCTACCCCGACATCAAGGGCTGGGCGATGGTGGGCGGCTGGGCGCTGTTCACGAAGACGCTGCTCACCGATCTGGATCCCAAGAAGGTAAAGCTGGTGGCCGTGGACGCGCTGCCGACCGAGCTGCCGTACGTGGAGAAGGGATTGGCGCCCGTGCTGCTCGCCCAGTCGTCGTATCTGTGGGGCAACGTCGGCGTCACCAAGATCATCGACAAGATCTTCTACAAGAAGGACGTTCCCGAGATCGTGTCGATGGATCCGGTGCGGGTCACCAGCGAGTCGCTCGGGACCTGGTCGCGCCAGCTCCGGCAGTGGGGCTTCGCCGACGTTCCCGAGGAATACCTCAAGCTCAAATAAGCATTCAAAAAAGGCAGCACACACCCGCGCTTTGCTCGGGAGTGCTGAGTCACTTCCCTTCTCTTGGAGGTCCGCTTGGACGAGGCCGAGGCCGTCGTCAGCTTTCGCCACGTCAGCAAACGATTCCCCGGGGCGCGCGCCCTGGAGGACGTCAGCTTCGACGTGCGCCGCGGATCGTGCCACGCGCTGTGCGGCGAGAACGGCGCGGGCAAGAGCACGCTGGCCAAGCTGCTGGCCGGGATCGAGCAGCCGGACGGGGGCGAGATCGCCGTCGGCGGCCGCGTCATTCACTTCGAGGATCCGCGCGACGCGCTGGCGGCGGGTATCGGCATGGTGCACCAGGAGCTGGCGTTCTGCGAGAACCTGTCGGTGGCCGAGAATCTCTGCCTCGGCGACCTGCCCGTGCGCGGCCTGTTCGTGTCGCGCGCCGAGATGGAGAAGCGCGCCGCCGCGATGATGGGCGCGATCGACGCCCCCATCGATGTTCGCCGCCTGGTCGGCGAGCTGACCGTCGCCGAACAGCAGATGGTGCAGATCGCGTCCGCGGTGGGCGGCGGCGCGCGCGTGATCATCTTCGACGAACCGACCAGCAGCCTGTCGCAGCACGAGACCGAGCGCTTCTACACGCTGCTGGATCGGCTGAAGGCGCGCGGCGTGACGTGCGTGTTCGTGTCGCACCGGATGCAGGAGATCTTCCGCCTGTGCGACACGATCACGGTGCTGCGCGACGGCCGCCACGTCGCCACCCGATCAATCGAATCGATCGACGAGGCGACGCTGGTGCAGCTGATGATCGGACGGCGGCTGGAGGAGTACCTGCCCGTCGAGACGACGGCGACGGGCAGCGGCGGCGAGGTGCTGCGCGTCGCCGAGCTGTCCAGCCCGCGCAAGTTCGAGAACATCGGGTTCTCGGTGCACGCGGGCGAGGTGGTGGGCATCGCCGGCCTGGTCGGCGCCGGGCGCACCGACATCGCGCACGCGATCTTCGGCCTGGATCACGAGGCCAGCGGGCGCGTCGAGGTCGCGGGCATCCCGCTCGGCCTGCGCTCGCCCGCCGAGGCGATGCGCGCCGGCGTCGGCTTCGTCCCCGAGGATCGCAAGCGCCACGGCCTGGTGCTCAGCCTGCGCGGGCTTGAGAACGTCACGCTGCCGACGCTGCGATCGCTCGCGCTCGCGGGCTGGCTGCGCGGCGGCGCCGAGCGTGCGCTGGCCGCCGACGCGTTCACGCGCTTGCGCGTGCGGCCGCCGGACCTGAACGCGGTGACCGCGGGTCTGTCGGGCGGCAACCAGCAGAAGCTGGTGCTGGCGAAGTGGCTGGCGGCGCGCTGCCGCGTGCTGATCCTCGACGAGCCCACCCGCGGCGTCGACGTCGGCGCCAAGGCGGAAATCCACGCGCTGATCGGGCGGCTGGCGTCAGAGGGGACGGGAATCCTTTTGATATCGAGCGAGCTGCCGGAGCTGGTGGCGCTGTCGTCGCGCATCCTCGTTTTGCGCGACGGTCAGATGGTTGGTGAGCTCGCGCGCGCCGAGGCGGATCCCGAGTCGTTGCTGCGGATGATGGCCGGTCTCGATCCGCTCGGGCGCCGCCTTCGCGCTTGAATTCATTTCACAATCTTTGTGGAATTTCTTTCTCCGTGAGGTTTCCGCCGCATTTCCGAACCGTTTCGCGCGCGCTAAATCTCACCCCCGTTTGTAACAAGGATCTTGCAGCACGACCGTGACGCGGATACGGTCCCCCCCGAAGTAACAAGAACAAGTAGGGCAAGAACCGAAAAACAACTGAGGGGGTACCCTGATGCGACTTCGTGCATGCATCCTCGCGATTGCTGTCGTCACGCCACTGCGCGCTTTTGCGCAGACGCCGCCGCCCGCGCCGCC
>Ga0207675_100003307_pt1 | contig 15773 bp, 11 predicted proteins | sample KBSSwiS42_FD_184305 | JGI IMG/M metagenome (GOLD analysis project Ga0207675, IMG submission 184305) | Switchgrass rhizosphere microbial communities from Kellogg Biological Station, Michigan, USA - KBS Switchgrass S4-2 (SPAdes) (version 2) | ecosystem: Host-associated > Plants > Roots >... | reverse complement strand
AGAGGTAGGTTCAGCGGCGGGAAGAATTGCACGATGAAGCGGCTGTAGATGTCGACGACATCGCGCAGGGTCTCGGCGCTGTTGTCGTGGAAGTATGGTGCCGTGTTGGCGATGCCTCGCAGCGGCGGGACGTCGAAGGACTCGAAGTCGTGAGGGTCGCCCGTAATCGCAGCGCGGCCCGGGTCGGTCGAGAAGAGCTGCGGCACGAAGTTGGGACCGAAGATGGGCGCGCCGTTCTCGTCCAGCGCGGGGACGAGGTCGAAGGGGCTGCCGCTCGCGGTGACAGGGATCGGCGGCAGGTCCAGGTCTTTGGTGGTCCGCGAGCCGTCCGTGTAGAAGCGATAGCGGTAAGCTGGCAGTCGCACGCTGGCGTTGAACAGAGGCAAGAGGCCGACCTGCCCGAGGTAGGAGAGGCCGGCGAGGCCGATGTTCAGGAACTCGTTGTCGGGCCGCGGTAACAGCACCGCCCTCGGCGGCTGGACCGTGGTGTCGAACAGCACATTGCCGTCGGGTTTGAGTTGTACGAAGGCCAGCTCGTGCACGGCTCGATTGACCACGAGGTTCGTGGTCGCGCCACCATGGCAGGCTTCGCACGCGAGGTTGTACACCACGAGCCCGCGCGCCTGCGCCGGCGTCAGCTGGAAGTGGCGGTCGAGCTCGGGCCGTGCAATCTCGCTCACGGGTACGCCGTGCGCGAGCTGTCTTGCGACCGCGTGCGCGCGCTCCGAGCTGAATTGGTCCCGTTGAAACGCCGCGATCGCATCCAGCTCAAAGGGCCGCACCTCGGGCCCCTGGCTATGGGCGGTGATCGCTCCCTGCGCCTGCTCTTGCAAGGTCGCCCGCCGGCCGTCGTATTGATAGGGCGCGCTGATGGCCGTATTCTCGACGGTCGGCACGCCACGCCAGACCTCGACGGTGCGCTCCGGTGGCGTCACGACGATGCCCTCGAGATCGATCAAGTCCATGTTGTCGGGCAGGTCGAGGACGACGCGCACGAGCCCCTTCTTCAGGTGCTCATAGGTCGGCTCGGGTGCGAGCGGCTCGTCGGCGTCGATGCGGTTGAAGAGCGGATCGGCCGGGTCCGCGGCGAGCCGCTCGGCGACGTGTGCCGGAGTGAGCACCGTGTGCTCCTCGAGCACGTGGCAGGTGGCACAAGCTCGGCCGTTGGTGTGCGGAAACGCCTGCTCGAACAGCTGCTCGCCCTGCGCGGACTGCTGCCGCGCAGAGAGCGCCGCGCTCCGTGTGCTTGCCGGTTGCTCGTCGGCGAGCCCTCCGCAAGCGCTCAGCCCGAGGAGCGTGATAACCCGCAGCGCGCTCGGGACGCAGCGGCGCGAAAATGGAACGGTGTGCGACACTGCCGAGGGCAACGGCGCCCGGCATGCTGACGCTCTCGATGACGGCGCTCTCTGTGACATCGTGTGACCTCCTCCTGACGAGCGGGTCCTTTGCACGACCTGAGGTGCGCTCGCCTCTGGCAGCGTTACCGCACTTCTGTGACAGCTGGCGCGAGATTGTTTGTGGCAGTGGCGGGCGTCGTTTCGTAGGCACTTCGCGATGTCATCGCGGGCGCGCGGGCTCGGCGACGCGCGGGGTTCGGGGTCGCGCGCTCAGAATGGAATCTCGTCGTCCGAATAGGCGGGGGCACCTTCGTACTCGTCCGATGGCGGGACGTCTCGCTCACTCCCCCCACCGGCACGCTGACGCTCGAGCTCCGCCTCCAGGGCGGCCAGCAAGACCCGTTCCTTGTCATGCCAGCGCGATTTGCTCGGGTCATCGAGCGAACGTCTGCTGCCCGCGATGTAGAACTCGAGGTCTTGCAGCGAGGCGCCTGCGATCGGCATGCCCTTGCTGCGCCCATAGGGAGGGAACACCAGCCCGCGGTCACCGGCCGGGGCGGCTCCACGGAACCCAGACGGCGCAGGGTCAGCGACCGGTCCTATCGAAAGCTCACCCAGGCTCAGGCGGAAGCCATCGCCGGTACGCAGCGCGGTGCCGACGCGAACGGACTCGGTCGAACCATCGGGCCGCTTGATGAGGACGGTTACGGGAAAGCTCTGATCGTTCACCCTCGAGCTATGACATCTGATGGCGACGGGAGTCAAACGAACAGGGCTGGCGGCTAGCTCGGCGCCGGAAATATGCCGGCCGCTCAGGGCGCGCTCGGGATCGAGCCCGGAAACACGTACGCCTGCAGCAGAGCTATCAGGCCGATCAGGGCGGCGCCGGCCACGGAGTGCCACCAGACGGTGCGGAAGATGGGACCCACGGCGTGGGCGCGTTCTTCCGGAGCGTCGTAGCAGGCGGCACCGGCCACCATGATGGATTGGGCGTCGATCATCTTGCCCATCACGCCACCGGTGGAGTTGGTGGCCACAATCAACAGCGGGTTGAGCTGCAGCTGCTGCGCGGTGATGCGCTGCAGGCTGCCAAACAGGGCGTTCGATGCGGTGTCCGAACCGGTCAGGAAGACGCCGAGCCAGCCGAGGTAGGCGGCGAAGAAGGGGTAGAGCACGCCGGCTCCGGTGAACGCGAGGCCGAGCACCGCGTCGGTGCCCGAGTAGCGCGTCAGGTATCCGAGTCCGAGCACCTGCGCGATCACGAGCACCGGAGTCTTCATGCGGCTTGCCGTGCGGAGCAGCGCCTCCTTCCATTGCGCGGCGTCGAGCCGCAGCACGAGCCCCGTGAGCAAGGAGGCCACGAACACGCCCGTCCCCGCGGCAGACAGCCAGTTGATGCTGAAGCGCGCGGCCTCGGGCTTGGCGCCCGCAGCCACGACCGGCGGCATGCGCTGAACCAGGTTGTGCAGCGCCGGCATGTCCCACGCCGGCAGCGAGAGCGGCCCGGCGAAGGGCGAGCCGAGCAGCGTGGTCTTGATCACGGTGCCGGAGAAGAGGGTGTTCAGAAATGCCTTGTAGCTGGGCGCTCCCCAGAGCGCGCAGCACAGCACCAGGATCCCCCACGGCGCCCAGGCGTAGGCCGTTTGCCCGAACGTGTACGGGTAGGTCCGCTGTGCGGGCTGCGCCACGCTGGAGCCCGCTGCGCGTTCGGAGCGCAGCAAGAAGCGGCTCTTCGGGTGCCAGACGAAGCGCAGAAACAGGCCCGTGCAGACGAGCGAGAACACTCCCGCGACCACGTCGGTGACCAGGTGCAACTCGGCGCTACTGGAGGCGTAGTGCTGCATCAAGGCAAAGGAGACGCCCGAGCACAGAGCGCACGGCCAGATCTCGAACACCTCACTCCAGCGTCCCCCCTCCATGCGCACGAAGGTCCCCACCAGCCAGAAGGGCACCAGCACCGAGACGAACGGCAGCTGGCGCCCCGCCACGGTGGAGAGAGCCAGCTGGTCGAGACCACTGACCGACGCAAGCGTGACGATCGGCGTGCCGATCGCGCCCCAGGCGACCGGCGCCGTATTCGCGAGCAGGTTCAAGACGGCGGACTGAAACGGAGCAAAGCCGAGACCCACCATCACGGCCCCGGCGATCGCCACCGGTGTTCCGAAGCCCGAGGTGCCTTCGATGATGGCGCCAAACGAGAAGGCGATCAGGATGGCTTGCAGGCGCCGGTCAAAGGAAATGAACGTGATCGACTCCTTCACGATCTCGAACTTTCCGGTGATCACCGTCATCGTGTAGAGAAACATGGCGGCGATCACGATCCAGATGATGCCGAGAAAGCCGGAGAGCGTGCCGAGCACGAAGGCCGAGGCCGCCGCCGCGATGGGCATGTGGAAGCCGATGCAGGCGACGGCGAACGCCGCCACGACACCGCAGGAAGCGGCATACGGAGCCGCAATGCCGAGATGCCGACGGCCGAGGGCGTCACGCCGCGGGTGCAGCGCGATGAAGTAGAGAAGCACCAGAATCGGCACCGCTGCCAGCAGCGTCGATAGCAAGACGTTACCGGTCGGATTGTAGTCCTGTTGATACATCGGCAGGCACCGTCTCACGCTCCCCGCCTGACCAGCAATGCCTTGAGCCCGCGCTGGATTGTTCGCGTGGCGCTGCCGGACCCACCTGGCACTACCCCCTGTACACCCAGGCTGCACGGCTGCAGGACTCCCCACTTTCGAGGCGTGTTGCCCCGGCCGTGGAAGATGACAAGCGCCTGCAACAGGCAGTTGCACGGGGAGGAACGTCAAGGTGAGTCCAATCGACGACGCGCTGCTCGACCAGCTGAGAACCGAGGGCGATCCGCTCGCCGACGAGGTCGTCTCGAGGTTGTTCGAGCGCGGACAGGTGTCGGCCGTCAGCGATCTGATGACGGCCCTGATCAGAAATGATGGGTTGCCGCCCGAGATCTTGCCGGAGCTGATCCGGAAGTATCTGGAGCAGTCGGGTGACTTGCCGCAGATCGATGCGCGACGGATCGAGCGCGGAGAGGCCGTCTTCGCTGCCTACGGGCCCGAGATCCTGATGGTGCTCGGCTTCTATTCCCTGCCCTCGGCCTATGCGGCGAAGAAGGGCGTGCAGGTGTTGTACCGCACCGGCTACCTGAGCCAGCGGCCCGTGCGACGCGTCTTCGAGACGACGCAGATGGTGATCGACGTGATGCGCCCGGGCGGTCTGCTGGGCGGCGGCTCGGGAGTACGCAGCGCGCAGAAGGTGCGCCTGATGCACGCCGCCATCCGCCACCTGTTGCGCTCCGATGTGCAGCGACCCTGGCCCCAGGAGCTGGGCTGCCCGATCAACCAGGAGGACCTGGCCGGGACGTTGATGACGTTCTCGTTTCTGGTGCTGGACGGTTTGCAGAAGCTGAACATCTTGCTCTCCCGGCAGGAGCAGGAGGACTACCTGTACGCCTGGGTCGTGGTCGGCAGGCTGCTGGGCATCCGAGACGAGCTATTGCCCGCGGACCTCTCGCAGGCCGAGGCATTGACGCGGCGGATCTACGGCCGCCAGATCGCCGAGTGCAGCGAGGGCAAGGCCATGACGCAGGCCCTGCTCGTGGGGATGCAGCAACTGGTGCCCGGCAGCTGGCTCGACGGCGTGCCGGTGGCACTGATCCGGCACTTCTTGCGCCAGGATCCCTTCGGTGGGCTGGATCTGGCTCAGTTGCTCGGCGTGCCGCGCGCGAACTGGACGGGGTTCGGCCTCCGCGCACTGGTGTGGGCCGCCGGTGTGCTGAATGTGCTCGGCTTCGACTCGAACGCGGCGCATCGCCGCATGCGCAAGGTCAGCCTGGCGTTCCTGCAAGGAATGTTGCTGGTGGTACGCGGGGGGCAGCGCGCCTCGTTTGGAATTCCGGAGTGGCTCGGCGAGCAGTGGGGACTGCCCCGGCCAAAGCCCGGCCGAGCGGGGTGACGGCGCATCGGGGACGCACATGACGGGCAAATACGAATACCGCATCGGCGACAGCGAGCCCTTCAGCATCTTCAGCCCGTACAACATCGTCGGCACCGTCGGTTGTGTGTTCTGGTTTCTCGCGTACGGCTTCGTCATCTACCAGAGCCACAAGGACAAGGCGCATGGCGTGCCGGCGCTCGCGCTGTGTCTGAACTTTGGTTGGGAGTTTCTGGGCGCCTTCGTCTGGGAGAACCCGATCCCGCTCTGGCGCTGGTTTTATCGCATCTGGTTCTTGCTCGACGTCGCGATCTTCGTGCAGCTGTGGCTGTACGGCAAGCAGCAGCAGAGGGTGCCCGAGGTGCGCCGCTTCTTCCACCCGATCGTGCTTTTCACTCTGGTGCTGGGGACGCTGGGCCAGTGGGCATTTACGCGCACCTTCTACGATCCGATGGGCTTCATCACCGCTTTCGCCATCAACCTGGTGATGAGCCAGCTGTTCATTGGTCTGTACTTCGAGCGTCGAGATCTGCGCGGTCTCTCTTACCCTGCCGCCTGGTTCAAGCTGCTCGGCACGCTGTGCACGTCGATCGAGTGCTACTATTTCTTACCCATCATTCACCCGCACACGGACTCGTTCGCATTCCCCAGCTTCCTGTACGGCGCGATCTTCCTGCTCGACGCGCTGTACGTCTTTCTGTTGCAGCGAGCACGACGTGCCTCAGCGACGGCCCTCGCTGTCTGACACCGTTCGCCTCAGTCATGCCCCGGTATCGACCGCCTGATTCAGCAGTTCCTGGACTTGCTCGAGCAGGCGCTGCGGCTTGTAGGGCTTGCTGAGCAAGCGCGCGCCGCGCGCCGCGAAGTCTTGCGGCAGCACGTTTGCCGCGTAGCCCGTGGTGAACAGCACCTTCACGTTGGGCTTCAGCTGATCCATGAGCAGGTACGCTCGCCAACCGTCGAGCTCGGGCATGACCACGTCCAGGATCACCAGATCGATCTCGGCCTGGCGCTCTCGAAATATCTCCACGGCACGCGTGCCGTTGTTCGCCTGCAGAACCGTATAGCCAGCGCGGCGCAGGATCCTCTCCACCTGGGCCCGCACCAGCTCTTCATCCTCGGCCACGAGGATCGTGCCGGTCCCGGGCTGAGCACTGTCCGGGTTCGGCGTCGGGTGGGCGGAGGCGGGAGGGACACAAGGTAAGCGCACCTTGATGATGGTGCCCTTGGTGCCGTCGCTCTCGGCCATGATCACTCCGCCGTGGGCCGCGACGATACCCGCCGCCACCGCCAGACCGAGGCCCGAACCCGCGCCTTTGGTGGTGAAGAAAGGCTCGAAGACCCGGCTCATGTTCTCGGGCGCGATGCCGACGCCGGTGTCGCAGACGCTCATCAGCACATGCGCCAGTCCGTCCGGTTCGATGCGCACGCTCAGCGTTCCACCGTCCGGCATGGCGTCCCGGGCGTTGACGCACAGGTTGATCAACACCTGCTCGAACTGAGGCGCGTCCAGCGCAACGAAGTAGCGGCGGGCGGGAGGCTCGTACTTCAGGACCACGTTGGCTGGAATGGCGCGGCGCAACATGCGCATGCTGTGTCCCACCAGCGTGCCCAGCTCGACCCGCTTCGAGTCCACGCGTTTGCGCCGGCCGATCGCCAGCAGATGCGAGGTGAGCTCGGCAGCGCGCTCGGTCGCGCGCATCGCTTGTTCCAGCTCGTCGTTGGGAATCTGACCCTCTTTCAGGCCCTGCTTGGCGAACGAGAGGTTACCCTCGATCACCTGCAGCAGGTTGTTGAAGTCGTGGGCGATCCCTCCGGCGAGTTGCCCCAGGCTCTCGAGGCGCTGCGCGCGTTGCAGCTGCTCCTCCGTTTCACGCAGCGCTTGCTCGGCTCGCCTGCGCTCGGTGATGTCGGCCGTGATCAGCAACACATTGCTGACCTTGCCTTCGGACGTGACCGGCACGACGCGCACCGCGTACCAGGCGGTCGTCTTGCCGTCGCGATAGCCTTCGCTTTCGAAGTTTCCAATCGTGCCCAGCTCGAACGCCGCGTCTATGGCGGCATGTGCCTTGCCCAGACTTGCGGCTGGAATGAACGCATCCAGCTTGGCGCCGATGACATCCGCCAAGCTCAACCCCGGTGCCAGGCGATTGACCCAGACGTAGCGATAGTCTCGGTCCAGCAGCGCGACGAAGTCAGGCAGGTTCTCGATCACCCGCCGTCGAAACTCCACGCTCTGTTCGAGCTCCTCCGCCAGTCGCCGCGGCTCGCTCACGTCACTGGTGATCAAGAGCGCCACGTCTGCGCCCTCGGGGCTGCGGAAGGGCACCACGCGCGTGACCAGGTGCTGGCGCGCCCCCGTCGCCAGCACGGCTGTGAACTCGACCTGCTGGGGCTCCGCGCTGGCAAAGGCACGCTCCATACACTCGACGGCCGCCGCTCGATGCGGCGGGGTGATGAAGTCGTCCATTAGCTGGCCGAGAACGTTCGAGAGATCGCGCGTCCGCGTGCGGTTGAGAAAGAGGATGCGTCGCTGTCGATCGATGCAACTCACGTAGCTTTCGACGCCGACCATCAGTGCCCGAAACAGGGCCAATCGGAACGCGTCATCGAGCTGCCCACCCGGCTCATGCCCACTCATGGCGGCGACGCTAACACGAGCGGGCGGAATGCCCGCGAGCGGCCGAGTGGCCGCCAAGCCCCGCTCAGGGTTTCTGGGTGCAGCGAGCAGAGGGAGCTATACTGGCCGTGTCTCCCGTCGAGTCTCCTCCCCCCACCGCTCATGGAAATCGCCGTCGAAATGCCTGCCGCCCCGACCGAAGATCTCGATCGCAAGGTCTGGCAGCTGCGCGAGGCGGCCGAGCGCTTCGCGCGCGAGCCCGTGCTGAAGAAGCTCGGCTGGCTCTATCAAGTGCGCGAGCGCGTGGCCCGGGCTGCCGAGCGCTGGGCGGCGGCGACGTGTGAGCACACGCGCGTCGATGCGAACGCGCCGGTCGCCGGCGAAGCCTGGATACTCGGACCGGTGGCGACGTTGCGCACGCTGCGCCTGCTGTCGGCGGCGTTGTCGGACATCCAGCGCGCCGGAGCGCCGCGCCTGCCCGGGAAGATGCGCACGCTCGACAACGGTCAGCTCGCCGTGCGCGTTTTCCCCGCCGCGCTGTTCGATCACGGCATGCTGCCGGGTGTGCACACGGAGGTGCGGCTCAATCCGGGCCCGGGCGGCACGCCCCCCGCCCAAGCCAGCTTTTATCAGCAAGCAGCCCCCCAGGGGAAAGTGGCCGTGGTGCTCGGCGCCGGCAACGTGAGCTCGATCCCCGCTCTCGACACCCTGCACAAGCTGTTCGTCGAGGGGCAGGTGGTGATCTTGAAGCTGAACCCCGTGAACGACTACGTGGGCCCGATCTTCGAAGAGGTGATGAAGCCGCTGATCGATCAGGGCTACCTCGCGATCGTGTACGGCGGGGCCGAAGTCGGCAGCCAACTCTGCAACCATCCTCAGGTAGACGAGGTCCACATCACCGGTTCCGACCGCACGCACGACGCGATCGTGTGGGGGCAGGACAAAGCCGAGCGCGAGCGCCGCCGCTCACTCCGTCAGCCGCTCTTGCAGAAGCGCATCACCAGCGAGCTCGGCAACATCACTCCGTTGGTGGTGGTACCGGGCCCGTACACAGACTCCGAGATCGCGGCCATGGGCGAGAGCATCGCCGGCATGGTCACACAGAACGCCTCGTTCAACTGCGTCTCGGCCAAGCTCTTGGTGCTGCCGCGGGGCTGGGACGGGTCGGAGCGCTTGATCGGGACCATCGGCAGCGTGCTGTCCCAGGTCGCTCCGCGCTACGCCTACTATCCGGGAGCACGCGAGCGCTACCAGGCGTTGACGCGCGAGGTGGAGAGCGTGCAGGTGTTTGGTAAAGCCACGGAGGGCACCCTGCCCTGGACGCTGATCCGCGGACTCGACCCGGAAGACAAGTCGGTCCTGCACTTTCGCATGGAGCCCTTCTGCTGCATTCTGAGCGTGGTCGAGCTGAAGGAGAGCGAGCCGGGGGCGTTCTTGCGCGCGGCCACCAAGTTCTGCAATGACACGCTCTGGGGCACGCTGAACGCGATGCTGTTCGTGCCGCCAGCTCGCCTGGATGACCCCGGCTTCAACCTGGAGCTGGAAGCGAACGTGCGCAGGCTGCGCTACGGGGTCGTCGGGATCAACCAGTGGTCGGCGGTCGGCTACGCCGTGGGGACCGCGCCCTGGGGCGGGCACCCGTCGACGACGCTGGCCGACATCCAGAGTGGTCAGGGCTGGGTGCACAACAGCTGCATGCTCGAAGGCATCGAGAAATGTGTGGTGCGCGGTCCGCTCACGTCTCCGTTCCGTCCGCTCTGGTCGCCCCTGCATCGCACCTGCCACCTCGTGGGCCGAGAGCTGTGTGCGTTCGAGGCGGAGCCGGATGTCTGGCGGTTATCGAAGCTGGGATTCCACGCCTTGCGCGGCTAGCGCGCCGCTCGCGCGGCGTCCCTGACGCTCAGCGAGGCACGGCAGAGGCTCTTTTGTTCCTCCAGGTGATTAACCGGACCGATAGCCGGCTCGCTACCCTTGTTATAACCTTCCGCGCGTGCGGGGGCGATGCGGCGGGCAGTAGACTCGTGATGAGCAGACGCATGAGGAAGCGATGAACGAAGGGGGAGACAAGGCCCGCGCGGAGTTCCTCTCGGAGGCGCAAGAGCTGGTCGAGAACCTGTCGCGCAACCTGCTGTCGCTGGAACAGGGCCGCGCGGGAGGCGGCCGCGTCGACCCCGAGCACCTGAACGAGGCCTTCCGCAGCGTGCACACGCTCAAGAGCCTGTCCGGGCTGTTTGGCGACAAGCACATGAGCCAGCTGTCGCATCGGCTGGAAGATCTGCTCGACGATCTACGGCTCGGTCGCCAGAACCTGAGCGATGCGGTGCTCGACCTACTGTTCACGTCGGTCGACGTGTACTGGCAGATCCTGACCAGCAATGACCCGCACCAGGAGCATCGCGGCGTCCAGGAGATTCTGGAGCGGCTGGAGAAGCTCGCGCCGGCGACCGCCAGCGAGGCCGGGGACCTGGAAAACTACGAGATCGACCAGGGGTTGCTCGCGGTGCTGACCGAATATGAGGAGCACCGGCTGCTGGTCAGCGTGAAGCAGGGCCTGGAGCTGTATCTGGTGCGCGTGCAGTTCGAGCTCGCGACGCTGGACAAGGCGCTGACCGAGATCAAGGACAAGGCCAAGCCCTTCGGTGAGGTCATCACCTACTTGCCGGCGGGCGAAGCGGCGAGCCCCGAGCTGATCGAGCTGGATCTGCTCCTGGCTTCGGCCAATCCACTTTCGGACATCGAGGGGGCGCTCGCCGGGCCGCGCAGCACGGTGCGCCAGATCCAGCGGCGCAAGCGGCCGACGCGCGCGAGCAAGGCCCTGCCTCGCCCGCAGCCGCCGCGCGCGACGCGCACGGCGACCGCGATGCCGACCGAGGGCACGACGGCGCCCGCGGCCGGAGCCGACGGCACCGAGGCGCCGCCCGCCGACGCGGCGCCGCTTGGCGGAGGCCTGTTGCGCTCGGTCAGCCAGACCGTGCGTGTCGACATCCACAAGCTCGACGAGTTGATGAACGTGGTGGGTAAGCTGGCGGTGCTGCGCGGTGGGTTGATGGAGCTCACCGACAAGGCCCGTTCGGAGGGGCATCGCCGCTTTGCCTCCCAGCTCTGGCAATTGTCGCACAAGTTCGAGCGCAGCCTGCGCGAGCTGCAGAGCGGCATCCTGGAAGTGCGCATGGTGCCGCTGGCGCAGGTGTTCGAGCGCTTGACGCGCATCGTGCGCAAGACCGGCCGCGATCTGAACAAGGACGTGCGGCTGGTGGTGACGGGCGCGGAGACCGAGATCGACAAGCTGATCGTGGAAGAGCTGAGCGACCCGCTCATGCACATCATCCGCAACGCCATCGATCACGGCATCGAGGACGCGGAGGAGCGCAAGCGCATCGGCAAGCCGGCGGTGGGTACGATTGCGCTGAACGCTTTCCAAAAAGGCAATCACGTCGTGATTGAGGCCGAGGACGACGGGCGCGGCCTGAACAGCGACTCGCTGTTGGATCGCGCGATCGCGCTGGGCGCCATCGCCGAAGACGAAGCCAAAGAGCTGTCGCGCGCGGACGCGCTGAACCTGGTGTTCTTGCCGGGGCTCAGCACGCGCGACAAGCCCTCCGCGGTCAGCGGCCGTGGCGTGGGCATGGACGTGGTCAAGACCAACATCGCCAAGCTCGGTGGTTCGATCGAGCTCGAAAGCGAACCGGTGATCGGCACCAAGATCACGCTCACGTTGCCGCTCACACGCGCGATCGTGACGGCGCTGTTGGTGCAGGTCGGCCAGGGCATGTTCGCCATCCCGCTAACCAGCATCTCCGAAGTGAACGCGCTCGAGGAGTCGCAGATCCGGGTCATCGACGGCACCGAAGTGCTGAGCCGCCGTGGCTCGAGCCTGGAGCTATGCCGCTTGCGCCAGCTGTTTCAGCTCTCCGCCGACGATGAGCCCGCCCGGCAGTACGTGGTGGAGGTGATGGCGGGCACGCGGCATCTGGGTCTGGTGGTGGACGCCCTCTCGGGCCAGCAGGACATCATCATTCGACCGCTCGGTCGCTCGCTGAACTCCGTGCGAGGCTTCTCCGGCGCCTCCGAGCTGGCAGACGAGCGCATCGCGCTGGTGCTGGATCCAGGCGCGTTGATCGAAGAGGCCGGCGCCGGCAACACGCGCGAGCGCGGGGGGCGCATCCGTGCCGCCGGGTGAGAGCCTGGAGGCGATCAGCTCGGCGCCCCTGCGCCTGAGCGTCAGCGACGAGCCGGTCCGAGAGATCCTGACGTTCGCGCTCAATGGCGAGGCGTTCGGCGTGCCGCTGACTCAGGTGCTCGAGATCCTGGGCGTGCGCAGCATCACGCGCGTACCGCGCTGCCCCGAGGACGTGGTCGGGGTGTGCACGGTGCGCGGCGAGCTGGTCACCGTAGTCGATACGCGCCGGCGTCTCGAGCCGGGCGCACCGCGCGCCCAGAACCGCGGCCGCATTTTGCTCACCAGCACCGCGGATGGCGAGAAAGTGGGCCTGTTGGTAGACGAGGTGCTCGGGGTGCAGCGCTTCTCCCAGGCGCAGATCGAGCAGACTGCCGGCGTCCTGGTCGGCGACGTGTCGTCGCACATCGAGGGCATCGCGCGCAAAGGTACGCAGGTGACCGTGCTGGTCAACCTGGCGTCCCTCACCAGCTGAGGGATGAGGTCGGCGTGAATAGCGAACGATTCCGGCGGGAGCAGTATCGCAGCCTGGTCGGCTTCATCGTGGGGGACGTGGCCTACGCTGTGCCCACTGCCTGCGTGCGCGAGATCACGATGCCGCACCCTGTCACCGAGCTACCGCACCTACCGCGCGGCGTGATCGGCGTGTTCGAGCACCGTGGTCAGGTAGTGCCGGTGATCGATCTCAGGACTTGCTTCGACGTCCTGGGGCAGGCGGCGGAAAAGCGCAGCCAGTGGATCATCGTGGAGGTGGCGCACCATCGCATCGGGCTGTGTGTCAATCGCGTCACCGGTGTGTTCGAGGTGGGCTTTGGTGCGCTCAAGCCGGTGCCCGAGATCGGCAAGGGCATCGATCCGAGAAACGTGGTCGGCGTAGCCAATCAGCAGGATCGCCTTACCTTCGTGCTCGATATCGCCGCCTTTCGTACCTACACCTTGGATGTTCCCCTGCCGCCCGAGCTAACGGCCGGTTGAACCGGAGTCCACGCGCCGTTGCCCTGGTTGCCGCCTCTCTCTTCGTCCGAATTTTACGAGCTCCTGCGCCTGTTCAACGAGGCGGCGGGGTTGTCTTTCGACGCCTCGGCCCTGCCCGTGTTTCAGCAGCGGCTAGCGTCGCGCTTGCCGCTGCACGAAGTTGACAACTTCCGCGACTACCTGCGGCTGCTGGAGTTCGGCCCAGGGAGCTCGACCGAGATGGCGGCGGCGCTCGATCTGATCACCAGCGGCGAGACCTATTTCTTCCGCCACGACGAGCAGCTGCAGATCTTTGCCGAGACGATCCTGCCGGCGGTAGCCCACAGCAACGCCTCGCGGCGCCGCATCAGCATCTGGAGCGCCGGCTGCTCGAGCGGTGAGGAGGCCTACACGGCGGCGATCCTGGTGCAGGAGAGCGGTCTGTTTCAGGGCTGGAACGTGCGGATCGCCGGCACCGATCTTTCGCACGAGCGCGTCGAGCACGCGCGCCAGGGCTGCTACTTTCAGGGCGCGTTCCGCAGCACACCGGATCACGTCCGCGCTCGTTACTTCGTGACCTCCTCTCGCCCGAGCTCCATCGGCCGGCCGCGGCATGCGCCGAACATCTGGCAGATCAACGATCAGCTTCGCTCCTGGTGTCAGTTCAGCGTGCTCAACCTGCTGCAGCTCGGCCAACCTGGGGTCGTTCCCGGGCTGGAGCTCGAGGCGCTGAGCCGCCGCCTGGACGTGATCTTGTGCCGCAACGTGCTCTTGTATCTGGACCAGCGCGCACGTGTGCAGGTGCTTCGGAACCTGTATGAGCACCTGGCACCGGGCGGCTTTCTGCTGCTCGGTCACTCGGAGTCATTGAAGCTATTGGGCACGCCGCTCGATCTAGAGAGCCTGCCGCACGATCTGGCGTTTCGAAAACCGGAGCGGCCACGCCGCGGAGCAGAACCATGACGCGCAGGCAGCTCAGAGTGCTGGTGGTGGATGATTCCGCGTTGAATCGCGACGAGATGGTGATGTCCGTACAGAACGCGGGCGACGCGGAGGTCGTCGGCATTGCCGCGGACGGCAGCGAGGCGTTGCGCCTGGCCACGCAGCTACACCCGGACGTGATCACGCTGGATCTGGAGATGCCGAAGATGGACGGCTTCAGCTTCCTGCGGCTGATCCAGAGCGTGTGGGCTTGCCCGGTGATCGTGATCTCGGGCTCCAACACCGACAAGAGCGTGTTCCGCGCGCTCGAGCTCGGGGCCGTGGACTTCGTCTCCAAGCCGCAGACCAGCGTCGAGCGCCGCAACCTGCTCGGCAGCGTGCTGCGCGAGAAGCTGGACATGGTGCGAGCGCTCTCGCCGGGCGTGTGGTCCAAGCCGCCACCGGCGGACTACGTGCGTCACAACACGCCCGTCACTCCGCGCAAGCTGCAGGGGGCGACCCCACGCCACTTCATCGCGATCGCCGCCTCTACGGGCGGACCGACAGCGCTCACCACGATTTTCTCACGCCTGCATGCCGACGCCGGCGTCGCGGTGCTGGTGGCGCAGCACATGCCGGACACTTTCACGCGCACGTTCGCCGAGCGCCTCGACCGGCACTGCGCGCTGGAGGTCACCGAGGCGCGCGCCAATCAGGTCATCGTGGGCGCGAGCGCGCTGGTCTGCCCGGGGCGGCGCTGCCTGGAAGTGCAGAGCGACGGCAAGCAGTTCACCGCCGAGGTGCGCTTCCCCACGACCACCGATCGCTACGTGCCGAGCGCGGATCGTCTGTTCACGAGCCTGGCCCATCATGCCGGCAAGAACACGCTCGGAGTCATCCTGACGGGCATGGGGGATGACGGGGTCGAGGGCGCGCGCGCGATCGTCGCTGCCGGCGGCACGGTGATCGCCGAGTCAGCGGAGACGGCCATCGTGTATGGGATGCCGCAAGCTGCGGTCAAAGCGGGCGTGATCCGCCGCAGCTTGCCGCTCGGCGATATCGCGACCTACCTGAACGATGCGATGACGCGCGCCTGAGCGCGCACTTGGCCGGCGGCGCAATTGCCCCGGAGCCCTGCGCGCGAGTACCCGCGGGCGGCGGGCCACGAAATTTGGGGGAATGGAACGCTGCGATCGCGGATTTAGCAGCGAACGCGGACTCAACGCGCAATCGCCGTGGAATCGAGGCACTAGACGGCCGGATCGTTCCCGTGTAGTCAAAATCGACAGCGGCCGGAGAAGACTCATGAAACAGAGATTCGCCCCCATCGCCTTGTTCTTGACCTGGGTCGGCATCCTCGTCGCGTACTGGCCATCAGGCTGTGCGCAGCACTCGAGCGCAGCCAACTCGGCGCCGCGTTCCCCTGCCGATGTGCAGATGCCGGCGGTGCCCGCCGGTACGACCCGGCCGTTGTTGCCTCACCCGGCCTTCGCCTTTGCGCAGGAGATGAGCGACAAGAACGTCACGATCGCCGACATCGCCGAGCGCAGCACACCGAGCGTGGTGAATGTCGCCTCGCGGCGCATGGTCAAGCAGGAGCAACAGCAGGATCCGTTTTTCCGCCACTTTTTTGGTCCGTTCGGACCCGAGCCGCAGGAGCGGCAGCAGCGCGGCCTGGGCTCTGGTGTGGTCTATTCGAGCGACGGCCTGGTGCTGACCAACAACCATGTGATCGAGGGCGCGGACGAGATCACGGTCACCACGGCCGATGGCATCGACTACGACGCGGAGGTCGCCGGCACCGACGAGAAGAGCGATG
>Ga0207675_100003306_pt1 | contig 15775 bp, 9 predicted proteins | sample KBSSwiS42_FD_184305 | JGI IMG/M metagenome (GOLD analysis project Ga0207675, IMG submission 184305) | Switchgrass rhizosphere microbial communities from Kellogg Biological Station, Michigan, USA - KBS Switchgrass S4-2 (SPAdes) (version 2) | ecosystem: Host-associated > Plants > Roots >... | reverse complement strand
GTGCCGGCCGCGGCGTGGCTTCGAATCACTATCTGCTCGAGACGTACCAGAAGACGCTCGAGGGATATTTCCGCATGTGGCATCACCACTTCGAATTCCTGCTGCTGGGGTACGGCGCGTACATGACCTTCTTCGCCTTCTGCAAGAAGGCCTTTCCCGAGATCAGCGACCAGACCGTGGCGCGCATGGTCGCCGGCATGGACGCCGAAATCTTCCGCCCGGATGAAGAAGTGCGCCGCCTCGCGCGCCGCGCGGTGGAACTCAAGGTCGGCGATCACTTCGCCGAGGGCCGCAAGGCCACCGACGTCATCGCGTCCCTGGAGAAGGCAGGCACGCCCGGCCGCGAGTGGCTGGCCGAGCTCGCGACCTCGCGCGACCCGTGGTTCAACATCAACGTCGGCGACGGGTTCTACCACTATCACCGCTCCTGGAACGACGACCTGTCGATGCCATTCGCCGGGATTCCGGGTTACATCGGGCTCGTGCAGAAGGGCGAGTCGCTCGAACGGCCGGTGGAGAAGCTGCAGGCCGAGCGGCGCCAGCTCATCCAGGACTATCGCGAGTTGTTAGGCAGCGACGAGGAGCGTGGCGCCTACGACCAGATGATCACGCTGGCTCATCGGGTGTTCCCGTACGTCGAGGGCCACAAGTTCTACTGCGAGCACTGGTACACGAACCTGTTCTTCAACAAGATCCGCGAATTCGGCGGGTTGCTGGCAGAGCACGGGTTCTTCGCGGATGCGGAAGATGTCTTCCAGCTCACGCATTTCGAGCTCGAGTCGGCCATCGTCGATCTCATGACGTCCTGGTCCACGGGCTCGCCGCCGCGCGGCCCGCAGCACTGGCCCGCGAAAGTGGCCGAGCGCCGCGCGGCAATAAAGAAGTGGGCCAGCCACGAGACGCCGCCGGCACTCGGTCCCGTGCCCGACATCATCGACGATCCCGCCATCGTGATGCTCTGGGGCATCACGCGCGAGAGTCTCGATACCTGGCTGGCGGCCGAAAAGGGTGGCGACGTCACCGAGATTCGCGGCTTCGCGGCCTCGAGCGGCGTGGCCGAGGGCCCGGCACGCGTGGTGCGCAGCGTCGAAGAGATCTCGCGACTCAAACCCGGCGACATCCTGGTCTGCCAGGTCACCAATCCGACCTGGGCGCCCATCTTCCAGAAGATCGCCGGCGCCGTGTCCGATATCGGTGGCTCCATGAGTCACGCGGCCATCGTGGCGCGCGAATACGGATTGCCGGCCGTGGTGGGCACGGGCAGCGCGACCTCGCGCATCAAGGATGGCCAGCGAATTCGCGTCGACGGCGGACGCGGGATCGTCACGATTCTCCAATAGTTCGTCGTCCAGAAGCCTTGAGCGACTCATCCATCAGCTGGTTTGCGGACATCGGGTTGTCCGACCGGGCCGCGGTTGGCGGCAAGGGCGGCAGCCTGGGCGAGCTCACTCGTGCCGGCATCGCCGTGCCTCCCGGCTTCGTGGTGCGTACCGCGGCTTTCGAGCGCTTCCTGCGCGTGCTGGAAGCAGGGGCGCCATTGCGTGCGCGCGTCGAGCAGCTGCGTGCCGGCGACCTGGAAAACATCCGCATCGTGTCCGCGGAGCTGCAGGCGCGATTGCGCGCCGCGGAGTTTCCCGGCGCGCTGGGCACGGAGCTGCTGGCGGCGCACGCCGAACTGCGTGCGCGTTCGGGATACGGCGACGTGGCGGTGCGCTCCTCGGCAACCACCGAAGATGCCAGCGACGCGAGTTTCGCGGGCCTCCAGGACACCTATCTATGGGTAGCCGACGGTGCGCGCATGCTGGAGCGCGTGCGCGATTGCTGGGCCAGTCTCTATTCGGTGGAATCGATCAGTTACCGGCGCGACCGCGGCATCGCCGAGAGTGAAGTTGCGATGGCGGTGGTGGTGCAGTCCATGGTGGAGGCGCGCACGGCCGGCGTGATGTTCACGCGCAGCCCGACCACCGGGGATCGCTCGGTGATTACCATCGAAGGCGCGTGGGGCCTGGGATCCGCGGTGGTGGGCGGCGAAGTCACGCCCGACCGCTGGGTGGTGGGCAAGATCACCGGCGAGATCAGCGTGCGCGAGGTGTCCGACAAGCACATCGAGCACCGTCGCGCCGCCGGCGGCGATGTCGAGGCCGCCGAGGTCGCGGCCGAGCGGCGGCGTGCGCCCTGCGTGAGCGATGCGGAGCTCGACCGGCTGCGCCAGGTGGCGCGCCAGGTCGAGCGTCACTATGGATGCGCGCAGGACATCGAGTGGGCCATCGATGCGCGCGGCGCGCTGCTGCTGTTGCAGAGCCGCCCGGAAACCGTGTGGTCGGCGAAGGAGAGTGCCCCGGCGGCGAAGCCCGCCACCGACCCGCTGGCGCACGTGATGTCGATATTCGGAGGACGGCGATGAGCCTGACGGCGCGCGACATCGCGGAGATCACGCGGCTGCTCGAAGATTCGGTATTCGACGAGCTGGAGCTCGAGATCGACGGCATGAAGATCCACCTGCGCCGCGGTGGCGTCGCGCAACGCGCCCCGGTCAATCCGGCGCCGGCGCGCGCGGAGCCGCCGCCGGCGCGGTCGACCGCGGCCCCACCGGCCGCGATGCCAGCCGGCTTCGCGGAGGTCCGTGCGCCGCTGCTGGGGACTTACTACCGCGCGCCCAAGCCGGGGGCCGCACCGTTCGTGGAAGTCGGCGCGAAGGTCGCGCCCGACACCATCGTCGGCATCATCGAAGTGATGAAGCTCATGAACACGGTGCGTGCCGGTGTGGCCGGCACGGTGCGCGAGATCCGCGCGCGCGACGGCATGCTGGTGGAATACGGTGAAACGCTGCTGCTCATCGACGCGCGGGAGCCGGGTTGATCCGGCGCGTGCTCATCGCGAACCGCGGCGAGATTGCCCTGCGTATCGCGCGCACCTGCAGCCGGCTCGGCATCGAGACGGTGCTCGCCGCCTCCGAAGCGGACCGCGACTCGTTGCCCGCACGCAGGGTGACGCGCGCCGTGTGCATCGGGCCGTCGCATGCCGCCGCGAGTTATCTCCGGCCCGAGCTTGCGGTGCAGGCGGCTCTCGGCACCGGCTGCGATGCGGTGCACCCGGGCTACGGATTCCTCTCCGAACGCGCAGCGTTCGCGCGCATGTGCGAACGCGAGGGCCTGACGTTCATCGGTCCCACGCCGGAGCAGCTCGAGGCCACGGGCGACAAACTACGTGCGCGGGAAACAGCCGAGGCGGCGGGTGTGCCGGTGGTCCCGGGCGGCGCAGCGGCGTCCCGCGAGGATGCGCATGACCTGGCGCGGCGCATCGGTTATCCGCTCCTCATCAAGGCCGTGGGCGGCGGCGGTGGCCGGGGTATGCGGCTCGTGGCACGCGGCGCCGAGCTCGACGGCGCGCTCGAGCTCGCCGCGGCCGAGGCCGGAGCGGCGTTCTCGGATGCACGCGTGTATCTCGAACGATTCGTGGCAAGGGCGCGCCACGTCGAAGTGCAGATTCTCGGTGACGGGGCCGGAAAGGTGATGCACCTGGGCGAGCGCGACTGCTCGGTGCAGCGGCGTTACCAGAAGCTCATCGAGGAGACGCCCGCGCCGGGCCTGGCCGCCGCATTACGCGCGAACCTTCACGAGGCAGCGCTACGCCTGGCCGAACGCCTGCGGTATCGCGGCGCCGGCACCGTGGAATTCCTGGTCGATGCGCAGCAGGGCGAGTTCTATTTCCTCGAAGTGAATGCCCGCATCCAGGTGGAGCACCCGGTGTCCGAGGAGGTATACGGCATCGACATCGTCGCCGCGCAGCTCGCCATCGCCGCCGGCGCCGGCCTGTCCACCGAGACGCCGCGTGCCGCGGGGTGCGCGATCGAATGCCGGGTGAATGCCGAGGATCCCGCGCGCGACTTCGCGCCGAGCCCGGGGCTGGTGAGCGACGCCAGCTGGGCCGGCGGCGCGGGCATCCGCGTGGACACCCACATCGAAACCGGCGCGCACGTGCCGCCGTTCTACGATTCGCTGCTGGGCAAGATCGTGGCGCATGGACCGGATCGCGCCACGGCACTCGCGCGGCTGCGCGCGGCCGTCAATGGCACCCGCCTCGCGGGCGTGACCACGAATCTCGGGCTGCACGCGGCGGTGCTCGCGGATGCGGAGTTCGCCGCGGGCGGCGTCGACACGGGCTACCTGGAACGTTTCCTCGAGCGGGCGCGCGCGCCGGCCGGAGTCTCGCGCCATGGCTGACGTGCGGCTGGTCGAGACGAGCCTGCGCGACGGCAATCAATGCCTGTGGAGCGCGCTGGGCATCGATACCGCCAGGACCCTGGCCATTGCGTCCACGATGGACGCGGTCGGTTTCAAGGCCATCGATTTCACGACCTCGACGCACATGGGCGTGGCGGTGCGCTACAAGCGGGAGGATCCCTGGGAGCGCATCCGCCTGGTGGCGGAAGCGACCCCGAACACGCCGCTGCAATTCATGGGCACCGGCTTCCGCTTCATTTCCTGGGAGACCGCGAGCCCGGAGTTCATGTCGCTTGCGTACCGCACGCTGGCGCGAAATGGCATCCGGCGTTTCTGTCTCGCCGATCCCATGAACGACGCGGCCGCCAACGTGCTGAACGCGCGGCTGGTCAAGGAAGCAGGCGGAGAGTTCGTGATCGCGGCGCTGGTGTTCACGCTGAGCCCCATACACGACGACGCGCATTACGCGGCGGCCGCGCGCACGCTGGCGGCGAGCCCGCACATCGACGCGTTGTACATCAAGGACCCGGGCGGATTGTTGTCGCAGAAGCGCGCCGCGACGCTGATTCCGGCTATCGTCGATGCCATGGGTGCGGCGACGGCCGAAGCGGGCGATGCCAAACTACTCGAGCTGCACTCGCACAATACCATCGGCCTCGCCGAGCACACCTACCTGGATGCCCCGGCTCTCGGCGTGAGCGCGCTGCAATGCGCGTCCGGCGCGGCCGCCGACGGCATTTCGAATCCGCCCGTCGAACGCATCGTGTCCAACCTGCGCGCGCAGGGCCATCGCGTCGACATCGACGACCAGGCGCTGGCACGGGTCTCGAATTACTTCACCTGCCTGGCCGACGCCGAAGGCCTGCCGGCGGGGCGCCCGCAGGGCTTCGACGCCGCCTACCTGCAGCACCAGTTGCCGGGCGGCACCGTCGGCACCATGCGCCGCCACCTGGCGGAGAGCCGCATCTCGCACCTGGAAGGCGCGGTGCTCGAGGAACTCGACCGCGTGCGCCAGGAGCTCGGCTGGCCCATCGTCATGACGCCGTTCGCGCAGATGGTGATCACCCAGGCGGTGATGAACGTGACCGGCGGCCGCTACGAGACCATTCCCGACGAGGTGATCCGCTACGCCATCGGGCGCTTCGGCAAGCCCAACGTGCCCATCGATGCGCGTGTCATGGAGCGTATCGAGTCCCTGCCGCGCACGCGCGAACTGCGCGCCGAGCCGCCGATGCCGGAAGTGTCGGAGCTGCGCCGCCGCCTGGGTGCACAGCTCTGCGACGAGGAGCTGCTGCTGCGCGCGACCATGCCGGCGACGCTGGTCGACGCGATGCGGGCCGCGGGCCCGGCGCAACGCGACTACAACCCGGCGCTGCGGCCCGTCATGGAGCTGGTGCGCAGGCTGCTGGCGCGCCGCGACCTCGAGCACGTGGCGCTCGAAAAACCCGGCTTCCGCCTGCAACTGCGGCGGGCCCGATGAAGCGGCGCAAAGCCTCGAAGCCGCGCGCCGCGCGCGGCAGCAAACTACCCCGCATCGGCGGATTCATGTTCGACGTCGACGGCACGTTGCTGCTCAGCGACCGCTCGCTGGGCGGTTACGAGCTGTTGCCCGGCGCGGCCGAGACGCTCGCGGCGCTGGCGGCGCGCGGAATTCCGTACGTGCTGCTCACCAACGGCAGCGCCTATCCACCGGCGGAACAGGCCGCCAAATTGCGCAAGCTCGGGCTCGCCGTCGAAGATCGGCAGATGATCACGCCCTCGAGCGTGGCCGCGGAGGTCATGACCCGCAACGGCGTGCGCCGGGTGCTGGTGCTGGGGTCACCCGGCGTGGGCTTCGCGCTGCGCGAAGCCGGCATCGAGACCTGCGATGCCGCGGATCCGCAGGCCGGTGCGGTAGACGCCGTGTACGTGGGCTGGCACCCGGAATGCGGCATGAAGGACATCGAGGCGGCGTGCAACGCCATATTCGCGGGTGCAAAACTCTACGTGGCATCCGACGTGCCGTTCTTCGCCACGCGCCATGGCCGCAGCATCGGCTACAGCTACGCCATCGTCGGGGCCATCAGGCGCGTGACGCGCGCGCCCATGATTCTCACCGGCAAACCCTCGCGCCATGCGATGAACTTCGTTGCGCGGCGTCTGGGCATGCCGGTGTCGCGCGTGGGCGTGGTGGGCGACGACCCGGTGGTGGAAATGTCGATGGCGCGGCGCTTCGGCGCCGCGGCGTTCGGCGTGACCACCGGCGTGACCACGGCGGCCGACTGGCGTCGCCAGCCGCTGACACGGCGCCCGCACCGCGTCGTCGGCGAGCTGCAGGAACTGCTCGCGCTCCTCATTATGTAATGCAGGTCTAACTACCCAGGCCCCGCCAGTCATCGGTATCGCCATCTGGCAGCGCCCCCGGCTCCTGTCTCGCGGCTGTCCTGTCTGCCTGGCAAGCCAACGGCGTTGTCATGAAACTTTCACGCCGCCCGCGGTTACATACCGATTACGCGGCGTCAGCGCGGCCGACAATTCGTGTGCGCGCCCGCCGTGGTTGGTTATCATCGGCTGCAGTCACCCGCAGGGAAGTATCGGGGCTAACAAGATGCCGGACGCGAAACCACCATTCGCGCGCGACACCGCGTGCGTGCCCGTCGACCCCATGAAGATGGCGGTGCGTGAGCAATTGTTCGCGCACCTCTACCGCGAGCTGCACCGCCTGGCGGGCCGGGAGCTCTGGCACGCGGGCACGCGGAGCAGCATGGGCCCCACCACGCTGGTGCACGAGGCGTACCTGAATTTCGCGGGCCGTGCCGACATCGACTTCGAGAATCGCGCACACTTCCTGACGTATGCCGCGCGCACCATGCGTGGACTGATCATCGATCGCGCGCGCAGCGCCTGCGCCGACAAGCGCGGCGGCGGTGCGCGCGCCGAGCGGCTCGACACCGCGCTGGGCGACCGGCTGGCGGCGCCCGAGGAAGTCGTCGGGGTCGGTGCATTGCTCGACGAACTGAGCACGGTGGATGCGGAGCTCGCGCAGATCGTCGATCTCAAGTTCCTGTGCGGATTCAATTTCGGCGAAATCGCCAACATGCTCGGCTGTTCGGAGCGCACCGTGCAGCGGCACTGGGAACAGGCGCGGCTGCTGTTGCAGCGGCTCGCCATGGACGCCCTGGCCGGGTAGCCCGGGTCGCACCATGAAAAGAATCTCCGCGGAACGCTGGAAGGCGGTGCGCCCGGCGCTCGAGCAACTGCTCGAGCTGCCGGAAGCGGAATGCCGGCGCCGCCTGGAAGACACCGCCGGCGTGGATGCCGAGCTCGCCGCCGAGTTGCGCGCCATGCTCGCCCTGCATCGCAATTCCGGGAACGTCCTGTTCCTCGACGGAAGGGTTCCGCACGCGTTGAACAGCTTCACCCCCGGCAATCTCGCGGGCATGCGCCTCGGAAACTACGTGCTGGACGCGCCGGTGGGCGAGGGCGGCATGGGGACCGTGTGGACCGCGACGCGCGCCGACGGCCACTTCGATGGCCGCGTGGCGGTCAAACTGCTGAACGGCGCCATCCGCTCGCCCGGGGCGGTGCATCGATTCATGCGCGAGGGCAGGCTGCTCGCGCGCCTGTCGCACCCGAACATAGCGCGGTTGCTGGACGCAGGCGTCAGCTCCGAGGGCACGCCCTACCTCGTGCTGGAGCACGTCGCGGGAACGGCCATCGACGAATTCTGCGACGCGCGGCGTCTCACGATACGCGAACGCGTCGCGCTGTTCCTCGGTGTGTTGGCCGCCATCGAACACTCGCACATGCACCTGGTGGTGCACCGGGACATCAAGCCGACCAACGTGCTGGTGACCGGAGACGGCGTGCCGAAGCTGCTCGACTTCGGCATCGCATCGCTGACCGGCACGGAGTCACCGGCGACACTGGCGCAGTTGCGCACCCAGACGTTGTGGGGCGGCAGGGCCATGACGTTGCAGTTCGCTGCGCCCGAACAATTGCAGGGACACGCCGCCACCACGCGCACCGACGTGTATGGGCTGGGCGTACTGCTCTATCTATTGCTGACCGGCCGGCATCCCACCGGCCTGCGCGACGTGCCGGCCTCGGCCTACGTGACACCGATGGTTGAAGGGCGGCTGCTGCGTCCCGCTACCGCGGTCGCCAGCACCACGATCTTGCCCGAGGAGCGACGACTGGTTGCCGCCGCGCGGTCGATCCAGACTGAAAAACTCGCACAGCAGCTCGAAGGCGACCTCGACAATATTCTTCTCAAGGCGCTCAGGACCCAACCGGCGGAACGGTATTCATCGGTGGCGGATTTCGGCGCAGACCTGCGGCGTTTTCTCGAGCATCGCCCGGTGCAAGCCGTTCCGGACTCACTGGCCTATCGGGCGGCGAAGTTCGTGCGTCGCCATCGGCTGGCAACCGCCGCGAGCCTGGTTGCGCTGCTGGCCGTTGCGGCGAGCGGCACGCTGGCCGTGCGGGGCGCGCGCCACGCAAGGCTCGAAGCCGAGCGCGCCGCGGCCATCAACAACTTCGTGCGCGAGATGTTTGGCATCGGCGACACGCCTGCCGCCGAATCGGTACAGCTCGGTTCGACTACAGTCGAGCAGCTGCTCGATGCCGGTACCGGACGGCTGACGGCCGACGCGAAATTGAAGACCGAGGGACGTGTCGATCTGCTCGGAACACTCGCCGACATGTACGTGGGACTCGGCAGGCCCGCCAAGGCGGTGGCGCTGTTGGAGCAATGCCTCGCGCTGCAGGAAGCCATGCCGCCGGGCAGTCCGCTTCGGAATCCTGCGCAGGTCGCCGACACGCTTCTGAAGCTCTCGACGGCCGCCGCACTCGCCGGCCTCTCGGACAAACGGAACGCGGCGCTGGATCGCGCGGCGCCCATGGTTCGTGTGCTGCGCGCGCGTGCACCGGCGCTGTTTGCACATTGGTCGTACGAAACTTCGGTTCGGCTGCTGCCGCTGGATCGTGTTGCGGCAGCGACTGCGGCGCAGGCCGCCGCCGTTTCCTACCGGGCCGCCGGCGACAGCGCCAACGCGGTTCGCGCCATGGCACAGCAGGGCTTCTCTCTCACGCGCGCCGAACGGTACGAGGAAGCGCGCTCCGTGATTCACGAAGCCATCGCCATCCTGCAGCCCATGACACCTGGGAATCGCGAACTGCAGGCCACGATCCTGACGACCGCGGCGGATCTCGATTTCCAGACGCTGCGGCTGCGCGACGCGGAACAGGGCCTGCGCGACGTCCTGCGCCTCATCGTCGAGCTGAAGGGCATGAATCATCCGATGAGCGCGCGGACGCGCATGCGTCTCGCGCGGGTGCTGTGGCGGCGTGGCGAGTTTTCGGCGTGCGTGCAGGAGGCACAGGCTGCAGTCGCCGCGGCCGAGGCTTCTTCGGGACCGAACGATCGGCGGGTGTTGCCCAGCGTCCTCGAAGTGCGCGCCCGGTGTTTCACCTCGCTGGGCCGGCTGGATGAAGCGATCGCGGACTACGAGCATGCCGCGGCGCTCTGGGATCCGAAGTCGAGCGGCGGCCTGATGGTCGGGACCGACTACCTGGACCTGGCACATCTCCACCTGCTGCGCGGCGATGTCGCACGTGCGCAGGCGGAACACGCGCGGATGCTCGCGGTGATGGAACCCGGGGTGCGCGAACGCAGGGCGCAGGAAGTCGCACTCGTCACGGCGGAACTGCGCGTCGCCGAAGGCCATTTTGCAGATGCCGTGCGCATCCTAGAACCGTTGGCCCGAAACCTGGAGTCGGGCGGTCCGGCCAGCTGGAATCGCGTGGAGCTCCACCTGGCCTGGTCGAGTACGCTCACGGCGGCCCATGACCCCCGCGCGCCAGCCGCCGTGCGTGCCGCCCGCGAGTTCATCGATGGCACCCCGCTGCGCGGCCAGGCGCCGCCGCTCGAAGCCGAACTGCGAAAGGTCGAAGCAGCGCAGAGGCAGGCGACGGGCGCAGCCAATACTGCGAAATCCTGATCGTCCGGGGGCCTTCCTTGTGGATGCCGTGCGGTTCGCCACCCATGCGCGTGGTCGCCAGCCAGCGGCACTTCAGCCGCATACATTGATATTCGGAATGCCGGGGCAAAACCCGCCAGCCGTGTCGGGTTTTCGCGCGCAATTCCGAATGTCCTTGTTGTGGCCTTTTGCCTCGACTGCTCACAAGGATTTCTCATGACCCGGAAAAGAATGCGTTCACTCTCTGCCCGGCCGATGGCGGTGGCCATGGCCTGCTTGGTCGCGCTCGCTCCCGTGGCGAGGGCGCTCGACGGCAATGTATCGGTGCAGGGTGGCAGGAGCGCTGTGCGAATCGGAGGTATTCCGGGCGGCTCCTGCACCGGCTTCATCATCAACTTCAATGTCATCGTGACCGCGGGTCACTGCGTCACCGACTACGTGAAGAACAACGGCACCCGGTCGATGAACGTCACTTACACGCGCGACGGCACGAACTTCTTCTGCATCAGCGGCCCGTCGACTTCGGCCGGCCAGTGCCGCAACTCGACATCCCTGAAGTGGGCGACACCCGGGACGCTGACCACCGACAACCCGGCCGATAACGACCTGGGCTACATCCTGTTCGACTCGGGTTGGCAAAACGTCACGGACTTGGACTTCGTCGGTATCACGACCACGACCGTGAGAGCCGGCACCTCCGACCAGGCCTTCGTGTATGGCCGCGGTGGCACGGTCTTCGACGCCAACGACCAGCGCATGCGGCGCGCGGTCACGCAGATCGAATCGGTCACGGCCAACACGCTCATCACCCGCGCCCTGCTGGATGCGCAGGGACGCAAGCTCAATGTCTGGGCCTGCAACGGCGACTCCGGCGGTCCGAATCTGAAATTCGCATTCAATTTCTACTGGGCGCAGGGTGTCTCGTCGTCCATCAGCACGCCGGCGCCGGCGCGCTGCCAGGACCTGCAGTCGCGGGCGCGATACTTCCGCTTCACACCCCGGCACATCACGGCCATCAACAACGCCATCCAGATTTACCTGACGCCCGGCCGTTCGCTGTGCACGGACATGTCCACGATCGGCTGGACCGACCCGGGCTACTACTGGTGTTCGTTCTTTTGAGGATGAACCCGTGACGGGTTTTTCCAGCTGAATCCGAATGTCTCCCTGTGCGGCCCTATTTTCCGCACAGGGAGACGCGCGATGTCCAGTCGACAGAATTCGGCGATCTCGAGGTCAGCGTGCATCGCGCTGCTGTTGCTGGGCTGCAGCGTCTCGGCCTTCGCGGAAGCCGGCCTGCCTGGTGACCTGGTGCTGGACAACGCCGACAGCATCACGGGCTGGAGCACCGGCAGCGGCAACACGCGCAGCCTGGACGCCCAGATCAAGGTAATCGGATCCGGGAGCCTGAAGTCGGTCGGCACTGCACGTGACCGCTTTCGGAAACAATTCACGGCGGTCGACGTCACGAAGTATCGGTACCTGACGTTCTGGTACTACGTGGATCGGCCGGACCTGCTGTCGACGACCACGGATCTCGGCCAGGTGGAGATCACCAGCGCCGCCACCTTCGACGTGGCGGAGTGGAGCTGGTCGGTGCGCGAGCTGCATTTGCAGCGCGGCTGGAACTACGTGGTGCTCGACCTGCCGGGCCGCAACACCGGCTCGACGCTGATCAATCCGCAACAGGTCAATTATTTCCGTATCTACCATCGCCCCGCGGTATCGATCACCACGCGCATCGACCAGATCGTGTTCACCAATCGACAGCCGCGCTCCTCGGCCTTCGCGGCCTTCCTCGAGCAAAAGAGGATCGCAGCCTCACCGACCGCCGTGGCGCAGGAAGACGACATCCTGCAATTTCTCGATCGCACGCGAGCGGGCAGCGCGGAGCGCGCGCGTAATTGCCGCCAGATGACCATCGACGTCACACATTGGGAGATCAGCGCCGAGACCTTGCAGAACCTGGGCGTGAACTTCCTCACCACGCGGGGCGTGACCACGCAGAAACGCTGGATCCGGGACGTCATGTGCGGTACGCGCGCATTCCCCGACCGCGACACGCTGGTGTCGCGATTGCAGCAGTTGGCCCAGACCGAGATCGCCGTCGTGGGCGAGATTGCCACGTTGTACGACCTGCCCATGGATGCCGCCGCGCAAACCGAGGATCGACTGCTGCAATTCGACCTCGGGCGCATCCTGAGCGCCTGCTCCAGCAGGCCCGTGGAAGTCGACAACTACATCAGGACGGGCACCGTGCAGAGCGTGTTCCCGGGCGCGAACGTGCTGGTGCAGCAGTGCACGGGCACCAACATCCAGATCGCCGGACAACTGCAGGGGCAGGTACCTGCCATCAACGATCGTGGTGCTGCCTACAAGCAGTGCATGTCGTTCTTTGAAGTACAGGGCGCCGAATGCGACAACGCCTACGTGAATGCCGATGACAATTTCGACAAGGCGCTCAAGGCGACGCACCTGAGGCCAGCGGAGCAGGAGACCGCCAAACAACAGATGCAGCAGTGGCTGGACGAAATTGCCGGGATCACCGTGCAGGACGCGCGCGCGACTACCGGTGAAACCCACGGCGACTCCACGCATCCGCGCGCCGGCGAGATCGAAGATCTGCACGAGAAGTTCGACCAGCTCAGCGCGCAAATCCAGTACACGGAGGAGGTCATTCAGCACACCAAGGGCCACATGGCCGCGCCCATCACGGCCAGCATCGACCAGGCCACGGCGTACACGGAACGCCAAAATGCTTTCGTCGAGCGATTGCAGGCAGAGCTCACCCAGTACCAGGACGAACAGGAAGAAGTGGTGAAGCGACTCTGCTTCGACGACAAGGAAGACCCGCAATGTCCGTCCGGTACGGCGGTCGAAGTGCAGCAACCGCCCGCGACGCCGCCGGAGACGAACATGAGCCAGCGCTGCGCGAGCATGGACATCGCCGGCCAGGATTCCTGGTTCGACAAACCGGTCGGCAGGAGCGGGCTCGCCGGCCAGATCAACGAGTCCGATCGCATCGATCACTGTCTGTGCGAGCTGTTCGACCGCAATTACAGCTCCAAACTCCCGGGCGACACCACGCTGCAGGTGAGCAACTGCCCCACGCCGGAAGAACGCATCGCGCAGAAGTGCCTGGAAAATCCGTATGACGGTATCGACGGCGTCAGGAAGGAATGTCTGCACCTGATGCAACCGATCTCGACGGATCGCGAGTCGCTCGGCGCGCGCCTGTGCTCGAAGATCAACCCGGGTTGCAACGCGCCGTACCTGAAGGACGACGGCGGCTGCGGATGCGGCACGCGACAACCAGACGGCACGATCCGGCCGCCGGGTGTGTCGGTGGGCTTTCCGAACTGCGATGCCGTCGGCGGCATGCCGACAGTCGGAGGAGGTTGTCAGCCTTTCACGAGTGGCGCAAACGGCTGCACATTCGGCGGCAAGGACTTCTACCTGACGAAAGATCCCGTGAACGACCTCAAGGTGCGCACCTTCGCCAACAAGATTCCCGGGCAGGTTTTCCTGATCCCGAAGACCGGAACCACGCGCATGGTGACGCCGGGAATCCGGCGCAGCCAGTTGTTCAACTCCACCCAGCTGATGGTGCGGGCACTGAGGCTCAATCCGTCGGACGATGGCACGGGGCAGGTGAAGGTCTATTGCAAGAACAGCACCACGCTTTCCGCGGCGAGTCGCCTGCTGGAAACCATCAACCTGTCGAACATCTCGACGACCACGCCGACGTTCATGACCATCAATCTCGATTCGGCAGAGGTCACCGCCTGCTACCGGAACAACAGCGCGAGCCGCGCGTATTTCGAATTCCAGGTGGAGACGAAGACCAATCAGCCGCTGGCGTTTTTCGACATCCTCGGCGAGCTCGGCAACATCAAGCCGGTGTGCGTGCAGACGCCGCGCCCCAACAGCCCGACGCCGGGCCCGCGGCCGCTGAATGTCTGGCCCGCCACCTATACGTTCAGCGACAACACGGTCATTACGCCGAAGTTCCTGGGCGTGGGTCCCATGCCGACCCCGTCGTTGAATCCGCCGCCCCCGACGCTGCCGCCCCTCTGCGTTGTCGATGGTGTGGTGGTGCCCTGCCGCTAGTGAACGCGAGGACGCCGCCGGCACTGCCACTGCCCATCGCTTCGCCGCGTGATTTGACCAAACACGCCGAAATGCCACGATTCGTGCACCGCACGAATCCGCGCAGTTAAGATGACCCCCGAGTACGCGGCTAACCACCGCGCGGGATGTCAGGGGGTCCAATGCGGGTATTGCGTGGCTTGGTGTGCGTGGTCGTCCTCGCGCTGGCTGCTTGCGGCGGCGGCGGTTCGGGTGGCGGAGGCGGGGGTGGTGGAGGCGGAGGCGGGGGTGGTGGAGGCGGTACCACTGGCCGGTACTTCTCGATTTCCGCCACCAGCGCCAACTTCCGGGTTTCCCGATACACGACATACGACCCGGTGCGTATCAACCTTACGGTGCGCAGCAATTCTGTCGCGGCGCTCGGCGCGGCATTTCCCGCGGGCCAGGTGCCGAACTGGCTGCAGGTCAACATCGAGGGGACCGCACCCAACTACACCCTGGTGATCTTCCCATTCATCGTCGCCGTGCCGAATGGCAACGGAGCCGCCACGGTGCTGGTCGGCGCCACGGATTCGAGCGGCAACATCCTGCAGAGCGAGTCGGTCGCGGTGACCGCGAACGTGTTCGACGGCATCAATTTCCCCGGGCAGTTCGGCCATGACGTGACGGCGATCCTGGGCGCCGAGGACTCGCGCAACTATCCGGTGCCCATCAACAATTATGGCCGCGGATACACGCTCAGTTCCGACGTGGCATGGGCAGTCGTGCCGCAGGGCACACAGACGACGAGTTCCATCCCGGTGACGCTCAACCTGGACTCCCTGACCGCAGGCAGTCACACCGCGCGCATCACGGCACGCAATCCGAACGATGCGGCCGACTACCACTCCACGGCCATCTTCCTCGACATGAACACGCCGACGGTGACGGTCGCGCCCGCAACCGTGTACGTCGGCGGCGAGGGCGGCACGCTGCCGCTGACGGCCAACGTCTCGGTCACGGTGGGTACCGGGTCGCGCCCCCAACCCTGGACGGCACAGCTACGCAACCTGTCGGTGGCCTCCGCGATGAACATCCCGGCGAGTTCCGGGGTCGCCAGCGAGACCGCTCCCGGCAACATCACGCTCAATGGCGACTTTCAGCAGGTCGCGCCGGGCAGTTATCCCGGCAAGTTGCGCGTCGAGGTCACGGTCAAGGGACTGGTGCTGGCGCGTGAAGTCGACGTGGTCGTCAACCGCGAAACGCAACGGCTGTTCCCGCGCCACGATGGCGTGGCGCTGTCGAGCTTTCCGGACGCGGCCGCGTCGAGACTGACGCGCCAGGTACTGATCGCGGATTCGCACGGCCGCACGAGCGTTCCGTGGAGCGCGAGCTCATCGGCACCCTGGCTGCAGTTGTCGCCCACCAGTGGCGTCACCGGCGACACGCTGACCATCAGCGCCAACCCGGCGGCACTCACCGCCGACCAGTTCCACGAGGCCACAGTGACGCTGTCGTCGACCG
>Ga0207675_100003305_pt1 | contig 15778 bp, 15 predicted proteins | sample KBSSwiS42_FD_184305 | JGI IMG/M metagenome (GOLD analysis project Ga0207675, IMG submission 184305) | Switchgrass rhizosphere microbial communities from Kellogg Biological Station, Michigan, USA - KBS Switchgrass S4-2 (SPAdes) (version 2) | ecosystem: Host-associated > Plants > Roots >... | reverse complement strand
GAACATTCTCGTTCAGGTTGTTCAGGTTTCATACGGGTTGAAGACGGCTTTTAGCGCGTCGGCGGCCGCCTATGTTCAATCGGGAACTACTGAAGTGGGGCGCGCGCGATCGCGATGTCGTTGTCGACCTCGCCATCGAGCTCGCGCCAGTCGACGGTACCGACTCGATTGGTCCAGAGCGGGTTGCGATACCGCGCGGCGGTACTGGTGGTGTAGTCCTTCCAGAAGTCCGCGGCTCGCGTCAGTTCCGCGACTGAATTCCCCTGGTGTTTTTCGTCTCGAGTCTCGCGGAACAACGCGAGCTCGGTGGCGCCGCGGATTTTCGCGGCGTAGTACTTGCCGAGCAGTGCCATGGCGCGGATGTCCTCGAACGTGGCCAGGAGTTCCGAGTTGTTGCCTTGCGACGCCTTTTTCAGGGATGCCAGCGCCGTCAGCGCGGCATCGGCGCGCGCGTCGATTTGCTCGGCAACCCTGGGCGGAATCGTGCCCTCGGGCATCTGGCCGTCGCGCGCGATCGTCGCGACGTATTTCGGAATCGGAATATTGTTCGTGCCCGGGTGCACGGGCTGATTGATGAAGGTCTCGACACTGTGGAATCCGCTGGCGGTCTTCGCGGGGCCAGGCCGGCTGCGGCAGGCCTCGATGTACCACTGGAAGTCGTAATTGGCCCAGTGGAAGCCGGTGACCAGCGGATAGATCATCGAAGCGTCCTGCCACGCGTTGAGCAGCTTCGTGCCGTCGACATCGGGGAAGCGCTGTGAAACCAGCGCGGCGATGCGCGCGTCGTCGAGCGTCGGGTCGTAGGCGAAGCGTCCCCAGAGCAGGGTGTGCAGCCAGTGCTTGTCGATTTCCAGCTGGCGTGGAGTCTGCGGATCCTTGTCGAGGAACTCCCGGCCCCAGACCCACATGTCGGAGCCCACGTAGTAGCCCTGCGACTTCTCGTACGGGATGTTCTTCACGAACTCGCGCACGAAATCCGGCGCAGCCCAGCGGAACATCAATGCATCGTCATTGCGAATGGTCCACAGGGTCTTGAGATTGCCCAGGGATTGTACGAAATCGCGGTGAAAGGTCTGGACGGTCGACGAGAGCGCGTGCGCCTGGGCGTACTTGAAGCTGAAGACGAAATCGACGTTGGGCTGCGCCGTGAGCGGCTTGAACGTCGCCGCGATGTCCTGCGCGCGCGTCTCGTGCTGGCGATGGATGAAACGGAATTGGCGCTGCGGCTGCTCGCGCGCGACATCCAGCACGCCCTGGCCGTAAGTCGCGAACAGCCAGTTCTCCTGGGCCTCGAACGAATGCGCGCCGCCCGAATAATACGCGCTCGCGTCGCCCATGTTCTCGCCGGCCGTGACGCCGATCCCCGCGAGCAGTGGATAGGTGCGAAACAGTTCGCGCACGCTGGCGCGGAAGTAGTCGACCGTCTTCGGGTTGTCGAGCGCGTCGGTGATGCCGTGCTTGCCGTCGACACCGTAGGTGTAGGTATTCCAGGTGACGATGTAGAAATCGATGTTGCGGTCTTTCGCGTAACTCATCACGCGCCGCCAGAAGTCGATCTTCTGCTCGATGGTCAGCTGTCTGACGACTTCCTTGTTGGCCAGCATCTCCGGCGTCACGATGTCTTCGGTGCGCGTGGAGTAGTCTTCGGCGAACTTCACCCTCGATCTCCAGACGTCATCGAGCGCGATGTCTTCGTAGCCCGGCACCTTCACCATCGACGGGAACGGGTGCAGGTTCCAGAGCGAAACGTAGTTGTAGCGGTCGCGCGCCAGCTGATCGAGGTAGGCACGCCAGAAATCGAAATCCCAGACGGTGTCTATGTTGGCCTGCGCCGAGTCGCCCATGTCGGTGTAGCTCGGCGTGCGCAAATCGAGCGGGATGTTGAACTTCGTGCCGCGCATCGAGAGGTACGGGTTGCGGCGCGTTTCGACCACTCCACCGACGCCATGCGAACGGATCTGCTCGGCGAGCTCCAGGCCGCCGTACATCGCGCCGGCGTTGTCCTTGCTGATGATTTCGAAGGCGCGCACTTTCTCCCATTTCGATTTGCGCAGTGAGAAGCCTTCGGGACGCAGCGCGACCTGACTGCGGGCTTCATCCGCGGTCATGTCGTAGTTCGAAGTTGCGAAGTTGACGATGAGCGCCGGCTTCAAGAAGTGGATCGACAAGGCGCTTGCCGGGAAGCGCGTCTCGACCTTGTAGCCGCGCTCCCGCAACGCCGCGGTGAGGTCGCTGATCGCGAACCGGACCGGAGCTCCATGCACATTGGAATCGAATTGAATTACCGCAACGCGCGCCTGCGCCTGCAGCACACCGGGAAGCGCCAGCAGCGCGGCCACGCACAACAGGAAAGCCTTGATCGATCGCATGAACGCGAGCGTACACTGGCCGCGACATGAAGCAGAGATTGCCGGTGTATTTCATCTCCCACGGCGGCGGTCCGTGGTCGTACATGGACGATCCCTCGCGCGCCGCGTACGCGAAGCTCGAGGCCTCGCTCGCCGCCATGCCCGGGGAGATCGGCGCGACACCCGCCGCGGTGCTGATGATCTCGGCGCATTGGGAAGAATCCGAATTCACGCTCACGTCGAATCCGAAGCCGCCGATGGTTTATGACTACTACGGCTTTCCGGACTACACCTACCAGATCCGTTACGACGCGCCGGGAGACCCCGCCTTGGCGGAGCGTGTCAGGGATCTCATCCTGGCGGCAGATATTCCTGCAAGGCTGGATCCCGAACGTGGCTTCGATCACGGCGCATTCACACCGCTCAAGGTGATCTATCCGCGCGCCGACGTACCGGTCATTCAACTGTCACTGAAATCCGGACTCGATCCAGAGACTCACCTGGCACTCGGACGCGCCATTGCGCCGCTGCGCGATCAGGGTGTACTGATCGTCGGCAGCGGACTGTCGTATCACAACCTGCGGCAATTCTTCAGTCCCCGTGGATGGGGCCCGTCCCGCGAATTTGACGGCTGGCTGAGCGGTGTTCTCGAGGTCGGCGAGCCGATTGCCCGCGCCAAACTATTGGCCGGCTGGGAGGCTGCTCCTGCGGCACGCGCGGCCCATCCGCGCGAGGAACACCTGCTGCCGCTGATGGTGGCCGTGGGAGCCGCGGGTGACGATGCGGCGCAGCTGGCGTATCACGAGGACAACTTTCTCGGCGGACTCGTCGTCAGCAGCTTTCGTTTCTCGAAGTCCCCGGATTCTTGAATTCCCCGATATAGTCCCCACAGCCGGGGCACACATCAAAACATCGGCGCGGGGGCTCAGACCATGATCGAGTGGTTTGCTTCACACAACGGCATCGAACAACTGTTCCTGCTGAGTGGCATCGTCGGTGGAATCATTCTTCTCTTCCGCTTCGTGTTGATGATCGCCGGGCTCGACCATCACACCGACGTGCACGCCGACAGCGATGCCGGTTTCCAGGCGCTCACCGTTCAGGGAATCTCCTCGTTCCTCACGATGTTCGGCATCGTCGGCTACACACTGATTCACGGTGCCATTCTCGCCGCCACCTTCGCGATCGTCGCCGGACTCGCCGCCGGCGCGTTCTCGATGTGGCTCATGCACAAGATCTTTCGCGGCATGTTGCGGCTCCAGTCGAGCGGCACGGTCAACCTGTTCGCCGCTGTCGGTAGTGAGGGCTCGGTATACCTCACGGTCGGCAAGGAAGGCGGGCGCGTACAGATCAATTTCGCCAACCGGCTGCGCGAGTTCGAAGCGATTTCCGCGGACGGTGCGACGCTGCCCACGGGTACGGCGATACGCGTGCAGGGCGTCGAGGCGAATACGCTGATCGTCGCCCCGGTGGATCGTTGATTTCTTGAAGTCGTATCGAATTTGTCAGCGCGGGCATCGCGCGGAGGGTCTCCCATGGATCTCACATACGCTTTCCTGCCCGTCGTCGTGCTGACGGGCATCGCCATCTTCTTCGTCGTTTTCCTGGCATCGCGCTACAAGCGTTGCCCGTCGGACAAGGTGTTGGTGGTGTACGGCAAGGTTGGCAAGGGCCAATCGGCGCGTTGCATCCACGGCGGCGGCGCGTTCATCTGGCCGCTGTTCCAGGACTACACCTACATGAGCCTGACGCCGCTCACCATCGGCATTCCGCTGACCAAGGCGTTATCGCTGCAGAACATCCGCATCAACGTGCCGAGCACGTTCACGGTGGGGGTGGCGACTGAAGAATCGATCATGAACAACGCCGCCGAGCGCCTGCTCAATCTCGACCAGGATGCGGTCGAGAACATGGCGCGCGAAATCATCTTCGGCCAACTGCGCTTGACGGTGGCGTCACTCACCATCGAGCAGATCAACCAGGATCGCGAGAAGTTTCTCGATGCGATCCGCCGCAACGTGGCGCCCGAGCTCAACAAGATCGGCCTGTACCTGATCAACGTGAACATCACCGACATCACGGACGAGTCGGGATACATCGAAAGCATCGGCAAGAAGGCGGCGTCCGAGGCGATCAACCAGGCCAAGGTCGACGTCTCCGACCAGGATCGCAAGGGTTCGGTGGGCGAGTCGGAGCAGGTGCGCGAGCGCACCATCAAGGTTGCGCAGAACGTCGCCGAATCAGAGAAAGGCAAGAAGCAGGCCGAAGCCGACAAGCGCATTTACGTGCAGCAGCAGGAGGCCCTCGCGACCATCGGCGAGGCCGAGGCGAATCGCGATCTGCAGATCAAGGTTGCGCAGAACCAGGCGACTTCGGTGCAGGGCCAGAAGAAGGCCGAAGCCGAGAAGCGCATCTTCGTCGAAGCGCAGGAAGCCGAGGCCATCGCAGGCGAGAACCGCGCCAAGGCGCTGATCGCGCAGTCCAATGCCGAACTCTCGGTTCAGTCGGCACAAGCTGCGCAGCGCAGCCAGGTTGCGCGGGCGGACGCGGAGGCCGAGATCCAGCGCGCCCAGGCCAAGGCGGAGCTGCAGCGCCTGACCGCGGAGGAGGTGGTGCGCCAGCAGGTCGAGAAACAGAAGATCACCATCGCGGCGGAAGCCGAAGCCGAGAAGACCAGGCGCGAAGCGCAGGGCGTCGCCGACGCCACGCTGCTCAAGTACGAGGCCGAAGCCAAGGGCATCCGCCAGGTCCTGGAGGCAAAGGCGCAGGGTTACCTGGCGCTGGTGAAGAGCACCAACAACGACGCGCGCGCGGCCGCCACCCTGCTGCTGACCGAGAAGCTCGAGCACCTGGTCGCAATGCAGGTCGAGGCCATCAAGGCGATCAAGATCGACAAGGTTGTGGTGTGGGATACGGGCGCAGGCGACAGCGGGGGCGGTGGCTCAGGCACGGCCAATTTCCTGGCGGGCATGGTCAAGAGCCTGCCGCCGCTGCACGACGTGGCGGCGATGGCCGGTCTGGACCTGCCGAAGTTTCTCGGTGACGCCAGGGCGCCGGAGTTGCCGGCTCCCAACGGTCACGAGAAATAATGGGGACATTCCCCATTTGCTAGCAAAAGGGGACGCACCTCACGGGTACGTCCCTTTTTCTTTGCCGCCGTGAACCTTTTTCGCGCCGCCACGACTCCCTGTTCGTGAGCACGCCAATACTCAACGACGATTCACGCGCCGACGAGCTGCTGGCGATCCGCTGCCAGCTCGGCGAGCGCGCGGCCTTCGCCGACCTCATTGACCGCTGGCACGAGCCTCTGTGGCGTTATCTGCGCCGGCTCGCGGACAGCAACCAGACCGCCGACGACCTGGTGCAGGACACCTGGGTGCGCGTATTACGCGGCATCGCCGGGCTGCGTGATGCCACGCGCCTACGTCCCTGGCTGTTTGGCATTGCGCGGCGCAATGCGATGGATCGTCTGCGTGCGCAGTACACACGCCCCACCGACGGCGATGCGGCCCTCGAGAACCTGGCTGCGCCGGAGGTCGACGCCTCTCTCGAAGCCGATCTCGCGGCGCTCGAATCCGGGCTCGAAACGCTGCCGGCGCGCGAGCGAGAGACCCTCGCGCTGTTCTACCTGCGCGAGCTCAGCATAGACCAGATCGCGACGCTGCTCGAAGTTCCCCCGGGCACGATCAAGTCACGCCTGTTTCGCGCGCGGCAACTGCTGCGCGACCAACTAGCAACCAAAGGAGCATCCACATGAACCCCGAAGCACTCTCGAAGGTGAAGGCCCGTGCACTCGCCGGCGCGGAGCTCTCGCTTGCGGCACGATTGGGTTACGTAGGTCTGCTGCTGGTGTCCGCCGCCCTCACCACCGTGGTGGTCGCGCTGTGGTTCACCGAGCCGTCGCTGCCATCGCGCACGCAGATCGCCTTCGGGGCCATGAGCGTCATCGGGGTTTCCTGGATGGTGCTCGCCGCCTGGGCGCTCAAGGTGCGCCGGCCGCTGTTTGCCCGCGACCGGGTGATTGCCGGCGGCATGGCGGTGACATTCAGTGGCGTGTTCGTTGTCGGCTGTGTCGCGGCAGCGATCGTCGCAGGAGGCGCGGCCGCGTATGGCGCGCTGGCCACCTCGGTGGTGATGCTGCTCGCCGCGATCGGGGCGCTCGCCGGTGCTCGCCGGCGATTCGCCGAGCTCGTGGCGCGGCGACAGGTGCTCGAAACCAAGGCATAGTGCCCGGATGTTCCGATCGCTGGACGCTGGACACATTGCCGAGACCGCCGAAAGACTGGGCAGGCGTATCGCCGAGCGCTTCCCGGATTCGGGCCTGAGCGGCGTCGCGCAATCGCTGCGCACCGAAGTGCTGGCCGCTGGTGAGACCGCCCGCTGGCTCGCGAAGCCCCAATGGCTGGTGCGCGCCATAGCGTTGAGCACGATCGTCGGCATGCTGGCGCTGGTGATCCTGACGGCATGGCTGCTGCGCGGCGGCGTCGAACTGTTCTCCAGCGTGGCGGATTTTCTCCAGGGTCTCGATTCCGCCGTCAACGAATTCATCCTGATCGGCGCCGCCAGCTACTTCCTGGTCGGCTGGGAGACGCGCCGCAAGCGGCGCCGCGCTCTGCGCGCGCTGCATGCGCTGCGCTCACTGGCGCACATCATCGACATGCACCAGCTCACCAAGGATCCCGAGCGGTTGCTGACGCCCGAGAAGAGCACGCCGTCTTCTCCCGCGCGCACTTTCACCGCCTTCGAGCTTGCGCGCTATCTCGACTACTGCTCGGAGATGTTGTCGGTGATCAGCAAGGCCGCGGCGCTGTACGTGCAGAACTTCGACGACCCGGTGACGCTCGCCGCGGTGAATGACGTCGAGCAGCTCACCGGCTCGCTGTCGCAGAAACTCTGGCTCAAGATCGACATTCTCGAACGCATGTCGCGCGCCCCGGCCGGGGCACTGGCCTAGTCCGCGGGTACGGTCCGCTCCGCGGCCCACTCGCGCAGCTCGGAAATCTTCTCGGACATCACCACGGACAGCGGGCGCGTGGCCTGTAATTCGTTGGCGATGAGCTGCGTGCTGACGGACTGGTGATTCGAATGCGCCGCGTACAGCGCGGACACCACGGCCTGCTCGATCTCGGCGCCGGAGAATCCGTCGCTGCGCGCCGCGAGCGACTGGATGTCGGCGTCGGACAGCAGGATGCCGCGCCGCTTGCAGTGGATCCCGAAGATCTCGACCCGCGAGGCGGGCGTCGGCAGGTCGACGAAGAAGATCTCGTCGAAACGACCCTTGCGCACCAGCTCTGGCGGCAGGGCGGTGATGTCGTTCGCCGTCGCGACGATGAACACCCGCGAACGCTGTTCTGCCAGCCAGGTCAGAAACGCGCCGAGCACGCGGCGTGAGGTGCCGCTGTCGCCGTCACCGGTCGACAATGCCTTCTCGATCTCGTCCAGCCACAACACGCAGGGTGCGAGCGCTTCGGCGGAGCTCAGCGACTCGCGCAGGTTCTTCTCGGATTCGCCATGCCACTTGGAGAACAACGCGCCGAAATCGAGCCGCACCAGCGGCACGCCGAGCACGCCGGCGGCGGCGCGCGCCGCCAGGCTCTTGCCGCAACCCTGCACGCCTAACAACAGCACGCCCTTGGGAGCGTCCAGTTCCGGCGCGCTGCCGTCGAATGCCGCCTTGCGCTGCGCGATCCAGCGTCGCAGATTCTTGAGCCCGCCGATGTCGGCGAATTGCGCGGTATCGGCTTCGAAGGACAACGTGCCGCCGCGGTTGAGCAGCTGGTATTTCGCTGCGAGCAGCGGCTTGATGTCATCCTCACTGAGCGCGCCGTCCGGGAAGATGGCCTGGCGCACCAGTCGCTTTACGTCGTGCAAGGCCAGGCCGGCGAGATTGTCGACCAGCTTGGAAACCGCCTTGACGTCGACACGCGGCATGGCGCCATTCAACTTCGCCCACTCGCGCGCCGTGTTCATGATGATGGCGTGCCGCTCGTCCTTGTCCGGCGCCCGCACGGAGAAGTGCGCCGCCAGGTGTTCGATGTCGGCCGGCACCTTGATCTCGGCGCTCAGCAGCACCAGGGTGCGCGCGCAGCGGTCGTATTCCTGCGCGATGTCCTTGAGCGCGCGCACGAACAGCGGGTTTTCGAGGTAGGGATGGAAGTCCAGCAGCACGTAGATACCGGCCATGGTGGTGGCCTTGATGTGCTTCAGCAGTTGCTCCGGCTGGGCCAGGGTCCGCTGCGAGCCGCCCATGTCGACGTCGACGCGCAGCAGCCCCTCGGTCACCGTCCACTGGAAGACGCCCCAGTTGCGGCCGCGCTGGGCGCGCAGGGCGGCGTCGCGGACCAGCTCGATGACGCGGCCTTCCTCGCGGCTCTCGATAATGACCAGTGGGACGCGGGACGCGAGCAGGGTTTGCAGCTCTCCGGCAGGAGAGATTTCGGCGGCCACGGAACTCATGAGCCGCGGACTTTAGCAAAACCCCCGCTCCCGGAAGCGTGAAACGGTCATGACACAGGCATTAGGCTTCCCTACAATTCGCCCCTTTTCCGCGGGTGGAGATAGCGGTGCTGACCAGGACTCGCCAGGCGCGTGCGACGCGGGCGTTCATCGATCCATTCCAGGCGGGCGAGATCCGCCGGCTGGTTGCCGAGTTCGGCTCGCCGCTGCTGATCATCGACTGCCAGCGCGTGCGCGAGCAGTACCGCAAGCTGCACAAGGCATTGCCCGGGGTCGACCTGCACTACGCGCTCAAGCCGCTGCCGCACCCGGCCGTGGTCGAGACCATCGTCGGACTGGGCGGGTGGTTAGACCTCGCGACCACCGGCGAGGCGCAGCTGGCCACCCAGCTCGGCATCGACCCGGCGCGTTGCATCCACACGCACCCGATCAAGCGCGACATCGACATCCGCAACGCGCTGCACCTCGGCGTGAAGATTTTCGTCGCCGACAACCCGGACGAGGTGCGCAAGTTCGAGGCGTATCGCGACCAGGCCGAGCTGCTGTTGCGCGTGTCGTTCAGGTCTCCGGGCGCAGTGGTCGACCTCTCCAGAAAATTCGGCTGCGATCCGGAGGACCTGCTCGAGCTCGCGCGCCTGGCGCGCAAGCTGGCGATCCCGGTGCGCGGCCTCTCGTTCCACGTCGGGTCGCAGGCCGCGGATCCGAGCAAACACGTCGAAGCCATCGAAGTATGCGCGCGGCTCATGGCGCAGGCGCGGCGCGAAAAGCTGGGCGTCTTCGACACGCTGGATATCGGTGGCGGGTATCCGATCGAGTACGGCGAGAAGGTTGCCGACATCGGCCGCTTCTGCGCGCCCATCCGCGCGGCGCTTGCGAAACTGCCCGCGCGCCTGCGCGTGATCGCGGAGCCCGGGCGTTACATCTGTGGCCCCGCCGCCATTGGCGTCGCCTCGGTCATGGGCCGCGCGAAGCGCGAGGGTCACTGGTGGTACTACCTCGACGACGGCCTGTACGGCTCGTACAGCGGCCAGCTGTTCGATCACGCCAAGTATCCGGTCGAATCGTTGAAAGAGAGCGAGGAGAAATTCCCCTCGGTCCTCGCGGGCCCCACCTGCGACAGCATCGACGTCATCGCCGAGAACCTGATGTTGCCGGCGCTGAAAGCGGGGGACCTGATCGTGGGCCGCGCCATGGGGGCCTACACGTGGGCAAGTGCCTCTGAATTCAACTTTTTCCCCAAGGCCACCGTGGTTTCGGTCAACCGACGGCCCGGAGACACCGGCGCTGTGATGCCGCTCCCCCTCTAGCGCCTTGTTGGGAACGCGCTGCCGGGGGCAAGATACCGGTCATGCGGGTCATCATTACCTCGTTGCTCGGAATTCTGCTGGTTTCCTGCGGGGGCGGCGGTTCGGACGAGTCGCTGCCGCCGATGAACTACATCGACTACCCGCCGCTCTGGAATGACTACAAAGTCGGTCTCGGAGAGACCATCAATCTTGCGGAATACGTGGCGATCGAATTCGTGGCGGTCGAGGAAGACACCCGTTGCCTCTACGATGCGCGATGCGCCTCGCCGGGCAATGCGCGCATTTTGTTGAAATGCATCACGCCACGCGGCGCGACTCTCGTCAGACTCAATACGAGTAACGCGCTGCCGTTCGCATCTCAGTTCGATTACTACGGAGTCCAGCTGCGCACGCTGGAACCTAATCCGCAAATCGATGCCCAAGGTATGCCGATACCCATACCTCCGAACACCTACGAGGCGACCTTATTCGTCACCAAGGAAGCGGAGCCGCCGCACACACCTTGAGGATTGAAATGACCGATCGCTGGACACGTCGCCGCCTGGTTCACTCCGTAGTCGCAGGCGGCGCCGGGCTCACCCTCGCACGTTTCGCCCTGGCTGAAGGCGAATCCGTAAGCGAAACCCCATTGCCGGAGCGCGCCATCGAGCTGCACAACACGCACACCAGCGAAACGGTGAGCGTGGTGTTCAAGCGTGGTGAGGCGTACAACGCGCGCGCCATCGTCAGCCTGCGCAATGTCATGCGCGACCATCGCAACGGCGAGAGTCACGACATCGATCCGGCGCTCTACGACCAGCTCTATGACCTGGCGCTCGCCGCAAAATGCGATCCGCGTTTCGAGATCATCTCCGGTTATCGTTCGCCCGAGAGCAACGCCAGGATGGCCGCCGCGAGCCACGGTGTCGCCAAACATTCGCTGCACATGGAAGGGCGGGCCATCGACATCCGCATGCACGGCTGCTCGTGCGCGGACGTGCGTGACCTGGCACTCGCCGCGGCGAAGGGTGGCGTCGGCTACTACCGCCATTCGGATTTCGTGCACATCGACACCGGCCGCTTCCGCACCTGGAACGGCTGAAGCCCTCGCAGCGGTCCCGATGCCACAACCCGTCGAGACTGCCATCCATCGCCGAGTCAACGATGCGCGCGCCGCACGTGACGATTCCGTGCTGGCGCGCGTCGAATCGGGCTGGGCGGTGTTCGGCCGCCAGCAGGTGGTCGAAGGCTATTTGCTGCTGCTTCCCGACCCGGTGGTGCCGGATCTCAACGCGCTCAGCGCCGCGCGCCGCGCGCGCTTCCTGCTCGACATGTCGCTGCTCGGCGATGCGCTCACCACCACGCTGAACCCGCTGCGCATCAATTACGCCATCTACGGCAATCTCGAGCCGGCCCTGCACGCGCACGTGATCCCGCGTTATTCGCACGAGCCCGAAGCGCTGCGCACGCAGCAGCCCTGGGCGTACGACTGGAACAAGGCGCCGGTGTTCGACGCGGCCGCGGCCGCGCCGCTCATGGACAGATTACGCACCGAGCTCGGGAAACTCGGTGCGCTGCGCGCGCGCTGAGCCGTGCCCGTCCAGCTGCAATACCTCACCTGGATTCTCGAGCAGCTCGAGGGCCTGGGCGGCGTGACCGCGCGCCGCATGTTTGGCGGCGTGGGCCTGTATAGCGGCGAACTGTTCTTCGGGCTCATCGACGACGACACGTTGTTCTTCAAGACCGACGAGTCCAATGCCGCCGAATACCAGGCGCGCAACATGCCGCGCTTCATGCCGCCGTCGGATCGGCCGATGGGACCGATGGGTTATCACCAGGTGCCGGCGGACATCATCGAGGATGCGGAGATGCTCGTGGCCTGGGCGCGCAAGGCAATCGCCGTGGCCCTGGCGTCGCGAGCAGCAAAGGTGCGGCCGAAAGCACGCAAGCGCACGGCACGCAGGCCGGCGAAAGTCGGCAAGCCCCGCAAACCCGGCAAATCGAAATAGCAGCTGCGCTCAGACGCGCGCTTGGGCCGTGCGGATCAGGTCGGCGAGCGAGTCGACCGGCGGCGAGCAGGTCGAGCCGCGACACACATAGGCGCGAGTGGCCGCGCCCGGCTTCTTGTCGGCGATGGCGGCGTGCAATCCTTCGAGATCGCCGGCGATCGAGAACACCAATCGGTGCGGCGCATACAACTTCCCGAGCTCGCGTTGCCAGATGTTCTCGACGCCACGTTCTCGCACGATGACGATTTCGGGTGGGGTCAGGTATTCCTCGAGCGCCTCGAGCAGGCTCATGTGCCCGTGCGGGAAGCGGTTGATCGCCAGCCACGCTGCGCGCAGCGTGCGTTCCGCGGCTTCGAGGTAACGGGTTTCGCCCAGCAGGTAACCGGCCCGGATCAAGACCCGCGCGGCGATGCCATTGCCCGCGGGGATGGCGTCGTCGCTGAAGCTCTTGCTGCGATGGATCAGGGTCTCGTGATCGTCGGACGTGAAGAAGAATCCGCCAAGCTTCGCGTCCTGGAAATGTTCGAGCATGGCGTCGAGCACGGCGCGCAACCACTCGAGGTCCTCGTTGCGCCAGCGGACCTGCAGCATCTCGAGCAGCGCGCTGGCGAGATAGGCGTAGTCATCCAGGTAGGCGTTGAGGTGCGACTGGCCTTCCTTCGATGTTGCCAGCAGCCGGCCATTCCGCCACAGGTTCGTGCGCAGGAATTCGAGCGCGCCATCGGCGGCGGCGGCGAATTCCGGCTTGTCGAGCGACCGGGCCGCGATGGCCAGACCGCGGATCGCGAGCGCATTCCAGCTGGTCAGGATCTTGTCGTCGAGCCCCGGCCACACGCGCTTGTTGCGGATGGCCAGTAGTTTGGCGCGCGCGGCATCGACCTGGCGCTCGATCTCGGCCGGCTCGAGTGCCAGTTCCTTTGCCAGCTGCTCGAACGAGACGAACACATGGCAGTGCCAGGCACCTTCGAAGTTCGGCGACTCGTCGAAGCCAAATCGCCGGCTGAAGGCGCTCCACTCCAGCAGGGTGAGTGCGCCCTGGACCTCTTCCCGCGACCAGACGTAGAACTTGCCCTCGTGACCTTCCGAGTCCGCGTCGTAGGCCGAGTACAGGCCGCCGGCTGAACCGTCGCTCGTCGGGTCCTGCATCTCGCGCAGCAGCCACGCGCCGGTCTCCCGGGTGATCCGCTTGAACAGGCCGTCGCCCGTCGCCAGTGCCGCCTCGGCATAACTCGCCAGCAGCGCGCCGTTGTCGTACAGCATTTTCTCGAAGTGCGGGATCATCCAGAACTGGTCGACCGAGTAGCGCGCGAAGCCGCCGCCGAGTTGGTCGTAGAGGCCGCCTTCGGCCATGCGCGTCAGGGTGAGCGTTGCCATGAACAACGCATGCAGATCCGGCGCCTCGCTCACCGCCGAGGCATGCCAGTGATGCATCAGCCGGTCGATGGAGCCGGGATGCGGAAACTTCGGCGCATCGCCGAAGCCGCCATACCGCTTGTCGAAGCTCGCGGCCAGCTGTTCGCGCGCCCGGTCGAGCGGCGCGTCGTCGAGCACAGTCGAGGCATCGACCGGCGCCGGCGTGAGATCGCTGAAGACTTCCATCAGCGTGTCGTTCTGGGCGCGCAGTTCCGCGCCCTGCTCGCGGTAGTACTCGGCCACGCGCTGCAGGATGGTGGTGAACGCCGGCATGCCATAACGCGGTTTGTCGGGGAAATACGTGCCGCCGAAAAACGGCCTGCGGTCGTCGTGCGTCAGGAACATGGTCAGCGGCCAGCCGCCGCCGCGCTGCGTGAGCACCTGGTGCGCGAACTGATAGATCTTGTCGAGATCCGGGCGTTCTTCCCGGTCGACCTTGATGTTCACGAACAGCTCGTTCATGACCTTGGCCGTGGCCGGGTCTTCGAACGACTCGTGCGCCATCACATGACACCAGTGGCAGGCCGAATAGCCTATGGACAGCAGGATGGGTTTGCCGCTGGATTTCGCGAGCTCCAGCGCCTCCGCGCCCCAGGGATGCCAGTCGACCGGATTGCTCGCGTGCTGCTGCAGATACGGGCTGGTCTCGCGAGCCAGCCGATTCCTGCCGTTGCTTTCTTTGGCGTCCCTGTCGTTCATGGGTCGCTAGAATACCGTCCGTGACTCTCCCCGTCCTCAAACTGAAGCGCGGCGAAGACCGCCGCCTGCGCGCCGGCCACCTGTGGATCTTCAGCAACGAAGTCGACACCGCCGCCACGCCGCTCACGCAGTTCGAGCCGGGTGCCGCGGTGCAGGTGCATTCCGACCGCGACCAGTTCATGGGCTTCGCCTACGTCAATCCGCGCACCCTGATCGCGGCCCGGATCGTCGGGCGGGACGCCGCCTATCCACTCGACGGCAGCCTGCTGGTACACCGGCTGCGGGTGGCGCTGGCGCTGCGCGAGAAGCTGTACCGCGAGCCGTTTTATCGCCTGGCCTTCGGCGAATCCGACGGTCTGCCCGGGCTGGTGCTGGATCGATATGGCGACGTCATCGTCGCGCAGAGCGGCACGGCCGGCATCGATCGGCTGCGGGCCGAAGTCGAGGCTGCGCTGACCAAGGTCCTCGGGGCCTGCACCATCGTCTGGAAGAACGACTCGGGCGCGCGTGAGCTGGAAGGCCTGTCGCTTGGCGTCAGTTCCGCCGGGGACGCGCACATTCCTCAGGAACTCCAGGTGCGCGAGCAGGGCGTGGACTTCGTCGCGCCGCTGGCGGAAGGACAGAAGACGGGCTGGTTCTACGACCAGACCGCGAATCGTGAGCGGCTGCGCCGTTATCTCGCGCCGGGCGCACGCGTGCTCGACGTCTGCAGTTATGTCGGCGCGTGGGCGGTCACGGCACTCAAGGGCGGCGCGGGCAGCGCGGCCTGCGTGGATTCCTCGGCCACCGCGCTCGCGTACGCGGAACGCAATGCGCAGGCGAACGGCGTGAGCCTGCAGGCGATTCGCGACGATGCCTTCGATGCGCTCAAGGCGCTGCAGGAGCAGGGCGCCCACTTCGACGTGGTGATCCTCGATCCGCCCGCCTTTGCGAAGCGCAAGAAGGACGTGCCGCAAGCGCTCGCCGCCTATCGGAAGCTCAACCAGCTGGCGCTGCCGCTGATCGAGCGCGACGGCATGTTGGTGTCGTGTTCGTGCTCCTACCACATGCCCGCGGAGGAGCTGGCCGCCGGAATCCAGACCGCCTCGCGACACACGAGCCGCTTCGTGCAAATCCTCGAACAGGGCGGCCAGTCCCCGGACCACCCCGTTCATCCGGCCATTCCCGAAACCCGGTATCTGAAATCTTTTTTCTGCCGCGTCACCCGCGAATAACTAAACTAGCGCCTCATGATTCCGTATCCCGGCTTCAACAATATCGCGTTCGAGATCGGCCCCTACGATCTGCACCTGTTCACGCTGCATCTCAAGGTCCACTGGTACGGCATCACCTACCTCGTCGCCTTCGCCGCGGCCTGGTGGCTGGGGCGCGTGCGCGCGCGCCGCCCGGGCTCCACCTGGAAGCCGACGGACATCGACGATTTCATGTTCTTCGGCATGCTCGGAACCATCCTCGGTGGCCGCATCGGCTATGTGCTGTTCTACGGACTGAAGTTCTGGACCGCGAGCGATCCCTGGTATCCCATCAAGGTGTGGGACGGCGGCATGTCGTTCCACGGTGGCTTGAT
>Ga0207675_100003302_pt1 | contig 15783 bp, 16 predicted proteins | sample KBSSwiS42_FD_184305 | JGI IMG/M metagenome (GOLD analysis project Ga0207675, IMG submission 184305) | Switchgrass rhizosphere microbial communities from Kellogg Biological Station, Michigan, USA - KBS Switchgrass S4-2 (SPAdes) (version 2) | ecosystem: Host-associated > Plants > Roots >... | reverse complement strand
CGGGTTCATAATCGATAGTTCTGGCTTAATTCTTACCAATTCTCACCTGGTTTTTGGCAGCCAGTTGATCGTTGTAACGTTGGACGATGGAACGACGGTATCGGCTCGAGTAATTGGAGCTGACCCCATCTATGATGTTGCCTTACTCAAAATCCCTAAGCCCACAGAAGGGCTACTGAATGTCACCGAAATGGGAGATTCTGATCGACTCCGAGTTGGTGAAGAAGTCGTCGCAATCGGCAACCCCCTGGGACTGGATCAGAGTTTGACTCGCGGTGTCGTCTCGGCGATCAATCGGTTCCTCCCGGAAACATCCTTCAGCATGGAGCAGCCACTAATTCAGATGGACACCCCTGTGAACCCGGGAAACTCAGGTGGGCCGTTAGTAAATCGTTGCGGTGAAGTTGTCGGGATCACCACGAGCGTCATGCTCGGCGCTCAGAACATAGGCTTCTCGATACCAATCAACATGGCCAAGCTATTAGTACCCCAACTCCTCAAAGATGGAAGAGTGGTGCGACCATGGGTGGGCTTCCACGGCCAGTTCATTGAAAACGGACTACAACAAGTCTTCAGCTTTCCGCTAGTCCAGGGCTTTCTGATTGAAGTGATCGAGCCCGCCAGCCCTGCGGAAAAAGCTGGCTTACATGGTGGTGACCTCGAACTTAATGTCGCCGGGCGTGATTTTTTGATAGGTGGAGACATCGTCACTAACATCAATGACACCGCTCTAACCTCGCCTGAAACAATGATCAAAACACTGAGGTCCTTATCTGTTGGTTCCGTCCTCAGGATGAAAGTTTTTCGCCAGGGTAAGTATGTCGAAGTGAAGTATGCGCTGCCAGAGCGGCCTTTGCTGCCGGGTGACGTTCCGAGCGAGCAGTTAGTTATGCCGACAAAATACGGATCTGCGGGGAAGAGGCAAAAGCTACGGTTTTGAAATAGTGAGGCTAAATGGTTTCGCGCGGCAAAAGAGCCACACTCATCTCAAAAGGTTCCAATGAAAACTCCCATGTGGAATGGACAAGCTGGTGGCATGTTCGTTGCTCTGTCATGGACTATGTAGCGGGTAGATGAACGAAGCGAGCTACTATCGAGTCGTTCATCAGATCGAGCGAGGAGTAAACTGCGGGCGACTCAGAAATGCAGGGGTCTGGAAGCCGCCCGCAGTTTGGGTTGCGATCATTCAGAATCACCATTGATTTCGTAGCGTTCAACCATCCGATAAAGCGTGCGACGATCGATACCCAGAATCTCGGCCGCACGCGTTCGATTGCCGGCAGCGACATCCAGAACAAAAAGAAGATAACGACGCTCCAGTTCATCGAGCGATGGTAGATCCTCAAAAAGAGCTGACAACGGTGAGCGCGCAGCTGCACGCACTTGGGGTGATTGAAGTCTTTCTGGCAAATCTTCCGGGACTACGTCGTGGCCGCGCGCGTGTAGCACTGCATACTCAATCGTCGATTCCAGCTCACGAACGTTCCCAGGCCATGGATATGCAACCATAGTCCTAACGGTTTCTTCGGACAGTTTCATAGGTTCGCGTCCGTTACGGTCGACAGCCACGCGCAGGAAGCGTTCGGCCAAAAGAGGAATGTCCGTGCGACGCTGGCTGAGCGTTGGAACTCGAAGCGTTACGACACTGAGACGATAATAGAGATCTTCTCGAAACATTCCTCCCTTTACCTCCTGCTCGAGATTCCGATTGGTAGCAGCAACGACTCGAGCATCTACTCCGATCGTGCGAGTTGCGCCAACGCGTCTAATCTCCCCTTGTTGTAACGTCCGCAGTAATTTGACCTGCAGGCTGGGGCTCATCTCGCCGACCTCATCGAGGAACAGTGTTCCTCCCTCTGCCTCTTCCCAGAGCCCCTTTCGATCGCTGACGGCGCCTGTAAATGCTCCGCGCACGTGACCGAATAGTTCTGCTTCCAGCAGAGTCTCAGTAAGCGCACCACAGTTTATGGCCACAAAAGAGCCTGATGATCGAGTGCTGTGTTGATGGATAGACTTCGCGACAAGTTCTTTCCCGGTGCCCGACTCACCAATGATCAGAACCGTGGATCTCGTAGGCGCAACGCGTGCGATCTCCTTATAGAGTTCAATCATTACTGGCGAGCGTCCAACGAGTCCTCCCTGTTCATAGGGGGCGGAAAGTTGATCAGCTTTATGAGTCTCTAACGTGCTCTTCTTATCTTGCGCGAGGGCTCGACGAGCAATCGCCACAACTTCCTCAACCTTGAAAGGCTTTGAGATGAAGTCCCACGCTCCCTCTCTCGCGGCCTCGACGGCGGAGTCGAGCGTACCGAAGCCAGTTACCAGAATGACTGGACACTGGGCGCGCAGATCTTTAAGCAGATCGAGTCCCGACTGTTCTGACTCGAGGTTTACGTCACTCACGACGAGATCGATCTTCTCTTTTCCAGCAACGCGCAAGGCTTGAGCGGGATTCAGAGCCGTGTGGACACACCATCCTTCGACGCTAAAGATCTCACGCAGCAGGTCGCATGAGTCCTGATCATCATCGACAACAAGGATATGGTTCATTAGTGCCTATCTAATCCCAAGCTCCAGCGCAGGCTCATGTTCGTCCACAGCACTGGATAGCTCATTTGGGACTGCCGAAAAGGTTAGTCGGAAGCGTGTTCCTTGTCCCAACTCACTTTCAACTCCAATGATGCCTGCATGCTCAGCAACTATTTGACTGACGATCACAAGTCCCAGACCGGTTCCATGGCCGCGCTCTTTGGTTGTATAGAGGGGATCAAAAATATGACTCATCACCTCGGGTGTCATCCCGGTTCCAGTGTCTGCGAAATCAATAACAACCTGTTGCTGACGTCCTGTCTTGCCTGGCTCAACGGTAGTGGAGATGTAAAGTTCTCCACCATTCGGCATCGCGTCGACGCTGTTGTTAATAAGGTTTAGAAACAGTTGTTGAAGGCGATCTGACGAGCCTGCTATGAGCGGAAGATTGTCTACCAGGGCTTCGACAACCCGGATATCACGCTTATCAAACGCCGGCGACATAGCATCACAAAGCCTACGGAGAAGAGCGTTCAAATCCAGGGGTGAAAGCTCACTTTCAAACCTGGTTTTGTCGAGCATGCTCCGAACGATGCGTTCGATGCGTTCGATCTGAGCACTAATCGTTCTGATTCGCGATTCAGCCTCACGCGGATCTCGCACAAGATCAGCTTTGAGCAACTGAACGTGCCCGCTGATCAAATTGAGTGGTGTCCCGACTTCATGAGCAAAGTGAGCAGCGGTTTGACCAGCTGCAGCGAGTCGTCCGAGTTCGTTCATGCGACGTGTCGTACGCCACAATTCCAGGTTCGTTTCTTGCAATTGTTGGTTTCGCTTCTCCAATTCGGTGGTGGCGTCATGCACTCGATCACGAAGCACAATTTGCTGAGCTTCGCGTTGCCTGGTCATTTCTCTTACCTGCCCGATCATACTGTTGAATTCTTGTGTCACGAGGCCCAACTCGTCGGATGCACGCACGGGCACCTGGGCATCCAGATCACCCGCCTTAGCGCGAGCCATAGCAGTCAGGAGTTTCTCGATTGGCTGATAGACAAGATGCCGAAACAGTAGATAAGTGCCCACCATAATCAGGACGATTGCTATAAGCGACATCCAGATGACGCTTTTGACATAGCGAAACGCTACTACCCAAACACCGTCGAGGCGCTGAACAATTTCCACTGCTCCACTCGGATGACCACCATTAAACGTGACTGCAAATACGCGGTATAACGGCGAGCTTGTGGAATTAGCGCTTTCCACTTTGGGAGCCACTGCCGTGCGTATGGCGTCTCTTATGTCTGGCGGTACAGGCGACGCGGGAGTGCTTCCAACAGCTGACGCTTTCTCCACAATTTCCTGGTTTGAAAGTTCCCAAATCCTTACGCTAACGATATTGGGGCGTGACCCTTTGATCAGATTTGCGGCGCGTACTAACGACTCCGGATCTCGGGCTGCCCCCATGTCGCTGATGTGCTGCGCGAGTTGCCCGGCTTGAATCTCTGCCAGCGCCTTGTCGTCAGTGCGCTCGAGATTCGCAATCGCAGCACTGGTGAGCACAAGCGCCGCCACTAACATCACCACGACAATCGCAGAGCTCAGGAGGGTTGTTTTGATGTGGAGTTTGAGTGAACGCATACAGCCGATTCATTATCACTCTTACGGGTTGTGCTCGCCAGTTGACGTGCAGTCAATACCACGTGCCGTGTCGGGTGGGTTTGCGAGCAGGAATTTCGTTCGCCGAAGCTTTTGCAACCGATACACGATCAATCCGACAAGAGTCACGGCTACGAGCATGGAGACTTCTATCTGCCTGACGTAAACCAGAATGATCGGTGCGCTGGCGCTGAGCGCGAAGCCCAGAGATAGAAGGAGGGCCGTAAGTGTGAAAGAAGACAAACCATCTGCCAGCGCAAATGTGCCGAAGGCTGAACCTCTCGCGCCTAGCCATGTCATGGTTGCGAGCCGCGTTCCGTAGACGAGATGTGAGGCGGGAATCTGCCAGATTCCAACTCGGCGGAATAGCTTCTCGGCTTTTGGTCGGAGTCGAAGAAACATCTTGCTGTTCTGAATGGTCTTTTGCCGGCCTACAAAAAACCAAAAACAGTCACCAGCAAGCGCGCCACTACTCGCTGCCACAATCCCAAACGCAGGATTGAAACATCCACGATGCGCCGCCACTCCGGCCAAAACCGGGATGACGTCTGCCTCCGCGAGTGAAGCCAGGAAGACAGCAAGAAGTCCGTACTTGATTAATAGTGACTCCACAACGAACGCACTAATCGGCAAGGACCATGCCGCTTGAAGAACGATAAGGTTGCGATACTCCTTGGAGTGCGGTGGCCTGGCACCGCTTTGTTACATCGAAATCCTCAATCATAAAAGAACTCCTTTACCAAAGCGGTGCCAGGCCACCGCACTCCAAAAAGTCTCGGACTGCTAATCAAAGCGGTGTGGCATTCTTGTCGTACCAACAAACAAGTCACAGTCAACCAACCCCCGTGGACCTTGTTTGCCGGGCAATCACGCACTTTCCCTGCCTGTTGCTTGACGCCGGATAGGGTCCGGCAGATTGGCATACACGTTGCCAATCGGAAATAGAGTTCGAAATCTTTTCAGAAAGGAACACAAAGCATGAGAAGAGTTGCCCCGTTACTACTGGGAGCGATTTTGTTACTTGGTGCAGCCGCTCTCGGTATGCCATCAAGCTCCGCCAAGGCAAGTGAGCCAAACCCCGCGAACCATTCCAAAACGTGGGGGCACCATCATCGACACCACAAACATCATCGACATCGAAGGCAGAACCATATGAAACGCGTACCGAATGCGGCTTCGTTACGCAAGACCAGTTGGTAGCCAGAGAATCATCAGACGGAGCTAGCGGAAGGATCGTCTTCCAACCAAAGGGTGGGGGGTGAGTCAGCAAACAGCTATGCACTTAGTTCAGCCATCTCCTGTAGTTCAAATTTCAGAACCACCCCCGCTACCCGTTTCTCCGTCCGGGCCCACCCAAGCGCAGCTCGATTTATGGGTTAGACGCTACGGCACTAACTCGAGTTCATACGTGCTACTTGAAGGAATCAAGTCGTATTTCACTTCCGACCACGTGGATGGGTTTCTCGCGTATCAAGTAAGTGCTGGCATGGTCTTAATCGCCGGTGATCCGGTATGTGCTGTAAGCGAAGCGCCAAAGCTCATACGTGATTTCGTAGGGGCTATGGAGAGGCCAGTGGGCGCGTATCAAGTTTCTCCAGTGATGTTAGAAGCATTTCGCCGCGAGGGTTTCGCAGACATTCAGGTGGGAAAGGAGGCGATTTTCGATCTGAGACGTTTCACACTTGCCGGTGGCCAGATGGAACTGGTACGGGCAGCTACGAACAAGGCTCGTCGCGAAGGAGTAGTTGTCACCGAACATCACCCCTTTGCGAATGATGCACAGAAGCTCAACACGGAACTACTAGCAGTCTCGCAAGAATGGCTGAAGGACAAAGGTCACCATGAATTAGGTTTTCTGCTCGGATCTCTCGGATTAGAACGACCGTCTGCCAAGCGTTATTACGTCGCACGATCAGAGAACAACTTGGGACGGATAGAAGGCTTTGTCGTTTGTGAACCGATTTACGGGCGCAATGGCTACTATCTTGACATAACCCGTCGGCGCATGGATGCCGTGCGCGGGACAATGGAACTCTTGACCGCTGAAATCTGTAATTTCCTGCGTGATGAGGGCTACGACATGGTATCGATGGGACTGGCTCCGCTTGCCATGCTCGACGATCCGGATCTAATGGACCATCGACTGGTGACGTGGCTTATGCGGTTTGTCTACCAGCGATTCAACACAAGCTACGATTTCAAGTGTCTGTACCGCTATAAAGCCAAATACCACCCGCACGCCTGGGAGCCACGATATTTTTGTTTCAATCAGCGAAGGTTATCAGTCGGAATGCTCTACGCACTGGTACAGGTTCGTAACGCAATTACTCTGCAGGGCCTTCTTGCTCGCACGGGCATTAAGGAAATGGCAAAAACATGGAAACACGCTGCGTCATTCATCGTTGGACTTTGTTCAGCGTGGCTTTCGTCGTGGTAACAGCAGCGACGGCAGTCACTCCGGCAATAACCGCGGCACCAGGCGCGCAAAGCAATGCCAGTAAACCAACCCCTGCCGGCGCGACACCGCCCGCCGGTCAAGAGTCCATACCACCAGATCACTACGATCCCGACGACAAAAAGACCTGGCCCGATGTGCTCGCTGAGGATCTTCCCGTACAAATAAGACAACAACAATTCACCGTCCACTTTTATCGTTCCCGAAATGATGGTCCGGAGATTCCGGCAATCTATGCCTGTGGAGACGGAGGTTGGCGCGGATTGGCCCCTCGCACGGCGCAACAGTTGGCTCACATGGGTTTTGCAGTGGCGGGAATTGATTCGAAGATTTACCTGAGGGATTTCTCGTCTGTTAAGACTCCACTTTCCATCCAACAAGTTGCGAGCGATTACGCTGATGTTGCAAAAGCGCTGCGCCGCTACGCACGACTCGATTCCGGGACGCCCGTTTATGTTTATGGCTGGTCACTTGGCGCCGGTTTTGCAATCTGCGTCGGTGCCGATGTACCGACGCGTGCGAACTGGGCTGGAATTATTTCAATCGGATTACCAAAACAAAACCAACTCGTAAGTGGCGTCAGCGGAAACCATGCGAACCTGAAGGTAGAAGGGAACGCGATCTACGGCTTCCGCAGTGCAGATGTGCTGGCACGCATCACACCGCTGCCACTGGTTATGATTCAGAGTACGTCTGACACAGCCAGCCCGCTAAAAGTCGGAAGGGAGTTATTTGCCGGGGCTAATGATCCGAAGAAATATGTGCTAATCAAAGCGAGTAATCACCGCTTCAGTGGCGCGCGTGATGAGTTCTATACAGCCTTGACCGACGCGGTGTCCTGGATGCGAGAATCCGCTAAGAATGGGAAGCCATGAGTGGCTGTTTGAAGGCGTCCGATATGCTGCAAAATCTCTGCGCTGTCCTTCATCATGCGGCGAATAGAATTGGGAAGCTACGCAATCTCGGATTTCATCCGTGGCTTCTTGTAGCGCTGGTTCCTTTCGTTTGTTTGTGTGCGGGTTCAGCTTACGCACTGGTTTGGTATCACAGGTTTTATCACCACGTAACACCCCAGGAGTTGTCGCACGAAGTGAAGCATTCCTCGCTTCGAGCCACGATTCATGGAAGCTTGCCCGTTACGTTGCAGGTCTACCAACAAGAGAACGCTTCGAATCAAACGCTTGTACTGTTTACGAGTGGTGACGGCGGCTGGAGTCCATTTAGCGCAGACATCGCGGCACACATTGCGACAACAGGAAAAACAGTCGTGGGATTCGACGTGAAAGACTATTTGGTCCATGCTGCAAATTCTCAGAAGCCAATTTCTGCCGAGGAACTTGGGCAGGATTACAGGGCAATCGCCCAGGTTTCTGCCGCCCAACCAGGCGTGGACAGCAAGGCTCGTTTGATCCTGGCGGGTTGGTCACTCGGCGCGGGTTACAGCGTGCTAGTGGCATCCCAACCGCAGTTCGTTGATCACGTCGATCGAGTCGTCGCTATCAGTCCACCGACGTATAACGAGTTGGCGTGGAAACCGACTGACGCGCTCATCTACTTCACTCACGGGACGCCGCGCGAAAAAGTCTTCGACGCTCGGCAATACGTTAGAAAACTCGATCTCACTCCTCTCTTCATAATCAACGCGACAGACGACGATACTTCTCCCCTCAATGAAGCAAAGGATATCTTCGAGGCTGCACCAGCTTCAAAGCACCTGTACACCGTCAAGGCCAATGGTCATCATTTCGAGGGTGGTGAAGCGGAATTTTATCGAGATCTGGACAACGGGCTATCGCTTAGAACCACTGAATCCAACTCCCTTGTCCGCGCTAACTGATCATTAAGGGCAAGGGCCAACCTTCAGGTTGCAACCGCAACTTGGCGATCAAAGAGATCAAACTCCCTCTCATTCTCCCCGAGCTTCAGCTCGGGGTCACGAGTGCGACTAAGTGCTGGGAACCGTTTTAACGGTTTACCAAACTGCAGTCTAATTTTCGTCTCGATGATTGGGGACGTACTGTTCCAAACGTCCGAGGGATAACACGAGATTTGGATGACTCGACATGGTTAGCGTTCTTGCTCGCAATTGGAAACCGTTGAAACGGTTCCGCGATCCCAAACGCACCCGGACCCCGAGCTGAAGCTCGGGGAGAATGGGATGGAGTTTTGCAAAAGAACCTAATGATCGGTGCCTGCCGATTGCTTATCTTGACCCCTCTTATGTTCGACAGGTCGAACACGTAACACTCACTGAATTCAGTTACGTTTCAGTCCGTTCCTTTATCAAACGTATAAACCCTGGTCTGTTGCCTTCGCCGCAATTCGACTATCCAGCTCTTAACCACGATTGCGGTCGTACGCAGGCTTTGCTCTCGACTTGTTTTAGTCTTGCCTGGTTCAGGACTGTTTGAGTTGCTGATCCGGTTTCGCTTTATGATTCTTATCGATGATTTCAATTTCTCACCTCATCAGTCCAGTCTCGCCCCCTGAACGCTAAAGGAAGTACACAAAGTTGCTCTTGCGGAAAATTGCTATCGGAACCTTCCCCTTGCGTCAGTTTTCCTTCGAACCGAGTCAACGATGTTGTGAAGTCCGACAACGTGGGTAATTGCTAACAACGCGCGTGCCAACGTACTGACAAACAGAGCAAACGAGGAAAAGAATCCTGTACCAAGTGTGTGCCGACGATCGGTCGGATCATTCAATTGAGCGACCAATTGAGGCCTGGTCCGTTCGGTGAGGCGTTACGTGAATCCTACGGTTCAACGACGTGACCTTTGGTCAGACGGTACTTAAGCCTGACTCTCAAAATCAAAAGAGGGACTCCGAAAAACTCGTTGTCCCTCTCTTGAACGTACGTTGTTTAGGTTCGAGAGATCATCATTCGATCCCTCATGTTTAGGACCACTATTTACCGTGTCCTGCGGAGTGGGCCAGTTTCCCGGAGCGAGGCTTTTTCTTTGACTCGTTTTTGCGATTCCCACTGTTGGACGTAGTCATCGTCGGAGTTGCCGAGGCCACGCCTTGAGATTTGCGATCGTTATTGGTCACTGCTTGCTCATCTTTCATAATTGCTACCTCCCTTAAATGTTGAGCGAGATCTTCGCCCTGTCGAAATGAAACGTATTACGCCGCAATTAGAATACGGCGGTTCTCGGATTTACCGCTGTTCCTGCTCTCGCGGAGCGCGAGCGGGCGTTGGCGTAAGCATCAACTACCGCCGCGCTGTCGTAGAAAGATCGGAATTCTGAGATCTTGCCATCCTTGATGGTGAACACGTGGATCCAGGGTGAATTGATCATGTTCCCCGTGGATCTGACACGACTCTTCAATTCCCCAAGGACCACGACTGTGTCTCCCTGTGTAACGAACCTTTGCGGTTTAAAACTTTGAACATCCTCGATAGCTTCGAGCACGGCAAAGAATTCTCCCACTTGCTCACGGCCCTTCCGAGTGCCGGCGGTTGGGATCAAATCTGGTGGACCCACTTCAAACCATTGGACATCGTCCGTAAGACATTCTAGTAAAGCCTTAATGTTGCGATTCTTGTAGGCCTGATAGGCGTCCTTCACGGTGTTCAGGTTATTGCCTTCGTTCATCATTCATCTCCTTCAAATGAAATCACGAGGTGAGAGAAGCCTCACCTCTTTGCGGTTACCTGTGGGGCGCAACGATCGTGCCAGCAGCGGCCGAGATGCAAGGGGGAAATTTCCTTGGTTTTGCGATAGCTGTTTTTCTGTTGTCCGCTTTAGCGTGTGTGGCTTTTTGGCGTTGGTGAGAAAGAAAGCCTCAAACAAAAACTCGATCATGAACAGCTGTAACACTGCGAACTGCACTCAATGTTTTGGCATGCCGATTTCTAGTTGTTCGGTTGAGTCGGAACTAAATTTCTTGATAGCTCCGATCAACGGTTGGAAAAGAAAAGTGGCGAAGCAGTTGGCAGGAAAAAGAGCCGACTCCACTTTAAGAATTCGGGAAGACGATTCGCTTCCGTTGTCGTCCCATCGAAGGAGAGATCATGAAAAAGCAGATTGTCGGCACTTTAGTGGCAGGTTGTCTCCTGGCATTAATGATTGCCGTACCAGTTCGTGCGCAGTTGCCAGGCACTTCGATAAGGGTAGACATTCCATTTAACTTCATCATTAGAGGGAAGACACTTCCTGCCGGTACCTATGAGATTAAAACAGTCGGTGATTCCGAGGAAGATCTCCTTATCCGGAACGTAGCTGACCACCACGATCACATGATGTTCCAGACGGAACGACTGGACGAAGCGAAGCCACCACATCGGAGTGAGATCGTATTTCACCGCTATGGCGACAGTTACTTTCTGTCAGAAATCTTAACTGCAGGCCAACAAGTTGGTTCTGAGCTACTTCCATCACACGCAGAACGCCAGCTAAAACGTGAACTGGACAATCAGACAGCTAGCAACAAGATTGAGCCAGAGACTGTGGCCCTGGCGGTCTACTAACTTATCTCGTTCTCTTTAGGTGAGAGCGAATGCGTCGAGTATTGCAACACGTTCTTATTCTCACGTTGCCAGCGGCCCGAGGAACCAAGACTTCGGGTTGCTGACGCTCGATGGCCTGGCCAGTAATCGCTGGTACTCACAGGCTGTTTTCCTGCTCTGGTATCGACGGAAATTAAAATTTATAACGTCAACTTTACCTCCTCAAAACGAATCTAAGAGATGACACCATACAGGGATTGGTAGCAGTAAGGGGCCAAACATGTTTCGAAATTTGATTCTTCTCTGCGGCCTGGGTGCCGCTTCGCTTCTTGTATTGAGCACGTTTCGCGGAAATGCAGGTACGTTCCAGGTGAGCAGGAGGTTGGGTGACTACAGACCACTGGGGGGCTTTGCGCCAACCTTTTACCGCATTCTCGACGAAAGAGCGCCAGAGTGGAAAGATGAGTCACGCACCGAAGACCTTCTGACAGTAAATAATGACTTAATCGAACGCGTAACACCTTCATTCAAGCGACAGCTCGACGTCGAAGGGTCGGCGCGTCTGCGCGATGGACGCATCGTCAATTTTCATAACAAGATTGATGGAAACTGGCGCTACATGGTCGCCTCTAATGCTCCCTTCGGACTCGGAATCGACGGCTACAAGCTCGTCCCATATCGCACGCTCGCCGTGGATCCACACGTCATCCGGACAGGCACAGTGCTCTACTTGCCAGTGCTCAAAGGGGTGCGGTTGCCTTCGGGGGAAATTCATGACGGCTTCATGTTTGCTCACGACGAGGGGCAGGGCATCACGGGAAAGCGTGTAGACGTGTTCGTCGGCTACGAATCGGATGTTGACAATACACTGACTCGTTCAGGTCGGATCGAGGACATGCGCTCGGTCGATTTGTATGAGGTTGATGCTGAGACAGCAAACCAGCTGAACCAGAGGTATAGAGAGCAGTTTGTGCGATAGTTTTTGAGGTAAGGCTTTACTGAGGGATTCATCTTGAGCGCGTCACGGTTCACCACAAAACTTAAACGCTATCAAGTTGCCTACCCATCCTTTCAACCCGTCTTTACACTGACGTAGGTTGCGGTCTGGAAATTCCCAGTTTACGCATCCGGTGGTTTAGTGTTGTTCTGTTTAGGCCCAGGCGGGCGGCTGCTCCATTTGGGCCACCAATTACCCAGCCAGACTCACCAAGTATGCGCAAAATGTGATCGCGCTCAACGGCTTCAAGACTTATGGAGCCATTGGCGTGATTGGAAGCCTTCGACTGTTTCAATTCACTCAACGGTACTTCAAGGGTTGAACCGCGCGACAGAATCACTGCTCGCTCCACCAGGTTTTGCAGTTCGCGAATGTTGCCGGGCCAGTGGTATTTCACCAGTGCTGCCATAACATCTTTCGGAACGCTTTCAATGTGTCGCTTCATTTGTTGAGCAAACTTGTTGGCGAAGAAATGTACCAGGAGTGGAATGTCTTCAGGTCGCTCACGTAATGAAGGCACATTGACTGGAAAAACGTTTAGACGGTAATAGAGATCGCTGCGGAACTTTTTCTCCTCTACCAGTTGCGCTAAGTCGCTATTAGTGGCCGCGACAACACGAACGTCTACGCGCAGGGTTCGCGAACTGCCAAGACGTTCAAACTCGTGCTCCTGAAGTACGCGCAACAGCTTGGATTGCAATTCGAGCGGAATGTCCTCGACCTCGTCCAGGAAGATCGTTCCCTGGTGTGCAAGCTCGAATCGACCTATGCGTCGATCGATCGCTCCTGTAAATGCACCCTTCTCATGACCAAACAACTCGCTCTCCAGCAGCCCGGTTGGAATTGCGGCGCAATTAACTTTAACCAGCGTACGCTCGCGACGTTCGCTCAGATTGTGGATCGCACGCGCGATTAACTCTTTGCCGGTTCCCGTTTCGCCAGAGATCAGGACCGTTGAGTCAGTCGAAGCAACTGTCTCAACTTGTTGCAAGGCCTGCCGAAGTACGCGGCTGCTGCCGACGATCTCTTCAAAGTTGTACTCAGTACGAATCTCTTCTTCGAGGTAGAGCTTCTCTTTCTCGAGCTTGTTCTTGAGGGTTTCGATCTCGTTGTAGGCGAGGGCATTCTCGACTGCAATTGCCACCTGATTAGCAACCTGACCAAACAATTCAGCGTCTTCTTCAGAGAATGCGTGTGGTCGAGTACTCTTAATACCGATTACTCCGAGCACTCGATCGCGAAAGATCAATGGAGCAGCACAACCGGAGGCCATCTTTCCTCCGCAAGCTATTTGCGGATCCTGTGGATTGCCATAATCGATTAAGACAGTTTTTCTCGTTGTAAACGCTTCACCGAAAGGATTGTTTTCAAACGGAACGACCTTGCCGGTAACGCAGTTACCGTCGTGCTCGGGAAAATCAAAGGCGGCGACGCGAAGTTGATTGAGCTGTTTGTCGTAGAGCGTCAAGGCAGCTGCTTCGTGTGGCATTACTGGCTCGAGACTGTGCGAGATGGCCGACAACAATTCTCGCAGATTCAGATTTGAAACCAGTGTGTTGTTAACTTCCAACAACAGCTTCGAACGATCCCGTTCGCGGGCCAACTGCTGCTGATGAAAGTGTGCTTCAACCGCTACAGCAATTTGTCCCGCGACTAGTTGAGCAAACCCGAGATCAAAATGTTCATAAGCACCGATTTCCTCACTCAATAAACTCAACGTGCCAAGTTTTTGATGCACAGTGCTCAACGGCAGGCAACAGACCGATTTCACGCCACGGTCGCGCAGTATTGTGGCCGCAGGGAAGCGATCGTCTTTGTCCAAATCATCGATTACAAGCGGTTGCTGAGTCTGCCAAACCTGACCGTTGACGGAACCCTCGATTGGAACTTCAGTCGGATCTTCAGGGAGCCATTCCCCGTCACATCCTTCCATTATGTAGGACCGCATCAGATTCTTGTGATCGTCGTGCAACATCACCGCCAGATCGCGAAAGCTAAAGAGATTTCGCAGACGGCAAGTTAAATCGTGAAACAGTCCTGATAAATCTCGATGAGCGGCGATGGCTTTTGAGAGCTCAAGCAGCGTTAGAAACTTTTGCGTCTGCAAATCGGTGGCAACGCCGAAGGCAGTGTGGGCATTCATTACTTGCTCCCCCGAAAACTCATGAAAAGGTTCTGTCTTGTCGCCCGACTCAACAGAGAAACCCTGGTGACCTCGTTTGATCAAAGAATACTTGACTAGGTCCTTACGAGCAAAAAGCGTCTCTGGTTCTCTCCCCAGTGACCGGTATCCGTCATCTGGTGAAATACGGTCAGATGTTTGATTGCCGCTCTTTTCAACATCGGAATTCTTCTTTGCAATGAGCCTATTTAGCGACATTTTGCCTCCGGATTGATTGCGGCTAACAAGTTGCTAGATATTGGTAACGGACGAATTCATGATCAGAATTACGACACATGATGAGCAATCGATTACTCGACTCTTCCTTGAAGGTAAACTCGCCGGCGAAGCAGTAACCGAAGTGGAGCGCTGCTGGAACGCAGTCTCAGCCACAAAGGGAGCTGTCTCGGTTGATTTAACGGGCGTTAGCTTCATTGATAGTCAGGGGAAACGGTTGTTGACGAAAATGTTTGAAAAGGGCACCCGACTATTCTCAAAGGGTCTTATGGCCAAATGCTTCATCGAAGAGATTGAGTCTCACAAATAACCGGCACTCTCAATTGTTCCAACGACAAACCTAAGTCCGCTGCACTTTCTACTCTGAATTACTTTGTATATCTGATTGGCTGCCTCAAGAGTCAGGAACCCGGGGCAGTAGCCCGACTGTAAAGGAGGGCTCCGATTCGCTACTAAAAACCGACGAGCCCTCCTTTACAGTCGGGCTACTGCACCGAGCGCTTACGGCAATGCCTATCTGATTATGACCTAACATCACCGCTCCTTCGGATGAGCGGACTCAAGCCCTAAAAAGACTTTTGCGCTCCTCCGAATGAAGCCGATAATTGAGTCCGCATCTCTTACAGTTGGCTCATTCCTCCATCAGCGACGATTTCCGTCCCCAACAAGAACGAAGAATCCGAGCTGGCCAGGAACAGAACGGTCTTCGCTATCTCCTCAGGCAATCCAAATCGTTTCATCGGCACCTGAGCTTGAATGTTCTGTGCCAACTCCTGACGATCCTGAGGAGCCAAACCTAACTTGTCGAAGATAGGTGTGGTAACAGGACCCGGACTCACTGCATTGACTCTGATCCCGCGCCCGACCAGCTCGGCAGATAGGGTTCTCGCGAGGGTTATCAACGCCGCTTTGCTCGCAGCGTATACGCTCGAGTTCGGCATTCCAATGTGGGCGTTGATCGAAGTGTTAAGAATGATCGACGCGTTCTCGTTCAGCAGCGGCAACGCTTTCTGAATTGTGAAGTATGCGCCCTTAAAATTGATGTCCATGATGTGATCGAAAAACTTTTCATCCACGCTCTCAATGGGTAAAAACTTCCCGACACCCGCGTTCACGAATAGCACATCAATCTTCCCGAACTCTTTCTGCACAGCTCCAAACAGCGCGTCTATGTCGTTGAGGTTTGAAGTATCGGCTTTGACAGCCAACACTCCGTTGCCGATTTCCTTCTTCGCCGAGTTGAGAGTCTGCTGATCCCTTCCCGAGATTACGACCTTCGCTCCCTGCTCACTGAA
>Ga0207675_100003298_pt1 | contig 15796 bp, 18 predicted proteins | sample KBSSwiS42_FD_184305 | JGI IMG/M metagenome (GOLD analysis project Ga0207675, IMG submission 184305) | Switchgrass rhizosphere microbial communities from Kellogg Biological Station, Michigan, USA - KBS Switchgrass S4-2 (SPAdes) (version 2) | ecosystem: Host-associated > Plants > Roots >... | reverse complement strand
CCCTGTCCGCCAGTTCTTTACCATGGCAGTCCGTATCGGCTCCTTCGCGACGACTAGTTGTAAACCCCGTCAGGCCCGGAAGGGAGCAGCGGTAGCGACAATGTCGGGCGCCGAAGTCCGGCTGGTGCGGGCTGCCTCCAAAGCCATCTTCACGAAGGACTGGGAATGAGTTACCTGGCGCTGGCGCGCAAATGGCGGCCACGTACTTTCGCCGAGCTGGTGGGACAGGAGCACGTCCGCGTGGCGCTGGGCAACGCGCTCACGCAGGGCAGGGTGCACCACGCTTTCCTGTTCACGGGTACACGCGGCGTGGGCAAGACCACGATCGCGCGGATTCTCGCCAAGTGCCTCAATTGCGAGACCGGGGTGACCGCCACTCCCTGCGGCCAATGCGCCGCCTGCCGGGAAATCGACGAGGGACGATTCGTCGATCTGCTCGAGGTCGACGCGGCCTCGCGCACCAAGGTCGACGACACGCGCGAATTGCTGGAGAACGTGCAGTACGCGCCGACGCGCGGGCGTTACAAGGTCTACCTGATCGACGAAGTGCACATGTTGTCGGCGCATTCGTTCAACGCACTGCTGAAGACGCTCGAGGAGCCGCCGCCGCACGTGAAATTCCTGCTGGCGACCACCGACCCGCAAAAATTGCCGGTGACCGTCCTGTCGCGCTGCCTGCAGTTCAATCTCAAGCGCCTGAGTGTTTCGCTGATCAGCGAGCATCTCGGCAAGGTGCTCGCGGCCGAGAAGATCGCGGCCGAGCCCGCGGCCATCCGCCTGGTCGCACAGGCGGCGGACGGCAGCATGCGCGACGCGTTGTCGCTGACCGACCAGCTGATCGCCTTCAGCGGCGGCAAGCTCGACGAGGCCAGCGCGCGCGGCATGCTGGGCACCATCGACCGGGCACACGTGGTGCGATTGATGCGTGCGCTGGCGTCGGGCGATGCGCACAAGCTGCTCGCGACGGCGCGCGAGCTCGAGGAGTTCTCGCCTGACTACCAGCAGGTGCTCGAAGATCTCGCCGCGTTCCTGACGCGCGTGGCGCTGCGCCAGCTCGTGCCGCAATACGAGGGCGACGAGCTGTTCGATCCGGAGATCGTTGCGGAGCTCGCCGGCGCGCTGGGCGCCGAAGACGTGCAGCTGTATTACCAGACCGCCATCCTGGGTCGCCGCGATCTCGACCTGGTGCCCGACAAGCGCAGCGGATTCGAGATGACACTGGTGCGCATGCTTGCCTTCCGTCCCGCGGGCGGCGCGGCCGTTTCGGCCGGTCCGGCGACGGCGCGCGCTGCCGGCGCCGCGCCGGCTGGCACATCCGCTGGAAGCTCGCCGGCCGTGGTACGACCCGCATCCGCGGGCCCCATCGATCCGGTGCAATGGTCGCGCGTGATCGGCGATCTCGACATCAGCGGCGCGGCACGCGAGCTCGCGGCCAATTGCGCGCTGCTCGAACATCGCGGCAATACCGTACGACTCGCGGTGGATCCGAAGTTCGCGCGCACCCCGCAGAACGTCGAACGCCTGCAGCAGGCGTTGTCGAAATACCTGGGTACGCACGTGAAGGTGGAGTTTGCCGACGGTGCGCCGCCGCTGGAAACTCCGAGCCAGAATGGCCAGCGCCGTTCGGCCGAGGCGCAGGAAGCGGCACGCCGTTCGCTCGAGGATGACCCGGCGGTACGGGAGATGAAATCGCGCTTCGGCGCAACGCTGCACCCGGAGTCGGTAAGGCCCACGGAACCATGAGGAGACGATGATGCGCGGTGGCGGAAACATGATGAAGCAGGCGATGGCACTGCAGGCCAACATGAAGAAGGCCCAGGAAGAAATCGCCGCGATGGAAGTCACCGGCGAGTCCGGTGGCGGCATGGTCAAGGTGACGATGAACGGCAAGCACGAGGTCAAGCGCGTGCAGATCGAACCGCAGGTGGTGTCCGAGGACCGCGAGATGCTCGAGGACCTGATCGCGGCGGCGATCAACGACGCCGTCAACAAGGTGGACCAGCAATCGCAGGCGCGCATGTCCAGTGTCATGTCCGGCATGCAGTTGCCGCCCGGTTTCAAGCTGCCTTTCTGACTCGATGCAGCACGCTGCCCCGCTGGCCAGGCTCATCGACGCGCTGCGTGCGCTGCCTGGCGTGGGTCCGAAGACCGCCCAGCGCATGGCGTTCCACCTGCTGCAGGGCGGGCGCGACGGTGCGCGCACGCTCGCACAGGCGCTCACCGACGGTCTCGCCACCATCCATCGATGCCGTCGCTGCCGCATGCTCACCGACGCCGAATTGTGTTCGATCTGTGCCGCGCCGGGGCGCGATCCCGCGCTGCTCTGCGTGGTGGAGTCGCCGGCGGACGTGGTCGCCGTCGAACTCTCCGGCAGCTACCGCGGCCGGTATTTCGTGCTGCATGGGCACCTCTCTCCGCTCGACGGCATCGGCCCGGAGCAGATAGGCGCGCGAGAGTTCGAGATGTTGCTCGACTCCGGCGAAGTACGCGAAGTCATCCTGGCCACCAACCCGACGGTGGAAGGTGAGGCCACGGCGCATTTTCTCGGCGAGCGCGCCGCGGAGCGCAAGATCCAGGCGAGCCGTATCGCCCACGGTGTGCCGATCGGCGGCGAACTCGAATACGTGGACGGTGGGACGCTGGCCCACGCACTCGCGGGCCGCATCATCCAGCGCTGAGGCGTCAGGAGCGGCGATTCCGCGAGCCGGGTCCGCGCGCCTCCACGAGATCGGAATAACGCCTGCGCAAGCGGCGATAACTCTCGTAGCGCCGCGCGCTGAGCTCACCGGACTCCGCGGCCGCGACCACCGCGCACGCCGGCTCGTGAATGTGGCTGCAATCCTGGAAGCGGCATCCCGGTGCCAGCCGCGCGACCTCGGGGAATCCCAGCGTGCGATTGTCGAGCTGATCGATGGCCGGCGCGAAGTCGCGCACACCGGGTGAATCGATCAGGGTGCCGCCCGACGCGAGGCGGTACGCGCGCGAGACCGTGGTCGTATGGCGACCTTCTTCTTCGCGCATGAGCTCGCCGGTGGTGACCGCGGCGTCCGGCAGCAGCGCGGCGACCAGCGATGACTTGCCGACTCCGGATTGACCGACCAGCACGCTCACCGCGTTGCCGAGCGCCGCGATCAGCGCATCGAGACCGGACGCCTGGCGCGCCGAACACGCCAGGTGCGCGTATCCCGCGGCCGCCAGTGCGGCGAGTTCCCCGTTCTCGATCTTGTTAGCTTCGAGATCGGACTTGTTGACGGCGAGGGTGCCGGCGATACCCGCGGCGGTGGCCGCACACAGGTACCGGTCGACGATGAAGAAGTCCGGCGCGGGCACCGACGCCACGACCACCACCACCTGCGTGATATTGGCGACCACGGGCTCGCTGGCGCCGCGCAGGCTGGAGCGCGCCAGCAGCGTCCTGCGTGGCAATACGGCTTCGATCAGCAGCTCGTTGTGCGCCCGGTCCTCGCGGCAGGCAACGCGGTCGCCGCACACGATGACCAGCTTGCGGCCGGACGGACGCGCGCGGCGCTCCGTTCCCGCGTCGTCGCGCACCAGCAGGTGACGGCCGAAGGCGGCAATGACCTCTGCCTGGAACGTCGCGTCGTTTGCGCTGCGGCTCGAATTCATTCCCTGTAGTATCGCGTCATTCCATATGCCGAGCAGCGACTATCTGGTCTGGATAGATCTCGAGATGACCGGGCTCAAGCCCGACACCGACGTGATCATCGAGATGGCGACCATCGTCACCGACTGCCAGCTCGACATCGTGTCGGAAGGGCCGGTGATCGCGATTCACCAGCCGCCGATGATCCTCGAGGCGATGGATGACTGGAACAAGCGCACACACGGGGCCTCCGGCCTCATCGAACGGGTGCGCGACAGCAAGTGGACCATGGCGAGCGCTGAGAAACGCACGCTCGAGTTCCTGAACGCGCTGGTCGAACCGAACTCCTCGCCGATGTGCGGCAACAGCATCTGCCAGGACCGGCGCTTTCTCGCGCGCCACATGCCGACGCTCGAGAAGTTCTTCCACTACCGGAACCTCGACGTCAGCACGCTCAAGGAGCTGGCGCGACGCTGGGCCCCCGGGTTGACCGGCGGCTTCGTGAAGCAGGGTGAACACAAGGCGCTCGCCGACATCCAGGAATCCATCCGCGAACTGGCGTACTACCGGCGCCAGCTGTTCGCGGCGCCCTACAACGGCTCATGAGGGTGCGGTCCTGAGCCCGCGCATCCCCGGTTTCGGCGATGTCGTGGCGGCCGCGGCGCGTATTTCGCCCCATGTGATCCGCACCCCCGTCATGCGCTCCGCCGCCTTCGACGCGCGCGTGGGCTGCGAAGTGTTTTTCAAATGCGAAAACCTGCAGACCGGCGGCGCCTTCAAATTCCGCGGCGCGATGAACGTGTTGCTGCAACTCGATCCGGCGCGCACGCCGGTGGTCATCACGCACTCGTCGGGCAATCACGGCACGGCGCTCGCGCTCGCGGCGCGTTCGCGCGGCATGCGCGCCATCGTCGTCATCCCGCGTGACTCGACGCGCTCCAAGATCGCGGCGATCGAGGCGGCCGGCGCGCGCGTGGAGTTGTGCGAACCCGGTCTGCCGGCACGCGAGAAACGCCTGGCCGGGATCCTGGCGAGTGAAGCGGCCGAAGTGGTTCATCCCTTCGACGACGCCCGCATCATCGCGGGGCAGGGCACCGCGGCGCTCGAATTGCTTGCCGAAATCCCCGCTCTCGACGTGATCAGCACGCCGGTGGGAGGTGGCGGACTCATCGGCGGTACGGCGCTCGCGGCCAGGGGCGTGGCACCGAAAATCCGCGTGATCGCCGCCGAACCGGCGCAGGCCGACGACGCCTGGCAGTCGTTTCGCAGCGGCGAACGGCGTGCGGTGAACCTGCCGATAACCATCGCCGACGGACTGCGAGCCTCGATCGGCGTATTGAATTTCGAGTTGCTGCGCAGGCTGGTGGACGATGTCGTGACGGTCGGCGAGGCGGAGATCGTCGCGGCCATGCGCACGGTGCTCGGCGACCTGAAGTTGCTCATCGAGCCCTCATCGGCGGTACCCGTGGCGGCGCTGCTCGCAGGCCGTCTCGGGGGCCCCGGTCAACGCATCGGCATCGTGCTCTCCGGTGGCAATGTCGATCTCGACGCCTGCCCGTTCCTGGCTGGAACCCGACTGCCCTGATGTAAAAAATACTTTACATGCCCGGCTGCCTCAATGTAAGGTAAACATTACATCGAGGAGACACTTCTATGAGGTCGGTACAGCGTCTGGCATGGGTTCTTCTGTTGGTCGCCCTCGCGGGCACTCTCGGGGCGCTCTTCGGCCCCAGCGGGCGCTGGGGCGGTGTGGACCTCGGCGGCACCGGCGCCGCGGTATTGATGCTGGCGCTCGGCGGAGCTGTCTGGCTGTTCGCGGTACGCCGCGATCAGGTATTCCCCGAGCACATGTCCGTGTCCGAGCGTCGAGCCTGGGTGGGTCTCGCATTCATCGTGGTCATCCTGGCCAGTTTCGCGCGGCAGCTCTGGGTACTCTCGGGCAGCGCCTCGATCCCGGAGTCCATCCACGGTCTGTTCGCTCACCAGTTCATCCAGAGATTGATCACGCTGATCATCGCCTGGTCGGTGATTTCCTCGCTCATCGGGCGGCGTGCCGGTGAGGTAGAAACCGACGAACGCGACTTGCGCTTGCGACATCGCGCGGACCGCGCCGGCGATTGGGCGTTCACGCTGATTGTGATCGCGGGTATTTGTGTGCTGGCATCGATCCCGGCGCCGCTGCTCGCCTGGTGGCTTTCACCCATCGTGCTGGCGAATTTGCTGATCGGCCTGTTGATCGCGAAAACGCTGGTTGAGCATGTTGCGCTCGCGCTCGCCTATCGCGCGGGCCGTGCATGAGCGAACACATCGTCAATCGCATCCGCGAGTGGCGGCTGCTGCGCGCGCCGATGACACAGGCCGAGCTCGCGCAAGCCTGTAGTGTCACGCGGCAGACCATCATCGCGCTCGAAGCGGGGAAATATTCCCCGTCGCTGGAACTCGCATTCAAACTCGCGCGCGCCCTCGGACGCAACCTCGAAGAGGTTTTTCAGTACGCGGAAAAAAATTAGCGGTGCGCGAACTGCATCACGCCCGATTGGCTTGAGTTTTGCGTCTTGAATGATCGTGTTGGTCCGATATATTCGGACTCAATGCTGAGTGACACATTATCGATCGTCTCCTGGCGTGCGCGCCCGCGCAGCTTCGTCGCGCTGATGTCGCTCTACGAGAGCAACTATCTGCGCCTGGCGGCGCTGGCCGGCGACCTGCGCCGCCTGCCGGACCGCTGCGTCTCGCGCGTGCCGGACGACTGTGAATTGAGTCTCAGCGTGACGGAGCGTTCGCCGTACACCACCAGCTTCGATCTCACCTACCTGTTCCGTACCGGCGAGGGCGCCGCGGAGCCCGGCGTCTCGACCTACCCCGACATGCGCGTGCGCATCTACCACGATGCCCGCCTGGTGGAGGCCCAGGAATGGGCTACCCAGCACGATCACCAGGCCCTCAAGGCGTTGCGGGGGATGGCGGAGCGTGAACTGGATCAGAGATGGGCCCGGAATACGATGCTAAATAAGTGGCTGGAGTACTGCATCGATCGCGGCCACGGGTTCCGTCCCTGAGAGAACGACCCCGGCACCGCGCTGGGGTATATGAAAGCGCTGAAGCCTTTCCGGTTTTTCGGCAACAACAATTCTGCCGAACAGGCGCCGTCCGAAGACGGGCGCGTCGTCGAGCTTTTCCGCAGCCGTGCAGAGCTGCGCAAGCAGCACGATGAGCTGGGTGCGGAATTGCAGCGGTTGCGCGACCGGCTGAAGCAGCAGGAAGGCGCCACGGCGCGCGTGCAGGAAATGATCGAGACGCTGGAGAAGCGGCTCGAGTCGGCCGACACCGGCCTGTCTACCCTGGTTTTCTACCACCTGCGCGCCCTGTGGGGCGACGGGCGCGAGATCATCTCGCTGCTGGTCAACGATCTGTCTGCCAAGCAGGAAGAGCGCGAGCGCAAGGCGTTCGCGCTCGAAGGCAATCGTCGCCAGTTCCAGCAGCGCCAGTCGAGCGAACAGCAATTGCGCCAGGCCGAGTCGGCCATCGTGATGGCGCGCCAGCAACTCGCGGCATTCGAGGCACGTCTCGCCCGGCTCGACAAGTGGTGGCATCGCTGGCAGCGGCCGAAGATGGCCGCGCAGCGTCCGGCGATGCAGGGTGCGGTAGCGAGCGCCGAGGCCGCGTTGCAGGCGGCACGCGCCCGCTGCGAGCAGCTCGAAAAAGCCGGCGCCGGCGAGTTTCCGGGTATCTCGGTCGAATCGAAGCGCGCCATCAATCTTGCGGCCATCGCCTGCGCGGAAGCCCTGTGCCTGCGGCTGGCGCGCACCAACATGGTGGCCGCGGCGCGCGCCGCCATGTCGACGCGCGAGTCGGGCGAGTACTACGGCGATCTGGCGGCCTGCGTGTCCATCATGAGCGACATCGTCAAGGCGCGAAACCTGCTCAAGCAGCGCTCCGGCATCACCCAGGAAGTGGCGGTTCGCAGCGAGCGGCTGCGCGCCACGGCTACCTACCTGGGAGATTTCGAGACCGTGCCGATTCCCGAATCCTGCGCGGTGTCGGAAGGCGACGTGATCGCGCACGGCTCGCAGGGCGTGACGGCATCCAGGCTGCCGAACGTGCTCGCGGAAGACACCTGGGACCTGTTCAAGGTCCTGCTGCGCTGAACGTGACGCGGCGTTCGCCGCGTCCGCCGGTCAATCCTTGTTCTTGTCGCTGGTCTGCACGGTGCGCGTGGGCGTCGCGTGCAGCGGACGCACACCGGTCACCATGTCCGTCATGACCTCGGCGGCCTGATCCAGCACGGTGTCGGGCAGCTTGGCATCCGCCAGTTCTTCACTGTTCTTGAGAGCCGGCAGGCCCTGTGCGGCGCGCCGCGAGTTCTCGCGCGCCAGGCGATCCTTGTCGAGGCGCTCGCGCTCGGCCTTGCGCTGCTGCAGGTTGAGCGACAGCGAGGTCTGCTTGCGCATGGCATCGTTGGCGGCGAGGTCGGCCACCAGCCAGCGATAGTCGGGATCCTTGTCGGCGCGCGTCTTCTCCTCGGTGACCAGCACCGGGATGTTCGGCTGTTGCGCCTTGGCCTCGCTGCGGAAGGGCACGCCCGCGATGCGGTCCCAGGGCAGGGCGCCTTCGAGCGCACTTTCGCCGAATTCTTCCATGTCGATGTTCGACGGCAGCGTGACGTCGGGCTCGACGCCGCGATGCTGGGTGCTCTCACCCGTCACCCGGTAGAACTTGCCGATGGTCACCGTGAGCTGGCCATTCACCGGGCGCGGCGACCAGCGGTCGAGGGGCACCAGGTTTTGCACCGTGCCCTTGCCGAAAGTGCGCTGCCCGAGAATCGTGGCGCGGTGATAGTCCTGCAGCGCGCCCGCGAAGATTTCCGAGGCCGAGGCGCTGAAGCGGTCGACCAGCACCGCGAGCGGGCCGGCATAGGCGACGCCCGATTCCGGATCGTCCTGTACCTCGAGTTCGCCGGTGGTCACCTTGAGCTGCACCACGGGTCCCTTGTCGATGAACAGGCCGGTGAGCGCGGTGGCCTCGGGCAGGTAGCCGCCGCCATTGCCGCGCAGGTCGAGCACCAGGCCGTCGATCTTCTCGGTCTTGAGCTCGTTGATCAGGCGGCGCACGTCGCGCGTGGTCGAGCGGAATTCCTTGTCACCGTTGTTCTGCGCTTCGACGTCCTGGTAGAAGGCCGGCACGTTGATGATGCCGACGCGGATTTCCTTGTCGGCGCGCTTGATGCTGCGCAGTTCCTTCTGGGCAGCCTGCGCCTCGAGCGTCACCTTGTTGCGCGTGAATTCGAGCGTCTTCTCCGGCGTTCCGGGCGCGGCGCCCGCCGGCAGGACCTGCAGGCGCACCTGCGTGCCGGCGCGGCCACGAATGAGCTGTACCACGTCGTCGATGCGCCAGCCGAGCACATCGGTAACCGGGCCTTCCTTGCCCTGGCCGACGCCGGTGATGCGATCCTTGACGGAGAGGGTGCCCGCCACCGCGGCCGGGCCGCCTTCGATCACGTTCATGATGGTCACGTAATCGTCGACGAGCTGCAGCGACGCGCCGATGCCGTCGTAGTTGAGGCTCATCTGGATGCGGTATTCCTCGGAGCTGCGCGGCGAGAAGTAGCTCGAGTGCGGGTCATAGGCGCGCGCGTAGGAATTCATCAGCGACTCGAACACGTCGTCGGCGCTCACCTGGTCGATGCGCTTCAGCGTGGTCTCATAACGCTTCTTGAGCAGCTTGGTGGATTCGTCCCACGACTTGCCGGTGAGCAGCAGCGACAGCGCGTCGTTCTTCACGCGCTTGCGCCACCACTCGTCGAGCTCGGCCTGCGTGACGGCCCACGCCGCCTTTTCCCGGTCGAACTCGAAGGTCTCGTTCAGGGTCCAGTCGGGTTCCTTGTCGAGTTGCGCGATGGCGAACTTGATGCGCTCGCGGTTGCGCTGCTGGTAGCGCGCGAAGATGGCGAAGGCCGGATCCACGTCGCCGCTGCGGATCATGTCGTCGAAGCGCAGCTTGTACTGCTCGAATTCGGCGACGTCGGAGGCCAGCAGGCTGGTGTGCTGGCTGTCGATGCTCTCGAGGTACCGCGCGTACACCACCGCGGACATCTTGTCGTCGAGCTTCGAGCCGCTGTAATGCATGCCTTCGAGCATGTTGCCGACGCGGCGTGCGACCGAGCGATGCCGCTCGGTGGGCACCACCGATCCGGCGGGCAACTGGGTGTTGGCGGGGGCCTGGGCAGACCCGGTCAGCACCAGAAGGGCGGCCAGCGTCGCGGGAGCGAGCCAGCGGGACGAGCGGATAATGGAGGAATTCATGCGGCGAGTTGTCTTCCGGCTTGAAAAGGATCCGTACAATTGAACAGTAAGGCCGCGTGGCGGCCTGCTTCAAGTGTCGACCGCCCCAATCTGAGGCTATTCCATGCGCCCATTTGTCGTTCTCCTTGGAATCGTGATGGGTTCGACAGTCTCTACCGCGCTCGTTCTGGTGCTCTCAGGAGTGGTTTTTCTGCTGCTTCCGGAGTATGCGGAACGGCTCGCCGAAGAGCGCGGGCCCCTGCTCCTGGCCTGTGCCATATCGGTGCCGCTGGCGGCCATCTCGTTCACCAGTTTTTACGGGGAATTGCGCGCACGGGCATGGCGTTACGCGGCCCACGCGGCGCTGGGTGTGTTCCTGGCCGTTGCCCTGTGGATGTACTGGCCGAGGAAGTAGGTCGCGCGCGCATCTGGATATTCGAGCGCGGCTCAGCCGGTTGGTTCCGGGGCCGTGGCGGCAGCTGGCGGCAGGGTCCGGGGCCGCCCCGAGGGGAAGTCCTATCGACGCGTCAGCGGCGGTCGCGCCGCGATTTCCAGGCTTCCCGGACCGACTTGCCGTTCGTGCTGTTGTACGGGTCACAGCCCTGCGGCTCGCTCGTCGGAAACAGGAAGTCACCTAACAAGGTGACCTTCACGTTCTGGCTCTGGTGCTCCGCCGGCGCCTGTTCTTCTTTTTTTCGGTCCAGCGAGCGCTGCCTGGCGCGCTCCTTGGCTCTCTGGTCCGCGAGGTAGTACTCGCTCATTCGTTCCGTTCCCCTGACTTCCAAGAAGTCCTTCAAGTCGAGTGTCGCTGAAATGCGTCACAACTTTGCTCTCGGGGGATGACTGCCGGCGGGAATATCGTGACCGGCTTCACGTTTCGCCGCGAACGCTTTTACTTATATCTTGCGCAGGATGAGCCCGAATACGCGAAACAGCGTCAGGAAGGCGAATGGGCCGGCGACCACCACCCAGCAGCTCGGCCTGGGCTCGACCAGACCCTTGAAGAAATCGAAGTACAGGGCGAACACGCCACCGTTGGCGTAGGGCATGAGCGTGTACCGGCCCGCGAGGTAGATGAATCCGGGCATGACCAGCAGCCCGACGAGCAGCATGAGCCCGAATGTCATTGCCTCGAATTTGGGGCGCGACTGCGTGAAGTAGTAATCGCGCGCGCGCGTGAACCAGGTGAACAACGTGTGTCCAAGCCCCCGTAGTCCCGCCGGTCGGCGGAAAAGCGCGCGCATAATAGCGCATGGACAAAATCAGGGCGGCGGTAGTTGGTGTCGGTTATCTCGGGCGCTTTCACGCGCAGAAGTACGCGCAACTTTCCGGCTGCGAGCTGGTCGCGGTGGTCGACGGCCGCGAAGAAGTGCGCAACGCGGTGGCCGCGGAAGTGCGCAGCCGTGCGCTGGCCGACTATCGTGAGCTGCTGGGCAAGGTCGATGCGGTCAGCGTGGTCACGCCGACGCCGGCGCACTTCGAGATCGCCGACGCCTTCCTGGCCGCCGGCGCCCACGTGCTGGTCGAAAAGCCCATCACCGAGACGCCCGAGCAGGCCCGCCGCCTGATCGAACGCGCCGCCTCGCAGCGGCGCATCCTGCAGGTCGGACACCTGGAGCGGTTCAACGCCGCGGTGCTGGCCGCCGAACCGCACATCAACATGCCTCGATTCATGGAGTGCTCGCGCCTGGCGCCATACAAGGAGCGCGGCACCGACGTGAATGTCGTCCTCGATCTCATGATTCACGACATCGACCTGATCCAGTCGCTGGCCAGCAGCGAGATCGTCAGCATCGACGCCGCGGGGACCCCGGTGTTCTCCGGAGAAATCGACATCGCCAACGCGCGCATCCGTTTCGCCAATGGTTGCGTGGCCAACACAACCGCCAGCCGTGTCAGCATGAAAACTGAACGCAAGCTGAGAATCTTCGAGGATGCAGCCTATATTTCCCTGGACTTGCAGCAGAAGATTCTGACGTTGATTCGTCGGCGCGAAACTCCGCCGGCGCCCGGCCAGCTGCCGGTCAGCATCGAGGAAGCGAATCTCGAACAGGGGGATGCCCTGAAGAGCGAAATCGAGTCGTTCCTGGAGTGCATACGGAACGACCGTCGTCCCATCGTGTCAGGAGAAGATGGGCTGCGCGCACTCGAGACCGCGATCCGCATCACCGAACAGGTGCATGCCGAACTGGATCGTCTGAAGCCGTCTTGAAGGCCATGGCTTGAAGGAAGTGGGCGTCGCTCCTACATATGCGGCATGAACACAACCATCCGACCGCTGAATGACGTGCGCAAGACGCTCGACATCGACCTGGTAGCCGATTTCACCTGCCCCTGGTCCTGGCTCGGGATGGCGCAACTCACGCGCGCGCTGGGCAGCCTCTCTGGTGACGTCGAGACCCGGCTGCGCTGGCACCCGTACCGGATGGCGCCGGCGGCCGCCGGCAAGAACCCGCGCAGTTTTCATGACTACCTCGCCGAGCGGTTGCCCGCCGGCATCAGTGTGCCGTTCGCCGAGAAGAGCCTGACGGACGCCGGGCGCGAGCTTGGCCTCGAGTTCCATTTCGAAAAGCTCGGCGATTTGCCGAGCACCTCGGAAGCCCACCGGCTGGTGCAGCTGGCGATTGAGGAAGGGCGCCACGCGAATGTCGCCGCGGCCATCTTCCGTGCCTACTTCGAACGCGGTGCCAACATCGGCGACGTGACGGTGCTGGGTGAGATCGGCGCGGAGGCCGGGCTCAGCGAAAAGACGCTGCAGACCTTTCGGAACACCCGTGAAGGCGACGCCGCGCTGGCCGGCAGCGAGGAACGGCTGCGAGGCTTCGGGGTGCGCACCGTACCCAACCTGCTGTTCGGCGGACGCGTGCTCGTGCCCGGCACCGTGAACGTCGCGACGTACGTCCACGCCCTCGACCAGGCGCTGTTTCCGGTCAGCGACGAAGCCGCGAAAGAGAAGCCGACGCTGCATTGAGACGCCGGCAGAGGCCGCCGTTCTGGCGGCCTCAGTCCGGAGGCGCTACCTTAGCGCCGGCATGTCGCAACCCCATCCCAGGCCAGATCTCCAGTCCGATCTCCGCTCGATCGTGGGTGAGCAGGGCGTGCTCACGGGTGCGGCGGTGCGCGAGCGCGGCAGCGCGCTGTTTCACGGCCGGGTAGAGGCGGACATCCTCGTCCGGCCGCGCAGCACCGAGCAGGTGGCAGCCATTCTCAGGCTCTGTCACGCGTACGGTCAGACCGTGGTCACCCACGGCGGCCTCACCGGGCTGGTGCAGGGCGCGGATGCGGATCGCCGTGACATCGTGATGTCGATGGAGGCGATGAACGCCATCGAGCGAGTCGACGTGCCGGGTCGATCGCTGCGCGCGCAGGCCGGCGCGCAGCTCGGGCGCGTGCAGCGCGCAGCCGAGGAACACGGCATGGTGTTCCCGCTCGACCTGGGTGCGCGCGACAGCTGCACGGTCGGCGGCAACATATCCACCAATGCCGGCGGGCTGCGCGTCCTGCGTTACGGAATGATGCGCAACCTCGTGCTGGGCGTCGAAGCCGTACTCGCCGACGGCACGGTGCTCACCTCGCTGAATCGGATGCTCAAGAACAATGCGGGTTACGACCTCAAGCAGCTGTTCATCGGCAGCGAGGGCACGCTCGGCATCGTGACGCGCGCCGAGCTGCGACTGGTGTCGCGCACCCGCAGCCAGGAGACCCTGCTGGCGTCGCTCCCCGGATTCGATGCCATGGTCGACTTGTTAGGCCGGCTCGATTCGGGTCTCGGCGGGCAACTGGCCGCGTTCGAGGCGTTATGGGGCAACTATTACGACGTCAACACCACGGCGCCCGCGAAGAACGTACCGCCGCTGCCGCGCGGCGCACCCTTCTACGTGATCGCGGAGACACTGGGTGGCGACCCGGAGGCGGATCGTGCGCGGCTCGAAGCCGTGCTCGGGGAAGCGCTCGAAGCGGGCGCGGTCAGCGACGTGGTGATCGCGAATTCCGAGACCGAGCGGCGCGCCATCTGGGCGATCCGCGAGGACGTCTGGCAGGTACAGAACATCGGTGCCTTGCTGACCTTCGACGTGAGCCTGCCCATCGAGAACATGAAGGTGTACGCCCGCGAGGTGTGTGATTCCGTGCGCGCCTTTGCCGGCGAGAACCGCTGCTTCGTGTTCGGGCACATGGCCGACGGCAACCTGCATATCGTCGTGGCCGCAGGCGACGACGCCGTCACGCGCGCCAAGGTGGAGGACATGGTGTACCGGCCGCTGGCCGTGATCGGAGGATCGGTATCCGCGGAGCACGGCATCGGTCTCGAGAAACGCGCCTACCTGCCGCTGTCGCGCACACCCGCGGAGATCTCCACCATGCGCCTGCTCAAGAAGGCGCTCGATCCCAAGGGCATTCTCAATCCGGGGAAGGTTTTCGCATGAGCCAGCCGGCGCATCTGCAGCGCGGCAAGCGCGAAGTCACCGTGGCGGCCATGCAGTTTGCCTGCAGCTGGGACACCGACCGCAACATCGCCACGGCCGAACGGCTGGTGCGCGAGGCGGCGAAGCGCGGCGCCCAGATCATCCTGATCCAGGAATTGTTCGAGACGCCGTATTTCTGCATCGAGCAGGACTCGCGTCACCTGCGCGTCGCGACTGCGGTCGCGGACAACAAGGCCATCAGGCATTTCTCGAAAATTGCGCGCGAGCTCGGCGTCGTGCTGCCGATCAGCTTCTTCGAGAAGGCCAACAACTCCTTCTTCAATTCCGTCGCGATTCTGGATGCCGACGGCAGCAATCTCGGCGTGTATCGCAAGGCGCACATACCGAACGGGCCCGGCTACCAGGAGAAGAACTACTTCAGTCCCGGCGACACGGGGTTCATGGTGTTCGAAACGCGCTGCGCGCGCATCGGCGTCGCGATCTGCTGGGACCAGTGGTTCCCGGAATGCGCGCGCGCCATGGCGCTCAAGGGTGCGGAGCTGCTGTTCTATCCGACGGCGATCGGCAGCGAGCCGCCACCGGCCCTGCCGGTGAACTCACGCGATCACTGGCAGCGCACCCAGCAGGGCCACGCGGCGGCGAACCTCATGCCGGTCATCGTTTCGAATCGCATCGGCACCGAGCGCGCGCTGCAGGATCCGGACAATGTCTACATCCGTTTCTACGGCTCGAGCTTCATCGCGGATTCCACCGGCGCCAAGGTCGCCGAGGCCGACGAGGAACACGAGGCCGTGATCACCGCAAAGTTCGACCTCGAGCGCAACGCCGAGCTGCGCAACAACTGGTTCGTGTTCCGCGACCGCCGGCCGGACCTGTACGGGGCGCTAACTACCTACGACGGGAAAGCCGGGTAGCAGAGGAACGCTCCCCGGATTTCTCCGGGGAACATCCACTTTTGGTGGAGGCGGCGGGACAGCTGGTCCTTCTTTTTCAAGAAGGGCTGGACTATGCCTTCATCCTTCGTCGCTTTCGCGGCGAGTGGGATGCGGGGCGTGTTATCCGAAACGATCCGTATCGCTTCGAATCCTGGGGCCGGCTCCGGCGCAATCGCGCATCAGCCAGTCCATGAGTCTCTACACGGCATGACAAGTTGGCCTCGTCACACCGCTCGGCGTTGCCATGCCACATTCGTGGCAGCAGGGTTCACCGAATGAGCCCCGTTATTCACTTCACTCTCACGAGTGAAGGCAACCGTTGCGATCCTTCGCATCAATTGAACCCGCGTCCGCAAGCACTAGACGTGAGAATCTACGTACGTAGCTGCTTCTTTGTTTTCTTACCGTCCGCTACCCGAAGAGCAGGGAAGACGTCCGGCCAGCGACGGTGACTCTTAACGGTTCCGCCCGTAGCACACGGAACCGCGATCCTATGAGCGCGACCCGGGTTTCAGTGGCATAGGCACCAGCTGGTCCCGGGGTCAGCTGCGA
>Ga0207675_100003296_pt1 | contig 15808 bp, 11 predicted proteins | sample KBSSwiS42_FD_184305 | JGI IMG/M metagenome (GOLD analysis project Ga0207675, IMG submission 184305) | Switchgrass rhizosphere microbial communities from Kellogg Biological Station, Michigan, USA - KBS Switchgrass S4-2 (SPAdes) (version 2) | ecosystem: Host-associated > Plants > Roots >... | reverse complement strand
CGACCGCTTGCTGTTGTAGTGCAGCGCGTTGGCGATCAGCTCCTTGCCGGTGCCGTTCTCGCCCTGGATGAGGATGTTCGCCTCGCTGGCCGCGACGCTCTCGATCAGCTCGAACAGGTCCTGCATCTTCTTGCTCTTGCCGATCACGTTCTGGAACTTGTAGCGGTCCTGCAGTTTCGCCTTGAGCGCCTCGTTCTCGTCGATCAGCGACTTCTGCTTGATCGCCTTCTCGAGCTTGTCGAGCAGGCGCTCGGCGTCGACCGGCTTCTCGAGGAAGTCGAACGCGCCGGCCTTGACCGCCTCGACCGACCGCGGGATGTTGCCCTGGCCGGTGATGACGATCACCTCGGCCTCCGAGTCGACCTGCTTGAACTTGCGCACGAGCTCGATGCCGTCGACATCGGGCAGCATCATGTCGGTGATGACGGCGTCGGGCCGCCACGTCTTGAAGAGCTCTTCGCCGCGCGTGCCGATCAAAGCGGTGCGGACCTCGTATCCCGCGTGTTCGAGCAGGATCTTCAGCCACTCCGTCATCGCCGGCTCATCATCGATGGCGAGTACGCGCTTTTTACGCTTGAGGCTCATAGGATTTAGAAGTGTATCGAAAGCGCGCAGTATGTCAATACACAAGATGGTAGGTCGTTAATTATCGCTACATATTTGCTCGAGCCGGTTTTCCGGCTAGTCCGGCCATCCATCCTCGCCCTGGAGCGGAACGAAGACGCACGCGTCCCCTATCGATTCGCTCACGTCATAGCCGTCGCGAACGACGATCGTCAGCCGCTGCTCCAGGTACGAGCCGATGGGGATCACGAGACGTCCGCGCCGGGAGGAGAGCTGGCGCGCCAGCGCAGGCGGCACGCGCGGCGCGCCGGCGGTGACGAGGATGCGGTCGAACGGCGCGCGATCCGCCAGCCCGAGCGTGCCGTCGCCGATGACGATTTCGACGTTGTCGTATCCCAGCGACGCGAGCGTGCTGCGGGCCGCGTCAGCCAGCTCCGGGCGCCGTTCGATTGAGATGACGCGTCCCGCCAGCTCGGCGAGAATGGCCGTCTGATAGCCGGAGCCGGTGCCGACCTCGAGCACCAGCTCGCCGCCTTCGAGCAGCAGCGCTTCGGTCATCACCGCCACCATGAACGGCTGCGAGATGGTCTGGCCGCAGTCGATCGGCAGCGCGCGGTCGGCGTAGGCGAGCGGTTGCGACGGCTCGGGCACGAACCGTTCGCGCGGCACGCGCTGCATGGCGTCGAGGACGCGCGTGTCGCGAATGCCGCGTGCAACGAGCTGCTCGTCGATCCAACCGTCGCTCATAATTCACGCGACGGTTGTCCGCCGTAGCGGCGAAGCCGCGAAGGTGGACATTTCAGTCGCAGTTCACGCGCAGGCTGTCCGCCGTAGCGGCAAAGCCGCGAAGGTGGACCTTTCATTTCGCTTCGAGCTTCGGTTGGCAAGCCATGACATAATTCAGCGCCATGCCCGGTCCCGTTCGACCGCTCGATGGCAGGAGCGGCAGCGCGCCGCCGCTCGTGGTTCGAACCATTACGCCCATCAAATCGGCGCTGGCGGCGGCGCCTGCCGCCGAGCCGGCCACCCCGTGCGATCGCTGCGGCGCTGAAATGTACCGCATGCACGCCGTCTGGCGATGCCCCGCGTGCGGCTTCAAGTCGGATTGCTGTGGATGGTAGCCGCGTGCGCAGGCTGTTGAAACCGCGATCACCATGGAGACGCTCCCGACGCACGTCGACCCGGCCGACCCCACCTTCCAAACCAATCGCGATCGCCTGAAGCAGCTGGTCGACGAACTTCGCGAGCGGATCGCGGCGGCACGCGAAGGCGGCGGCGCGAAGTATCTCGAGCGGCATCGCGCGCAGGGCAAGCTGCCGGTGCGCGACCGGCTCGCCCGCCTGCTCGATCCGGGTTCGCCGTTTCTCGAGCTCTCGCCGCTCGCCGCCTACGACATGTACGACGGCGACGCGCCCGGCGCCGGCCTCGTCACCGGCATCGGCCGCGTGTCGGGCCGCGAAGTCATGATCGTCGCCAACGACGCCACGGTGAAGGGCGGCACCTACTTCCCGATGACGGTGAAGAAGCACGTGCGGGCGCAGGACATCGCGCTGCAGAACCGGCTGCCCTGCGTCTACCTCGTCGATTCGGGCGGCGCGTTCCTGCCGCTGCAGGCGGAGGTCTTCCCCGATCGCGATCACTTCGGCCGCATCTTCTTCAACCAGGCGCGCATGTCGGCGGAACGCATCCCGCAGGTGTCGGCGGTGCTCGGCTCGTGCACGGCGGGCGGCGCCTACGTGCCGGCGATGTCGGACGAGACGGTGATCGTCAAGGGCGGCACGATCTTTCTCGGCGGTCCGCCGCTGGTGAAAGCGGCGACCGGAGAAGAGGTGACGGCGGAAGATCTTGGCGGCGCCGACGTCCACACGCGTCTCTCCGGCGTTGCCGACTACTACGCGGACGATGACGAACAGGCGCTCGACGTGTGCCGATCGATCGTCTCGACGCTGAACACCTCGAAGCGCCTGCCGGCGGACATGACGGCGCCCGAGGATCCGCTCTACGACCCGGCCGAGATCTACGGCATCGTCAGCGCCGATACGCGCAAGCCGTACGACGTGCGCGAAGTGATCGCGCGGCTGGTCGACGGCTCGCGCTTCGACGAGTTCAAGGAGCGCTACGCCACGACGCTGGTCACCGGCTTCGCGCGCCTGCACGGCTTCCTGGTCGGCCTGGTCGCCAACAACGGCGTGCTGTTCTCGGAATCGGCGCTGAAGGCGACGCACTTCATCGAGCTGTGCAATCAGCGCGGGGTGCCGCTGATCTTCCTCCAGAACATCACCGGCTTCATCGTCGGCAGCAAGTACGAGCGCGCCGGCATCGCCAAGGACGGCGCCAAGCTGGTGCACGCCGTCGCCAACTCCGTGGTGCCGAAGTTCACCGTGATCATCGGCGGGTCGTTCGGCGCCGGCAACTATGGGATGTGCGGTCGCGCCTACGAGCCGCGACTGCTGTGGATGTGGCCGAACGCGCGCATCTCGGTGATGGGGGCGCAGCAGGCGGCGTCGGTGCTGACCACGGTGAAGCGCGAGCAGCTCGAGCGCGAGGGGAAGCCGTTCAGCAAGGAAGAAGAACACTCCATCAGCCAGCCGATTCTCGACAAGTACGAGTTCGAGGGATCGCCGTACTACTCCACCGCGCGGCTGTGGGACGACGGCATCATCGATCCGGCGGAGACGCGGCAGGCGCTGGCGCTGGGGTTGTCGGCGGCGTTCAACGCCCCGATTCCGGCCCCCAGGTTTGGCGTATTCAGAATGTAACGGCCACGAGGGCCGCGCGATGGCGTTTCAGTTTCTTTCCATACGACGAGAGGGTCCGGTCGAGCACCTCACGCTCAACCGGCCAGAGGTTCGCAACGCCTTCAACGAACACGTGATCGCGGAGCTCACGTCGTGGGCGCGGTCGGCTCGCGAGCGCGCGTCGCAGGGTGAGATTCGCGTCGTGGTGATGGAGGGCGCCGGCAAGTCGTTCTGCGCCGGCGCTGACGTCACCTGGATGTCGAAGACCGTTCAGTACACCGAAGAGGAAAACCTGCGCGACGCGGCGGCGATGTCGGCGATGTTCGGCGCCATCGACACCCTGCCGGTGCCGGTCGTCGGCCGCATTCACGGCGCTGCGCTCGGCGGCGGCGCGGGCCTCGCAGCCGTGTGCGACGTCGTGGTGGCGGAAGAACACGCGCTGTTCGGCTTCACCGAGGTGAAGCTCGGAATCCTGCCCGCGGTGATCTCGCCGTTCGCGCTCGCCAAAATCGGCCGCTCCGCGGCGCGCGAGTTGTTCCTCACGGGCGCGCGCTTCTCCGCGGCGCGGGCGCGTGAAATCGGCCTGGTCCACGCGGTGGTTGCCGCCGCGGACCTCGATCAGGCGGTCGACGCGTACGTTCGCGAATTCCTGACCGGCGGCCCGGAGGCGATCGCGGCCGCCAAGGCGCTCATCCCGAATGTCTGGGGACGCCCGTTCAGCGAAGCGGCGCCGATCACCGCTGCCGCAATCGCATCGCGCCGCGTTTCACCTGAGGGCCAGGAGGGTCTTCGCGCTTTTCTCGACAAGGGGACGGCGAGCTGGTCGCAGCGGGTATCAACCACGGAGAACACAAAGGACACGGAGAAGAAACGGGCCCACGGGAAATCCCCTTGAGAAGAGTACCTTTGTCTCCTTGGTGTCCTTCGTGTTGAGTACACGCTTCGAATGATCAAGCGGCTGCTGATAGCAAATCGTGGGGAAATCGCCGTAAGGATTATTCGCGCGTGCCGCGAGATGGGAATCGCCACAATCGCCGTCTACTCCGAGGCGGACGCGGGCGCGCGCCACGTGCAGGCAGCCGACGAGGCGGTCGCGATCGGGCCGGCGCGCGCATCTGACAGCTACCTCTCCATTCCCAAGGTGATCGAGGCCGCGCGCGCGAGCCGCGCCGACGCCGTCCATCCGGGCTACGGGTTTCTCTCGGAGAACGCCGCGTTCGCCGAGGCCTGCGACCAGGCGGGCCTCGTCTTCGTCGGCCCGCCGGCGCCGGTGATCGCGCGCATGGGATCGAAGATCGAGGCGCGGCGCGTCGTCTCAGCCGCCGGCGTCCCGGTCGTCCCGGGAGAGACGCCCGACGATCAATCCGATCAAGGGCTGGCGGCCGTGATCGAGCGCGTCGGTCTCCCCGCGCTGGTCAAGGCCTCGGCCGGCGGCGGCGGCAAGGGCATGCGCGTCGTGCGCGACGCATCCGAGATCGACGGCGCGGTGCAGGCCGCGCGGCGCGAAGCGGCTGCCGCCTTCGGCGACCCGACGCTGTATGTCGAGCGCCTGATCGAGAAGCCGCGGCACATCGAGGTCCAGGTGTTCGGCGACGCGCAGGGCCGCGTCATCCATTTGTTCGAGCGCGACTGCTCCGCCCAGCGGCGGCACCAGAAAGTGATCGAGGAGAGCCCGTCTCCCGCCGTAACGCCCGCGCAGCGGTCGCGGATCACCGAAGCGGCCGTGGCCGCCGCCCGCGCGGTCGGCTACCGCAATGCCGGCACGATCGAGTTCCTGCTCGATCCCGCCGCAGGATCGTTCTACTTCCTCGAAATGAACACGCGGCTGCAGGTCGAGCACCCGGTGACCGAGCAGGTGCTGGGCATCGACCTCGTGCGCGCGCAGCTGCTCGTCGCCGACGGCCAGCCGCTGCCGTGGACGCCGGCTGCGCTGGCGCCGCGCGGCCACGCGATCGAGGCGCGCGTCTACGCCGAAGATCCCGCGCAGGGATTCCTGCCGCAGGCCGGCACGCTCGTCCGCTATCAGGAGCCGCGATGGCCCGGCGTCCGCGTCGACTCCGGCGTCGGCGAGGGCGACGAGATCTCGGTCCACTACGACCCGATGATCGCGAAGGTGATCGCGACCGCAGAAACGCGCGAGCTCGCGATCGCGCGGCTTGCCTCGGCGCTCCGCGAGTTCGCCATTGACGGCGTCCGCACCAACGTCCCGTTCCTCGTCGCGCTGCTGGAGCTCCCGGCGTTCGGCGCCGGCCAAGTGGACACGGGCTTTCTCGATCGCGAAGCGGCCGGCATCGTCGCGACGATCAAGGACACCGGTGACGCCGCGCCGGCCCCCGCTGGCAACCCGCCCAACGCACCACCTTCGTGGGATCCCTGGGATGCGCCGCCTGCATCCGTGCGCACCACGGCGTCGCCGCGCGCGCAGGCGCCGCAGCGCCGCAAGGCGTCCGCCGCCGCCGGCGGCGCGCTGACGGCGCCGATGCCGGCAACCGTCGTGAAGGTGCACGTCCGTGCCGGCGACGCCGTCAAAAAAGGAGACATCGTCGTCGTCCTGGAAGCGATGAAGATGGAGCTGCCGGTGCGCGCACTCGGCGATGCGACGGTTGCGGCTGTCCGCTGCCGCGAGGGCGAGCTGGTGCAGGCCGACGCGACGCTGGTGGAGTTCGCGTAGCGTGGCCACACGGCCTGAACGGGTGACGGTCGTCGAAGTGGGCCCGCGCGATGGTCTGCAGAACGAACGCGCGCTCGTCTCGACCGCCGACAAGATCGAGTTCGTCAACCGGTTGAGCGCGGCCGGACACGCGGTCATCGAAGTCTCGGCGTTCGTCAGCCCGAAGTGGGTGCCGCAGATGGCCGACGCCGCGGAGGTGTTCGCCGGCATCACGCGACGGGCGGGGACGCGCTACACCGCGCTCGTCCCGAACCTCGCCGGCCTCGATCGCGCCGCGAAGGCCGGCGTCACCGAGATCGCCATCTTCGCGGCGTCTTCCGAAACGTTCAGCCGCAAGAACATCAATCAGAGCATCGATGAGTCGCTCGCCACGTACGCGCAGGTGTGCGAGCGGGCCCTGGCCGCGGGCATGCGCGTGCGCGGCTATCTGTCTACTGCCTTCGGCTGCCCGTTCGAAGGCGCGGTCGATCCGGCGCGGGTGGCCGAGGTCGCGTTGCGGCTGCAGCAGATGGGCGCGTTCGAGGTGGCGATCAGCGACACCATCGGCATCGCGCATCCAGGCCAGGTGCCGCGCGTGCTCGATGCGGTGCTGGCGCGGATTCCCGTGCAGCAGGTCGCGCTGCATTTTCACGACACCCGAGGCACCGCGCTCGCCAACGTGCTGGCATCGCTCGCGCATGGTGTCGCGACGTTCGATGCGTCGTCCGGCGGGCTTGGCGGTTGTCCGTACGCGCCAGGAGCCGCCGGCAACCTTGCCACCGACGATCTGATCTACATGCTGGATGGGTTGGGTATCGGGACCGGCGTGTCGCTGGAGGGTGTGAGCGCCGCCTCGGCGTTCATCGAAACGAAGATCGATCACCGCCTGCCGTCGCGATACGCGCAGGCGGAGGCATCGCGGGGTACCCGAAGCGTGTAGCGCAGCCCTTCAGGGCTGCCTCGCCTCGAAAGCAGGCCTAAAAGGCCTGCGCTACGGGACCGGCGAGGCAGTGGTCGAAGCCGGCTCGTCCTCTTGCAGGACCTTCAGGACGTCTTCCCACGGCATCATGTTGATGGCGTCGTAGTCTGGCGGGCACCCGAACTCGCGCTGTTGCGGCGCCGTCGGGTTGCCGAGCGTGACGCACAGGCCGCAGCCGATGCACAGGTCGGCGCGCACCGCGCACACCATCCGCCCGTCGCGGTCCGGTTCCTCGACGATGCAGCCGGCGACCGGGCAGGCGGCCTGGCAAATCGAGCAGGCAAACGCACCAAAACAACGGTCGGGATCGATGACCGCTATCGTTTTCGGGGCCTTCTTCCGCGGCCCCGACATCATCTTCGTCCACATGGGACTGGAATTATATCTGATGACTCAGCGAAGCAGCCGCCCGATTGGAGGCGCACCGACTTCGGGCATCGCGGTGAAGAGCTCCGACGTGTGCTCGTAAATGGTGCCGCTCGCATTCACGGCGAAGAAGCGGACGGCGCCAGTGGTGGTCGGATCCGCGCCCGCGCGATACCCCTGCGCGGCCGCGCCGACGGCCAGGCCGTTGCACGTTGGCGGCGCGCCTGGATAGGCGGTCCCTTCCAGTTGAAAGAGGTAGCCGCTCCTGATCACCGTCGCCCCACCCGACAGGCCCGGCGAGATGTACGGCGCGCTGCTTCCGGGCGGCGAGACGCCGAGCGTCGGCAGGTCGGGCGAGTAGAAGCCGTTGCCGCAGGTGAGCGCGTAGGTCAGTTGCGCGCTCGAAACCGTCCGCAGGCTGCCGACCGCTGACGAGGCGCCGGCGGCCTGCTGGGCGAGCAGCATGCGCGGGATCGCGATGCTGCTGAGCAGCCCGATGATCCCAATCACGAAAATCAGGTCGATGAGCGCAAAGCCTTGCGCTTTACGAATAGCCACAGTATCAGCCCTTAACTGCTCCAGCTGCAGAGCTCGTGCCGGGTCGTTGAAAAAATCAAAAGCGAGTGAAATCAGTGAGTTACCAGCGTCAACCTGCGCGCCGGACTGACATTTTCCGTCAGCCCGGGCAGCGACTGACAAATGTTGACACTGATCTTTCGGCCGAACCGACGCCGGCCTGCAGGGCTTAGCTGGCCTTCATCAGGCGTTCGCTGAGCCCGTTGACGAGCTCGCGGTCGGTCGGCGGGAGGTCTTGGAAGAAGCAGTTGATAGCCTCGACGATGACGCGCCACTGCGCGAGGCCGGTCACAGCGCTGAGGGCATTCAGCCGTGCCTTGAACTCGATCGGCACGCGGATGCTGAGCTGCGGGTAGTCTTTTACTTTCTCGCCCTCTTTCGCACCGGCCGGCGGACGTCCGGCGCGACGGCGATCCTTGACTCGAGTGTCGGCGATGCTCTTTACGCGATTGTCGGGCATGGTCGGAAGTGCTGGCGCGGCACGGCTGAGATGCGCGCACTCCACCGCGCATCGGACGCGTGCGGACAACGTCGGGTCAACGCCAGCAAAAACATCACGCCAGCCATTTGTGCAAGGAGGGAGCCATGACCCCATGTGTACCCGCGCTGGCTGGCACGAAAACAGGTCAACTCGTTGTCCACTTCAAAGTTCGGCCGTTTTGCTTGTGTCGGCGGCGTTGACACGCCGTCGTCGCGACGGACACCCTCGCGGCGTATTGACCTTGAATTGCTAGGCACTGAGCTGCCGCGCCGTGGCGCTGCCGTTGCATACTGAGCCGCGTGCCCGCAGAAGCCTCAATCCCGACTCAAGAACGGCGCGGCCGCGCTAGAAGCGACCGGCGCAAACACTCACGCAGCGGCCGCCGAGCCAGAGATCCGCGCTTCCACTGGCGCCGGCTCGCCTGGTTGTTCGCCGGCTACGCCATCTTTCTGAGCATCCGAACGCTGCCGGCGACGCTGCGCCGGAAGTTCTTCCCGCGCTCGACCGTCACGCCGTCGTAAAAAGGGCGGACTTGATCTTGCACCGTCCTGGTGCATGAAGATACCGCTCCGCCTCAGCGCCGCGCTGCTGCTGGTGTCAGCGCTCGCCGGCGCGCAAACGAAAGTCACACCGCCCAAGAACAGCTACACGCCCGCGCAGGACGTGCAGCTTGGCCGTGAAGCCGCCGCCGAAGCGCGCAAGCAGTTGCCGATTCTGCGCGACGATGCGGTGTCGTCGTACATCGAAGACATCGGTCACCGTCTCCAGGCGTCGATCCCCTCGGAGCTTCGGCATTCCGAGTTCCAGTACACGTTCGAGCCGGTCAACGTTCGCGAAATCAACGCCTTCGCACTGCCCGGCGGGCCGATGTTCGTCAACCGCGGCATGATCGAGGCGGCCAAGACCGAAGGCGAGGTCGCGGGCGTGATGGCGCACGAGTTGAGCCACGTGGTCCTGCGTCACGGCACGGCGCAGGCGAGCAAGGCGCAGAAGTATCAGATCGGCCAGGTGGCCGGCGCGGTGCTCGGCGCAATCATCGGCGGCGGCTGGGGACAGGTGATCTCGCAGGGGTCGCAGTTCGGCCTCGGCACCGCGTTCCTCCGCTTCGGCCGCGAGTACGAGAAGCAGGCCGACATCCTCGGCGCGCAAATCATGGCGCGAGCGGGCTACGACCCGCGGGACATGGCGAACATGTTCAAGACGATCGAGAAGGAAGGCGGTCCGGGCGGGCCCCAGTGGCTCAGCGATCACCCGAACCCGGGCAACCGTGTCGCCTACATCACCAAGGAAGCGGAATCGCTGCGGGTTGAGAACCCTGTGCGCGAGACGCGCGCGTTCAACCAGGTGCAGGCGCACCTGAAAGGGATGTCGCCGGCGCCGACCACCGAGCAGGCGACGAAGAACACGGGCAACCGCCCGACGGGGACGTCCGGTGAAGGACGAACGCCGACAGGACGCGTCTCCGCGCCCTCGTCCAGCTACCGCACCTACACCGAAGGCAACATGTTCAAGGTGAGCGTGCCGTCGAACTGGCGGGAGATCACCGGGCAGAGCGCCGTGACCTTCGCGCCCGACGGCGCCTACGGGCAGGCGAATGGCCAGAACGTGTTCACGCACGGCGTCGAGATTGGCGCGGCGCGCAACGAGTCACACGATCTGCAGACGGCGACCGACGAGCTCGTCGACTCGCTGGCGCAGGCGAACCCGGGACTGCGCCGATCGTCGGGCTACGACCGCGTCAACCTGTCGGGCCGCGCCGCGCTGCGGACGGTGCTCGCGAACAGCCAGTCGGTCACCGGCGAGCCCGAGTCGATCGTCGTCTTCACGTCGCAGCTGCGCGACGGCAACCTCTTCTATGCGGTCGCGGTCGCGCCGCAGAACGATTTCAACGCCTACCGCGGCGTCTTCGATCGCGTCATCCGCTCGATTCAGTTGATGGAATAGCGCGACGGCTCGGAGGCTCTGAGATCTCAGAGTCTCTGAGCTTCTAAAAGCGGAACGTCACGCCGGCGCTGCCGCGCCAGAAATTGATCTTGTCGGTGCTGAAGACGCCGAGCGTGACGTTTTCAAAGGTGCGCAGCCGCCGCAGGTCGCCGCGCACACCGACGTTGCGGCCGAAGAAGATGTTCAGGCCGCCGCCGATGTCGTAGCCGAGCGCGTTCTTGTTGAGCGCGAGGCTGACCGCGTCGAAGTTGACGTGCGGCCGCATCAACCCCAGGCCGACCAGCGCGTACGGCTGGATCGGCCCTGCCGGCACCACCACCATCAGATTGCTCATCATCGTCAGCATGGCGTTGTCGGCGCCCGGCGTCTTGCCGAAGAAGTCGGGGGCATAGGCGATGTCTTCCTCGAACCCGAAGATGCCGTTGGTCGTGCCGAACGAGATGCCCCACTGATTGCGGCGCTCCTCGCAGTTGGTCAGGCTTTGACAGCTGGCGGAATCGCCGCTGAAGCCGAAGCCGAGAAACGGCGTGATGAACCCATCGGCGCGCGCCGGCCGCGCGCTCGAGCTCATCAATGCAACGGCGATGACGAGAATCCGGGTGAGCTTCATCGCGTCATTCTACGCTCGTGCCGCGCGGCCGGCTCGCAGGTCGACACCGCGCACTCTTCCACCGCCGCAACCCTTCGCACACGGGTGTGCCGAACCGTGCACGTGTCACCCATCGCACGGCGCCGATCGCGCGCGATGGTGTAAACAGTTGTACGCGGCGCGTCCGGCGCGCAAAAGCGCGCGCGAAGTATTGTAGAATCCCCGCGTTTCCCGGCCCGACCACTCTCGCCCAACGCGCGCTCGCGCGCATGGGTACCAAACCATGCGTCGCAAGTATTGCCGAGCACTGTGTCACTGACCCGCGGCAGCAGAATTGTCGGTCGCTTCGAGATCGTCGCGCCGCTGGGCGCCGGCAGCATGGGCGAGGTCTACCAGGCGCACGATCTGAAGCTCGGTCGCGACGTCGCGGTGAAGCTGCTCTCCCCTGCTCTCGCCGCCTCGCACGAGCACCTGCGCCGGTTCGAGCGCGAAGCGCGCGCCGCCTCGGCGCTGAACCACCCGCACATCTGCACCATCTACGACGTCGGCCAGGCGCCCGAGGCAGAAGAGCGTCCCTACCTCGTGATGGAGCTGCTGCGCGGGCTGACGCTGTTCGAGATGATGGCCGCGGGCCCGATGTCGCTCGGCACCGTCGTCGGCCTCGGCGTGCAGATCGCTGAAGCGCTCGAGGCCGCACACGCCGCCGGCATCATCCACCGCGACCTCAAGCCCGCCAACATCTTCGTCACCACCCGCGGCGACGCGAAGCTGCTCGATTTCGGCCTCGCGGCGATGATCGAATCGCCCGAGGAGAGCGGAACGCAGCCCGGCGCCGCGCAGTCGGGACCGTTGACCAGCTTCGGCACCGCGGTCGGAACCGTCCTCTACATGTCGCCGGAGCAGGCGCTCGGCGATCCGCTCGATGCCCGCACCGACATTTTCTCGTTCGGCGTCGTCCTCTACGAGATGCTGACCGGACGCCGTGCGTTCCAGGGGCGCTCGACCACCGCGATTGTCGATGCCATTCTCCACTCAGCGCCGGACGGGCTCGGGAGCGAGGCGGCGGAAAAGATCCCGGCGCCGCTGCGCCAGCTGCTGCTGCGGATGATGGAGAAAGATCGCGACCGCAGGCTGGCGAACGCGGCGGAGGTCGCCGCCTACCTGCGTGCGGTGCAGAGCGGATCGATCGCTGGCCGCGAGTTCGCGGCAACCGGTGCGCCGAGCGGCAAGGTCTCGAGCGGCCTCGGCGTCGGCTCCGAGGTGTACCGGCAGACGGGGCCGCTCGGTCCGGGCATGTCGGCGCCTTCGTCCACGGCGTCCGTGGTCGAGAGACGCAAGCGGCGCCGCGCGATCCTCGCAGCGGCGGTGGCAATCGCGGCGATCGTGGCCGGCGTGGGCGGCTATTCGTGGTATCGCGCCCGGCCCGCGCTCGGGTCGAGCGAGCCGTTGCTCCTGGCCGATTTCAGCAATTCAACCGGCGAGGCGGTGTTCGACGGCGCGCTCAAGGACGCGCTCGAGATTCAGCTGCGGCAGTCGCCGTATCTCAATCTCGTGCCGGCCTCGCAGGTGCGGTCGACGCTGCAGCTGATGGAGCGCTCGCCGAACGCACCGCTGTCGGTCGCGGTGGCGCGCGACATGTGCGAGCGGCTCGGCGTCAAGGCGGTGATGCACGGCACGATCGCCCCGCTCGGATCCGCCTACATCATCACGCTCGAGGCGCTGGCCTGCCGCACCGGCGATGCGCTCGCGCGCGAGCAGACGCAGGCCGCGTCGAAGACCGAGGTGCTGGCGAGCGTCACGGCTGCGGCCGCGCGTATTCGCGAGGGGCTGGGCGAGTCGATCGCGTCGATCCAGCGCTTCAACGTGCCGGCCTACAACGCGACGACGGTCTCGCTGGAGGCGCTGAAGGCCTACAGCATGGGCGTTGAAACGCGGCTGCGCACCGGCGACGTGCAGGCGATTCCGTTCTTCATGCACGCGCTCGAGCTCGATCCCAACTTCGCGCTCGCCGCCGCGCGGCTCGGCGCCATCTACACCAACCTGCACGATCTCGCGCAGGCGCAGGAGTACACGAAGCGCGCCTTCGCGCGGAGCGACTCGCTCAGCGAACCGGAACGGCTGTTCATCAAGTCTCACTACCACTACATCGTCACCGGCCGGCTCGACGACGCGGTGGCGACCTACCGTTTATGGGCAGCGACGTATCCGGACGACTGGGTGCCGCACAGCAACCTGTCGAGCACCTACGCCAGGCTGAACCGGCTCGAAGAGGCGGTCGACGAAGGCCGCGCCGCGGTCCGGCTCGCCCCGAATTCCGTGGTCGCCTATCAGCAGCTGACGCGATCGCTGCTCGCGCTCGGCAAGCTGCCGGAGGCAAAGGCGGTGACCAGCCAGGCGCTGCAGCAGGGGATCGAATCGTCGGTCCTCCACATGCTCGCCTACCAGCTGGCCTTCATCGACAAGGATGCCGCGGGCATGCGGGAGCATCTGAACGCGGCTGCCGCGCGTGCCGACAGCTACGTCGTGCTGACGGAAGCGGCGCGCGCCGCGTTTGCGACCGGCGAGGTCGAGAACAGCCGGATGCTCTATACGCAGGCGATCACCGCGGCACGCACGGCGCGGGCCGACGATATCGCCGCGAGCCTGATCGCCGAGCAGGCGCTCAACAACGCGCTGGTGGGCGACAGCGCCAGCGCCCGCGCCCAGCTGCAGGAAGCGGTCGCGTCGCGAAGCGGCGGTGGCGCCGAGACCACGTGGACCGCATCGCTCGCGGCGGCGTTCCTCGGCCGCACCCAGCAGGCCACGCAGCTCGCGGAGGCGTATCGCGCGCTCGAGCCGCCCGCGCCCGACATCGTCAGCGGGCAGCTGGCGATGCTGCAGGCCGCGGCGGCGCTGTCGGGCCGCGATGCCCGGCGCGCGATTTCGATCCTGAACGCGGCGACGCCGTTCGAGCGATCGGCCGGGCCGTGGCTCCAGTACCTGCGCGGGCTCGCCCACGTCGCGGTCAGGGAATACGGCCCCGCGGTCGAACAATTTCGGGCGCTGATCGCACGTCCCGGCAGTCAGCCCACGAGCATCGCCCACCCGCTCGCGCGGCTGCAGCTGGCGCGTGCGGCGACGGCCGCCGGCGATCCCGCACTGGCGCGCCAGGCTTACGGCGAGTTCTCGACCGCATGGCAGAAGGCGGACCCGCGGCATCCGCTCCGCGCCGCCGCGGCCGCAGAAGCCGCCGCGCTCCCGGCGAACACGACCGTGCCGCGCACCAGATGATCGACGTCCTGCTCGTGTCGATGCCGTTCGGCCCGCTGCTGTCGCCATCACTCGGCCTCAGCCTGCTGCAGCCACAGGTCGAACGGCACGGGCTCACCTGCCGGGTCGACTACTACACGCTGCCGTTCGCCGAACGGGTCGGTGAGCCGCTCTATTCGCGCATCATCACCGAGAACCGGGCGATGTCGCGCGCGTTCGTCGGCGAGTGGATTTTCTCGCACGCGCTCTTCGACTGGACGCCGCAAGACGACGAGCGCTATCTCGCCGAGGTGTTGATGAAGCCGCCGTCGTGGCTGGGACGCAACCCGACCCGGCCGCCGGCCCCCGCCCAGGTGCGCGCGATCCTTCGCGCGCGCGATGGGGCCGCGGCGTTCGTCGACTGGTGCGCCGGCCAGGTGCTCGAGGCACGACCGAAGATCGTCGGCATCACCAGCGTCTTCCAGCAGCATCTCGCTTCGCTGGCGCTCGCGAAACGGATCAAGGTGCAGCGTCCCGACACCTTCATCGTGTTCGGCGGCGCCAACTGCGAAGCGACGATGGGGCTCGAGACGGTGCGGCAGTTTCCATTCGTCGACGCCGTCGTTTCAGGTGAAGGCGATCACGTGTTCGGCGAGCTCGTCTTGCAGGTGACCGGCCGTTCACCGCGGACCGAGCTTGCAGGGGTCATCACGCAGACGACGGCCCGGGCGCCGACGGCCCAGGCGCCCGCGACCGCCGCGGCGGTGCGCGATCTCGACGCCCTCCCCTATCCGGAGTACCGCGACTTCTTCGCGCAGTTCGAGCGCAGCCGGCTGGCGCGCACCTGGCAGCCGAGCGTCTTCGTCGAGACGTCGCGCGGCTGCTGGTGGGGCGAGCGGATGCACTGCACCTTCTGCGGGTTGAACGGCGAGACGATGGCCTTCCGCAGCAAGTCGGCGCCGCGCGCGCTCGCGGAGCTGACGCACCTCACCGAGACCCATCCGGGATGCGACATCCAGGTGGTCGACAACATCCTCGACCTCAAGTACTTCAAGACCCTGCTGCCGGAGCTCGCGGCGCGGAAGCTGCCGGTCTCGCTGTTCTACGAGACCAAATCGAACCTGAAGAAGGAACAGGTGCGGCTGCTGCGCGATGCCGGCGTGCTGACCATCCAGCCGGGCATCGAGAGCTTCAGCGATCGCGTGCTCAAGCAGATGAAGAAAGGCGTCTCGGGCCTGCAGAACATCCAGCTCCTGAAGTGGTGCAAGGAGCTCGGCGTCCACCCGATCTGGAATTTCCTGATCGGGTTCCCGCAGGAGTCGCCGGAGGACTACTTCGAGATGGCGGGGTTGACGCCGCGGGTATGCCACCTGCCAAAGCCGTCGGGCGTCAGCGTCATCCGGCTCGATCGCTTCAGCCCGAACTTCACCGAGGCGCCGCTCCTCGGCTTCACCAGGCTGCGGCCGCTCCCCTTCTACGAGTTTCTGTACGACCTGCCGGACAGCGCGCGCCGCAACCTCGCCTACTACTTCTCCTACGACTACAAAGTGCCGCAGCATGTGGCGCGCTATGCCGATCCGCTGGTTCGCAGCGTCCACGCGTGGACGACGACCTGGCGGCACGCTGAGCTGGTCTCGGTCGATCTCGACGAGCGCCTGTTCGTCTTCGACACGCGACCGCGGGCCGCGGCGTC
>Ga0207675_100003291_pt1 | contig 15821 bp, 13 predicted proteins | sample KBSSwiS42_FD_184305 | JGI IMG/M metagenome (GOLD analysis project Ga0207675, IMG submission 184305) | Switchgrass rhizosphere microbial communities from Kellogg Biological Station, Michigan, USA - KBS Switchgrass S4-2 (SPAdes) (version 2) | ecosystem: Host-associated > Plants > Roots >... | reverse complement strand
ACCTGAGCAGCGGTCGTCGCCCTCGATCTTCGTCGCCGTGGAGCGGGGGCGGCCGCTCGGCCGCCCGCTTCCCGACAGCGTGAGCGTGTCGCTCGCCTTGGCCCAGCACCTCACTGACGGCCCTACGCCGAGCGCCGAAGCGCTTCCTAGCTGAAGCTCGCTTCGCGACGGGCGGAGCAGCAAGAGGCTGTTCGACCGCTTTTCGCTTATCGCGCATTTCGACACTCTGCAGCCCGAGTCATGCGCAGCTCCTGCCAGCGGAGGCAGCAGCGTGTCGACCGCCGCGGCCGAGGTTCGGCTGCCGCGTTGCATTTCCACGCCACCGCGACGGCAGTGGCGCCGGGCTGACGATCCGGAGATGATGGCGGCACCACGAACGGAAAGGGCTCGATCACATGAGCACGACGCTGGACGATGGCCGGGTCGGTGCGCTCGCGGGGCAGGTCTCCGGGCTCGTCGTCTCCCCGCGCGACGCGGGCTACGACGAGGCCCGTGCCATCCACAACGGTCTCGTCGACCGCCGCCCGGCGCTGATCGTCCGCTGCCGCACGACCGCTGACGTGGTCGCCGCGCTCGAGTTCGCGCGAAGCGCGGGGCTCGAGGTGTCGGTCCGGGGCGGCGGCCACAACGTCGCCGGCCGCGCCGTGACGGACGGCGGCGTGATGATCAGCCTCGCCGACATGACGGAGGTCGCGGTCGACCCCGCGAGCGCGACGGCCGTCGCGCAGGGAGGCGCGAGCTGGGCCGAGTTGAACGCCGCCACCGGCGAGCACGGCCTGGCCGTGACCGGGGGCGTCATCTCGACGACCGGGATCGCCGGCCTGACCCTCGGCGGCGGCCTCGGCTGGCTGATGGGCAAGCACGGGCTCGCGGCGGACAACCTGCTCGCGGTCGAGCTCGTGACCGCGGCCGGCGCGGTGCTCGAGGTCGACGCGAGCTCGCACTCGGACCTTTTTTGGGCGCTCCGCGGCGGCGGCGGCAACTTCGGCGTCGTCACGTCGTTCACGTACCGCCTGCACCCGGTCGGCGTGGTCACCGGTGGCCTGATCGCCCACCCGTTCGAGGCGGCCCCCGAGCTGCTTCGCTTCTATCGCGACGCGGTCGCCGACGTCTCGGACGAGCTGACCGTGTTCGCCGGCCTGGTGCACGCACCGGACGGGTCCGGCGCAAAGCTCGCGGCCCTCGTCGTCTGTCACGCCGGCGAGCCGGACGCGGCCGTGCGCGAGCTGGCGCCGTTCATGGCCTTCGGATCGCCGCTGATGACTGAGGTTGGCCCGCTCCCTTACCCGGTGATGAACACGCTGCTCGACGCCGGGTATCCCAAGGGCGCGCTGAACTACTGGCTCTCGAGCTTCACCGATGGCCTGCCGGACGCGCTGATCGACACAGCCGTCGAGCGGTTCGCCGCCGCCCCGTCTCCGATGTCGGCGATCCTGCTCGAGCACTTCCACGGCGCGGTGACCCGTGTGGGGCGGAACGAGACCGCCGTCCCGCATCGCGAGGCCGGCTGGAACCTCCTCATCCCGACCGTCTGGACCGACCCGGCCGGCACCGACGCCAACATCCGCTGGACTCGCGAGACCTTCGCCGACCTGCAGCCGGACCTGGAGACCCGCCGCTGGCTCAACTACCTCGGCGACGATCAGGGCCTCGACGCCATCCGCGCCGCCTACGGCCCCAACTACGACCGGCTCCGAGACGTCAAGCGCCGCTACGACCCCGACAACGTCTTCCACCTCAACCACAACATCGCGCCCTGACGGATCCCGGACGGTCCACCTTGTCCGCAACCCAATCCTCTGCGTGGGTGCTCGTCGGCGCTCTCACGGCGCCGGCGGCTGCCGACACGTCCGCCCCGACCGTGGGTCGGCACCGGCACGCCGCGCCCTTTACACGGCGGCGCACGACTGAAACGTGGTGTCGCCAGCTTCGAATCCACCCGGAGCTATCGCAGTTCCCGAGCGGAATGCGGTTTCTCGCGGTCGTCGGACGATGCCGAGCCGCAATCCACTTTGTCGTGCGGTCATCGAGACGCTGCTATCCCAGGCCCAGAGACTCCGCGCTGCGCGCCTGATTTGATCCCTCGACGGTCCACCACGGGTCCACCAGCTACGAGAGACCCGGCGCCCGTAGGAACGTGAGCACCGCGACGACGCGTCGGTGGTAGTCCGGCGCGTCGCCGATGTCGAGCTTCCGGAAGATGTTGCCGACGTGGCCCTCGAGGGTCTTGGGGCTCAGGAACAGGCGCTCGCAGATCCCGTGGTTGGAGTGCCCCTCCGCCATCAAGCCGAGCACCTCGCGCTCGCGGGCGGTGAGCTCGGCCAGTGGCCCGGCGTTGCGGCGGTGGCTCACGAGGCGTGACACGATTGTCGGGTCGATCACGCACTCGCCGTCCCCGATCCGCCGGAGCGCGTCCGTGAGGGACCCTATCTCCGACACGCGGTCCTTCAGCAGATAGCCCGAGCGCTCCGGCAGCTCCTCGACGAGCGACATCGCGTACCGCGACTCGAGGTAGTGCGACAGCACGAGGACGCCGACCTCCGGAAAGCTGCGCCGGATCTCCTGGGCGGCGATCAGTCCCTCGTCGGTGTGGCTCGGCGGCATCTTGATGTCGGTGATCACCAGTTCAGGCCGGCGCGCGTCGACAAGCCGAAGCAGCCCGGCGGCGTCCTGTGCGGTGCCGGCGACCTCGAAGCCGGCCTCCACGAGCAACCGCGCGAGCCCCTCGCGAAGCAGGGCCTCGTCATCGGCGAGGACTATGCGCACGCGAGCTCCACGCGCACGGCCAGCCCTCCGCGCGGGGTTCCGTCGACGACCAGACGCGCGCCCAGGGCGCCGACGCGATCCTCGATCTCGTCGAGCTCGACTCCTTCCGCGGTGCGGACGTCGATGACGACCTCGTCGCGCTCGCGGCCGAGGCTCACCTCCACCCTGGCGGTCTCAGGCCTGCGGGTGAGCGCGGCCACGATGAAGTAGACGCTTGTCTCGAGCTGCGGATCGAGCCGCGCGTCGGGCACGCCCGCCAGCTCCACGTGCGGACGCCAGTCGCCCAGAACGTCAAGCGCGGCCGCCAGCCCGGCGTCGTCCAGCGCGGCGGGATAGGCGGCGTGAGCGATCGCCCGGACGCGAGCGAGCGCCTCACGGACGTGGCCTTGTGCGGTGGCGAGCCCGTCGGCCCGAGCGTCCGAGCGCGCTCCGCGAGCCAGTCCGATCGCCATCGCGAGCGCCGCCAGGGCCTGCTGAGCGCCGTCGTGCAGGTCGCGCTCGAGGCGCCGCCGCTCCGCGTCGCTCGCGGCCACCGTGGCGCTTCGCGTGGCGCGCAGCTTCGCAAGCTGGGCTCGCTGATGGGCCTGGAGACGCTCGTGGTCGATGGCGAGCCGCGCCGCACGGCCGAGCTCTTCGACGAGCCGAGCGTCGTCGAGGAGGCCGGGCCTGTGGACCACCGTGGCAACGACTTCACCGTCCTGCACCAGCGACGTACGTCCACGCTCGGCCTCCGTCGGAAGCTCGCGCGAGGAGCCCGCCGCGTTGACCCACTGTCCCTCGAAGGCGAAGAGGAGCTCGAGCGTGGGGTCGTCGAGCGCGGTTGCCATCAGCGAACCCAGCTCGCCCGGCCGGCCCGCCCCGGCGAGGTCCACGACCAACCCGGCGAGGCGGTGCCGGATTCGCCGCGCCGCGAACCGCTGCCACGCGACGCCGAGCGCGACCGCGATGAGCGCAGACACCTGGGCGAGTCGCAGCGACCCGTCGACCCCGTCGAATCCGTCCCAGCCGCGCCCCAGATCGTGAAGGAGCTGGGCGACCACGACACCCAGGAACGCGAGCCCGGGCACGAGGACCGGCGCAACGGTTCGTGTTGCGGCCGGGCTCGCGCGCCACGCGCGCCACACGGCCAGGGCTGCGACGAGCGCCAGCGCCACGATTCCGAGCCTGAAGCCCCACCGCTGCAGCGCGGCGGCCGTGTCCGGCGCGTTCGCGACGGCGAGCAGGTTGCCCGGGCAGTCGGCGCACCCGGCCTCGCCTGGATCGAGCGCGGCGGTCGAGGCCACACCCGCCAACCCGGCGAGCGCCGCGTATGCGGCCGCGACCGCCGTCCGCGCGGCCGGGGAGCCCAGCCGACCGCTCCCGTGTACGAGAAGCCCGTGCGCGAGGAGCGCGGGAGCCGTGTAGGAGAAGACCATGCCGAGCGTGAAGACGACGGGCCCGAGCGCGCCCGGGTTGTTCCACTCGGCCATCAGCCACGCGACGGCGGTCCCGTAGAGCAGCGCTCCGGAGACCGGATCGGGTCCGCGCGCCCGCACCGTGAGCGCGGCGACGGCCAGCGCGACTCCAGCGACCACCTCGATCGCCAGCTCACCGCCCGAGCCCGCGAGCGCCCACTCGGGCTGGCGGCGAGCCACCGCAACCGTCACGGCGGCGACGGCGAGGACGGGAAGCAGGTTCAGCGCGGTTCGCCGCGTCACCGTGCGGCCCCCACGGGTAGCCGCGCGACGATCCGCGTGCCTTCGCCGGCCGGGCTGTGAATCGCAAGCGTGCCGCCGGCGGCCTCGACGCGTCCGGCAAGCCGGCGGAGTCCGGAGCCGCGCGCCGGGTCGGCGCCACCCGCGCCGTCGTCGTCGACCACGACCTTCATCACCCCTTCGGCCGCGCGCACGGCGATCTCGAGTCGAGAGGCACGAGCGTGCTTCAGCGAGTTGGCCATCGCCTCCGAACACGTGAACCAGACGCATCGCTCGATCTCCGCCGAGAACCGCTTGTCTGGTGCCGAGACGGCCACCGCCATGCCGGCGTGGTCGGCCAGCTCGCGAAGTGCGGCGGAGAGTCCCTGCTCTTCGAGCAGCACCGGGTCGAGCCCGCCCGCCAGCCGGAAGAGCTCGGCCCGAACGTCGTCGATGCGCGCGACCAGGGCCGCCTCCGCATCTGCAGCGCGCAGTTCGTCGGCCGCGGCGCGCAGGAGCGGCTCGACGTCGACCCGGAGCTCGGCGCCGAGCCGGCGACGCTCGCCGTCCGCGGCGTCGAGCAGCCGCCGGGTGGAGGCTTCCACGTCGGCGACGCTGGCCCGTACGCTCGTCTGAAGCTGCGCGTTGGCGACGGCGACGCTTAGCGCTCCGGTCGCCGCATCGAGCAGCGATGGGTCGGCGGGAACGGCCGGGTCGTGGATCAGCAGGGCAAGTCGCTCACCCGCGAGGTCGACCGGGGTGACCACGCGCGATTCCCCGTCGACGGGCAGCCCGACGACCTGGCCGTGCTCGTCGACCGGCGGGCGGGATTCGTCGAGCACGTAGGCGACGCTCAGCGTCGGGTCGCCGATCGCCCGCGCGAGCCGGTCGCGCACGACGCCGTCGGCGGAGCGCTCGCCCAGGTCCACGACGAGCCCGGTGATGCTGGCCGCCGACCAGCGAGCGGCCCGCAGGTCGAGAGCGACGGCGACACCGCCGGCGATCAAGAGGAGCTGGTAGGCGAGGAGCACATCGGCGTCGCCGCCGGCCACTCGCGAGAGGGCGCCGACCGACAGCACCACCCCCGCGCCCGCGGCGACCGCCGCAGGCACAAGGCGGCTGCGGCGAACCGCGCCGGTGGCTGCCAGCGCACGGAGCGAACCGGCTCCGGCGAGCACGATCCCGAACGCCAGCGTCCACCCGGGCTCGTCGAGCTCCGCGCCCAGCGCGCCCTGGACGTACGCCGCCGCAACGACCACCCGGGCCGCACTCGAGTCGAGGCGACCGCTCGGGTAGGCCAGCACCAGCTGCATCAGCGGTCCGCGGTGAAGGACGACGAGCGCCGGCTCGATGCTGCCGGCGAGCCACGTCGCCGCAAGCCCGGCCGCGATCGCGGCCATCCGCCGGGTGCGCTCCTCCCGCCAGAGTGCCGCAGAGACTCCGATCCAAACAATCCCCACGAGGAGGTCGCCGGTCACGGCGAGGGCGTCAACCTCCGAGCCGACCGCCTCGCTCGCCACGGCCCAGGCGAGCAGCGCGGCGAGCGTCGCGGCGACCAGGGCGGGCGCCGCTTCTGCGCCGGCGTGCCGGCCGTGCCTGACACCAAGCGGCTGGCTCACATCCCGATGCTCCCACAGGTCAGACGACTCGGATGCAAAGACGGGGGGGTGCCCCCGCACGGTCGGGGGAGCGCCCCGGCGACGTCGGCTCGGCCCGGACGTACGGTCGCGAGACCCACCAAAGGAGGCCGAAATGCGACGGATCGATCATCATGTCAATGTGCGTTTCCGGGCCCTGGCCTGCACGGTCCTGGCGGTCATCGCGGTTGCGAGCGGCTGCAACAGCGACTCGGGCGAGAACAAAGCCGGCAACGAATCCAAGGGCAAGGCCGTCGAGCTCGTTCTGGCCAACCACGAGGGCGGTTCCAAGAACGTGGCCGCGTGGGCCGACGCGGTCGAACGGCTCTCCGATGGCTCGGTGCGGATTCGCATCTCGAACAACTGGCGCCAGGGCGAGTCGCACTACGACGAGGCGATGCTGAACGAGGTGAGACGCGGCGACGTCCCGCTAGCCGCGGTGATGTCACGGTCCTTCGACGAGGTGGGCGTCACGTCATTCCAGCCGTTCGCCGCCCCCTTCCTGATCGACAGCGCGAACCTGGAGCGCCGGGTGCTGCAGAGCGACCTCGATGAGCATGCGCTCGCCGGCACGGACAAGATCGGCATGGTCGGGCTCGGGCTGATGCCCGGCGAGCTGCGGCGGCCCGTCGGCCTGACCGGTCCGTTGGCCGCGCCTGAGGACTACCGCGGGGCGCGCGCTTACACACGCGAGGGGAAGGTCGCGGGGGCGACCCTGGAGGCGCTCGGCGCGCAACCTGCCTACGGCCCGATCGAGACATGGTACGAAGGCGTCGACGGCGCCGAGGTCAGCGTGGCGGCGCTGCGCGGGGACCCGCAGGTCATGCGCAAGCATCCGCCGATCACGTCAAACGTGGTGCTCTGGGACCAGCCGGTCGCGATCGTCATGAACGACGACGCCTTCGATGAGCTGACCGAGGCGCAGCAGCGAGCCCTGCGTGGGGCGGCCGCGGAGGCCCGTGGCCCGAGAAGCGTCCAGGCCGCTCGGCTCGCAGAGGACGACCTGAAGATCATCTGCGGCATGGATCCGAAGCTCGTCGAGGCCACCCCAGCCGAGCGAGAGGCCCTCGAGGCGGCGGTGGAGCCGGTCTACCGGATGATCGAGAAGAGTCCCGGTAACGCCGACGCGATCGCGAGCATCCGGAAGCTGAAGGGCGACACGCGGCCGGACAGCATCGACTGTCGCGGCATCTCCAAGCCGGCGTCCCGGGAGGAGCCCGCGGAGGCGGACCTGGAGGGCACCTTCGAGACGAAGGTCAGCGAGAACGAGCTCTCGAACTCCCCGCTGCTCTACGACGAATCGGAGATCAACGACGAGAACTGGGGCGAGCTCACCCTGCGTCTGGCGGACGGCCGCGTTCGCTACACCCAGGAGAACAACCACGCGAGCTTCGACGTCTCGGGCACGTACACAACCGAGGGCGACGTGATCAAGTTCCAATTCGACGACATCGGCGAGACCTGGGGCTTCCGCTGGTCCCTGTACCGCGGAACGCTGAAGCTCCAGCGGGACGAGGCGAGGGTCGGACCGCCATCCGAGGTCGCCGCACCGACGCCGCTCCTGATCAACCCCTGGGAACGGGTCGACTAACCCCACGCATGCGGAGGGGAGGCCACGCCTCCCCTCCGCGCTCGGCGGCGAGCCAACCAGCGGTGCGGCAGGGTCCACCACGGGTCCACCAGCGCGAATACGCGCGGATCCACCCGGCGACCACGACGGCCCGCGAAACGGTCACCTTGCAGGCATTTCTTTACCTGCTGTGCCCCCGTGGCCCCGCCCTTAATACGGCGGAGCACGACTCATAATCGTGAGGTCGATGGTTCGAATCCACCCGGAGCTATCACCCGAAAACCTGCACCGGGAGCGGGATTGCGGACGAACCGTCCGCACCACAGGCGGAAGCGCGCTCGACCGCTGCCCAAGCTGCCGCGCTACACGTAGATGACGGAGCGCCCTTCGTGCAGTAGCAGCGACGCGAACGAGTGCCGCAGGTCGTAGGGCACTTGGTACGGAACCTTGGCGGGCTTAAGCGTCGGCTTCCAGACCTTCGAGCGCCACTGGTGGTAGCGGTCGTCTGTCCAAGGTCCGCCGCGTGCGCCGGGGATGATCGGCTTATCGTCGCTGGGACGGCCGTACGCCATCTACCATTCGAGCAGGTCCTTCCGTAGCGGCCCGAGCAGCTTGACCGTGCGCGGCTGCGGGTTGTGTCGCCGTGTCTTCGGGGCGTGCACAACCATCGTGCGCTCCATGACGTGCCCCCAGCGCCGCCGCACCGCCTCCTGCGGACGCAGCCCGCTGTAGGCGAGCAACGACACCAGCATCCCATCGCGCGGCCCGAGTGCGCGCTGCAGCAGCGAGAAGAGATCGCACGGCGCGTCGCTCGGAAACAAGCTCGCGCGGTTCTGCAACGGGACGCGTTTCCGCTACGTGTTCCGCTGAGGCGCCGCTGACGCCGAGCCAGACACGTCGCCCGACGCCGTGATGGGGGCGACGCTCGCCCGTCCGACAAGGAGGTGGCTGTCCCTACTGCATCTGTACGAAACCCGGAACGGGCTGGTACGACCGTAACTTCCTGAGGCCTCCCGGCTCTTAGTGGGTGCCAACCCTCCCGTCTGGCCCCCAAGGAGGCCCCCAATGAAGAAGCTGAACCTCGCCCCCGATCCGAAGCCACGATGGCAGCTGTCGGCCTGAACGGGAGCGGCTGGCAAGCGGCTGATGCCCGCGTCAAGGGCAACAACCAGCTGGTCGTCTACTCGACGCCGGTCTACGACGACGGCACAGTCGGCGATCGCCAGCAGCTGACCTTCGACCTGCTCGACGCGGGACCCGTGGCCGAGCGCATCGGTACCCACATCCTCAGCCGGGCTGCGTCCCTGATCGACGCGCCGAAGGCCAGGCTCAAGGACGAACGCCGACGCTGTGGCGCCGTCGCCGTGACGATCACGATCGACCACGAGTGATAGTCGCCGTCCCGTGCTTCGACAGGGTCAACGCGCGGATCGCCGGGAAGCGAGTTCGTCGTACCGCTTGAGCTTGTCGGCGTTGCCAGCGGCACGCTCACGGTGGTAGGCGCGTAGCTCGCGCATCGCCGCCACATTGCCGCAGAGCGCCTGGTCGCTCAACAGCAGCAGCACTTCGTGCTCGCTGGGCACGTCGCCCTGCGCGGTCCACGCCATGACCGCCGATCTGACCACCGCCGACATGGTCGTGTGGCGCTCTTGCGCCAACCGCTCAAGCCGCATCCGGAAGGCCGGCGTCGTGCGGACCTGGACGCGATCAGCGCTATGTGCGCACTCGGAGCGAATCAGGCGCGCGCCGCGGCCCGCTCCGACGGTCTTTTCAGAGGCGCATTCGGGTTGCCCCCCTCGTCGGGCTGGGCGGATACTGGGCGGGCGATGTCGCAGGAGAACGTGGAGTTGGTGCGGAGGTTCGTGCGGGACGAGCACGGCGAGTGGCTGACGTACCTCGATCCCGGTGTCGTCCGGAACACGGCCAACGACGGGTCGGCGCGGGGGGTCGAGGAGGTTGAAGCGGCTATGACGCGCTGGGAGAGCACTTGGGACGACTACGACGTGATCCCTGAGGAGTTCATCGACCTCGGCGACCGCGTGCTCGCGACGCTGCGTGTGGTTGGGCGCGGTCGCGCGAGCGGCATCGCCGTCGACGCTCTGTTCCACCAAGTGTTCACGCTCCGCGACAACAAGATCGTCCGCATGGACGAGTACATCGACCGCGCCGAAGCCCTCGCAGTCGCAGGGCTGCGGGAGTAGGCGATGTCGCAGGAGAACGTGGACGTCGTTCGCGCTCAGTTCGCGGCACTTGGGCACGGCGGTTTGGAGGCCGTCACGCGGTTCTGGCACCCCGATATCGAGTGGCGGGCGATTGAGGGCGCCCTCGATGACGTTGGAATCATGCGAGGCGAGCACGCGGTGCGTCGGTACTACCAAGACTGGATCGACACTGTCGACCAGTTGCAAGTCGGAGTGGTGGAAGTCATCGCTGAGGCCGGAGAACAGGTCGTGGTCGTCGTTCGCAATTCGGGCCGTGGCCGGGTGAGCGGCGCTCCGTCCAGCGGCCGCTACTACGTCGCCTGCATCGTCCGCGACGGTCAGATAGTGAGTGGACGCGAGTACGCGACGCGAGAACAAGCCCTCGAAGCCGTAGGGCTGTCCGAGTAGGACCGGAACATCAGGTTCGCCACGGGCGTCTATCGAGCGCGCAGGCGATCGCCGGATTTCGCTTAGGAGCGCGGCATTGTGACCCTCAATCGCGTGAGTCCGCTCGGTGACATCGTCGCCATTCCATTGGAACCCATCGGCGCCGGCTGCACGAGCTCGACTGGGCCAACCTGCCCGACGGCGCGTTCGTTCTCCTCGACGGCACGCCCGCGCTCGTCCTGGGCGGTGAGCTCATCGAGTGGACACACGACGGCTACGGCCTCCACCGACGCCGGCCGAAGCGCGGCACCGCCACCGTCATCACGCCCCCACGACGATCGCCGCCCTGCGCGCCGGCTATCGGGCTCAGATCGACGGCGGCGGGTGAGGTCGGTCGTGGACGCCTTGACCGAGGACAAGGCAGTCTCGCCGCCGCTCTCCGACGCTGACGCTTCACGCTGAGCGCGCCCTGGCCACCGCCGCGCGGGCCCGCTGAACCGCCGCGGTATCGCCACCGCCGTCGCGCGCGAGCTGGTGCGCGAGATCGGTCGCGGCCTCGAGGACGTGCTCGGCCGCGCGGCGGCTCGGCTGCGAGCGGATGTAGCTCCGCAGTGTCGAGCGCGACCCCGCGAGCGCGTCGAGCTCGGCCGGTGTGACCACGCCGAGCTCGACCTCAGGGGCCATGAGCTCACGCATCCACTCCCGCTCGATCGGCACGGTGGCCCGGTAGACCCAGACGAATACCGCGATGATCCCGCCCGCGACGATGAGCGGTACGACTGAGCCGAAGGCGCTGTCGCCCCCGATCGCGGCGCTCGCGTCCCACAGGCCGTGCATCAGCATCGCGGTGACCATCAGTCCCGCGCCGAGGCCCTTGCGGGCCGGCACGTCGGGCCGGCCTATGAACCAGATCAGCCCGGCGCCGAAGACGCCGCTGTACATCCAATGCGACGGGATCGAGGCGAGGGTGCGTACCCCGATCGTCGCCCATGCCGCACCGACGTCGCCGAACGCATTGGCCGCGCCGATGAACGCGTAACTGATGTCCTCGCTGATCTGGAAGCCGAGCCCGACGAACGCGCCGAGGATGAGCCCGTCGAACGGGCTGCGGATCAACTGCGGCGCGAGCGTGACGAGCAGGACGATGCCCGCGCCCTTCGCGAGCTCTTCGTCGATCGGCGCGGTGAGCGCGGCGCCCCAGTCGAAGGCGAAGCTCGCCCCGAACGCCTTCGCGTACAGGCTCATCACGGCGTCATTGCCGAGGAGGGCGAACGCGCCGATCGCGGCGACGCCGCCCCAGACGAAGCCGGCGGCGGCGAGCTTGGGCGGCACGGTCGTGTAGCGATCCTCGTAATGGATGAACCAGAGGTAGGCGACCGCGAGCAGGCCGAAGGCGATGATCCCGCTGATGAGCGCCCCGCTGTAAGCCGCTGCCGCGATCGAGATCTGGCCCGACACGACGACGGCGCCGACGATGACCAGCAGGCAGTAGACCCAGAAGGCCAGGTTGTGTGGCTGCACGAGGCGGAACTCCTCGCCCCAACCGGAGTGCTCGATCGCGCGGCGGCGGTCGTCGCCGAGCGTGCTCACCGCACCGTCCGGATGCTGCGGATCATCGCGACGATGTCGTCGCGCCGGCGGGATACCGGGCCTTTGGGGCCCGAGACGACGATCTCGACGCCTTCGCCGGTCGACTGCCCTCGCGACCCGAACACGAACGCCACGATCGATCCCTGCTTGTCGACACCGACGAAGTCCTCCGCCACGCCGACGACACCTTGGCGAGTCGTGACGACGTAGCGGCCGGTCGTCGCGGCGACGCTTCCCCGCGCGTGGTCGAGGTCGTCGTTGATCTCGTTGACCCGTGTGAGCAACGCCGACGGCGTCCCTTCGAACGGGGCCGCCCGGACCTCCAAGCTCACGCTGCCGTCGACGAGCTGCGTCGTCGCCGTGCTGCCAACGGGCGAGCGCGTATCGCCGACGAGCGCTCCAGAGGCGAGGTCCCACCCGGGCGTCGGCACGAGCGTGATCCCGCCGGCGACCTCGGCAAGGTCGCCCGAGTGGACCTCGTCGCGGTAGGCCGTCTCGCTGTCGATTGACGGGAGGACGATGCCCATCAGCACGGCGAGCGCCAGGACCAGCAGCGCGGGCTTGACCGTTCCGCGATCGATACCCGCCACGCGGCGCCCAGCGGATGTCACGGTCGGGCTCGCAGCTGTTCGAGATCCACTAGGGCGAGATCGAGTTCTGAGGGACTCATCTAACCGAGGCCGTCATGTGAAACGGGCGTCAGGTAGAGACGGGCGATCACCGGCACTTCTTCGCGCAGCTGCGCGCGAGCGCCGGCGAGCGCGCGCACCGCGTCCTCCAAGCCGAGGTCGGGATCCATCACGACATCGGCTGCCACGAGCACCTCGCTCGCCCCGAGGTATACGGCCTCGAGGCGAGCCACGTCCTCGATCCCCGGCAGGCTCTTGAGACGCGCTCGCATGCGGTCCACATATCTGGGTGGAACAGCCTGGTTGGCGATCAGCTGCCGGTTGCGTCTCACCAGCCGCGACGCCATGAAAGTCAGCAGCAGGCCGATCAGGACGGTCGCGACCCCGTCCGGCCATGGAGCACCGGTCGTCTGATGCAGGATGAGCGCGGCGAGTGCGAGCAGCGCGCCGAGCACGTCGACCGAGTCCTCCAGGTAGACGGTCGTAAGAGCAGGGTCCGCGCTCTCTTGAAGCAGCGTGCCGACGGAGATCTCACGCTGCTCAGCCCGCGATTTGAGCTGGCGAAGCGCGACGACCCGACTGAAGCCGTCGAGCACGAGTGCGAAGGTCAGCACGGTCACGCCGACCCAGAAGGAGTCGAGCTCGCGCGGCTCGATGAGCGCGTTGACCCCCTCCCAGATCGAGACCACTCCCCCAATCAGGAACATCCCGATCGCCGCGAAGAGCGCCCAGTAAAACCGCTCTGGCCCATGACCGAACGGGTGGAGGGCATCGGGCGGGCGCTCGCTGCGCCGGACAGCGACGTACAGCAGGACCTCGTTGCCCGCGTCCGCGACGCTGTGAAGCGTCTCCGCGACGAGTGCCGAGGATCCGGTCAGCGCGGCCGCGATGCCCTTGGCGGTCGCGATGCCGAGGTTGGCCCCCATCGCCACGATCACGCTGAGCAGAGTGCTGCCCTCTGATCGTTGGCGGGCCGCGGCTCTCGGGTGGCCTGGTCGCGACGCTATGACATGGAGCCTACGCTCACGCCTATTCGACGCTAGCTCCGCGCCACCAGCACAACGCGCAGCGTCCTGGTCCCGCCGTCAGGGAGCGCGACTCGAAGACGAACCCTCATTCGTCCGTCGCGGCGCAGCGCCCGGCGAGTTGCTCGGTTGAGGCGGGCTCGTAGCGCGGCCTCGGCGCCGGGGCGGAGCCGCAATGTCGCCCCGCCGAGGCGGGACGACCCGCGCCGCCGCGGTAGGACCTTCACCCCGATCGTGCAAGCGCTGCCCAGTCGGCAGCGAAGGCGGGCGCGCGGCACCGAAAACCGCCCGATGCGGTTGACCGCCGCGCGGAGTGGACGGTCTCCGGCCACGCTCAGGCTGGCCTGCGCGGGAGCCGGGTCATTCCCGGCTGGTGGCTCCGGGGTTGCGCCGCCGCCCGGGTTCGAGGCCCCGCCGGGGTCTGACCCGCTGCTCGGATCCGGGTCGCCGCCGGGATCCGACGGGTCGGCATCGCCGCGATAGCGCAGGACCAGCGACATCGGTCCCGTTCCGTAGTCGAGATTGCGCTCGAAGCCGTCCATAGCCACGCGGTACGTGACTCCCGCGGACACCTGCATGGGCAGGAGACAGCCCTCGTCCCGCTGGTCGACGCGCGTGAGCGCCGCCACGTCGTCCCCGGTGTAGACCGCGGTGGTGAGTCGGAAGCCGCTCGCGCACCAGTCGAGCTCGGCGGTTGCATCCTCGGACGGCGTGAACTCGAACCAGAGAGACCAGTTGGCCGAACCGCCATGCTCGTAGTACCAGGCATCGTGAGACCGTTCGCCCGGCTCCGCGCTCGCCTTGCCGTTGTTCATGGCGACCGGCACGCCGGGGACGAGCTCTGTCGCCGCGCCGAAATCGTCGTTGGGCGCCTCGGGAATGACGACCGTGAACTCTCGGCGCGCGCCCGGCGACTCCGCGTTGCCGTACTGATCGGTACTGCGCACCGCGAACGAATGATCGCCCTCGTCGAGGCCGCCGAACTCCTCGCTGTCCGCGCACGAGTACCACGCGCCGTCGTCGATCGAGCATTCGCTTGAGGTACTGGCCTCGTCCGCCACGGACCAGCCGAAGGTCGCCACGCGCCGACCCCAATCGCCCGACGGGCCCGGCGAGAACGTCGTGACGGGAGCGGTCACGTCCGGAGTCGAGTCGATCTTCAGGGAGATCGCGCCGGACGCGCCACCATCTCCTCCGACGCCGATCCAGTACTCCTGGTCTGCGACCGCATTGATGGTCGCGGCTCCGCGATCCCCGCAGCCCTCGTGCGCGGTGTCGCCTCCTGCCCAGTCACCACCCTCCCGCCGCATCACGCCGACGACGGTGTCGAAGTCGCTCCCGCACGTGTCGACGCGGACCTGACCGCCGACCGGTGCGGTCCACCGCCACCAGACCAGCTGGCCGGCTCGCGACGGCCACTCGTTCCAGCCCGAGGTCGCGCCGACGTTCGTCCCGGTGGCCGTGGCGGTCTCGCCGGAGAGCGACAGCGCACCCGCCACGTCGTCGTTCGCGGGTGGAGAACCAGGATCACCCAACACCTCCGCGGCGAGCTGGTAGCTGCCCGCGTCGCTCGCGGTCCAGCCGTCGAGCGCGATGCGGTAGGTGGTGCCCGCCTGTACGCGCAGGTACACGACGGCCGCGTCGGTCGGCGCACCACAGCCGCTGTCGTTGTTCGCGAGCCGGGTCGAGAAGATGCCCGAGAGCGTCGTGCCGCCGTAGACCGCCACGACGGAGTCGAAGTCGCTGCCGCAGGAGCTCACGCGTGCGAGGCCGGTGCTGGGCGCCGTCCACGTGAACCACACCGAGCGGTTGGGGCTCACCCACGTCGAATGAACCGGCTCGCCGAACTGCGCGCTCGCCTCCACGTTCGACCCGGCCGCGGCTACGCCCGTGGCCAGCGTCTGAGCCGCCTCGAAGTCATCGTTGGCCGGCGACGCGGCGTATGCGGGACCCGCCGAACCGAGGACCGCTACGACCGCGAGCAGCGTGCCACCCCTCCCCCCGAACATTGCGGCCACGATAGCCCGGGTTCGCTGATGCGTCCATACTGATCGTACGAAGAGAGCTCACCGCTTCTCGACTGTCCGTCGGCCGGAATGGAGCGGGACGAGATCGAGCAGCGCGGCGGTGCCGCCGCAGACGAGCGGCGGCGCCATCGGGACGAGGAAGCGGACGCTCGGGTTCGCGGCGGCGGCGCTCCCCACGACCACCGCGATGGCCATGCCGCCCAGGAGGAAGCTCTCGCGGCGGCGCGGGAGCCTGCGCCGCAGCCGGGTCAGCGACAGGAGCGTCGACAGGGCCACGACCAAGGCGAGCGCGCCCATCAGCCAGCGGGGGATGTGG